>Ga0209403_10005401_pt1 | contig 13384 bp, 11 predicted proteins | sample ArcticOcean_MG_C_8_FD_187440 | JGI IMG/M metagenome (GOLD analysis project Ga0209403, IMG submission 187440) | Marine microbial communities from western Arctic Ocean - ArcticOcean_MG_CB11_86 (SPAdes) (version 2) | ecosystem: Environmental > Aquatic > Marine > Oceanic | place: Arctic Ocean... | reverse complement strand
ACCATGCTCAAAGGCCAGGCCGTGTTCGCCGGAAGGATGACGGCGTCGGCGCGCGCCGGCGGATTTTTCGGCCCGCTGATGGTCGGTATCGCCTATGAATCCACGGGACCGGTAGGCGGGTTTCTGTGTTTCGGCGGCTGGACGATGTGCGGGGCTTTCGCCGCGATGTACCTGCCGCGACATGTTGCCTATTCTGTTAGCATCGCGCCGAACGGGGGCGAGACGGACAAGCCGGCGCGTACCGATGTGCTGCCTAGCCTGGCGGATTACCGCGAGACTTTTCGGCTGCTGCTGTTACCCGCGATTGCCCTGGTAATCGCCGCGACGTTCATGCGCCAAACCGGATCCGGCGTACAGGCGTCGTTTTACAGTGTCTGGCTGAAAGACTTGGGATACACGGCGGGGACGATCGGCCTGTTGATTGGCGTCAGCAATGGCGTATCCGCCGTATCGGCGCTGTCCATCGGACCGCTGGCGCGGCGGTTCGCGGATCATTGGCTGCTGATCTTCATGGTCGGGGTGGCGATTGTCGGCGTCGCTGTCACGCCGCTTTTCGAAGGGCTTGTCCTGCTTACGCTGGCGATAAGTCTGCGCGGCGTGGGCCAGGGGCTCAATTTACCACTGATGATTTCTATCGCGTCGCGCACCGTCGCGCCGCGTCTCCAGGGACGGGTCGCGGCGCTGCGGATATCGTTCAACCGCCTTGGGTCGGCGCTTGTTCCGGTGCTTATGGGTACCCTGGCGGAGGTCATCGGGCTTGAATATGCATTCTACGCCATCGGGGCGACGGGGCTGGTGCTGTTAGGCGTCCTGTCGGTCTGGGTCGCCCGGACAAAGGACCAGTTTGGTGCCTGACCGGCCCGCGATGTTGCCGGCGCCGAACGGGCTTTGACCTCTAGATTCGGCGCGCTACACTTTCCGCCACACCATAGCTTCGGAGCCGATCATGACCGATACCGAACAGACGCTTGTGGTAATGATCGAAGAAGGCACCGAACCCGAAGTGGTCGGGCTGCGCAAGAAGTTCGTTTGTTTCGATCTCGGCGACGGCTCGGAATATCGCCCGATACCCTTAGCAACCGAAAGGTAAGAAATGCGTGCGTTTTTCCTTCGCCCGGCTGGATTTTTTCGGTGGAAGCGTGCGGCTCGATGTCGATGCCTTTGGGCGGCAGCCGAAATCGGGACCGTCTTCGGGGACGGTCTGCCCGCCGCGGTCTGCCGCCTCGAACACATTAAAACAGCTTGCCGATCACGTCATCATGGACGGATTCCTCTGCGCTGTCCGACGGGCTGACAATCATCGAAAGGATGCAGCCGCGACGGCTGTCGATCGGCTTCCACCGGCATGAAAGCCCTGTCAGGTCGGGCCGGGCCGCCCGGGGTGGCCGCATTGACGTCCTTCATCGTCGCTTCCGTCCACTCAACGCCGTGCCCTGAAAACATCGCGTAAGCGACGGCGGGCGATGCGCCAAATCGTCCGACACGCACGTCGTGTCCGCTGGCCCGCATGTCGCTGACCGGTACCAGCGCGGCGCGCAGCGACAGATCGAAATTTTCCTCGACCCATCTCGCCGCCCGCCAAAGGGCGTCAACCGCCAAGTCACGATGTTCTCCTGGAACAGCGAAACTGACCTCGTCTCCACCGATATCGCAGCGGCGCCGGCCATGTTAACCGCTTTATACTGACCCTGTTCGATCGCGAGGGTTTTGCCGACAACGTCGATCAGCCGGATATACCAATCGTCGGGCATCGGTCGGTAGACACTATTATGGGCGATTTTCGCAAAATCGTTGAAAACCGGAATTTCCGTATAAAAGCGGATTTTCCGGAGCGTTCATCGCGGGCCCCTGTGGGACGGGACAATCAGGAATTATTCGGATACCTGGAGCGACCGGATCGCATTCCGGATGTGATTATACCTTGCCCAGCGCTATCAGCACATCTTCCGGTGTAACCGGGACGGCGGAAACCCCGCCGCCGAACGGCCGAATTGCGTCATTGACCGCGCTCAGGATAGCCTGCGGCACACCGGCCATTCCGCTTTCGCCGGCCCCCTTGGCGCCCAGGTCGGTTTTGGAGGTCGGCGTCACCACGTGCTCGACGACGATATCGGGCATTTCATAAGACATCGGCACCAGGTAATCGGCCATGGTCGCGTTCTGCAGCTGGCCAGCGTCGTCGTAAATGCAATGCTCGTACAGCGCGTCTCCCAGCCCCTGGACGACGGATCCTCGCTGTTGTTCGGCGACAAGCTGCGGGTTGATGACCCGGCCGCAATCCTCGACAAGCCAATAGTTCAGGACTTTGACGAACCCGGTATCTGTATCTACCTCGACATAGGCCGCGTGGGCCGCGTTAGTGAATATGTAGTCGCGCACCCGGAATCGCTCTGTGGCGACCAGCGTCGGGTGGTAATCGTCCGGCAACTCGTAGGAGCGCAGGAAGGCGATATTGCCGAGTTCCGCCATCGTGACGCGCTCGGTACCGTTGTCGCTATCGACGACGACCCCGTCGCGGATATCCAATGACGCGGGATCGCTTTGCAGCAGGACTCCGGCGAGCTCAAGGATTTGGCGCCGCAGTGCCAGCCCCGCGCGCCAGGAAGCTTCACCGCCTATCCCGGCGCCGCGCGAGCCGTAAGTGCCGCCACCATAAGGTACGGCGTTGGTGTCGCCGGTAATCACACGTACCTTGTCGAGCGAAATGCCGATGGCCGATGCGACGACCTGGGCTGCCATGGTTTCGGTGCCTTGTCCCTGTTCGGTGACCCCGATTTGGCAGGTTACGCCGCCCGCCGGCTCGAACCGGATGGTGCAGCCGTCCTGAGCCGATATCGGCACCTTGGCCGGACCGTAGATCAGCGCGCCGGGATTGGTGCCCTTGATAAACGAGGCATAGCCGATGCCCCGATGGACGCCACGGCCCCTCGCTTCCGCCTGGTCGCGTTCCAGGGCCGCGCTATCGATTATGCCGATGAGTTTTTCGAGACACGCCTCATGCGACAGATCGTGAAGCGGGATGCCGGCCGGCGTGTTTGCCGGATAGGCGTTATCGGCGACGAAATTGCGTCGCCGAATATCCAGCCGGTCGATGCCTGCCGCATTCGCCGCTTTTTCCAACAGGCTGTCGCAGGCGACGATGCCCATTGGATGCCCGACCGCTCGGTACTGAGAAATTGGTACCAGGTTCTGGAAAACGACGGTGGTCGATCCGCGAAAATTCTTGATCCGGTAAGGGCCGCCGGCGATGTTGAGAACCTGGTTTCCCTCGACGATGCTGGTCCGCGGGTAGGCCGAATAGGGGCCGGCACCGACAAGATCGTCGACTTCGAATGCAAGAATACGGCCGTCCGCGTCGATGCCCATTTTCGCCCGGACGCGGTGATGGCGAGCATGGATATCGGAAACGAAGGATTCGATGCGATCCGCGCGCCAGCGGACCGGCCGGCCGAGCATGATAGATAGCACCGCTGTTGCAAACTCGTCGCCGTAGAGATGGCTTTTGATCCCGTATGAGCCGCCGCAATCCTGAGAGATTACACGGATATCGCGCTCGGGCAGGTCGAGATGCTTGGAGAACAGCACCTGGATCATGTGCATTGCCTGGCCGCTGTAATATACGGTCAGCTGTTTCTCAGAGGGATCGAAGGAAGAGACGATCACCCGTGGCTCGAGCGTTACCCCTGTGTGGCGACCGAAATTGAACGTTTCCTCCACCACATGCGCCGCCGCGGCGAATCCGGCATCGGCATCGCCGTTATCGACGTCGCGTCGATACATCTGGTTGGTGCCGAGGTCGGGATGCAAAACGGGCGTCTCAGGGTCGAGGGCACGCTCCATGTCGTTAACGGCCGAACGTTCATGCCAGTCGACGACGACGCGCTCGGCCGCATCCTCGGCGATCGCGCGGGTTTCGGCAACGACGACGGCGATCGGTTCGCCCTGCCAAAGCGCCCGATCGACGGCCAGGGCGTATTGGGGCATCGATTTCAGCGCCGGTTGGTTTTCCATAATGCCCATCCAGGGCGTCATGCGTTCAGCGATTTCTGCCCCGGTCACCACGGCGATCACGCCGGGCACCGCCTGGGCCGCAGCGGTGTCGATCCCGAGGATGTCGGCATGCGCAAAGGGGCTACGGATAAACGCGGCGTCCACCATCCGCGGCAGCACCAGATCGTCAACGTAACGCCCGCGCCCCTCGACGGCGCGATGCGCCATTAACCGGGACGGGGATTTTCCTATTTCCTGTCCGGGAGCCGCAGGGTCAGGAGTAAATCCGTCCATATGTAGGCTCTTTATTTATTATGTAGGGTCTTTATTTGTTCATTAAACTCGGTAGGTAGAGAGCCAAACTCGGAAAAATTATTAGGAGCACCAAAACGATTAGCGCACAACCTATATAGGGCGCCGCCGCTTTGGCAACTTGCCATAACGACGTCCCTTTCGGCGCGACAGCAAGCATTACAAATAGCAAAAGTCCGAAGGGTGGGGTTGTCAGACTAATTTCCAGCGCTAGAAGCATTATCAGCGCAAACCAAACTAGATCAAATTGAAAGGATTCAGCTAGGGGGAAAAAAATTGGTACCGTGAGGAGCATCATAGACACCTGATCCATGAACATCCCCAAGACTAAAAGGACCCCAAACATTATCATGAGCACCACAAGCGGGGCTAAATCCACCTGAGTAGCCCATTTAATCAGTCCCGAACTCGCTCCGGAAAATGCCAAAAGCTGGCTGAAGGTCGTCGACGCCAAGATAATTAGTAAGACCATCGCCGTAACTCGTAGCGCACCGGCAAATGATTTGAATATGACGTCCCAGGTTAAAACACGAAACAGCGCCCCCAAGATCAATACGCCGAGAGCGCCGAAGCCGGCCGCTTCGGTAGGCGTAGCTATCCCAAGGATAATCAGGCCAATCACACAGAAAATAATAAACCCCATCGGCAACACGTTGACGATGAGTGACCAGATCATTTGGCCGATGGTAAACTTTTCTACGGTATATTCCGGTGCGGCACTGGGATCGAGCTTTACCTGTATATAAATAAGGATCGAATAGAGCACTGCCAGGATTAGGCCAGGTATCACGCCAGCGATAAGTAATCCGCCAATATCGATTTCGGCAAGGCTTGCCAGCAGGACAGCCAGTGCCGACGGGGGGATGATCATGGCGAGTCCACCGGTCCCAAGAATAGGTCCCATGGACATGTGGCCCTTGTATCCCCGCTTTGTCATTTCGGGAACCATCAGCGATCCCATCATCGCGGTATTAGCCATTGAAGACCCTGACAAGGTGGCGAAAATGGTTCCACCAGCCACGGTTATATAGGAAAGGCGGCCGGGTAGACGCCCAAAGCATCGATCTAGCGCATCAAATACCCGCACTGCCAGCCCGGTGTGGAAAAATAGCTCCCCCATGATTATGAATAACGGCACGGGTATCAGCACAAACATCGTTACAGAGTCCACGGCGTTTGAGACCAGCAGCGGCATGGCCTCGAGACTACTTGATATAGTCCCGTCTCCCATAAAAACAGCTGCGCCGATTAAATTGGTCGCCAAAAAAGCGAAAGCTACAGGGAGACCCAGCAGCATTAACACGATAATCATTCCGACCAGGAAGCCGGCAATTGAATACCACTCAGTAAGTATTTCCATCAGAGGGAATCACCGCCGCCGACTCTGTCTGAGTAATATGTATCGAAGCCAAGAAGATATCGCATAAATTCAATCGCAATGAGCGAAAAACCTATGGGAAATGGTGCCATTAAAATCCATTTTGGCATATCTATAGATCTGATATCTTTTTCGCCTGTTTGTATTGCATCGATTGTCTCGATAGCACCGTAATACACAAATAGGAGTGAAAGAAGGATGCAAATAAAATAAACCACTTTAGCTAATGCGTTCCGCACGGGTGGCGGCATCGCTAGGCGAAGAGACTCTATAACGACGTGTCCCTTATGCCGGACTAGGTAGGGAGCCCCAAACATCGTACAAAAGAAAAGGCAGTATTCAGCCACTGCACTATACCACTGCAGGGAATTAAACCCGATAGACCGGATGGTAACGTCAGCGATGATGCCTACAAATATAAGCGCAAGCAGCATGCCGCCTAATACTGCGAGGCCAGTTATTAACTTGTTATAGGCGTTGGATATTGTCGACATGAGTAATCACCAGAAAGTCGTGGCGATCCCATATCTTTAAAGACATAGGACCGCCACAATTTTCCCTCGGCCCTATTGACCGTGGAAGAGTCTGCTTAGCTCTTTAGCTTCCGGTGACTTCAGGTTTTTAAGGCGTTGGATTGGTGTCTCATTTGCCATCGTAATATATTTTTTGGCTGCGGCGCCGGACATTACAACTTCCTTAGCGCCACCCTTCTTATATATCTCGCGCTCTTGGGCAACTTTAGGCCCCCAAATATTCGCGGAGGTTCTTTCCCAATCTTCCCCTACTTTTAGCATTATCTTTCTACCTTCGGGGCTTAGCTTTTTCAGCGCTTTGTTGCTGATAAAGCTGCAAGCTTCGATCTGATAAAATGAGGGGTGGATCGTATGCGTTACAAACTGTTGCCACTTAAATTTCCGTGTCCACAGGTTCGGGAAGGGGAACCCGTCGACTACTCCGCGCTGAAGAGCTTCATAAATTTCGGGGACGTGCACGGTCATAGTTGTTGCGCCAAGGCCTTTTAGGAAACCGTCATAAATCGGCACAGAGCGCATTTTAAAACCCTTGAGCGAAACGACGCCGTCGGGACCAATGCTCGGCTTTTTGCGGAGGTACAACTGAAATTGCACACTTGACGCGCTGTGGACCAGGATGATGCCTTTCAGGCGCTTGCTCATAGCCTTGTTCAACACGGCCATGCCGCCATTTTTGCGGGCATCCCAAGGCTTTAGCTCATTAGCTGACAGCGCATCGACTTCCGGAGCCATGCCGCGGAGGTAGCTTGCGGCGGTGTACATGACATCATAGATACCGGCCTTAAAGCCCTTTGCCAGTGCTGGCGGCTTTCCGAGTTCGGCACCGCCTGTCCAGACAATTTTGAAATGGCCTTTGCCGCGCTTATTTGCTTCTTCAATAAACGGCAGAAAATCTTTCGCGACCATTGGAAAACTTTTCGGCCAGCCAGATATTCCTTTAAGGGTTACCTCTTTGGAATGTGCGGCTGGCGCAGCAATTATTAGCCCCGCTGTTGCGGCGACAGCCATACTCAAGATCGTTGCTTTCATTTTCAGCTCCCTATTTTTTCGATCATACGTTTTAAATCCTTCAGATATTTCCCCATTTTGCTTCATTGCGCAAGCAGACTCATTCGCACATGTCGCAATCCTGCGAATATAGCCATCTTCAACTATTTGAAGATAATTCCATATCCGAGGGGTATCGTACTTATGGGGCGGCGGCTTTCCTCACACCGGCGGCATACCACAAGGTCACGATGGCGGCGACGGCGAGCAGCGGCATGGCGCCAACATTCACCCAGTCCCAGCCAAAGAAATGGATGAATGCCCCCGACGACAGCGATCCCATGGCGACGACGGTATAGATGATCTGGTTCATCATGCCCTGGGTCTTGGCGCGCTCGGCTGGTGTATAGGCGGTGGTCATGAGGCTTGTCGCTGCCGTGAAAGTAAAATTCCAGCCGATCCCGAGCAGCAGCATCGCCAGCCAAAAATCGAATACCTCGATCCCTGATAATGCAACCCCGATGCAGATCGCCTGCAGGGTCAGCCCGGTAAGAATCATGCGCACCTCGCCGAACCGCGTGACCATCCAACCGGTGACGAACCCGGGCGCGAACATGCCGACGATATGCCAGGCGATGACATTTGCCGCGTCTCCGAAACTGTGGTGGTTATGGGCTACCATGGCGATCGGGGTCGCCGTCATCAGGAAATTCATTACGCTTTGCGCGATTGTCGCCGATAGGGCTGCCGCGATGAAGACGGGCTGTTTCATGATCTCCGACAACGGACGCTTCGGTCCGTCGCGCTCAGCCTGTGTCAGGCCGGGGATATTGAGAAACATCAGAACGAGGGCAGAAACGAGCGCGGTTCCGATCATGAACAGGAAGGCCCCCGTATAAATCGAACTCTCGATCATATCTTTGCCGAATTTGGCAAGGTTTGGACCGGCGAGACCGGCGAACACGCCACCCGCGAGCACAAGCGAGATTGCCTTGCGCTTGAAAGCTTCCGAAGCGGCGTCGGCGACCGCGAAGCGGTAAAGCTGGCCGAAAGCCGAGAAAAATCCGTAAAGCAGGCCGCCCAGGGCCAACAGCCAGAAGTTCTGATAGACGACCGCGCCGACGCAGGCGGTGCCGCTGGCGGTAGCGAGAAGGGTGCCGAGCAGAAACCCCAATTTACGGCCGACCCGCTGGGAGAACAGCGAGGCCGGCATGGCGGCAAGCGCTGTGCCGATCACAATAAGCGCCGTCGGCAGGGTCGCCAGCGCGAGATGCGGCGCGATGCCGAGTGCGACGATCGGCGAAGTAACCATGAACAGCGAACGGCCCGTGCCGAACAGCATCTGGCATGTGCTGAGGACGAGGACATTTCTGTGGTCGAGCTGCATGGGCTTCAATTCTGGCTATAAAAAAACGCCCCGGCCGAGAAGGCCGGGGCGCGTCAATATAGTATCGGAGCTGCGGTTCAGGAAGCTTTGCCGAACAGCAGAATTTGCGCCCGTTTGACCAGCTTAGGATCGATCTTCAGGCTCTCGTTGACGATTTTTTGCACAGTTTCGCCAGATGAGTAGCTGACCTCGAGCTTGCGCTTCTTGGCCGACGCGGCAAAGTCGGAGTTGGTTACGGCTTGCTTGAATGCCGCGCGAAGGAACGCAATGCGATCCTGCGGGACGCCGGGCGGCATGGCGAGGCCACGCCCGATCGGCGCCATCGTTGACATGAAGGCGACAATCGGCTTGTCCGACTTGTTGACCATGCTCGACAGCTGCGGCACGCCCGGGAGCGCGGGATCGTCGGTTGGGCCCATCTGCAGGATGATTTTGGCAAAGCCCTTCTTGTACCAATCCAGCCGGTTGGTCTTCCAGGCTAGCCAGGTCAGGCTGATGCCCTGCACCTCGTTCTGTTCCATGGCGAGCTGCATCTTGCGGGAGCCTTTATAGCCTTTGACGATCTTGAACTTGGTGCCGATCAGGGCGTTGGCGAGCTGGGGTACGAGGTAGGTCTGCGATCCGATGCCGGACGAGGCCATCGCGACTTCTTTCTTCATCGCATCCTGGATCGAATGTACGCCCGAATCGGCGCGCACCCCGACCGCGGCATTGGCCTGAATTGCCGATCCCAGCCATGTCAGCTTGCTGGCGTCGTATTTCGCCGCCTTGGGTTTCATCAACTGGGTGACCACCAGAGTGTCCGGCGGCATCATGATGACCGACCCGTCTTTCAGGGCGACGTTGTAGGCGTAGTTGGTCATCCGCAAGCCGCCGCTGCCGGGCATCGATTGCACGACAACCGATTTCGCGCCGATAACCGGCTTCAGCTGCTGGGCAAGGATTGTCGAATACTTGCCGTAGGTGCCGCCGACGCCGTAGCCGATCAGTATGGTGACCTGTTTGTCTTTGTAAAAATCGGCCGCGGACTGTGCCGTTGCCATGCCGGCGCTGCCGACAAGTGCGGCGGCAATCGCCACGGTTTTGAACAATGTGGTTTCCATGTTTTCTCCCAGTGTTGATGCGGCCCCTTCGGGCTCATTTTCGTCTGCCCAATAACAGCAGAAACTCGGTTAAATCACAATTACATAGATTTCTATACGAATATTTGTTCGGCCGCGATCCGTTCGTTCAATCCCAGCAGACGAAACCCATAGCATTGCCCGTGCCGGCTTCGGAGCGGTAGCAGGGGACATAATCGACCAGCGTCATGGTCTTACCTGCCGCGCCCATCGCAGCGGCGACCGGGATCCAGTTTTTAATCTCCGAGGTCCCGGACTGATATAAATTCTCCGGAATCGATACCAACGTGTCGCGGTCGTTATTCGCAAATGCGTCGAGCACCTTGCGGTCGAGGTCTTCGTCGATGACGAAATGGCTGAGCCCGCCCGAGGCGAAGACGGCCACACGTGCATCCGATGGCCAGCTTTCGATCGCTTCCTTCAATGCTTCGCCGTAGCGGTGGCATCGTTCCGCGCTTGGCTGGTTCGGCGGATAGAAAGTATTGATCATCACCGGCACGCTCGGCACAGGCCGGTCCTTCATGATCTGGCGATAGACAAAGCCATAGGCATGCGGAATGCCGTTGGCGTAGCCCGACCCGGCGGGGAGCACCGATGATGCCGCGACGTCGAAATCAGCATCGATCAGACTTTCGATAATATGGCGGCCCAGATCGGGACAGCCGGGATACGCCGCGTCTTCGGGCGGCGCGTGGCCACGCTCGGCAATCGAGATTCCCGGCGGCAGTTTGGCAGTCTGTTCGGCGGTGCGCGGACGGTTCTCAATGGTTTCGCCCCAATACACGCAAAGCGCCGGAAAATTGTCCTCGGTAAACAGCTCGCGCTGGTCGTTGCCGATAATGACCGCGATGTCGGGACTGGCTGCGTCATACGCTTCGGCGAGCCGCTCTATCGCGTTCCGGCACGCGGCGGATCGGTGTTGCCATTTATCCGCAGTAATCTCGGCGGCGAGATTCTCGCTACGGCGTAAATCGACCAGTTGGTCGAACGAGTAGCTCCCCCCGCGAAAACGATGCGCGGAATTCTGGCGGTCGGCGGCGACACGCCCGTCCCACTGTTCCCAGGGTGTCGAGAGCATCGGGCCGTGCGACGTGCCGATGCCAAGTACGATTTCGGCCATTGAGTGTTTTTCGCCTAGTTTACATTTGCAGACTTGAGCCGATCTAAACATATGACGGCGCAGGATGGCAAAGCGGTTCCGCTTTATCGGCGGGCGCGTTAGTTTGCCGCCGACCAGAGATGGGAATTTTCTATGAATTTTGAAATTATAGGCAGCGGTGCGCGGCAGCATGACAGTTGCGCGTTAACCGATAGGGGACGCCCTGTCGTCGGGTTTCCGCATCCAGCAACGACTTAGCGGCCGCATGTTGTTCGCCGCGCTCGAAGCACGCTGGGTACAGCTGCCGCCAAACCTGCGCGGGATACTGTGGCTGCTGATGGGCACACTAGCCTTTGCGGCCAATGACATTCTGGTCAAAACACTTGGCCAGACAATGTCGCCGTTCCAGCTGGCGGCTTTCCGCTACACCATCGGGTTTGTGATCATGCTGCCTGTGTTCTTGCGGATGGGCGTATCCGGTCTCAAGACATCGCGGCCCGCTATTCATGGTATCCGGCTGATCATCGCCTGCATCGCACAGGTTGGAGTCTACACCTCGGTGATTTATCTGCCATTGGCCGATGCGACGGCATTGTCGTTCTCACGTATTCTGTTCACCACCGTTATCGCCGTGATCGTGTTGCGTGAAGTGGTGAGCGGTGGACGGTGGGCGGCGACGTTCGCCGGGTTCGTCGGTGTGGTTATCATGGTCCGGCCGGGCGGCGACATCGATCCGATTGCCCTTGTCGCCATCGCGGCGGCCTGTACCTTCGCAATCGCTAACGTAATGATCCGGATGATGTCGACCACCGAGCCGCCGAACCGTATTCTGTTCTACTATCAGGCGGGCGGCGCGCTGGTGTTTCTCGGGCCGACGATATGGTTATGGCAGACCCCGCCAGATGCGGCGTCCTGGTTGATGACGCTTGCCATCGGAATCCTCACCGCGGTTGGCATGATCGGCTTTATCCGTGGATTTGCTGTTGGCGAAGCAAGCGTTATTGGGCCGACGGAATATTTCCGCCTTATTTTTGCCGCGGGCTTTGGTTTTTTTATATTTGGCGAGATTCCAGATATCTGGACTGTCGCAGGAGCCGCGATCATCGTGGTCTGTACCGGGTTTATCGCCCGGATGGAGACGCTGAAGAGAAGGACGGCTTAGAAACGCGTTGATTTCAGCCAATCGACGGCGTTTACGGCTGCGTCCACGGCGTCGGACTGGGATTCAAACACCTGGCCGCTACGCCGCCCCGTGGCATGCCAGCCTGACGGGTCTTCAGGGTCGCGCCTCCATTCGTCCCATGCGTAGTCGCCGTCCGGCATTCTGAAGATATCTGTGCATCGCAGCCCGTCGCCGCTTTCGAGCGAGGCGACGACCACGCAATCCCTGCGATCCACCGCCACAGGTTTCACCGCGTGGGCGCCAAATGGCGTTCGAGAAAGACAACGGACCTTTCATGGGCGGTCTGCGCCGCGTCGGCACTATGGTGCGCCTGTTCCGGGTTGTAGAACGCGTGACCACAGCCGGGATAAATATGAAATTCCGCCTCTCCGAAAGTCGCTCTGATATTCTGCACTTCATTGATAGGAACAATGTGATCGTCATCGCCGTAATGCAGGATTGCCGGACACTTGGCGCGGCGATGCAGATTGTCATGGATGTTGCTGCCGTAGAAGATCACGGCGGCATCGAGGTCGAGCGCGTCGGCGCAAATCCATGCCCAGGTGCCACCGGTGCAGAACCCCGAAATAGCGACCTTGCCGGCGGTCTTGCGCAATGCATTCGCGCAGGCCGAAACGTCGAGCAGAACGGTTTCTTCGGCGAGATTTTCCCGGAACGCCATGCCGCCGAGCATGCCTTCCTGATCGTAGCCGAAAACCCGGTTGGGTTCGGCCCGGTCGTACAGCGCCGGCGCGATGGCGGCGTAACCGTCGCGGGCGAACCAGTCGCACACATCTCCGAGATGGGTCGTCAGGCCGTATATGGCCTGAAGGAATATGATGCCGCCCTTGGCGTCGCCCGACGGGTCGGCTCGCCAGGCATCGAAGCTGTGTCCGTCCGCAGCGGTGATAGAAACTCGCTCGGCCATAAAGAAATCTCCCCATTTTACCGGGGAGAGATTAGTTCATTTGGAGGGGGGTGTAGAGAGGGCGGATTACCCATTTTTTACAGGGCAGAAATCGGCGATGCCGCCTCTTCCTTGATCAAGTAGCGAAAATGCTGGACGAAAGGCTCGATGGCGTTTGGTTTTTGAAAACACACCATCTGGTCGTCCTTGCTTGCCATACGGGGGCTGAATTGACCATCGGACTGGCTTAGAAAAATGACCGGTATGTCCGATGTGCGGGCGTCTGTGCGAAGCAGGTCGTGCAGCGACAGGCCCCATTCGGCTTCCAGGTCCTGATTGAGGACAATCATTTCAATCGACTGGGTGTAGAGCAGATTTTGCGCCGCCTCGGCGGTGTGTCTAGCCCCCATGTAGTGTGCCATTTCTGAATAGTGTTTCTGGGACTGGCGGTCGGATGTTCAGGGGCTGATGCGGACGGGTGTGATTGTACTGTCTGAGCCAGTGGTTG
>Ga0209403_10005400_pt1 | contig 13387 bp, 12 predicted proteins | sample ArcticOcean_MG_C_8_FD_187440 | JGI IMG/M metagenome (GOLD analysis project Ga0209403, IMG submission 187440) | Marine microbial communities from western Arctic Ocean - ArcticOcean_MG_CB11_86 (SPAdes) (version 2) | ecosystem: Environmental > Aquatic > Marine > Oceanic | place: Arctic Ocean... | reverse complement strand
GGCCAAGTGTGGCGTCAAATACGCGATCACCTGGGGATATTTCTCCGGCACGGATGAGCAGATCGCGGTCGCCCCGGGCCATGGAGTGGAGGCGAAGAACGGCCGTCCCCAGATCGAAACGCAATTGCGTTCGAGCCGTCGAAAGGAGCAGCCCGTCGTTTCTGAAGACAAACGCAGCGCCGGCGTCCCCTGCCGGGTGACTTCCGGCGTCTTTCCCGCCAACGTCCTTCAGGGTCAGCTCGATAGACCTGTCAGATCGCTCAACGTACGGGAAGCCCCACTCGGTGGCCTTTCGTCTTGCGAGGGCGCGAGTCGTGGTCTTCGCAAGGCGACTGGTCGTCACAATTAACTTGAGCTCATCGCTCATTTCTAAAATGTCCGGTACACATGGCGAGCCCGGATCAAAGACCGCGTGATCGCACATCTATGAGCTGAAATTCCTGGATCACACCCGCAAAATCTCCCGGCGCGCCAGGATGCGCTCGGTGAGTGGCCGCATTCCCAGTTCCTGGGTGATGGCCAGCGCCTCGTCCTGTAACTCAATGGCCTTCTCACGGTCGTCCTCGCGTGGTGAAGCACCATTCGCAAGGTCGAGGAGCATCTCGGCGTAGTCGAAGCATGTCCAGGCGAGTTCCGTACGGTACCCGGACATGCGGCCAAACTCCAGCCCGTTCTCGAAATGTGTGGCTGCGTTATCTGGCCGAGCGAGCGCAAGGGCAAGCCGCCTGAGCAGACGGTCGACAGGCACGCCCAAAAATGCTTTGTTCTCCCACGGCACCTGGATTCGGTACGCCGAATCCAGCATTGCGGTGTCATCTATGCCGGGAGCGATGTAGGTCAGCGCGGCCGCAAGTTTCCAGTTATTGCCTACCCTCTCAACGTGTCGGCGTTCGTCCTGCGAAAGCCACGACAGTCCGCTTTTTATGACCGATATGATCGCCGCCCGTCTATCCGCATCAGGGTCATCCGACGCCTGAGCAGCCACAGCGATCAAAATGATTGCCGGACTACGAACGGGGTGAACACTCCAATCTCCAACCAGGATCGTTCCTAGATCGACTTCTGTTACTGGCACGCCCCTGTGCCGGTCCGCTATCATCTGTGCCTTTTTCATATAACCCCAATAAAGGCCCGCGGTGCCACCTACGATCGCCCCGGCAAAGGTCGTTTCAAGTAGTCGCAACTACATAACGAGTTCGTATTCGCGTGACGCTTTAATTTAGAGCCACGACAACTCGGAGGCCTATACCAGGGTTAGGGCCCGTCCGCCTCAACAACGCACCCATCGGCCAGCACCACTAGCCTGGGCGCCGGCTCGCTCTCGGTTGCGACGTACTCGCACAAAGCCGCCCCGTTCGGCCCGGACACACGAATCCGGGCGCTAGTGTCATCCGTGATCTCGACCAGCTCGGTCTGGTACATCGTGTCCACCGGCACGTTGGCCGTGCGCGACGCACCTGTTTCGAGAGGTTGGTCGTCCGGCACCTCGGTGATCTCTACCGTCAAAGGCCCGTCAGTGAGATTCTCGATCGCCAGTAGCTCTGGATCACCGCCGCAGGCCGCCGTGATTAGCGACAGAGACATGCCGATCAACAGGATCAGGCCGAACGATCTGAGAGAACTTCTGAATACCGACCGAGAAGCGGGCCGCAAGCGCAAAAACGAACGCCTTCCCGGGCTTGATCTGGTCTCTCGACTTGGACATCTCAAGGTTTCAGGGCTCATCCGGTCTCCTTGATGATGGGGCTATTCCGTGCCTCGCTATTTAAGAACATCTTGAGTAGACCCTGTAAGCATATTTGCCGGGAAGCCCATTTCTGGCAGAAATTTGCTGCAAACCATCGTGAATTTGCCCCACCCGGCACTTTCGCAGGCGTGTGTGTGCGTAGGCTTGCAGCGTGAATGTACGGATGCCCGGGCCAGATACGGCTCGTAGGCTTACTGACGAAGGTGTTTTGGTTAAAAGGCGCTCGACGCCATCGGCCCGCAATCGTACGACGCGAAAAGCTATTGCTTCACGTTTCGCACGCGCGCTGTCACGCACATGAGAGATTGTCCCTTCACCCGCTGACTTCCGTGTCTGGAGGTCGAAATCATGGTTGATGGGATGATCGGCCCGTACAGACTGCTGACTCGCGTGGCCTCGGGCGCTCAGGCGACCGTTTATCGAGCGACGGACACCCGCAATAAAGGGCTCGTAGCGCTCAAGGTGCTTGACCCCAGACTGGCGTCGGACCCATCTCAACGCAAACGGCTTGAGCGGGAGGCGCGCCTTGTCTCATCGCTGGATCACCCCAACATCGTCAAGGTCCTGGATATTGGGGAGGATGACGGCACGCCGTACATCGCCATGGAGTACCTGTGGCGCAGCCTCGATGAAGTGATCGACCAGGAAGGCCGGTTGCCCGAGGAACGCGTTGGACAGATCGCCGCAGACATCGCCGCCGGTCTTGATGCCGCCCACAGCGCCGGCATCATCCACCGTGACATCAAGCCGCACAACATTTTGATGACCACCGACGGCGTTGCGCAACTGACCGACTTCGGCATCGCGCACGCACGGGATCAGACCGCGCTCACTCGCACCGGGGCACGACTCGGCACCCCGCACTACATGTCGCCAGAACAGGTCGATGGCGGTACAGCGGACGAGCGATCGGACATCTACAGCCTCGGTTGCGTGATGTATCACATGCTCACCGGCGCTCCGCCCTTCAAGGCTGAGTCCGCGATGGCCGTCATGCGGATGCACTTGGATGCGGAACCGGCGTCGCTTGAGGCGCGAACAGGGGGCATCGCCCCCGGCCTGTCCCACATCGTAGAACGATGCATGGCGAAGCGACCGGCAGACCGTTACATGACAGCGGCCGAGCTTTACCAGGCGCTGAAGGGTAACGCCGCTGGCAAATCTGAGTGGGATGGCGTTCAGCGATACGAGATCGGCGACGAGGACGGAACTCCGGAAGAGCAACTCTCGGCACGTGAAATGGCCCGTGCGATGCTTGAGCCGGAGGTCGAAACCGCACCTGAGTTGGACAAGGTCTGCCGGAACTGCGGACTGGGCGCAGAGTCCAACCGCGTCTACTGAGTTCGATGTGGATTCTCAGAGTGGACCGTCTCTGGAAAGTCCGTATTTGTTGAACCGTTTTCTTACACAGATTCAAAGGCCATCGGCCGTAAAGATCCCGTTCGTGAACAGGCCGTGTTCACCCGCGTGGTCCTGCTGTCACTCCTCGCAATCTTCGTGTCCCTTGGTATGGCTTCGATCCTGGTGTGGAGCGAAAGAGGCGATTCGGCGCTGGCCGGATATGAAGACCTGGCAGAGGCAAGCGCAAATCTTGACCTGCCCATCGTGAAACGGCTCGAGACCGTAAGGGCCAGTGGCGAGACACGGGTAGATCTGGACAGGGTCGAGGCGGTGGTGCTGGGATTTAATGTCATCTCGTTCAGGGCCGATTTCGGTGGAATCGAGACGGCGGTCACGATGAACCCGATCGCCAGAGAGGACCCGGGCGCAGATGACGACCCACCGCCCGAGCCTTATTTCAAACGCTTCAGCGTGGACTTTTTCGCCGTGCCGAATATCGGAGCGGAACGGTACATATTCCGATTCCAGCTCCCGAACGACTGGTTAGCCGAGCACGAAATCGAACCACAGAAGGTTCGACTCCTGAAGCGGAACCAGGAGTGGGCGCCTCTGGAGACGTTCCACATCGCCGACGAAGACGGGATATCCACCTTCCTCGGCTTCTCCCCTAAGGCGGGCGAATTCGCTACCGGGGCGTTGCCGTAAGCGCAGCCCCGTGCCCGATGTCCGTTCCGGTCACAGCCTAGGGTCGTACCACGCTCCCGTCAGCACGCCGTGGCGCTGACCACGCCCCGCCGAAAGCACGTTCCTCAAACGGGAATTTTGCCGCCAGCTCTTCATCGATATCGATCCCCAACCCGGGCTTGTCGTTTGACCACATGTAACCGTCGTGGACCTCCGGGCAACCGGGGAACACCTCGCGGGTGCGATCGCCGAAGATCGAGTATTCCTGGATCCCGAAGTTGCTCGTGTTCAGGTCTAGGGCGAGGTTAGCCGCATGCCCAACAGGCGACGTGTCGCCCGGGCCGTGCCACGCCGTGCGCACGCCGAAAGCCTCGCACAGCGATGCCAGCTTGCGTGCCGGGGTTAGGCCGCCGATCTGGGAGATGTGGACCCGCATGAAATCCAGCAGGTGGTCCTTCACCATGTGGGTCATTTCGGCAGGATTGTTGTAAAGCTCGCCCATCGCTATCGGCGTGGAAGTCTGTTCGCGCACCATCCGGAAATACTCCTGGTCTTCCGGCGGGAACAGATCCTCAAGGAAGAAGAGCTGGTACTGCTCGACCTCTTTCGCCAGCCAGACGCCGAGGATCGGGGGGATGCGCTCGTGTACGTCGTGAAGCAGCTCGACATCGAACCCGATTTTCGAGCGCAGGTGCTCGAACAGTCCCAGCGCTGAACGCATGTATGGCCTCGGCTCAAACACGCCGCCCGGGTGGGCGTACTTGACCTTTGGATCGCGCTCGGCGATGCGCTTCGTGATCCATCTCGGGCCTTCATCCGGGGTCGTGGCGCTCGTCTCGATGTTCGCCGAACCGCGCCCGCCGGTCCCGTAGGTGGCGAAACCACCCGGGGTCTCTATCTGGACCCGGATGTGGTGGTATCCCTCTTCCATGAACCTGCGCACCTCGTCCTCGACCTCTTCGTTATTCGCACCCTTGGCGTGGACGTACACCGCCGCCGCCTCGCGCGCCTTGCCGCCGAACAGGTCATGAACGGGCATGCCGGCCATCTTGCCCTTGATGTCCCAGAGCGCCTGGTCGACGCCGGACATGGCGTTGTTCAGGACGGGGCCGTTACGCCAGTAAGACGAGATGTAGCTCGTCTGCCAGATGTCCTCGATATCCGCCACGTCGCGACCCAGAAGGAGCGGCCTCAGGTAGTCGTCCAGCGCCGACTTCACGGCCGTCGGCCGCTGGGTGAAGGTCGCACAACCAATCCCATATAACCCCGGCTCCGAGGTCTCGATCTTCACGATGACGAGCCTGATGCCGTCCGGCTCCGTGAAGATCGTCCGGATGTCCCTGATCGTGACGTTACTCATTCGTTCTCCTGGGGTTTCAATCTTGCTCCCTCTCCCTTCATGGGAAATGGACGGGAGCCCGCCCTTCCGAGGAAGGGTGAGGGTGGTACGAGCTGCCCCCTCCTAATGTATGAGGGGGTTCGGGGGTGGTTATCTCGTGCAACAAGGCGATAGATCGGATCACCGACATACCGTCCGAGAGTCTACAGGCGAAACTCCACCGTCATTCCCACGCCTATATCGTCATTCCCTCGTAGGAGGGAATGACGATATAGCGATTGCGCAGTCATACGCGTTGAGAACAGAAACCGTATCTGGATTCCTGACGACTCGGGAATTACGGTGCGAAGGACCGCAGTGGTCGTTGGCCAGGTCGCCACGGCAACGTCATCCCGCGCGATACTCCCACTGACCGGCGAGGTCGTAGGGACGGATCGGCATCCGCCCCCGCCTGTCCACAACCACTTAGACCTGAGGAGACCCAGTTGAAAGCTTGTACATGGCTTGGCGGCGGCGACTTTGAGTACGGCGACGTCCCGGACCCGGTCATGGGGCCGGACGACGTTATGGTCCACATCGGCACCGTCGGTGTGTGCGGCACGGACGTCCACATCACGCAGGGCCTGTTTCCATCGACTCCGCCACTAATTCTGGGCCATGAGGCATCTGGCGAGATCATCGACGTTGGCCAGAACGTTAATCGTGACCGCATCGGCGAGAGCGTTGTCCTAAACCACAGCACGTCCTGCGGCGAATGTGAGAACTGCCTGAACTGGTCGATCTCGCGCTGCGAGCGGAATACGCAGGTCCACCATTTCTTTGCCGAGCTGGCATCTGTGCCTAACGCATCAGCGGTCCCGGTGCCGGCCGATCTCGATATCGAGATCGCGTCCATCACGGAGCCCGCTTCCTGCTGCCTGTCCGGTGTGAGCCGGTTGCGGATCGACGACGGAGCGGTGGGACTGGTGATCGGCGGCGGGATGATGGGTCTGATGACGGCGGCCTTCCTCAAATCGCACGGGGTCGAGACGGTCGTGATGTCCGAGCCGGTCGCTTATCGGCGCGAGTTCGCTAAACAGCTCGGGGTCGATGTGCTGCACGATCCGGCCGAATCCAGCATCGACGATTTTGTGGCGGACCTCACGAACGGCAGGGGACTACACATCGCCGCCGAGGCCGTGGGGCGGGCGGACCTAGTAGCCAAGTGCGTCCAGCTTGTTCGCCCGAGGGGTCAGGTGCTCATGATCGGCGTCGCTCCAGAGGGCGCGCCGCTGCCGGTGGACCTGTACAACATGCAGTACCGGGAAGTCGTGCTTACCTCAGCATTTGGCCGCGGAAACGTATTCGCCCGCACCCCCGGCGAGCTGGCAAAGCTAAACCTGGATGGCGTCATCACAGGTCGATACGAACTAAAGGACGTCCCACAGGCGATCATCGACTCCGGCGAGGGCAAGGGCGTCAAGTTGGTCATCAAGCCGAACGGTTAGGTGGGGTGACAGGCGTGGAAAGCTTGGTATTGAATGGGCGATGGCATGAAGACGATTGGTGAATTCAACAGAATGATTGCGAACTTACCGTAGCTCCTGGCCGATCTCGAGTCTGGCCCGGCGTTGAAGCGGGACAACCTCAGAAGAATTCCGGAACGAGGTATCTACGTTTTCTACGAATGCGGACTCCCCGTTTACGTCGGCCGCTCTAGCGGCCTAAGGCAACGCCTCCTCAGTCACGGCCAGCCGAGTTCGGATCAAAACGCTGCTACGTTCGCGTTCATTCTTGCAATGGAAGAAGCGACAAAACGGAAGCTTGATGCTCTTTCATTGCAAAGGTCGATTCGGCAAAAGGACCCTGAGCTCAGAGAACTTTACACATGCGCTAAAGAGCGGGTGAGCCTAATGGACATCAGGGTTGTCGAGGTCACGGACCCAATAGGGCAGACCGTGTTCGAACCCTACGCGGCTCTGGCGTTAAAAACGCCTACAACACGTTCGAAAATCACTGAACCCGACTCAGTACCAACACCGTAATTCCCACGCAGGTGGGAATCCAGGGACGGCGTTAGAGCGGTCACGCGTGTTAAGAACGGAAACCGTATCTGGATTCCCGACTACTCGGGAATGACGAGGAGTAGAAGGGGTGATTGGTGGCGTTGATCGTGACGTTAGTCAAGACTTCTCCCTCATCCTGCACCTTCTCCCGCTGGGAGAAGGGAACTGGCGTTGACACAATATTTGCCCCTCTCCCCTCCGCGGGAGAGGGTTGGGGTGAGGGGGTGTCCTTCCGCAGAAGGACAAGCGCGTTGTTGCGCGACCCGGTTCACTTCGTCGGGCTCAGCACATGCTTCGAGAGCCTCAGGACACTTGCGTGACCTAGGTGTCCCGCAGGAACACGACGTCCTGTGCGAACGCCTCAGTTGTACCCACAAGATCAAGCTGCCCCCGACCCTTCACCAGCTGATTCCGTCCATCACGATCAGCGTCGGTGTAGCGATCAAACCACTCCTGCAACTGCCCGCGCATCGTTGAGATCGAGTCGGCAAACGCCGGGTTTTCGATCTCGTTCGTCGTTTCATCCGGGTCGCCCACGAGGTCATATAGCTCGTACGGGCCGTCCGGATATCGGTGGACATACTTCAGCGAATCAGTCCGGATCATCCGGGTTGGCCCGTACTCATCGAGAACCACGACAGGCCGCGCCGCGCCCATGGACGATCCCTCCAGAATCGGAACAAAACTGCCGCCCGGTCGCTCGCCGTCAGGAGGATTGGCGTCAGCAAGACCCACGTACTCCAGTAATGTCGGCATGAAGTCGTAGTGGCTCAACAAATTTGATTCAACCACGCCCTGCGGCACATGGCCCGGGCGAGACATCAACGTCGGCACCTTTACCGCCGTGTCGTACATGTTTGGCGGGTAAGTCCCGTTGCCCTTGCCCCAGATACCGTGATGGCCCATGTTCATCCCGTTGTCGGCCGTGAACACGATCAACGTGTTCTCCCGCAGGTCGTGGGCCTCCAGCCAGTCGAGAAACCGGCCGATGTTGGTGTCCATGCCCGTGATCGCAGCGAAGTAGCCGCTGAGCAACAGGCGACGCTCTTCCTCGGTCGACCCGACGCTCCCGGACGAGCCCTCTTTGGCCAGGTGGTTGGGGTGAACCGGGTCCCAGCGCACCGACTCAAACGAACAGTTATCAAAGTAGTAGTCGTAAATCTCAGAAGGGTGCTGCTCGGGACCCCAAGGAGCGTGTGGGGCAGTGAAATGGACATTGAGCGAGAACGGTTTTTCGGAACCTAACTGAGACTCCAAGAACCCGATTGCGTTGTCCGTAATGACATCGCTGAAGTAGCCATCCGCCGTGTACAACTCGCCATCCTTGAACATCGGCGCGTTGTAGTAGTTGCCTGACCCCGTGGCGTGGACGTTCCAGTACTCGAACCCCGTCTGTGGCGTTGCGGAATCGCCCAGATGCCACTTCCCGCTCAGCCCGCAGACGTAACCGTTGTCGGCAAGGATCTGCGTGTAGGTCGTGCGGCCTTCCAGGTACTGCACCGTCTTGCCGTCCCCCGGCAGGTTAACCGAATTCCCGGCCCTCAAAAAATCCTGCACGCCGTGTTGTGACGGCATCTGTCCGGTGAGGATCGACGCCCTTGCCGGCGAACACACCGGGGATGCGCAAAAGAAGTTCTCGAACCGAATCCCCGTGTTCGCCAGTCGATCCAGGTTTGGCGTGCGAAGCTCAGGCGTGCCCGCACAGTTCATCGCCCACGGTCCCTGGTCGTCGCTCAATATGAACAGGATGTTGGGTCGGCCGGTATCGGTGCTTGCCACGGTCACTCCCGGAGATAGGGACGGAATTAGCTGCGAACGAGGATTCTAGCTGTTAGTTGCGTGAATACGCTCCGCCAGGCGAATCGGTGGAGGCAGCGGTGCGAATGTTTAGTGGGTGAGCGATGTCTTCCCCCTCTCCCGGTCTGGAAAGGGCGCAGGGGCCTGCCCTTCCGTTTGCCGGAAGGGTGGAGGGAGTTGTCGCTTCGCTAGGCGGCAAAGGCTGGCTCATCCTGAACCCCTTCAGCTCGGCTCAGGTCGCGCTCATCTCCCAATTGGGAGAAGGGAGTCGTCCGCAGTACGTGCGTCTTCCGCGCCGATTCGGGTTAACCTCCGCCGGTCACCTCGACCACCGTTCCCGTGATGTAATTGGCGTCGTCGGATGCCAGGAAGGCGACCGCCTTTGCAACCTCGTCGGCGCGTCCCGGCCGTCCCAGAGGCACGGCGGCCACTATCGCTTCCCGCGAAACTCGCTGCAACTATTCGTACCGTCCTCTCGTACCGTCCTCGAACACGCGCCCCCTCCTCCGTCAGGATGAAGCCCGGTGACACGGCGTTCACGTGGATGCCGGATCGGCCGAGGTCGCGGGCCAGTTGCGCCGTTAGTCCGACGATGCCGGCCTTTGCGGCCGCGTATGGCAGGCGGATGCCGGACGTGCCCAGCGGTCCAAAATCCCCCGGGCGGTGGACGACGAGATGTTGACGATGCGGCCGTAACCCCGGCTCCGCATGTGCGGTATGACCGCCTTGCAGCAGAGGAAGGTGCGCTTGAGGTTCAAATCGACCTGCGCGTCCCACCGGTCCTCCGAGACGTCCTCGATGTCGAGGATGCCCTCGGTCTCGCTTCCGCCAGCGTCGTTCACCAGTATGTCTATCGTGCCGAACTCGCTAATCGTCAGCGCGACCATCTCGCCGACCGAACCGGCGTCGGACACGTCCACGGCGGTGGCCGTCGCCTTCCCGCCGGAGCCACGAATCTCGGCGGCCACGCTTTCCACTTTGGCACTCTGGATATCCGCGAGCAGCAGTGCAGCGCCCCGCTCCGCAAAGTCGAGTGCGACGGCGCGTCCAATCCCCTGCTCCGCGCCGGTCACGATCGCCATCCGGCCCTCAAATGTCATGCCACGTTCTCCAGGGAGACTAACCGATCACAGACAGCTTGCCCGCCGAGTAGCCGCCATCCACAAGGTCCAACAAGGTCGGCGAATGGTTCCGCCGATTGAAATCGCCGTTTGAGCCACATATAACTCGCCTCCGCCACATGAGCACATTGTCGACGCTCTTTACGAGGTCGTAGATTTCGCGTGGAGATATTGCGACTCTAAGCACATCCTAGACGGCCGTCTGATTCGCATGTCGAACCCTGACATCTTGCACAAACTACTTAGAGGCTGCGTCGGTACAGCGCGCTACGGTGGATAACGTCCACCCCAGTTGCTGTCAAACGTGAAACGACCGGGGTGACATAACTGCCTCCGAGGTCGTTTTTACGTTCGATTTCATGCTCAGACCGCCAGAATCCGAATCGATGGCCTCCTCTCTGGGAGGCAGGAGGCCATCGGAAACCTATTCCTTGAGCGTACTCAGAACGACCTGGGACGCCTCCTAACCATATGAGCAGCGACGCTGATTCTGATCGGTGTAATTGCGACACCGCTATCAGGAGACTAGCGCGAGCGGGCGTATTGCCATACGCCCCTACAGGGGGCATGTCGTCAGCGCGCCACCAGCCGTTGGGCGTTCTCGCAAAATCGCTTAAAACCAACGATGGCGTACCTGATACGGAAACCGCACAATAAACCGTCATGGCCGAGAAAGCTGGCGAACCCACCTCATACACAGACGCGCCCATCGTTGCGGCGCTTCCGCACGTGTTGCGCCAGAGCCAGTTCATCAGGTTCGTGCTGTCCACCCTGACGTGGAGCACGGGCCACATGCTCGTGTTCATGTCGAACAGTTTCCTGATCTACGACATGACCGGATCTGGACTGTGGCTTGCTGCGCTGGGCGCCTCGATCGCTGTCCCTCAGTTCATCTTTGCCGCCGTCGGCGGAGTTCTGGCCGATCGTATGCCACGCAGAGTCATGCTCATCTCTGGTTCGGTCATCGGGGCGATCACGATGCTCATCCTGGCAGCCATCGCGTTCGCCGACGTATTGGAGCCCTGGCACATCGTGGCCGCCGGAGTCTCGTTTGGAGCTGCCCTCGGAAACGACTGGACAGCGCGCCAGGCCTTCATCACGAATCTCGTGCACAAGAGCCAGTTGATCAGGGCGGTCTCTTTCGATCAAACCTCGTTCCACATCTCCCGCGTAACCGCCCCGATCATGGGTGGATTTCTGTTGTCTCGCGCAGGCGCAGAGGGGACGTTCACGCTTGGCGCGACCGTATTCGTCCTCGCCGCGCTACTGCTTGTGACCCTGCGGCCAAAGCAAGAGATAGGTGAACGACAGCCGCGCCTCTGGGAAGGCATCTCGGACGCCATAAACAAGATTCGGAACGACACGATCATCTTGATCGTGCTCGTATTCACCGCCGTAAACGCCCTGTTCCTCGGCGGCTTCATATACCTGGCTCCGGTGTACGCCAAGGACATCCTCGACGGCGGGTCGGTTGAGCAGGGGGCCATCCTCACCGGGATGGGAATCGGGGCCGTTGTGGGGGCGTTCTGGCTGGGTTGGCGCGGGAATGTGCGCAAGGCCGGGCTCGGGATGCTTGTTACAAACGCATTGACGGTTGTGGCGATAGGCGGATTCACCGTTTCCACATTACTAATCGCTTCCGTCGCTTTTGCCTTTGTTGCGGGCGTGGTCAATGCAGTCCACATCACACTCGGCACCGTGGCTATTCAGACCCGTGTTGACGACGAGATGCGCGGGCGCGTTTTCGGCGTGTACGAAATGGTATGGGGCTTCTTTCCGGCGGGGGGCATCGTGTTTGGTGGCCTGCTCGCCGCGTTCGGGCCCGAAGTGTCTCTCACCATAGGCGTGGTCGGAACAGGCATCGTTACGATGGCAATCTGGCTGCTCAACCCGATGATCCGGAGATACACGATCGATCAGTGAAGAAGCGGTTTGTGGTGAGTACGCCGAGAAACCCGCGTACGACACCTCGCAACCAATACGCCCCCACAGCACGTCTACGCTCGCATCACCCCAGCCCTCTCCCAGCGGGAGAGGGCTGGGGTGATGCGAGAAGTCCTTCCAGCGCCAACACGATATTAGCGAACATCGCTCCACGAGCAGATCGCTAATATCGCGTTGACGTTGCTGACGTATCGCGGGTTTAGCCGACGCGCCATCGAGTACAAAAGCGGCTAAAATCCGGCCACACTAGGACAAGGTGTAGGCGAGCCTGCCTACGCGTTGCTGGCGTATCGCGGGTCCAGTCGACGCACCATCGTGTACAACAGCGGCTGGAACCCGGCAGGGCCGAGCCAGAAGCCGGCGCCTTCCGGGTTCGATGTCTCGAAATCGACCGTGGCTGACTTCCAGCCGGACTCGTGAATCCAGCCCAGCAGCGCGGCCAGTAGCGCCGCAGACGCACCGGTTCGACGGGCCTCCGGTTTCAGGAATGCGCCGGTGATGTGTGGCACCGGTGGCGACATAAGTGACTTTGGATCCTGCGCGCCCGCTTCTGCGCTCATGAAGCCGGTGATCCGGCCGTTCGAACGGCTGACCCATAGACCCCTCGACGGCCTTTCGATCCAGGTGCGGTCGTACACATGTCCACCGCCTGGCGACTTTGGACGCCAAATCGGCGGGGCGTCAAGGTGGGCGTGGAGGCCCGCCTCCAACTCGTTGACCTCGTCTAATTCTTCGAGAGTAGGTCGAGACACCTCTGCGCTTGAATCGGACGCCGCTCCCATGTCGCCAGCCCCGATAGCCCGACCGCCGTCGATCAGGTGGCGACCGAATCCCGTCTGCACTAGGCAGTCGTGGGTTGCGACGTCGTCTGCGAACAGGATCGTCGTATGGAGCGTCGTCTCGGGACGACCGGACAGCCGGCACCACGCAGTGTACATCTCCGAAAACAGGGTCCCCGGAGCATCTGCGCGAGTTGCGTGCGCCCACTCCCACATGAACGACATCCGAACGCCGCCGAGGCCGGTCACTGCTCGGCCGGTCAGATACCCGATCAGCGTCCCGTCCTGCTCGGCGACGATCCCCTCGCCGCTTGAAAGCCAGCCCGAAATCAGCTCCCCGACTACCTCAACAGTGTCCAAGTTCGTCGGGTAAAGCGGGTTAGCCGCTAGACGCGCTGCATGTCGGTCCACAAACAGTTCAGCGCAACCAGCCACATCGCCTGCGGTCATAGCGCGCAACGCAGAAGAAGCCAGCGTCATTCCGTGCCCGGTTCCGTCGCCGCCGCCACGCCGATCATGCTGTTCCGATTCACTAGCGTCGTGAGCTGTTCTTCACTCCAGCCCTCGGTGCCTTCAGGCCGTCGCGGGAT
>Ga0209403_10005399_pt1 | contig 13387 bp, 22 predicted proteins | sample ArcticOcean_MG_C_8_FD_187440 | JGI IMG/M metagenome (GOLD analysis project Ga0209403, IMG submission 187440) | Marine microbial communities from western Arctic Ocean - ArcticOcean_MG_CB11_86 (SPAdes) (version 2) | ecosystem: Environmental > Aquatic > Marine > Oceanic | place: Arctic Ocean... | reverse complement strand
ACTGGGGTGGCTATGGGATAGTTGGGCCAGAGGTAATAGGGGAAACCTTAGAGGCTGAAAATCTTGGGGTGCTTAAACAATTCTATGAAGAGGAAGACAGGAAAAGATTTGTAGATGAGAAGGTAATGTTCATAAGCGTGTAAGGTAAGTAACAGGATTAGGCCGGCCCGCTAATAAATAAATAAATAATCTTTGGCCGGCGGGATTGTTTAACCGAGCGAGGTGAGTTATGAAACTGCATGAAAAAGTAGCACAGGAAATAGTTAAGGATATTAGTGGGAGATACGAGGAGTATGACACGATAGAACGATTAGAAAATTTCTTGAAAAACCTAGAGGACTTGGGTATTCGGGAAGTGCATGAACAATTAGTAGGGATGTTGAAAGTCGGGCGTGATGGTTTGCCACCTGACATTTACGATTATTGGATGCCGAAGATGGGTGGGGGTAGTTATCCCACGAAAGATGTGTGAACGGGTAGCCGGCACGGTAATAAATAAATAAATAATCTTTGGCCGGGAAGATTGTTCAACCGAGAGGAGGGAGTATGAAAAGTCGATGGCAAAAACACAGCGAATCTTGGGAAGCTGAGAGACAGTATGATGAGGAGCATAAGAATGCCCTCGCTATGATATCAGGGTCTATCAGTAGGAGTGCCGACAAAGTGGAGCAACACTCCAAGTTCTTTGATGGCACGATGCATCCATGTGAGTGCTGTGATAGGAAGACATGGAAGAACCCAGAGGAAGCACAGTTGCGAAAGAGAATGCTTTCCCTTGTAACTAGAATGAATCAACTCAAAAAAGACATCACAACTTATACAGAAAAGCCTTATGATAGTGACTAACTGTGGCGTGTCCAGTTGGGTTTTGTAAAGATGCGAAGAATAATTATATTTAGTAGTAATTATTTATTAGTAGGAGGACCGTGGTAATTTACCACAAATTATTTCATGGAGGCCAATGAGCCTTACAACAAAGAGAGGATCGTATGAGTGAAACAGCAGGGGTATCTGCAACCATCAGGCCAAATGACATGTCAACAGTGCTGTGTCAAGTAGCCCGAACAAACATGGCAGTGTGCAAGGAAGAGGGTAACACACTATCAAAGAAAGGCATCATGTTCTTAGGTGCCAACGGAGTAGGCAAGACACACGCTTGTAGGGAAGCGGTCGATGTACTTGCCAAGGAAGTGTACGGCATGGACACAGTGGTAGACTACCACCGTTCAGGATTCAGGCACTCTGATCCAAGCAAGGGTGAGTTTGGCTTGATCCTATTTGATCCAAGCACTTGGGATGAATGGGATCTAACCATGCCAAAGGTTACGGAAGAATATTATAAAAAGATGTTGCTGGAATTATTTCCGAAAGATCCGAATTGGAAGGGTGCAATCGTTATCGATGAGTTCGCCAAGAACTACAATCTGTTTAAGTGTTGGTCTCAGATTGTTACTGCAGGGGTACTCGACGACTGGCTCGTACCAGAACACGCCTTGATTGTTCTGATGGGTAATCGTGAAGGGGATAACTCATCATCCCACTCTGCAACGGATGACCTTACGAGTAGAACAAAAAGATTTACAGTAGTCAATGACAGTACTGGATTCCTAGAGTATGAGGGACACAGCTTGCATCCAATAATTATAGCTTGCTGTAAATATTTCGGGGATGACTTTGCCTTCACCCAGGAGAGAGAGCAAGAACAAAATCCTGGTGAACCATTTGCCACAGCGAGAACTCTCAAGGGACTGAGTAATGACATGATCCATAGTGGGATGACGATAGAAGATCCCATTGCGTATGCCAGTGTCATAGGTACAATCGGACTCATGGCAGGGCAGACACTATGGCAAGTCTGGCAGACAGCAGAGGATTGGGGAGACTTGGATGGCTTGATAGATAATCCAGATGACCCAGAGAACAGGTCGAAGATTGCAGAGATGAGAGATGCAGACAACGAGGGTCTTCATGCGATACGAGTGATCAGTATGATGGTAGCGTTATCTCAACGGCTCACTCACGATCATACTCAATTCGATAAGTTCGCAGTATTCGTGAGAAACTTTGGAGCCGAACAACGAGTAGCGTTCTATTACTTGGCACAGAAAGCCAACCCAAAGGTACGTAATGAAGCAGAGTTCGCAAAAATAATTACAGACAACCAGCATTATTATTTCTAGGAGGAAATATGAATATCGGAAATTTTTATGAGCAGTGTGTACAAATAAAGTTTGAGTCTGGGCTACCTGGATTTCAAAAGGTAGACAGGAAGTTGTCCGATGCAGGTGCCGAAGTACTGGGCATGGATAAGCATATGACACAGGGCATGGTCAATTTAGTAGAGCCAAGTGTCACTGCTAGGTTGCGAGCTATCCAAGCCAGAGGTAGGGGCTACATCAAAGGCAACTGTTGGGTGTGGTCGGATTCCAAGATCAGCGATAGAGGTTACAAAGAAAGTGGTGTGCAATACGTAACCATGCGTAGCAAATTGCCCGACATCGAGGCGAAGATGAGGGGATTGAGAAAGGAGTTTGAGCAAGCGTGTGAGAGTCAGTTGCTAAGTCAGTGGCCCAGGATTAGGGCAGAGGGTGCGATCAAGCTGGCTGGCCGACATCAGGAACATTACAACCAATCGACACAGGAAATACGTGACCAATGTAGGTGGGAGTGTGAGATCGTGGCACTGCCGTACATGGAAGATGGACACGACATGCTCGATGAAGCCATGCAAAATCTCATGCGAGACCAAAAACAACGAGTCACTAATGTTCTCAACAGCGTGGCTGAACGTATGCAGGGTGAAGTTACCGATATCATACAGAGGATGGATGACTATCAGTTTACACCTGGAGATAATCGCACAGGTAATACTCTTCCAAAGGAGAAAGGAATCAAGCGACTAGGAAGGATGGCCGATGATGCGATGCACCTATGCGATGCACTCCAAAATGAGGGACTCAAGGATGGTGCAGAAAAGATTCGCAAACTTATAGATCACATGAAGGAACTAGGGGATGGTGATCTGCGTGATGCAAGGTCGGCACTGTCGGGAGAGGATGACAGCATGAGAGAGGAAGTCAAGAAACAACTCAACGAAATCAAGGACTCTGTAGATACAGGAGTTGAGGCGTTAGATAAGTTCATGTCATAAATAATTATACTTAGCCGGGAGGATTTTATTATGAGTTTTGTTATGAGTACTAAAGAAGAACAAATGAAAATAAGAGTCAACAGAACAAAGGCAGAGATGATGCTTGTTGATCCGTCTGTGCCTGTCACTCTGGGTGGGATGTTAGTCACGCCATCAAAAAATTCCCCAGTGATGGCGACAGATGGTCGCAATATTTTCTACAATACAAGTGGACTTGAGGGCAGACTGGATGGACACATAGCGTTCATCCTAGCACATGAATCCTTGCACGTTCTGTACGTACACCACATTCGTATCATATCAATCTGGAACAAAGTCAAGAATGGATTCTTTAAGGACATAGTGATGACCAAGGAAGATTGTCATAGGCTGTACAATATTGCGTGTGATTATACAATCAATGGTGGCCTTATCAAAAGCATCAAGCCCCACTCCTTGATACAGGTGCCAGATGATGTGCTTGTGCATCATAAGTATTCGGATGGCAGTTGGGATGCAGACAGCGTGTTCACCGACATGGTACTCACAGGTCATGACCCCTTTCCCCCTGACCCACCACCAAAACCTGGACAGTCGGGTGAGGGCGAAGGAGAGGGAGAGGGAGAGAGTGAGGGCGAGGGCGAGGGCGAGGGCGAAGCACAGAGTGAGGCACAGGGTGAGGGTGAGGCACAGAGTGGGGACACAGGAGAACAGGGTGGTCAGGGTGGCACATACCCAGGTGACTATGGTCAAGTACTGCCACTACCCCCAGAGTTACCACCTAACCTGGAGACTGATTATAGCAAGCAACAACAAATGAACAAGGAGATGGAAAGGATACAAGAGATAGCCAATCGTGGTGCCGTGTTAGAGAAGGGTGTCGGCAAGGGATCTGGTGGTGGATGGTGTGAACATATCCTTCGTCATAGCAACGACAGAGTCAAGCCCTTGAATCAGGTTCAGGCATTCCTCAAAAAGAGTTACTCAAGTAGCCTGAGTTATCAACGGCCAAACAAAAGATTTCTTCAGTCAGGAACTTATTTACCTGGTCGCTCGCAAAGCAACAGCGTCATCCATACATGCACAGATTCTTCAGCATCAGTGGGGACCGATGAGCATCAAGCATTTCTGGGTAACATTGTAAGAATGGCTAAAGATATGCGACTCAACAAGATAAGAATGTCCTATGTTGACAGTCGTGTACACATGAACCCCAAGACCAAGGAGCCATGGTTTGATGTACATCTCAGGGATGGCAGGGGTGCAGATAATTTAACGGCTGAAGTATATGGTGGTGGAGGCACCAGTTTCGATCCCATCTTCAACTACATTAAGGACAACAATGTAGATGTAGGATGCTTGATATACTTCACAGATGGATATGGATCTGTGAGCGTACCTCCTGTTTCATACCCAGTATTATGGGTAACGACAGGCAAGAAGCCCAGGTTCTATAACAAAGAGTTCGGTCAAATAGTTCACATCTAAATTTAAAGGAGCTTTAATTATGAGCGATTCAATAGACCCAGCCATGCTGGATCAACTCTACCCAAACCGTACACTCAGTACAAGCTGTGTAAAACTCTATTCCGATGAGACAGAGGAACACTTACTTGTTGACGTGACACTAGCAGATGACACAATGACTCTCATTTGGAGGGATGCAGAGAAAGAATTAGAAAAAAAGTTGAAACTTTCCCAGTGGTTTAAAAGTAGCAGCTAAGTATAATTATTTATTTTATTTATAACACCCGGCTAACGGGAGGAGAAAAAACAGATGCCTAAGTATATAGTTACAGTGACTATCAAAGAAACCTATAGGGTTGAAGCGAATCATGCGATAGAGGCAGGGGCAAAGGTATACAAGAACCCCTCTATCGAGAGTGGCACGAAAATCTTTCAGAATCCCTACTTTGGGATGCACACTGACGATTTTCATAACGTGTCACAGTCGACTCAAGTAACAGACATAGAGGAGGAAGTATGCAGTGTGTAATATGTGGGTACGAAATTCTAGGATTTGGCAATTCCGCATTGCCAGTAAAGGTTGGGCAGTGCTGTGGTATGTGCAACGACACTGTTGTCATGTGGAAGAGGTTGGCAAATGTATTTGAACTGCAAAAAAAGGAGAATAAAAATGTCCAAGAAAAAATATAGAATCTATACCATTACAGGAGTTGAAATAACCAAGTGGGGCAGGGACTTCGTTGCTGAATCACCAGAGAAGGCACGTGCCAAAGCGATGAAAGCTGTGGAGACTGAAGGGTGGGAGTTCTGGGACGAGTACGAATCAAGCACAGAGTTTGAGGCGGTACAATCTGAGCCTCTAACCTTTGATATGTTCTTACGCACCTATAAAATACAAGCTATGAAACTCTATAAATATTCGTATCATAATTCCCATGGATCAGATGATTGGGCTGGCAAGGATATCATGCTGAATATCATAAACCTTGAACGAGCGTACCCAGAATACTATAGTGCTATTCGGGGGAGTGCCAGGATTAATGTTAAGTGTTGGGATTTAATTGCAGAGAAGAAAGATCAGCAACAGCCGTACACTGAGCAAGAACTACGAGATCAAAACATTATTTAGGGGGTAGCAATGAAGACTTTAGAAGCACGACGAGTACGCAGTAACGCAATCAGGCGTTGCTTTATGAAGGGGCACAAGGTAGGAGTCATCTCCAAGTCGGGGGCAATGGAACTGTACTCATGCCTAAATAAAAACTGTTCACCATCAGTAACTCTTGATGTTTGGGATAGCCCAGCTATAGCAAATGGACCAATGCCCCACGTGACATGTCGGGATGATGCCGGACTGCTGCGGAACGTATATAATTATTTTATTTTTTGGATGAATAAATAGATGGCTAACGAATTTTTGTCCGAAGAAGAATTTCATGCGAGCATGGCAAGGGCAGTTAATTACAATGCAATGCTAAATTTGATCCATGAGATTTTAGTCTTGTTGGTAAGCATGGTTCGCACCTATGACCTGACAGACGATCCGACAATCACACGAGAAATGAGAGAGACTGTTGACGGACTTCTCTCCCAGATACAGAGGATATATGACGCAGAGGAAAATTCAGGGATACCGTGCGAGGTGTTGGGAAATTTCGGTGACAACGGTGTACATTAAAAACCCCTCAGTGGGAGAATCAACTCCCAGTGAGGGGAAGCACTCATGACCGGAGGAGGAAGTCGTGCTATTTTTTTATGCGTACTATCAGCATCGAAGTAACTGTAGCACACATAAAAATCTACCCAGTAGATACTATTTAATCAAGCTGTTGCTATATATTCCAGTCAAAGTCATCTACTTCTGGGGACATATCTTCCCAGCGAGTGGTTACCTTATCAAAATGAAGTGACGTATGTCCATGTTTTCCTATCCAGTTCCATCGCACCTTCCATACGTGTGCTTCTGGTGGCTCTTCGTCAGTGGGGTGACGCCAAACTGTGAGGCCGATGTCGGCCTTTGCGAACCATGCGAATGAACCTGCGATGTCATGACCAGTAACAACTACCTTATTATTGGAGCGTCGGTCTTGATGTATCTTCGTTGGGTGTGCGATAAAAAATACGTGTGCTTCGTGGGACTTCGCCCACTGTTGTACCTTTGTTAACATACTGGAGATGTTGTCGGTCTCTCTGTTTGTTTGATCAAGCTCCAGATAATTATACGGATCAATGACTAAGCATCTGCAACCCATACGCATGACTGCCGCAGATGCAACCTCAAGTATCTTGTCGATTGTGTTTGGACCTTCACGCCTGTGATCCATGAAGATGAAATGATCGTTGATCCAGTTGACCGCATGGTCCCTTTCTCCTTCGGACATACGGTCCGTTGGCCCAGTAAAGAATGGTTTGTCAATAATTTTTTGTGATAGCTGTGCGATGTGTAACTCTGGAGGTTTTTCAAATGAACAGTAGACTGTCTTCCATCCTTTTTCTTTTGCTAAGTTCAAGCATACCTGATCTATCAGGTCGGACTTACCACTACTGGGAACACCAGTGACCACCGTCAACATACCTAAAGGCACTTGCATGAGTGTGTCCAGTGATGGGATGCCCGTACTAGCACCCTTCATCTCGCCATTCTCGTATAGGTTTTGTATAGCATCCTCGTATACGCTGGCATCGTGCAGTCCCACAGTGGGAAGCATCTCAGCATATTCAAGACAGCCTTCAAGGTAGCCTGTGCCACATTCACTCAACGCTTCGGATGCGTCCTTGAACCCATCAAGCGTCAGCGTCCAGACATTAGGGCTTGTGACTCTGCGAATGATTTCTTTTTGTAGGGCATGTCCTGCTGTATCATCATCAGTGTTAAGTATAATTCTGTTTGCAGATTCAAGTTGTTGTTTAGCCTTCCAAATGTACGAGAATTTTTTGTCATGCTTGGGATCGAATGATCCGTCTTTCACTTTAGCTGGGGCACCATTAGGGATGCTCATCACTGTAAGGTTTTCTGGTAACTCACAACTCATCCAAGCTAGGGCATCGACTTCTCCTTCGCATATGAGTATGTCGTTGCCCTTCACATAGGAGTCAAGATTGAAAAAATCCTCACACACATTCTCTTGTGAGAATTGTTTCTCGTCATCAGCCGATCTCCACTTAACTGCATTGATGGTGTCGCCAGTTCTGTATGGAAATCCTACGGCTGGTACAGTCTTACCATTGAAACGCCACGTCCCTGTAATAGCATGGGCCTCGATGATTTCATCAGCGATGTGTCGCTTCTTTAAATAATTGTATGCAGAAATATTTTTTATTTTATCGTGCAACTTGATCGGTGGTTTTGTTTTCGGCATAGGTTCCATGGAGGGCAGTCGGTTGTCGTGAATCCATCCACCCTCAGTGTCGCAGTGGTGGCAATGATACTGCACACCCTTGGAGTCAACACTAATGGAGAGAGGTTTATCTTTTGTATTCTTACTGCGAGTGCCCTGACACTCAGGACATTCCTTCTTGTGTTGTCCCCAGCTTAAGTTTTCGGCCACCCTCTGTATGTCAGGTGCTATTTGCATTACTCCTCCTTTTCTATGTCTAAAATCTCTTTCAACTTATTAACTACTAACTCTTTATTACCTAACTTGGAGATAACTATTATTGTCCTTGGTTCTTCTTTATCTAATCCATGTTCAATAGACTTGTATTTAACTAGTCTATCATTTTTATATACTTTATTTTCTAGTAAATCTAGTATAAGACTTTCATCTAAATCAGGACGTCTACTGCGATAGAAAATTTTCATGGCTATCGCTACGTCTTCCTCGAATATTTCCTTTCGAGTTGGGCACTGTATCTCAAAGCCCTTTGCGTAGTTAAGAGCCTTGTGGCTCTTGATACTTCTTACTCTTTCACCGATGCGAACTATGCGTCGGGAGTTAGCTTTTGATGCTGGCTCACCAAGTATCGTAACGGCACACACTTCATTGTCAATAGCCTTGCGTTTTGTAGCTCGTTTTCTTATCATAAGATGTCTCCGGGAAAACCATACTAACACATTGGTGTGTCGGGGGCAACAACAAAGGAGGGATATTTGTCGGATAAAAAGCGTTTCAGGGTGTACGAAGGGGTGGGACTTCACGTGCCGAAACCAGGACGTAAACGGAGGTGGGATGACCTACCACTGGAGACGATTGATGTCGGTGACATGATTGAAATTCCACTAGAGGAAGAGGAGACTGCCAGGTTAATGAGGGCGGTGCGTTCCTATGCCTATCGAACAGGCAAGGAGCAGGAAAAGAAGTACAGTGTAGGTAAATCAGACTACGGAATCGGAATATGGAGGAGGGAATAATGACTTACGAAATACAGAAGGGCGTACCAATTAGGGCAGTGGTGGGACAGGAAGGTGAGTATCCGTTAGGTACGATGGACGTGGGTGACATGTTTGAAATTAATCTCGCAGATGAATGGCAGGTTGATGAGTTTCGAGACGACGGACTCGCAACGATTGATCGTATGAGCAGAAACTTGCGAGCTAATCTTGTTAGGTTAGCGAGCACACTTGGTATAAAGTTAAAATTTAGAAGGCTAGACAAGCGTGATAAAACTTTATCTTTGTCACCAACGCTTGGTGTCTGGAGGATTAAGTGAAGATCACCAATAAGTTTGACGCACCGATAGAGTTCGTTAGGGCAGTGGAAGATGACAAGTATGACAGAGGAGACGCAGACATCTCTGTAACATCTTTGATCCAACCACCACAGATCGGTAATCTGTACGAGAAGCACGACGATAAGTTGTCTACAGATGTAGACGACAAGATGGTCATGTGGTTGGGCACTGTTGTTCACAATGCATTAGAGCTATACGCTGATGGGTTAGCAGAGGAAAGGCTCTATGCTGAGTACAATGGGTTAAGGATATCAGGGGCAATCGACTTGGTAAAAGAGGGCGGTCATGTGACCGACTATAAGTTCAGCAAGACAGGTGCAGTCCAGTATGGACTGAAGGCTGAGTGGGAAGCCCAGATGAATCTCTATGCCTGGTTGCTGAGGCAGAATGATAGAGAGGTTCAGAGCTTACAGATCGTTGTCGTCTGCAAGGACCACAACAAGATGTACGTGGGCAAAAGAAAAAACTACCCAGCTAGTATTATTAATTGTTTAGCAGTCCCGCTTTGGTCTGAGAACAGGCTGGAACGATACCTCGCTGAGAGAGTTGAGATACATACAGCAGAGGATGATGTGGAATGTACCGAAGAGGAGAGATGGTGGAACGGAAGGAACCAAGAGTACATGAGATGCGAACACTACTGTGGTGTTGCAGATTTCTGTACACAATTTCAAGGAGGAGTATAAGATGTCAGAGTATACACAAGATCAACAACCTCATGGAGGGTTTGGTAGAAGAAATACTGATAGGGTGACATCAGCAAGGTTGGCAATGAATCAAGGTGACGGTAACCGTGAGGGTGTAAATGCTGTACTGGCTTACGCTAAGTCCTGCAATTTGACACCAGGAGTATTGACTGAACAGCTATTTTACAGAATGCTGACCACTGAAGCTGTGGCAAAAGTACTCAACATACCTAGACAGCAGTTATGTGATATGAGAAAGACCCAGCTTGGTCCGAGGTGGTATAAGTTTGGGACGTCAATGGCTGGGGCTGTGCGATATGATGTAAACGAAGTAAAGGAATGGCAAGAGAAAAGAAAAATGCAGGTGCACTTCGACTCAATGGCAGATGCACAGGAATTTATTAGCAACCTTGCCTTGAGGTACAGCCTTACGGCTGATGACCTAGAACAATTAAGAGGAGAACATACCAATGGCTAACCCGACTGCGAAGCAAATCTGGGATAAATTATCTAAGATCGATGTCAATAAACACACTGAAAAACGTGGAAAATTAACGTATCTCAGTTGGGCATGGGCATGGGGGATAATGATGGATAACTACCCTGACCTAACGGTCAAGTGGCAGGGACAGCTAGATGAAAATGGGGTAATGAGGGACATTAATATTTATCCAGATGGCACTGCGACGGTAAACTGCACCGTCATTATTGGTGACGTAACTCGTGAGATGTGGTTACCCGTGATGGATTACATGCACAAGGCAATCGTTAGTCCTGATGCACGAAAGATATCAGATACTAAGATGCGGTGCTTTACCAAATGCTTTGCGATGTTTGGACTAGGCCACTACATCTATGCAGGTGAAGATGTACCAGAACAAGAAGAAGTTGTACCAGTACAACAAGCAAAGGCTAATGGGGTTACGAATCCGAAGAAAAAATCTAGCCCGAAGAAACCTGTGCAGAAAAACACAGAGGCAAGTGATGATGTGGACGAGAAGATCGTAATATTGAAGAAAACAATTAACCGTTTAGCTGAAGGAGGATGGGACATTAAGGACGAAAAACTACAGAGGGAAATCAAGAAGGCGATCACGGATCGTGACGAAAGTAAGGTAACAGCTTTAACAAATAACATTCAAACATTAGGCCAATCAGCACTTCAACTGTCGGAGGAGAACTAAATGAGTATAGACTACAAGAACCAACCCAAGGTGGACTTTGCTGTATTTAAAAACGACTACACAAATGGCAACCCTAAAGCACCACCAGAGGTGGGCAAGATTGAAATGACAAGAGAATTTATGAAGGCCATAACTACCATAGCAAAGACAGGAACAATGCCAGTATTAAAAGTTGCGATGTGGTACAGGGAGTCGGGTGCAGGGGTGGCGTACAAAAACTTCCGCCTGGAGATTGATCACAATAAATCTGTGAACCCCTTTCCAGGGTCGGCATCTGCAGAGCCAGCACCTGTAGAGACAGCACCTGTACAGGTGGCAGAGGAGAGTAAGGGTGATGCCGAATTCGACCTCCCCTTCTAAGAGGCAAACCTCTTTGCGTTTATCTGAGGAGTTGTACCAAGTCTGTCGTATAGAAGCTGACAGAAGGGGTATAAGCATTAACAACCTTATAATAAACAGCATAGAGTCATACCTAAAAGATGACGGACTCGAACTCCCCATCAATTCAAGTGTGAAATGGTGGGAAAAATAAATTGAGCTAAGTATAATTATTTACGATGAGGGGTTGGGGCCGATCATTCTCTTTGATGGCCCAACTTAAACGACCATATTTCGAACCCTGCTGGACTGATCCTCACGGCAGGGGGTGCCCTCGTCACCTAAGGAGGTATTAATTGCTCGTAGAAATACTCACAGGAGAATGTAAGAAGTCCCTACGAACACTGGAAAGCCAGAGCATCAACACGTGTGTCACTAGCCCACCTTACTGGGGCTTGCGAGACTACGGCACAGGCACGTGGGAAGGTGGAGATCCTGACTGTCCACACATGAGGCTGACAAAGATCAGCAAAGACACTAGCACTGGCCATCGATCCATGTATGACCAGGGCAGTGTGGTAGGCGACGCCATATACAAGTCATCGTGTCCTCAATGCGGAGCGATACGTAAAGACGAACAGCTTGGACTAGAAGATACACCCGAAGAATTTGCAGAGAATCTTGTGTCAGTATTCAGAGAGGTCAGGCGTGTGCTTAGGGATGACGGCACTGTCTGGCTAAATCTAGGAGACAGCTACAGTGGTAGTGGTAAGGGACCTCCAGGGAACTTGAACAAAGACTACCACCATTTAGAACATGCACACAGCAAGATTGTTCCCGATGGCTTGAAGCCAAAAGATCTAGTAGGTATACCATGGCGTGTAGCTTTCGCATTACAAGCAGACGGTTGGTATCTAAGGCAGGATATCATATGGCACAAGCCTAACCCAATGCCAGAATCCGTAAAGGACCGATGCACCAAGGCACATGAATATATATTTCTACTCAGTAAAAATAAAAACTATTACTTTGATCCGAAGGGGATCGAAGAGAGGGTGAATCAAGATACCAGGAACAAGAGGTCCGTCTGGACCGTGAACGTAGATTCCTACAAGGAAGCACACTTCGCTACCTATCCACCTAACTTGATTCGACCATGCATCATGGCAGGGTGCCCAGAGGGTGGTACAGTTCTTGATCCTTTTGCAGGAAGCGGAACAACAGGTGCAGTGGCGGCACACAATGCTCGCAATGCTGTTTTGTGTGAGATCAACCCAGAGTATGCAAAGATTATTCGCAGAAGGATGGACGCAGACATGTTCATTACGTTAGTATAAATATGTTACAACAGCGAAAAGGAATCACCGTTTCACTGTCGGATCAAGAGGTGCGTCAAGCGAGGGAGTTCGCCCACAGTAAGGCAGTCGCAAAGTTGACGGAGAGGGACCACCAGATCGACAACAGAAGTGAGGTCAAGCGATCCTTCACGGGCATGACTGGAGAGATGGCGGTCGAGAAACTACTGGGTAGATCTTTTGTAGACTGGACCGTCGGTCACTCAGGCAACTACGACCACCCAGACCTTGATCCAATCGGAGTTAAGCTAGGTGTTAAGACAGTCACCAAAGGTCTACACCATGCAATAAATATAGACAACACGTATGACCAAATACTTGTTGTTAAGATAGACGATAACACGTATGAGGTTTGTGGGCTGGCCAGTGCTGAAGTCCTTAACAAGTATCAAGACTCAAGCCTCATCAAGGATCAACGTATGACAGAACGTAAGACAGGGTTTGTCGGGTATGACCACCTCATACCAGCAGAATTTATTAACGAGTACATCACCTCCATCTATGGATAATTATGTTAAAAGCTGACGGCTTAGACGAAGGAGTCATTGGGCGTTCCTACGATATGATTTCAAGAAA
>Ga0209403_10005396_pt1 | contig 13397 bp, 8 predicted proteins | sample ArcticOcean_MG_C_8_FD_187440 | JGI IMG/M metagenome (GOLD analysis project Ga0209403, IMG submission 187440) | Marine microbial communities from western Arctic Ocean - ArcticOcean_MG_CB11_86 (SPAdes) (version 2) | ecosystem: Environmental > Aquatic > Marine > Oceanic | place: Arctic Ocean... | reverse complement strand
AAACTTTGTGGCCTTCGTGCTCTTTGCGTTGAGGAATTTAACGGTCTTAAATCGGTTCATTTATTATTGGGCGATTAACCACTGTACCCGGTCGTAAGATACGACGTAGTGGGAAAAGACCAGGATGCCGAAAACCCATCCCAACTTCGCATAGCCCATGTTGCCAAGGGCCCACACCGCGAGCGCAAAAACGACCAGCTCAATCCCGAGGCGTAAAAGTCCCGGCACGGCAACCACTGCGGTGCCCGAGCGGCTAGGATCGTTGGGAACCGCAAAGACTCCTCAAATTACAGCAACCGCAATTGGTATACCCAAAGCAAATAGGTAACGCATCCAACCTTCACCCTGCCACCAACCCCACATTCCCACAGCCGCCAGAGCGGATAATTCTAGAATAAATTGGATAGCTAGATTGATCGGATGAGATCCCATTCTGACCTTGATACATTAGAGTTTTGAGAAGAGGTGATTAGAGGAATACTAACTTAATTCAGACTAACTGAGGATTCAAGGGGGGAGTTTCGGCTACACCAAGTAAGTTATCTGGTCAGGCCCTTGACAGAGTTTCTTCCAGATATTTTCATTCGAGCATGGAAAGGAACGATTTCATTAATTTTGGAAAAAGGGTCAGTCTGCTTGTGGTCATGACCGCGTGCTCCCTATCAATGCCTCTTACTCTTACAGCACAGCATGCGGATCTTGAGAGTGCAGAGCCTTTCAAGGTCGGGACCTTTGAGATTGAGGAGGAAGCCCGTGTGGGAATCGTCCTGCGAGACAGCCTGATTGTTGATCTTAACCGTGCTAATACCGCACTCGAAAAGAATGCGACCTATCCGAAGCTTCCGCCCCCGGCCGACATGCTGGAGCTCATCGAACGTTATGATTATGGTTTGAAACGCAGGCTCTACGAAATAGTAAACGACCTGGTCGAAAACAACCTACTTGGCAAAAACCGGCCCGACTATATTCACGACTTGGATGATGTGCGCACCCTACCACCGATACTCTATCCAGGAAAAATTCTCAACGCAGCGGTCAACTTCTACAGCCACGTCGACGAGACGGGCACAGTTGAGCAAAGGACAGAAGCGCGGAGACAACGACGTGAGAATCGCGGCGTTCCCTATTTATTTATGAAACCAAGTCGTGGGGCCGTCATCGGAAACAACGAACCGGTAGTAATCCCCTACGGTCGCAATCGCACGGATTGGGAAGTTGAGCTGGGCACCGTCATAGGCCGCACTGCGAAATACGTTTCGGCTAACGATGCCGAGGACTACGTGTTTGGCTATATGGTTACGATGGATATCTCTGATCGAGGTGGCCGCCCTCCTGGAGGCAACCCACTCCGCTCTGACTGGTTTGTTGGCAAAGGTCACGACACCTTCGCACCCCAGGGTCCCTGGATAGTGCCCAAGGAGTTTTATGGCGACCCAATGGAAATACTAAAGCAAAGCCTCAAGGTGGGTGACGAACAAATGCAGGAAGCCACCGCCGGTGATATGATCCACTCGATCTGGGAAATCATAGAATACGGCTCGTCGATCATCACGCTTTTTCCAGGAGATCTAATAAACAACGGAACCTCCGGAGGTACTGGCGCAGGCACGGCCGTTCGAGGCGAACAGCGATTTCTTCAACCTGGCGAAATAATCGAAGCCACCATAGAAGGAATCGGGACGCTCACCATTCCAGTGATTGGGGAAGAAGCTCCAACTGGGTTGACAGGTGCGGAACTACCGCCAGTCGATAGCTATCGCTAATCCTCAGCGGATCCGCCCACCGGGTCGATTAGAAGCAAAATGAAGTTTATCATCCCAACACTCATTTGCTGCATTAATCCAATTATAAACAAAGCGAAATAAATACTTATGATTCCTCCAGCCGCCAGGAAATGAGCAAAGATAAATGATACTCCTATAAAGGATATCACGATTTGGCTTTTTGTTACTCCACCTCCCCACTTCCTAGCCAAGATGTAAAAGCCAATAAAATTCGCCAAGTGCAGGAATCCAAGTATTCCATGTGACCAACGCCAACTGTGAAATGGTGAAAAGAGCATTCGATTGTTCGGCCATGTTTTGCACTACTTCTTTGAGTGTGAGTTTTCCTTGTCCTACTATTACTTCCGTTTCTTTTTCAAACTCGTATAGACACGATCGATAAATCCGAGCGACTTTGAAACGTCACCGTAACGCTCCTCGAATCCCGCAGTAGGGTTTGAAGCAGAAACCTCCTTCAAAGATTTTCCTTGGTCGATCATCTTCGCAACGCGGTCACGAACCGTGGTCAGCATTTCAATATAGGCTTTCATCGTCGCATAGCCTGTCACCGCTCCATGTCCAGGGATCACTAGGGTGTCCGAATCGAGCTGGTCAAGGGCAGCTTGGCAGAAAATGATCATCCCGTCGATGTCCCCACCGCTATCGGCATCAATAAATGGGTAGCCGGTGTTGTTGAAGACATCTCCCATATGCACGGCATTGTGACCGCGGAAAATTACGGCTGTATCTCCCGTCGTGTGGGCCGGTCCAAAATGCAGAAGATCTATGCGCTCACCGTTGTAGTGCATATACATACTTTCGTCATAAGTGATCTTTGGCAGTGCATCTTTAGGATAGGGCGGCTGTCCGTATTTCGATCTGACCATATTGACGACTCCGCCTTTGGCCATGTCAGTGCGCGCGTTTTCCTGAGCAACGATGTTCGTGCCAGCCGGACCCAAAGCCAGATTTCCATCCGCGTGATCAAAATGCCAGTGCGTATTGATCACAAAGTCGATGCTTGCTCCCCCTACTCCACGAATGGCCGCTTCAATTTTAGGCATCATCTGCGGAAACTGATCATCGACAATAAGCACCCCATCATCCCCAACCGATACGGCTATGTTTCCACCACGTCCAAATAACACGTATAAGCCATCGCTAACCTTTTCCGTTTGGATTTCGGATGATTCAAAGTCCCAACCGAACGATGCCATCAATTCGTCCAGGTTCATAACATGGTGGTCGGCGGAGACCATAACGCCGGCAAAAAAGATAGATGCAAAAAGAAGCTTTTTCATTTTCAAGAAGTGGTTGATTGAGTGAAGTCGCTAAAACCCTGAAGACACACAAAGGGCCAAGGGAGGGAATCGTATCAAAAGCAGTCACCTCAGGTCACGCTTAATAAGGCCCGAGAAAAGGATTGAATAGCCTAGTGCGTTCGACGGAAAATGACAGCCTTCCTCAAGAACCTACCCCAGTGAAAAATCAGAATCCCCAGTCCCTTGCGATTTATTGGCTATGCACCATCAGTGCAGTGGGTCTGGTGGCACTATTTTTCTTCACTCGAAAAGAATTAACCTACGAAGAGAAGGTTTTTATAGAACACGTCCGGCCTGTGGTTGAGGAAAGCTGTGTGAAATGTCATGGCGCCAAGGAGAAGATAAAAGGCGACCTGAATTTGTTCGAGCTCAAGTCCGTAGCGGATTTCACAAAAGACCCAGAACTTATTCAGACCATGATTGATGTTCTGGATTTTGAAGAGATGCCTCCTGAAGATGAGGAACCACTTGGCTCGGATACACGCGAGGCCATGCTCTCACACCTGACCGAACTGTTTGAATTTGCCATGGCGGCCCAGCCTGATTTTCCAACAACGCCTATCCGTCGGATGAATCGCTTTCAGTATAATAACGCGGTGGAGGATCTATTCGCTCTCAAGGTGGAAGTGTTTGCCTTACCGGAGCGGATGGTCCGTGAACATGGAGATTACTTTAAGCCAGAAACAGGCATCATGCCGGACTCTTTAAAAGCAGGAAGTCGTCCACTGGGTAAATCACAACTAATCGGTAAACGACTCGCGGGGGTCGCCCCATTCCCACAAGATCTGCGGGCGGAGCATGGTTTTGATAATCGCGGAGATCACCTGTCTTTGTCCCCACTATTGCTGGAGTCTTTTTTGCAGCTAAGTCGCTCCATCGTTGAGAGCCGCGATTTCAATGAGAAAAACTGCGGCATCTGGAACGATTTCTTTGCTCAACCCGAATCGGATGTGTCGTTGGAAATTGTGGTTGAGGAAAGACTAAGCAGCTTCCTTTCGCGAGCGTTCCGACAACCGGTTGATAAGTCCATTGTTGACCGTTATTCCACATACGCGCTTTCACAGATGGAGGCGGGAGAGTCTTTTACCGACAGCATGAAGATGGTTGCATCAGCAGTGATCGCTTCGCCTCGCTTTTTATACTTGTATGATCGAACTGCAGAAAGCTCTGAATCAATAGACGACCTTGAACTGGCTTCGCGGCTGTCGTTTTTTCTGTGGGGAAGTATCCCCGACCATGAACTCCTCGACCTCGCGAAGGCCGGAATGCTCAAAGACGAGTTGGTTCTGGATACACAAATTGAGCGCATGTTGAAGGACAGAAAGATCAAACGCTTTTGTGATAGTTTTCCATCTCAATGGTTGCAGATGGAGCGCATCATTTCATCGGTGCCTGACCAGGACAAATTCCCTGAATTCTATTACACCAAGTTTCGTGTCAGCATCCACATGATGTTGGAGCCACTGCTACTCTTCGAAACCATCCTGGTTGAGAATCGTCCCATCCTGGAGTTGATCGATTCCGACTTCAGCTACCGAAGCAAAATACTGGACGCTTGGTATCTGGGTGGCCCACTCCCAAAAAGTATGCCAAAAACAGCCGTCCCATTTGAACGCGTCCCTGTTCTGGATCGCCGCGAAGGCGGAGTCATCACGACCGCTGCGGTCATGACAATGACCTCCAATCCCATCCGCACTCAACCCATCACACGGGGAGCCTGGTTGGCATCCGTTATTTTTAATGATCCTCCTGAACCTCCACCAGCAGATGTGCCACCTTTGGAAGACTCAGCTGACAAAGCAGACTTTGATAAGCTTACCTTACGCGAGCAGCTCGCAATCCACCGGGAAAACGAAGCCTGTGCAGGTTGCCACAAACGAATCGATCCACTGGGATTCGCATTGGAAAACTACGGTCCTACAGGAAAGTGGCGCGAACACTACGAGAACGGTCGGGAAGTAGATACGGAAGGAATCCTCTTCAACAAATACCCTTTCAAGGACATTGTAGAATTTAAAGACGCCATCCTTGCAGAAAAAGATCGATTCACACGAGCCTTCGCGACCCACCTGTTGTCCTTCTCTCTGGGTAGAGAAATAGGGATTGCGGATTCACCGTCACTTAGCCGTATCGTCGAAGCCACCAGCAAGGAGGAGTACCGTATCCATACATTGATACGAGAAATCGTGCGGAGTGATTCTTTTCACCATAAGCCGACCCAACTCGATTCTGAGAACAAGTAGCCTTCAGCAGTTATACCTTGGAATCTTCTTAGTATTATTTATCAACTAGGAGGTCATACAAAGAATAACACTTCTTCATGCATTCGATCATCGCCTGGTTTGCCCGCAATGGGGTGGCTGCCAATCTGCTCATGGTTGCCATTGTAATCGGTGGTATCTGGGGTGGCAGCCAAATTATTTTGCAGGAGTATCCGGATCGTGAGTTTCGAGAGATCAATGTATCGGTCACTTACAGAGGATCTACACCAGGTGAAGTGGAGCAGGCAATTGTAACGCGTCTAGAGGAAGCTTTGTTTGATATAGAAGGCATTGAAGACCTTAGCGGACGAGCCAACTCGGGACGCGGAACGGTCAGCCTCGAAATTGAAGACGGATACAGTTTGAGCGAAAAACTCGACGAGGTAACCAACCGTGTATCTACTATTCGCACGTTTCCGCCGGAAGCAGAAAGACCACAGATTAGTCTCCGCAATGTGCTTCAACGAGTTATTACCATCGTCCTATCAGGAGACCTTACCGAAAAGGAAACCAAGCTTCTCGGGGAACAGTTGCGGGACGAGATATCGAACCTGCCCGATATTTCCATAGTGACACTCAAAGCGGTGCGACCTTACGAGATAGCGATCGAAGTCTCCGAGTCCACATTGCGTGAGTATGGACTGAGCTTCGACGAGATTACCCGTGCAATTCGCAGATCGTCTGTCGATCTCTCGGCTGGGAGCGTGAAAACCGAGACCGGCCGCATTCTCCTCCGGACCAATCAGCAAGCCTACAACCAAGAGGACTTTGCGAAGATTGCGGTTCTGACGAGGCCCGATGGCACCAAAATCCGGCTGCAGGACATCGCCGACGTCAAGGACGGCTTCAGCGAAATTCCGATCGTTTCCAAATACAACGGTAAGCGCGCCATCGCCATCGACGTGTATCGGGCCGGAAGCCAAAATGTAATTGAAGTCGGGGACACTATAAAAGCGTTTATCGAGGCCAAACGAGATCAATTACCAGATGGCATACGGCTCGATGTCTGGGACGATGATTCGGAGCGGATAAAGATTCGCCTCAATACTCTGAAGGACAGTGCTATTCTAGGCTTTGTTCTGGTGGTGGGAATCCTGTCCCTATTTTTGCGGCCGATTTTAGCGTTCTGGGTTGCCCTGGGTATTCCCATCGCATTCGGAGGCGCCTTTCTTATTCTGCCCCAGATGGGTGTCACTCTCAACATAGGCACCTTGATCGCATTCATCCTCACATTAGGGATCGTGGTCGATGACGCAATTGTGACGGGAGAGAATGTCTTTCAGCACATGCAGGATGGGGCCAAGCCCTTATCTGCTGCCATAAACGGGACCAATGAGGTGTCTATTCCCGTGATATTTGGGGTGGTCACGACCATGGTAGCATTCATGCCGCTTCTTTTAATGACAGGTACTCGCGGTGCGATTTATGGAAGTGTACCTGTAGTAGTAATTCCGGTACTCTTTTTCTCTCTCATCGAATCCAAGCTTATTTTGCCTGCCCATTTGAAACATTCAGGAAGCTTGGCCAGGAGGAACAATAAAACGGGCATCTTCACCCGAATCCAGCAGAGCATCTCCTCTGGCCTGGAACGGTTTATCCAGAATCAATACCGGCCTTTTCTAAACTATTTGTTGGTTCATCGTTATTCCACCTTCTCCGTATTCGCTGGGTTGCTGCTCATCTTCCTAAGCCTGGTTTTAGGAAATCGCATCGCCTACCGGGCTTCCGTATCTGCACCCAGCGATACCACCACCATCCTTCTCCTGATGCCTGCGGGTACCAATTTCGAGGTGACTCAACAAAAGGTATCCCTGATTGAGGAGGCCGCGATGAAGCTAAAGAAACAAGTCAATGAGCGCTACGGCACGACGGTGATCAAGAACGTCTTTGCCACCGCCGGCGGCATGCCATTCCAGCCAGCGGGTTACCAGACGAAGGGGCCATCAGCAGGAGTAGCAGAGCTGGGCGAAATCCTGGTTGAACTGACTCCATCTGAGATACGAGACGTTGCATACAGCAGCCAGGACCTCGTAAAAGAATTACGCTCCCTGGCACCGGCCATTCCCGAGGCAGAAAACTATAGTTTCTCCTATACAAAGGATGAATCGGAAGTGATGAGTTTTACTCTGGCAATGCCTGACGTAGAGAAGCTCAAACAAGCTTCTGCAGACCTACAACAGAAACTGGCTTCCTTTGAAGGTCTTTACGATATCGAAGATTCCTATGAGCGCTCCAACCAACAGTTCAATCTGGATATAAAGCCGGAAGCCGAATACTTGGGTGTGACCGCCACTAACCTGGCACAGCAGGTCCGTACCGCATTTTATGGTACGGAGGTGCAACGCATACAACGTGGGCGTGATGAAATCCAGGTTATGGTCCGTTACCCTGAAAAAGATAGACGCTCGTTGGCCTCACTTAATACGATGATGATCCGTACCGCCAACGGAACGGAAGTACCGTTTGAAACCGTAGCCTCCATTTCGTCAGACAGAAGCTTGCCTACTATCCGTCGTTTGGACCGAAAACGCGTCATCAACGTGAACGCCAACGGTGATCCTGATAAGCTCGACGTAGCTTCAATGGAAAACGAGATCCTTCACGAGTTTCTTCCGGAACTGGCGGCTACCAAGTATCCAGGAATGACCTTTGAACCTTCTGGACGCTCCGCCAACATTCGTCAGGCAAATCAGGATTTGCAGCAGGGTATCTATTTTGTGATCGCCGTTATCTACGCACTTTTAGCCATCCCGTTGAGAAGCTACATAAAACCTCTGATCGTGATGTCAGCCATTCCCTTTGGTGTGGTGGGTGCCATTGCCGGCCACTGGATAATGGCCAGGATATTTGGATTCAATGGAGGAAATCCCATTCTCACTATCACCTCTATCATGGGAATGATGGCGCTATCGGGTGTAGTAGTGAATGATAGTCTGGTACTGGTTGATTTTATGAATCAACAACTGAAGAAGGGAGAACCATTAAACAAGATTGTCCGGCAGGCAGCAGAACGACGTTTCAGACCCATTCTACTTACTTCCCTGACAACCTTCTTCGGTCTTCTCCCCTTGATGTTCGAAGATAGCCCGCAAGCTGTCTGGATGATTCCTATGGCTGTGTCCCTGGGTTGGGGTATCGTCTTCGCCACCTTTATCACCCTGCTTCTGGTCCCAGTCCTCATCCTCATATTCAACGATATCAGTCAGTTTCTCTACCGACTGTACGGGGTAGATCACACGATCTACAAAGAAGAGGAATCCGTGGTTTGATGAACAATTTTTATTTTAATAGACCGGTGATGTCACGTTTCTCACCAAAGCAAATCCATCATATCTCAGGATGATTCGAGTAGTTGGATATTATAAAGGTCTTTTCGTTCGTCGGAAGGAAGCGGCCTTACGGGTACTATGGTCTGGTCAGGCAGTTGTGTAATAACTAACATCAAATTCAAATTACTTTTACCCCTTTAAAATTCATAATGTCCAAAACGCCTTTCATTCTCATCCTAGCTTTCCTAAACTTGGTAGCAGGCTACTTTTCCACTGCCGACCAACCCAACATCATCATCTTCCTGGCTGACGACCTGGGTTATGCGGATGTGGGCTTCAACGGCTGTGAAGATATCCCTACCCCGAACATTGACTCCATCGCCGCTAAGGGCGTGAAGTTTACCGATGGATATGCCAACCATCCGGTGTGCTCACCGTCGCGAGCGGGATTGTTGACCAGCATGTACCAGCATCGCTTTGGTTTTGAAAATAACTCCGGGCCAGAAGAATATGCGGCTCCCAACTTTGGTGTTCCCCGTGAAGTCCCCATGGTCGGGGAGCGTCTACAAAAAGTCGGTTACAAAACCGGTATGGTCGGCAAGTGGCATGTGGGCTTTAAGGATGGCCTACAACCTCACCAGAGAGGCTTCGATTTTACCTATGCATTCCATAGTGGGGCACGAACGTTTTATCCTAAAGGTCCACGCCAGAACAATCAGCTCTACATCAATGGCGAACCCTTTAATGACGAAACGGAATACCTGACCGATGCGTTCGCACGCGATTCCGTCAAGTTCATCGAGGATCATAAAGCGAGCGATCAATCCGACGATCCGTTCTTTCTATTTTTCTCGTTCAATGCGGTTCACCTGCCCCTTGAAGCAACCAAGAAATACGAAAGCCGCTTTCCTAAAATAAAAAACAAGAACCGCAAAACTTACGCAGGCATGTTGTCGGCCCTGGACGATGCGATGGGCCGAGTGATGGAAACCGTTCGAAAGCACAGCGAGGAAGAAAACACCCTGGTGTTCTTCTATAGCGACAATGGAGGACCGACCTCCCAAACCACCTCGCGCAACTATCCCCTACGTGGATTCAAGGGAACAATGTTCGAAGGCGGTATACGCATTCCATTCGCGGTTCAATGGCCTGGGAAACTTCCAGCCGGCGAAACCTACAAGCACCCCATCATGAGTTTTGATATCACGGCCACTGCGTTGGCTGTCGCCGGTATTGAGCTTCAAGAAGACGATCCCATCGATGGCAAGAATCTCCTTCCCTACCTCAATGGTTCCAACACGGACAAGCCACACGATAATCTATTCTGGCGATCCAGCGCCCAGCACGCTGCACGCGTCGGAGATTGGAAACTGGTAAAGTCACGCGGTGAACCCGTAATGCTCTTCGACTTATCCAAAGACATGGCTGAACAAAACGACCTCGCAGCCACCAACCCCAAAAAACTGAAAGAAGTTCAGGCCGTGTATACAGCCTGGAGCAAACAAATGGAGGATCCGCGCTGGATTCGTCAGGACCGAACCAACGCCGAAGTAGGTGGAAAACTCAAGCGTGGTAGAGCAGGCAATCAAAGCATCGAGGCTCGACTGGCGCGCATCTTTCAGAACGACAAGAACAGTGATGGTCGCCTGTCCCGCAAAGAATACGACAATCAATATTTTGATACAATGGACCGCAACAGCAACGGCTTCGTCACCAAAAAGGAAGCTGCAGCAGCGCTGAAACAATACTACGGCAACTAGCCCAAATGTTCAATCGCCATCAAAATTGCAGCACAATAGAATGGAATTCTCTTCACGTTTGAATCGGCAGCAAGCTACCTTCCTACAGGCGTGAACCGAAACTTGTTTGTAGGAGCGGAGCTTGCTCCCGAAATTCTACCCACTAGAAAACTGAACGTGTAAATCAGATTGTGTTTCAATGCTCTTCGCATCATAAATCCTCCATTTCAATCCTGAGAAATTCACCCCGGTAATAATAATTTTCTGAAATAACCTTCTGGTAAGGTCACTCTGCTATCATAACCAGAGATCAATCCATGGAACCCAAAGAACATAAACTACCTTCCGAGCGAGTTGCAGAGAAACGAAAGCAGAGTAATAGAACTCTAGCGATTGTTATCCGTTTGGTCCCGCCACTCGTCATTTTGGCGGCCGGATGGTTCGGCTATTCAACCCTATCGATCGAGCCGGAGGAAAAGAAGCGCCCCAAAGGAACACCACGCCCGATCAAGACCCAGGTAGTCGAGCTCCTGGTCCAGGATTACCCAACAAAGATAGTGACACAGGGGAATGTGCGTCCTCATGACCAAATTACTCTGAATTCAGAGGTAACAGGAAAGATCGTTAGTATCAGCGCCAGCTTCGAGGATGGTGCATTCTTCAAAGCAGGAGAAGTTCTTGTCGAATTGGACACCGCCGACTTTGAAGCCGTTGTAGCAAATGGCGAAGCGCAGGTCGCCCGCATGACATCCGCCTATGCGCTGGAAAAAGCCCAATCCGATCAAGCCCGATTGAATTGGGACAAACTGAATCTTAATGAAGAACCCGATCCGCTGGTGCTGCGTATCCCACAATTAAAACAGGCGGAAGCCAATGTGAAATCTGCCGATGCTCAACTCGGTCGTGCGCAGCGTGATTTGGCGCGCACCCAAATTCGTGCACCTTTTGACGGGCGTGTTCGCCAGCGTACCGTTGGCCTCGGACAGGCAATCCGTACCAATTCTCAGTTGGGCACTATTTTCGCATCCGATTATGCGGAGGTGCGCCTGCCAATTTCCGGAGAGGATTTACCTTTGCTAAATTTACCGGAGGAGGTGGGAGATCAACCCGTAGAAGTCGTGCTGAGAGACGCCCTTAATCTCGCAAACGAAACTATCTGGAAAGCGCAGATCATTCGCACTGAAGGCACGCTCGATGCCAGCTCTCTCGAGCTCTTTGCCATCGCCAAAGTAGACGATCCGTTTGGTATCATTTCCGGAAAACCACCCTTGCGAATTGGCCAGCCCGTAACCGCGTCTGTTAGTGGGAAAGTACTGGAGAATGTGATGGCTTTGCCAAGACTTGGCGTAAAACGGCTGAACCAGGTTTACCTCGTCGATCCAAAAAAAATGACTTTGCACAACAGAACCATCGAGGCCGTCTGGGCGGATGGAGACCACGTGCTCATTCGCGATCCTCACATTCCAGATGGATCTCTTCTGGCGACCACCAAGTTATGGTATACCCCGGAAGGTGCGACGGTGGAAATTCTTCCAGACATCGATCCGAACGCTCCACCAAAAACTACCATGGTGGATCCCAAGGCGGGTAAACCCGGAAAAGGTAAAAGCCTCAAAGATGGCGGGAAGAAGTAGTGATTGGCTAACCGGACGCGTGAAAAGAGGATGATCGCACATTTTAAGAACTGTAGGAGCGGCTTTACGCCGCGATCCGATAAAAGCGCCTCAATGCAATCGCGGCGTAAAGTTGCTCCTACAATTTGTGAACCCAATTCTTTCGACTCCATTAGCCAACCAGATTCCGTCGTTGGTGCATCCAAATTTATGATACACTCATGATACGCTGGTTCACAAATAATAGCATCGCGGCCAACTTCCTCATGGTCGGCATTCTCCTGGCTGGACTGTACACCGCTTTCTTCAAAATACCTTTGGAAGTAACACCTGCGCTGAGCTGGAACACCGTGATGATGGAGATGCGTTACCGAGGTGGTAATTCTAAGGACATAGAAAAGGCCATACTAATCCCGGTTGAGGCAGCACTGGAAAGTGTTCAAGGCATTGATGAACTCAATGCCGATGGCAGGTACGGCCTGGCCCGTTTTTATTTACGGGCCAAAGACGGAGTAGACCTACGAGCGTTGATGGAGGACGTCAAAGCCCAGGTAGATACCATCAATACCTTTCCCAAAGAAACAGAACCGCCTCGTATCTTCATCCCCGAATCCGCTAATTCCCGTGAAGTACTCACCATCGCTGTGTCAGGAGATCTGAGCGACCACGACCTCCTAAAAGCCGCTCGTCAGGTTAGAGATGATTTATTGGAGATCCCCGGCATCAGCCGAACCCGCATACAGGGAGACCGGCCCAGGGAAATATCCATAGAAGCTGACGAAACTCTACTCAGATCTTACAATCTCACATTTCAACAAATCGCCGATGCGATCCGTCGCAGTTCCATCGATATGCCAGCCGGCTCAATTCGGACTGAAAGTAGCAGACTAAACGTACTAACAAAAGGGCAGGCGTATTCAGAAGAAGATTTTTCGGAGATTCCCATTCGATCGGCAAATGGCGCAGATGTTCTAATCGGCGAGGTAGCCACTGTTATCGACGGCTTCGAGGGCGGAACGAAGTATGTTGAGTTTAATGAGAAACCAGCACTCTACGTGGAGGTGATGCGAGTCGGGCAGGAAAGCGCGATCGATATCTCGGACAAGGTGCGTGACTATGTGGCTGAAGCTCACAACCATTTCCCGGACGGAATAGAATTGAACATTTGGAAAGACGAATCCGAGAGCATCCGTGGTCGTCTGGATACGTTGGTAAGTTCGTTGTTCCAAGGGAGTATCTTGGTGATGGTCATTCTGGGAATCTTTTTGCGACCCCAGGTAGCGTTCTGGGTTGTGCTTGGAATTCCCGTTTCAATTGCCGGAGGAGTATTGCTCATGCCCTTCCTTGGAGTAACCGCGAACATCATGAGCCTCTTTGGTTACATCCTGGTTCTGGGGGTTGTGGTCGACGATGCGATCATTACGGGAGAA
>Ga0209403_10005390_pt1 | contig 13405 bp, 13 predicted proteins | sample ArcticOcean_MG_C_8_FD_187440 | JGI IMG/M metagenome (GOLD analysis project Ga0209403, IMG submission 187440) | Marine microbial communities from western Arctic Ocean - ArcticOcean_MG_CB11_86 (SPAdes) (version 2) | ecosystem: Environmental > Aquatic > Marine > Oceanic | place: Arctic Ocean... | reverse complement strand
GAAGGCCAGGTACGCCGGGTGGGTGGTCACGCAACGGAGGGCCTGTTGGCGCGTTAGTTTTTGATGCGGCCCGTAGACCCGCCCGGCTCGGTTCTTTCTGGCGACCGCCACGTAGAGCATGAGGAACGGGCTGTAGGCGTTCATGGCGGTGTCCGGGTCGAGACCCAGCATGTGGTCGCCGGCGATCGCCGTGGGGATGCCGCCGCGAATCCAGTCGCCTAATCCCATAAACCGCGCGGCCCAGGGCTTGCCGTAGAATTCGGCGATGGCGTCGGAATCCTTGTAGTACAGCGACGATTGCGTATCGACACACATGCCCAGCTTCTTTGCCCGCTTGATGGAATCGACGGCGGGGAAGTACGCGTGCGTGAGAGTGAATCGCTTATCGGCCAGCGGTTGTTTCTTGTGAACCGCTTCGAGGGCGTCAAGAATACGATCGACCCCGGCGTCGCCCGTCACGTGACAACACATCTGCCAACCCAATTTGTGCCCGGCTGCGAAGATGTCGGTCATTTGATCGACGGAGTAATTTAACTGGCCGCGATAGGCCGGGTCTTTGTGGATGTAGAAGCGGATGCGTTTTTCGCCGTACTCTTCGCGGAGGTGGGTGTTGCCCCAGTGGATGCCGCCGTCGACGGAGATTTTCAACGGCCCGACGCGGACCCAGTCGTCGCCGTCACCGGTTTTCAGTCCGAGTTTCTTGGAGAACGTCTCGACGGCCTCACCGGTGCGGAATTGCTGACGGATGGTGACGTTGGTGCGAACCGTCAGCTCGTCGGCGTCGCGAAGTGACTGGTACAGTTCGTACTGACTCTTGTTGGCGGCTCGCTCGAAGATGCTCGTGATGCCGACAGCGTTGTAACGGGCATGCACGTTTCGCAGCGCGGAGCGGACCGCATCGTCGGAGAGTTCCGCACGCGGCATGGCTTTGCCCAGCAACGCACCGGCTCCGGAGAGCAGACGCAGATTGCCTTTCTCATCGCGAATGATCTCACCGCCGGGAACCGTCTTCGTGTCCGCCGTGATGCCGATGGCTGCGTAGCCTTTCGTGTTGAGCGCCGTTTTGCGAGCCGCGTTGAAGTAGACGGGGTGCGTGGTAGACGCGGCATCCAACTCCGCTGTGGTGGGGTGACGGCGTTCTTTCATCCGGGTGATGTCGGTGCGCGGTATGCGAATCCAACGGCCGGCCGGCAGTTCCTTGGCTCGCTTGCGGACCCAATCCTGCACGTCGGCCACTGAGAGTAACTCTGCATGCGGAGCCACCAATGATTGCCGGGCGACACCGATCGCATGACAATGCGCCGCGACGATGCCGGGGATGACCGTCTTCCCATCCAACGCGATGACCCGTGTGTTCGGTTCGGCCAGCGCGCGGATTTCTTTCGTCGATCCGACGGCCAGAATGCGACCGCCCTTGATCGCCACGGCTTCGACAATCGTGTCGTCGGCATCGACGGTGAGAACTTTACCACCCAGCAATACGGTGTCGGCGACCGGCACCTCATTCGCTGCCGTTGCGGATTGAGCGAAACCGACGAACAAAAAGATCAGGACGTACCAACCGGTTGTGAGTTTCATCTTGTTCTTCATGCCTCTGTGTCCTCTGTGGTAAAACCAAGCGTGCGACTAGGCCAAGTTCGTCACGGTTTCATGTAGCGATTCACAAACGGCATGACCTTCGCATACGCGGCGTCGATCAGTTTGCGGTCGCCGCCGGACAATCCGTGGCCGGCTCCTTTGACGGTGGCGAATTCGTAAGCCACGTCGTGCTTGTCGAATTGCTCGGCCATCAACACCGATTGCTCGTAGGGGACGTCGGTGTCGACGGTACCGTGAATCATGAGAGTGGGCGGGTAATCTTTTGTCACGTTCTTGACTGGCTCGAAGGCTTTGAACTTCTCGGGCTGTTTGTGCGGATCGAACGTGGAAACGAGTTTCGGCCAGACGCCCTGTTGCCGGGTATACAGGTAGAAGTCGCGGCGTTGATTGCGTTTGATGCTGCCGTCGGTCAACGGCGGACCGGTCACGCCTTTCCACGCGGCCTCTTCCGAGATGAGCGGCTGCTTGCGATAGAACGTGCTCGGCTTGCTGTACCAGTCGCCGACCAAATCTCCGTATCCCCAGAAGGCGACGAGCACTGTCGGTCGCACTTTAGCGCGGAAGCCAGCTGTCAGCGTGAGATACCCGCCCGCCGAGCCACCCAAAACGGCGAGGCGTGTCGGATCGATGTTGAACAACTTCAGCCCTTGCTCGCGAACCCATGTGCAAGCGTCTTCGACATCGGAAATGATGCCGTCGATTTTCGTTTCGGGGGCCAAACGATAATCGATCGAGACGACAGCGTAGCCCTCGTCGAGCAAAGCGTCGCGCACTCGGCCGCTGATGCCGGCTCGGTTACCCATGATGAGTGCTCCGCCGTGAATCCAGAGGGCGACGGGTCGCGTCTTGTTATCATTGGGCCGATAGACGTCGGCTTTGATCTGCAGCTTGCCGACGGTTTTGTAGGTGTATGTTTTCATGGTGACCTTCTTGTCGGCAGCGAACGCAGATGTGCCCAGTGTCAGAGCGGTTGCTCCGGTGGCGAGGGATTGAACAAACTGGCGTCGATCGAGAGGCGTTTTCATGGGGTGTTTCTCTTGCGGAAAAATGTCTCGTCGTGTGACGGCGAGATTTCATAGTACCGTCGCCCGAGTCGAGTATGAAGGCTCTGAATGCAGGGCGGCTCAGTGTTTCACTCTGAAAATGGGGTGGCTGGTCTTCGGGTGCGTTGCGGTTTAGGATTAGGTCGAGCGTTCAGTGCAACATGAGTCAGGAGAGAAACGATGGACGTCGCGCGGGTTCAAAAACTTCTTGTCGATGGCGGTGTTCTGTCGGCCGAGGACGTCGACGAGCGAATCGCCGCTTGGGAAGCTGGTACCGGGCCGTCTGACGACGGTTCGGAATTTGTCGAGCAACTCGTCGCGTCAGACATCCTGACCGACTTTCAAAAGGCGGCCCTGCTGGCCGGTGTTTCGCCGCCTTACATGGTGGGGCCTTACCTGTTGCACGACCGCATTGCCATCGGTCTATTGGGCAACATCTATCGAGCCGTGCATGAGGAATTCGATCAGCCGGTCTCGTTGAAAATCTTTCCGGCATCGCTCCAGCAGGATCCGCAACGGGAACTGCGTTTGGCGCGAGAGACACGGATTGCGGTGCAGGTTCAACATCGCAATGTGCTGCGAACTTATCAGGTCGGGAAGATCGGCGACTTTGTTTTTGTCGCCTTTGAAGACTTGAAGGGCGAGACGTTGCAGGAGCGTTTGGACAAGGAAGGCCGCTTGCCGTTGCTGGAATCGTGTCGGATCGCCCGGCATGTGGCGGAAGGGTTGGCGTACTTGCACGAGCAAGACATCGTGCATCGCGATGTGCAGCCGAAGAACATCTGGCTGAACAATGATGGCCGCGTGCTATTAACCGAATTCTCTGCCGCCTGCGATGCACTGACTCATCTGGACGCCGCTGACGGTGACGCGAATGGCGATGGCGACAACGAGGAGAGCTACGTCGTCGATGCGGAAACGCTGGGCAATTACGACTACCTGTCGGCCGAGCATTGTCTCGACGAGGAGTTGGCCGATGCGTGCAGCGACCTGTATTCGCTGGGCTGCGTGTTCTATCGCTGCCTGACCGGCCAACCAGTTTTCCCCGATGCCGACCCGGTGCGCAAGATGCTGCGACACGCCTTGCAAGAACCGAACACGGCCACTGAGATCGACTCGGAGATACCACATACGGCATCCGAAGTAATCAGCATGCTACTCGCCAAAGAGCCGGGCGATCGATATCAGAAGGCCGAAGATGTCGTGCTGGCGGTTGAATCGCTGATGTCGGCCGATGTCGAACAGGCGGTTGCCGTGGCGGATGTCAGCCCCGAGTTTCTCGAATGGGCGGCGACGTCCAGCGAATTGACCGAAGAAGAAAACATTCCCACCGTCGTCAGCCAACCCGAATTCTTCGACTTCCTCGAATTCATTACTGAAGAAGAGGAAGACATCTCATGAAACAGTTCATTCTCACACTGCTGATCACGCCTGTTCTTCTCATTTCGTGTCTCGTCACGGCGAGCCGGGCGGAAGATGTGTTCGACCGGCATTCGTCGTACTGGCTCACACAGGCGATTGAGAAGGGCAAGCCGCTGGAATCGCTAGCCATGCAGCAGGCCTTGCGCACGAAACCGATCGCGGCGGGGTTCGGGGCGACGATCATCGTTCGCACCAGCGAGGGCAACCTGACGAAGGCCTTGTTGGGGTGGGGATTTCGCAAAGGGCCGGACAAGCCGCAGCCGGTGCTGCTCATCGAACGGTTTGCCACCTACCGAGCAGGCCGTGGCGATGTCACAAAGGCTAACGGGAAAGACATCCTGCTGTTCCCCGGCTTCGCCTTCGATTTCGACATCGGTCAAGTGGTCCCCGCAAAGTTCGGCGGTGACGTGTTGTTGGACGAAAAAACTGTTCTGCATCCAGCGGGAAAATCGCAATTGTATCTGCTGTCCGGATCTCAATTGCCGCAGGCCAAAAAGACCGACGTTCCCAACCCGCGCGACCATAAAGGCGTGTTGCCCAGCGACTTCACCGGGACCTGGCTGGTCGATATTGATGGCCAATGGAAGGGCGAGTGGATTCTGACTGCCGAACGCACCGGCCAGGCCCACGGTATCTTCCTCTCGACCGACACCCGCAGCCGCTACCCCATCAAAGGCCGCATCGCCGCGTTGCCGCATCGCATCAAATTGGAAATTGACACCGACAACTTCCACCAATCGGTCGATGCATTTCTGTGGACGAAAGACAAAGCCCAGATGACGGGAATCGTGACGTTTTCGGGGCGGGAGTTTGGATTCCGCGCGACGAGGAAGGTGGAGAAGAAACCGAAGCCCGCAGACAAGCCGTAGGGTCCGCTGTGCGGACCGCCTGAAAGGTGAGCTAACAAAGGTGGAGCAGACATTCCTGTCTACCGTCGTTGGCGAGAACTTTTGCAGAATTTCTGCTCAGAATAGACAGACAAGAATGTCTGTCCCACCTTTTTCCTGTCACAATTTCCGCAACACGTAGACCACGTCTTCGGCTTCTTTGTCGATTGGAATCGGTGTGTCGATGTCGTAAGAGAAGTCGAACGTTTCTACGACTTCCAGGCTGGGCACCTTGGCCAGCAGGCGTTTCATTTGTGCCGCCGTGTAGGTGCGGAAGGTTGTGTCTTCTTCGATCCGGCGGTGGCTGGTGGGGGTGTAGACGTCGAACGTCATGCCGACGTGTTCCTGCCGCTTGCGGGTGTCGATCCATTCCGACCACATCTGCGAAACGACGGCCAAGTTGCCCCGCCGGGCTGACCAGGATTCCTCGTTGGTGCGATGTTCAACGTTCGCAGGTGTGAGGTGCAGCCCCAGCAGGTACAAGCCCCCTTTCGCCAGCGCGTTGGCCGTGCATTGGATGTGCCCCAGGGCCGCCTTCTCGGTTTGTAAATGACGAAAGCTGTTGATGGTATTGAAGGCCGCGTCGACTTTGCGTTTCAGGCGGAAGTCCGACATGTCTCCCACAACGGCTACCGGGGCGTGACCTTTGCGATCGAAACGCGCGTTACAAAACGCGACCGCTTTGGGGTTCAAGTCGTTGCCGACCACGTCGTAGCCGACGTTGGCGAACTTGATGAGCAACCGCCCGGTTCCGCAAGCCGGCTCGAAAAGCCGTTCAACGGTCCGCGTGGTGTATCGCTCGAAGCAGTCTTCGAGAAAGTCAAACTCGGGCTTCCAGTCGGATCCGAAAATGAGATCGTAGTATTTGGGGTAGTCGTAAATGTGGCCTTGGATGATTTCGGGCATGTTGGGAAGAAGTGATTCGTGGGTGGTGATTAGAAAAGGAAGGCGTGTCAGACTTTGTCGAAAAACGCCGCCAGAGTCTGAATCATAACCCGACGCATAAGCGAGGGACGCAGGACAATTGAGCCTATTCCCTGCGTCCCTCGCTTACGCGTCGGGTTAACTTGAGTTTTCCGACAAAGCCTATGGTTTGAGGATGATTTTCCCGCAGAGAGTGCCGGCGCTTTCGAGAGTGTTTTGCTCTTGAAGTTGATGGGCGGCGGCGGCGTCGGACAGGGCGAAGGTGCGACCGATGTTGGGTTTCCAGTTGCCTGCCGTGTAGGCGGCGTTGATGGCCTCGGCGGCGGCGCGCTGTTCTTCTGCAGACGCGTTGAACATGGCGAAGCCGACCATTCGCAAGTCCTTCACGTAGAACGCACCGACGGGAAACTCGGGACGGGCCGTGCGACCGGCCATCAGCACGATGCGGCCGCGTGGTTTCATCATGCCGACCGCTCGTTCGAGTGTCGGCTCGCGTTGCGTCTCGAACCAGACGTCAATCCCGCCGTTCGATTCGGCAAACGCGGCGATGTCGTCGTCGAGAGAAGAGGAATGGTAATCGAGAACGAGGTCGGCTCCCCAACTTTCGCAGAGGGCTTTCTTTTCGCCAGACCCCACCGTCGCGATCACTTTCGCTCCGGCCGACTTGGCGAGTTGCACGACCGACGTCCCCACGCCGCCAGTGCCCCCGTTCACGAACACGATTTCTCCGGCCTTAAGTCCCGCGTGCAGGAACAGTCCCAGATGAGCCGTGATGCCGACCAACGCGGAGGCGACTGCTTCCTCGTCGGATTCGCCCTCCGGTGTCGGATACAACCACTGCTCATCGACGGCCGCGTATTCGGAGAACGAACCGGCTCGTCCGAACAGCCCCTGATTGCTGCCCCAGACCCGATCTCCCGGCTTGAAGCGTGTGACGTCGGCTCCGCAGGCCTCGACAGTTCCCGCCAAGTCGCAGCCGATGACGTAAGGAAACTCCAGCGGCAAGGCGACCGCGCCGCTGCGGATGTAGGTGTCGATCGGATTGACGGCGACCGCTGCGACTTTCACCAGCACCTCGGTCGGCCCGGGTGTGGGATCGGGGATGTCGGCGTATTGAATGATCTCAGGGGCACCGGTCTCGGTGATCAAGGCGGCTTTCATGGTGTCGTTCCTGCGGTGAAAACACGTGAGTGGGAGTCACGAGAATAACAATCCCCCCGTCGAAATCCAGACGGACGCGTCGCGACTCGTTTTCAAGTGCCAATCCGTCGAGGACATTGGCAGGCGGGGACGCCTGCGGTCCGGGTGATTCTGGATGTGGCTTGGCGTCTTCGCCTGTAACCGCTTAACGTAGTGTGGTGATGATTTCAAAGTCGGAAAGGAAACTTGCATGTCTGCCCCGCGTTCGTTCAAGCAGGAATTGGTTTGTGTGTTCGGTCAGCCGGTGGCGGAGAATCCGACGCAGGCGATGATCGAGGCGGCGTTTGCCCACCACGATCTCGCCTGGCGTTATCTGACAATCGAAGTCTCACCCGACGGTCTGGCGGATGCCGTCCGTGGTTTGCGGGCGATGAACTTTGCCGGCGGGAACCTGACGATTCCGCACAAGGTGGCCGTTATTAACCATCTCGATCGACTGACCGAAGCGGCCTCGCTGATGGGAGCCGTCAACTGCATGGTTTGGGAAGACGGCAAGCTGGTCGGCGAGAACACCGACGGCAAAGGGTTCGTGCAGTCGTTGCGAGAGGTGACCGATCCAGTCGGCAAGCGAGTGGTGATTATTGGAGCCGGTGGAGCGGCGCGGGCGATCGGTGTCGAACTGGCATTGGCGGGAGCGGCCGAGTTCACCATCGTCAATCGCACGCCCGAACGCGGAAGCGATCTTGCGAACCTGTTGAACGAGAAGACCGAGGCCACATCGCAATTCGTTCCGTGGGAAGGCGATTACGCGATTCCCGAGAAAACCGACGTGGTGATCAACGCCACGTCGATCGGGTTATTTCCGGATGTTGACGCGCGTGTGGCGGTCGATGTGGAGACGTTGCAACCCGGGATGGTGGTGGCCGACGTGATTCCCAACCCGCCGCGCACACGGTGGGTTCGCGATGCGGAAGCCCGCGGCTGCACGGTGCTTGACGGCTTGGGCATGCTCGTCAACCAGGGCGTGATCGGCTTTCGTTTGTGGACGGGGGTTGATCCGGATCCGGCCGTCATGCGACAGGCGTTGGAAGAGGTGTTTGGCGAGTGACGTTGATAGATCGAGACGGGAATCCCTTCACTCGCCGCCTTCGGGAAGCAGGATCCGGAGGATGAGCGGATCGTCGCTGAGGCCGGTGTAGTAGACTTCGACGGAGTTGTTGCGGAACAGCCCACCCCAGGAATAGATCACGAACTTCGAGGCCCTGACCCCTTCACGGTTCGACTTGGCGGGTTTCGTGCGGTTCGGGTTGCCTTGAGTCAGCGCTTCGAGTTCGGAAAGGCGAAAGTCTTCGTCGTCGGCATTGACTCGTTCGTTGCGGACTTTCATCCAGGCCTTATAGGTGGCTTCGGCATCGTTGTGACCTTTGTAGTCCAGCAGGGCAAAGACCGCGAAGACGGCGACGGCACCCCAGATAAGAAAACGTACGACCCAACCGGCAGACGAGGTTTTCTTCTGGGCTTTCTTCTTTGCTTTCTTGTTCATGTGGACTCCCCATCGGTGATTTGCGGTGGTTTGGTGTAGAACTGGCTTAGGTCGATGCCGCCTTTGTTTTCGGATTCGAGAAACTGCAAACGCTTTTCCAGTTTCTGCAACCGCGACTCCAAAGCCGGGTGGAAAATTTGTTCCGGCGTTTTTCGTTTCGGTCGCGGAACCATCGGGTAACCGAGTTGTCGTTGCAACGCGGCGAACATGAACAGCGGGTCTTTACCACGATTGGCCCGTGCGATGCGGCCTTCCTGATCGCTGAAAAGCGTGGGCTCGGCCGGCTCGAAGTTCTCTTGCCCATGCAATCGGCGACGTTCGTTGGTGTGATGTTCGGACCGGTGGAAGAGGAAGTCGGCAAAGTCGGCCGTTCCCAATTGCAGCCGCAACTTGAGGATCCAATCTTTCCAGGTTTCATCGAAAAAGGGATCGGCGGACATGGCGGTCATCCCCGCATCGTAACCTAAACGATTGCGGGCGATGCACTCGAATTGATAGACGAACAGCCCGGCGACTTTTGGACTGCCACTGAGATACTCGGCTTGCCGTTCGAGAACTTGCAGCGCAATTTTTTGATCGAACCGTGACTTGTCGGCTTCGGCGCGCTCCATCACGAATGTTTGGAACGGGGTGAAGTAATGTGGCAGCCGGGCCATGCCTTCGTGGATGCGGCCTTTGAGCAGGATTTCGTCTTTCAGGAAATCGATCGCCAGCGTGAGCTTCGTGGTGGCGAGAATCTCTTCACGAATCGTGGCGAGAATCTCCTGCGAAGGCCGGTCGTCTTCCAGGCGTTCTCGGTAGACACGAAAAAAATACACCTGCTCGATGTACTCTTCACGGTCAAGCAGAGGGGTCGTCATCGATCTGACCTGGGCGACAAGGCGTGATGTGAATAGAAGTTATGAGGGATGTTGGCCGTGACGACGCTCACTCGATTCTACGATGAACGTCGGAGGTGACGTAGTTACATCGGCTATTTTCGACCGGATTACTGGGGGTCAAGAGGTCGCAGGTTCAAATCCTGTCGTCCCGATTTGCATTTCTTAACGACTTGGCTTCTTTACCGGATTTAGTTGTTTTGGAGCCTTTTTTGTTGGTCACGCCAGCAGGTGACTTACGTTTCACCTTGGCTGGAGTCGTTGGGCCAGAGTATTTTTCGATCGGGTCTTCTGCGTTTCCGAAGACCACAATGCCGCGTTTCAAACGATTCAGCTCACGCTTGCCTTGACGAACTCGCTGGAACGCCAGAAACATACGGGCGTCCGTCGCTTGGAATAGTTCAGTTGCTGATGCTATTCCGTCATCAGAGGCCGCGAGTTCGGCCAGATATTCAGCGGCGTCGACCGCTGCGGCAATGTCCGAATCAGAATCGACGCTTCGGTTAGATTCGGCGTCAGCAATCGCGAGAGATTTCTCCAGCAAGTTCTTCTGTGCGTGCAGTTTCTTGAAAACGGCAGAAACCGCTCGGTACTCGTCTTCACCGTCTGCCAGGGCAAGATTGTTCTCCGCTCGCTCGATTTTGATCGTGATCTGAGAAATCTCACTCCGAATCCGCTGAACTTCTCGAACTACACCTGGCCCAGCATCATTGTCTTGGTCGCGTTCGGCAATCTCCTGAAGCTTTGCTTCCAACTTCGGCAGCAGGGCTGGTGAAAGGAGTTGCTGCCGGATGCAGCTCAGTACGAACTGCGTCGCAGTTGGTCCGTCCACGTGATTGTGACTGCACTTCTGGCCGTGACTCTGCTGATACAATCCGCACTTGTATTGGAAGGACTTTCCCTGCTGAACTCGATACATCGGCCAGGTACAGTCCATGTCGTAAATTCGTGCCCCAAGTGGATTACGTTTGGGGTCGCGTGACCGAGGCTTTCCACGCTGCGTGCCGGCACGCTTGTCAAGAACTCGGTTTAGAGACTCGTGATCTTCAAGCGTAACGACAGGCTCAAAGAGTGCTTGCGAGAAAATGTGATCGTCGTCGGCGTTCCTGATAACTCTCGGCTTACCGTCAGCGCGAAGGTCGGCATCGGTCAATTCTCGCGGCCCGTCCACAGTGAAACGATTGAACTTTCCCATCGATCGCAGTCCGTATCGCACAATGGCGGCGAGCAGCGGATTGCGTCCGATGTTGACGATCGTTGGTGCGTGCCAGAGACCACTCACCTCATGCCGCACACCGTTGTCCTTTCGAAATCTTCCGGCGTCTGGTGAAGGAATTTCTTCGGCGTTCAGGATTTTCGCAATCTGCGTCGCTGGTGTCGTCAGCAACATGTCGCGAATTCTCAAAGCCACACTCAAACGCTGATCGTCCGCTGGCAACCAGACCACATGGTGGCCAGCCATTCGCAGAATCTCGCCGTCTTCGAGTTGCCGGATTCGCTCGCCGTCCCGCCGAACCAGCCACCTGTCGAAAGCAAATGGTGCCCGCCCACCCGTTGAAAACCCTCCGGTGGCAAGTGCGATCTGGCAGTGAACCATCTTGTCCGACAAATCTCGACCGTGCTTACCGGCCGCGTCGTAGTCAAGGAGGGCGGTGATTTGCTCTGCCGTGTCTGGTCGGCGGCCGGTCTGAATCGGTGCCAGCGACCTGTCCATGAACACGATGGTCAATCCATTTTGTCGGAGAACGTTTTCCATTTGGATTGCATCAATGGGGGCAGTAGGACGAGCCAGTCGATCTCGCCTCGGTATAAATACATGAGAGACCTTCTCATCGCTGACGGCCCGTGCAAACAGCGCGTTCAGGCCAACTCGTGAGAGTTCGTCACCTGCGACGTCATAGTCGAGATACAGGTCTCCGCGAATGGCCTCCTCGTTCCGAATCATTGATTCAATATCCGAAACCGTCGGATTGAAAGTCACGTTCAGTTCCGTGGCACGACGACGAGCCCATTTGACGTACTCGCCTGGCGTCGTTTCATGTTTTCCGCCACTGTCTCGTGTGTAGAAGAGTCCGCTGCCAAGCTGTTTACGAGCCATCTGCAATCCCTTCCATCTGTTGTGCTGACTGTTTGAGTTTATGATTTCGCCAAAGAAACTCGGCAAGCCGTTCGACGAATTCATCTTCGTTATCGGTCTGGAGTTGCACGTCGATGCCAAGCAATGAAGGCGCGTCCCACGAGAACTCGTCCATCGAAAGTCTGAAAACTTTGAACGCCAATGTGTCTGACGGAATCACTTCGTTGTCCCACAATCCCTGCTCAGTTTTCGCGACAAGTTCTGCGAACGCGTCTGCGTAAAAAGGAAGCCCGGCATCGAGATGGGCGGTGAAGCCATCCTGCTCCCAATGAGCCAGTTGCAGAACGGCACCAAATTCAAGAAGTAGATTGGCAGGGAGGCGAAGCGGCTGAGCGCATCCGGCGTCGGGAGTAAGACCGACTTTCTGCAGCGCTGTGACGGTCAGGTCCGCGAGATACGAGGCGCGCCAGGTCGCGGCTTCAACAACGGGTCCGGAAACTGTGACGGGATTAGTTTTTCCAACGGCAATCATGATGGCCTCGACTCTATCCTTGAACGGCGATTCGCACAGGTGAACCAACAGTGTTGGAATCTTCACTTCGGTACGCAATAGATGATTTCTAGTCGAGCCCGTCGTCATTCCCGGATTTACGAAATAGCTCCCTTGGGAAACGGCTAGGTGAACTGGAATGAGGCCAATCTAGAACGCCAGGAGTTAGCCCGATTCCAGTCACCATTCTATGCCACGTTTTCCCGATTTTTACGCTGGACAGCGCTACTGTGAGCTCAATCAATGGCCCGAAAATCAAGCGAGGCAGTATGTTATGGAAAATGTCTCACCATCACGTTCACAGTTGTGAGTTATCGATATGCAGAACCGCAGTGCCGGACCAGTCGCAGCGCCGCTCTGGCGGCATCACTCAAAAACTGTTTTGTAATTTCGTCCGAAATAAGTTCCTGGTTTGGTTGAGAAATATTTAGCCAGTCAGGACATTCCAGTGTCATTTGGCTATTGCTGACGACGGAACAGTCGTTGGAGTTGATCCGCAGACGGGCAGGTTATGTCTGCCGGTCGTGTCGATCGCCCCGCCCCGTGGTGGTAATGAAGGACAGGTAGGACTTCATCACCACAGGTCCTCGAGACGGTGCACGTTGAATCGATCCAGCACCAGCCGCCCCACGTCGATGCGGTTGCGACCGGCGATGGAGTGGATCACTTTGATTTGAGAACTGGCTACCTGCCGCCGACCGTGGCCGTTGGCGAGTTGACGCTGGCCGTTGCCGTTCACATTGCCGTGATGGCTGACACGGTACTGATGGAGTCCACCGGGATGTCCGTTGTTGTGATCGCCGCCGTGGCCGTTGTTCTCGGCGGGCTGCTGGCCGGTGCCGCGCAGCTCTTCATCAACGGACGCCTTCGCATGCTGGATGGAGCTGAAAGTTGAGGGCGCGCAGACGCTCCGGCTCTATTCGACCGGCGAGTTGTCGAGTTCGAGTTCCAGGTTCACGCTGGTACCGTTTGCCCCGTAGTTGGGCTCACCGACTTTCCGGCTGAGCCCCACGTTCAGTTTCATGGGCATGAAGTTCCTCCTGTTGAGATTGGTAAAGTGGCCGTGGTTAGACGCTGACTGTCAGACTTCAAGGGCTTCGAGATGTCGCAGTGACTTCAACGCCGACTGCACTGACCGCGACGTCTTCTGCTGTTGCTTGAGTGTTGTGATCAGGTTCCGTGTGTCGGCCAGTGCCGTCTGGAGTGACTCGCGCAGGGACTCAGCGCGGTCGATGAGCGATGGGGGGTTGTCGGTCTGGGTGCCTTTCGCGGGTTCCGCACTTCGACTTGGATTCGTCGACTTCATAGGTGTTGGGTTTCCTGGTGGGGTTGAGGGTTGAAG
>Ga0209403_10005384_pt1 | contig 13418 bp, 13 predicted proteins | sample ArcticOcean_MG_C_8_FD_187440 | JGI IMG/M metagenome (GOLD analysis project Ga0209403, IMG submission 187440) | Marine microbial communities from western Arctic Ocean - ArcticOcean_MG_CB11_86 (SPAdes) (version 2) | ecosystem: Environmental > Aquatic > Marine > Oceanic | place: Arctic Ocean... | reverse complement strand
CGCTGAAGCAGACTTCTGTTCGATTCTTCGAGGAGCGTTTTTCGATTTTGACACGCAATTCTACGGCACCAAATCAGTTTCCCGACGGGCACTAGCTAACGAAGAACACGTGATGCAGCTCGTCGATCGCTGACTTTGGCTCGTCCTCATCCGGGACGTTGTCCGGCGGATACGCGAAGTGGATCGCCGAGTCGCAGAACTCGACAATTAGCTGGCCGATTGCTTTGATGCCTCGGTTCGTGCCTGCTTTAAGCCACGTCTTGCCGGCCCGTGACCGGGCAGCGCTGCAGGTTCTGCTGACCGGCGCTGGATTGTCAAGATGTCGGCTCGGTGGTCGGCGCTCGTCGGTTCGATCAGACTGTTGATCATCCGTTCGGACGTTCTTGACATCCGATGCGCCCGAAAACGCCGACTTGTCCGCAGACGGTAAGGCCAGCCAATGACAGGCCAGCAACTCGCGCAGCTCAATCGACAATTGCAGTTCCTGGCCAAGAACGTGAGCAACGCATCCAGCGGTCTCACGGCCACGGAGATCGACGTTTCCGCTCCCGAGTTCCTGGACTGGGACTCGGCGAAACAATGGACCGAGCAGCTCGCAGTCGCCATACGCGAGCTTCGCTTGAATGATGTTGAGCAGGGTCCGGCGTGGGATGCCGATACGTCCGAGTTGCCCCGAGAATCGTCGAAGACCGAAGACTCTGAGCGGGATGACGAAACGATCGACGACCCCAGCAAGAAGCCGTTTGTTAACTTTTTGTCCGGGGAATTGCCGTCTGAATCGCCAGAGGGCCAGGAAACGCTCGGCGAGTTCCGATTGCCAGACTGATCGAGAGAATTGAGACACCTCGTGACACACGAAGAACTCACCCGACTTGAAGAACAGCTGGAGCACGTTCAGCAACACATCAGCCGTGCGGTTGCTGCCCTCAAGACTGCAGAATTCGACCTTGAGGAACCCGAGTTTTTCGACTTTAAGGCTGCAACGGCGTGGGTTACGAAACTCGACGCCTGTGCCGATCGCGGCGGTAAGCCGGTGCCGATTCGCGAAGCTGCCCCACCGGCCCCGGAAGCACCAACGGTCTCCGATGACGATGAGCGAACGATTTACGTCGACATCGAAGAACTTGGGCTCTGATCTCATCCTACGCCCCCGAATTGCCCGCCTGACGTCATCCGTACGGCCCGCCCCGGCCAACCCGACGCCGATGTACCTGTCGCGGCCCAACGAGTCTCAGACGGCACGTGAGGTCCACTGGCGGCGTCTAGCCAATTAAAGAATGACCACGGCCGGTCTCGTACCGTGTGTGTCGGAACTGCGCTTCCGAAAGTCGGACATGGCCGACTTCTGGAAGTCATCGGCGTTCACAATCGAGCCCCCGGTCGTTGAACAGCTCCCCGCAGTGCTCGCATTTGAGCCACTCACCCTGCCGAAGATGCAAGACGGATTCGAGCCCGCAGGCCGGACACGTCGCCGGCATGTCGAATGGCTTCGGTCGTGGCTGCCTGTTTGCCCGCAAGGCTTCGCTTCGCCAGTCGATCTGCATCATGTGCCCCGCCAACGCGAGACGGACCAGACGCCCTCAGGCCGCCGCTGTCATGCGCCAGCCCGTTCGAGCGTCGAAGCGTCTGCGACGAACCCAGAAGCGACGTCACGTGCCAAATCTTCATCGAGCCGGAATTGCTGCTGCAACGTGGCGACCACGGACTCGAAGTCGGTGATGCGTTCTCCCGTCCGGGATTCAAGCCAGACGCGATTGCCCGCCTTGACGCATCGCAGGCCACGTACGTCACGCAGGACGGTCTGAGCCATTGCTTTCGCCAGTTCTGATTGGTTCATCATTTTCTCCTTCGTTGGTTGGTAGAAGTCCGAGCAACGCGACAGGCAACTTGTCGAGTCGTAGTACTCACTCCGCACGCCGCCACCGGAGAGACACGACGCAACAACACGACAACCCCTCTTTTATAGAGAGGGGGTTGTTGTCGTGTTGCTCGTCGGCAGTCTCTCTCTCATGGCGGCACCCATCAGATGGGGCAATGCGACAACTCAACGCGACAGGCTGTCGTGTTACTCTGTCGCATTGCTCAAAGCCCGGTAGTAATTGCGTTCCGGTTGCCCTTGTTTCTTGTGTTTGAACTTCTCAATGAGGCGTCTCTCAATCAGGTCTTCGAGCGCTTCGTTCACTTTGTCGTTGTTCATCTTCAGGGGCTTCGCTGTTCCGGAAGCTGTCAGCCCTTCAGGTGAGTTGCGGAGTAAAGTCAGAACGCGGTCGGATCGATCCATGGCGGCTGCCAGCAGGCTGACCTCTCGTTGCTCAACTTTGTTCGACTTGTCACGCTCGATGGCCTCGCTGGAATGCTCGACCGTGCAATCCCAGCACCAACCGGATTCGTACGTTCCTTCGTCGATGGTGAGCACATACGAGCCACCATGGCCCTCTGAGCCGCCGACGTTGAACCACAGGTCGTGGAGCCCGTCGTTGTTGAACTCGCACCGACGGCTCAACAGGAGCCATTGACGCGCCCATTCGGCAAATCCGGCCATTGTCAGGTCTTCGAGTGTTGTCGGTCGAAAGCGTTCGGAGTGTTGTCGCCTTTTTGTGTGGTGCGCGAACACGTTCGTGTGTCCGGTTCGGCGGGACATTTCCGTCATCCGGCCGAGAGGCTCACCCATTGAGAACAGGTTGGCGGTGTCGATGCCACTGCCACCGCGAAGCAATGACAGGTACAGCGGATCGATAATCAGGACGTCGACGCCACGCTTCTCGATGGCCCGCTCAAGGCTCCGAAGGTGTTTCGGGTCGGACAGGGGGGGGGGAGTGCAAAGTCGACAATCAGCTTCGACGGATGCCCCCCCCGGCAGTTTGCGATGTTTCGCATCGTGCGCTGGAGCTTGGACTCCCCACTTTCACCGGACAGGCACACAACGGTCAGCGCTTTGGGAACTTCGAAGTGACCGAAGACTGGTTGGCCACTCGCCAGCGATACGGCGAGGTCAGCAAGGGCACCGGTCTTCAAGGACTTCGACGGCCCGCCGATCATGCAGTCCTGTCGAGCGACCATAAGATTGTTAGCGTAGAACTCACTCTTGCAGTCGCGAGCCATGAACGTGTCGAAGTCCATCCAGTTGGCATCAATCGCGACGCTCGACGCCGATGACTGCCCGAAGTCGCTGAGTTGCTGCTCGATGGTATCGATCGCCGCCCCGCGCTCGAGGGCGTGTCCAATGTCCGCGTGCAGGTTCCGCAGTCGTCGTAATCGGCTGGATTGTCGCAACTGGTCGATATACGTGTCTGCGTGTCCCGACGTCGGAACGTGAAGCGACTCAAGCAGCCAGTGTTCAACTTCGGACGCGGCTGAGATTTGGCCTGTCATCGTCAAGTGCTGGGCGACTGTCGCAGCGTCAACATCGTGGCCCTGTTCGCGCAACTGACGACATGCTTCGAAGATCGTGTGTCCGTTGCCAGTTGGCACAAAGAGATCGGGTTCTACTTCAGCGAGTATCCGGTCGACACAATCCGGGTCGACCAGCATGGCTCCGACGACTCTTTGTTCTGGTCCTTCGTAATCCATCACTGTAGCATTCATCCGTGGCGCTCCGTTGCCCTATGCGAGTCCACTGAGCCCCGGGCCATCCACCCGTGGGCTCGACCTTTGCGCGGTCAGTCAGCGGTTACAGAAGACCGGCCGCTTCGAGCCGTCGGGACGTGCCGTCAGATCGCTCGACGTCATCGCACAGCGCGTCGAGTGCGGCCTGCGTCTTCGATTCCTTGGCGGCCGTGATCCGCTCGAAGAACCGCTGGAGCGCCTCGGTCGACGTCATCGTCACACCGCCGACATTGATCGTTTCGAGTCGCTCGCCCTCGATGCCGCGTTTCGACCAGCGGTAGATCGTGGCCGGACTCACGGGGCCACCGGGACACCTGCGCCCGGCTTCGGCCAGCTTCATCACGTACTCAGTGAATGCGTTAATCGCCATTGAAAAACCCTCGCATGCAACGGTTGTTGACCAGTTGCATCGAGGGTAAAGGCGGCAGATTCAAGGCGAAGTACCCGTTCAGTACCGGGTCATTTTTTAGGTTTAGGAGGTCGGTCGGGACGATAGTAGCCGCCGATACTACGACTGTTCTCAACTCCGCCTTCAGACATGAGTTCCGTGATTCCACCGACGTTATGACCCGCCTCGTTCTTTTTTCTGCCGAACACCGTTTGTCGACCGATCTCCAAGTGAGCCACCAGCTCATCTGCGGTCATGGCTCGCCCATCGAGTGCGTCCATGATACGGCGTTGGACATCAGACAGGACCCGATTCTTGACCGAAGCCGGTTCCGAGAGACCTTCCCCTGCACCGACGGGTACGGCATCAGTATCGTCGCCCGCACCGGAAATCGCAGCGGCGTCTGGTTCGTGTGGTGGTTTAGAGTCGTCCGACTGTCCCTGCTCTTTTCCGACTTCAGTCGCGACCTCAGCAGACGGCTCGTTCGGTGTCTCGCTGCGTGCAGTTACACTGACTGGCGGGCACGCACCGACGGGTACGGCATCAGGATCGGCGTCTGGTTCGTTTGGTGGTTTAGCGTCAGCCAATTGTACGCGTGCTGAGTTGACTAACTTTCGAATGCGATCGGCCTCCTCGACAACCTTGCCACCGATCTCGAACCACGGACGATTTGCGACTTTATGAGATTCCCCTGTTTCACGCAGGAATTCGTATTCGACAATCAATTCACGTGCCCGTGACAAAACGGTGGCGTTGTCGCACTCCACCTTCAACAGGTCGTGAACGCACACCCACTCAACTTCCCTGTCGCCATGATCCCAAAGGTCAGCGAGAACGAGAATCAAACGGGCTTCGACAGGATTCCAATGAGGCTGAACTGCGGCATCCAGCGAACCCAGCTTGTCCGCAAGTTCATTGATTGTGGGGCCTGACACGGAGAATCGCGCGGGAGGGTTACTCGGATTGTCCTTAAACCATTCTCTAACAAATTCGTCGTAGGCTCGGGTGGCGTCATCGATCGAATAGCCATGTTCGTCGAGCCACTCTGCACGCCGCGGAAACTGCATTGGCCATGAAAGAACGTATTTATCGAGGCGTTTGAGTCTGGTCCTGGAATAGCTAGTTATGTCGCTCCCGAGCACCTCCAAGGTCTCACGCTCTGACGCCTCGTTGAGAGTCGCCAATAATGAGTCTTGCTTCCGACTGATCTCGGCGTCTTCGCCGCGGTCGACAAGCGACTCTGCTTCCGCTTTTGCAACGGTTTTCTTCATCGCAAGGCCGCTGTCCTGTTCGCGGAGTCCTGAGAGAAAAACGCGGCAGCCGGCCAGGACAGACCGGTTTTCGCCCGTGATGATCAGTCACGAACTGAGCCGCGATTCCACGTATTAGCCCCCCGGGTTCATCCCTCACCTGTGGTAAGCACAGATTGTGACTGTGCTACATCTGGAAGTGGCCCCAAACACTTCTCCCAGGACGCTGCAATGTTCGCGACGATTGCCGGGTCATTCACGAACTCCCTGACTGAGCCCATCATCAGCACGATACGAGCGAGGAATTCGTCGTAGCGCACCATGACGTCCAAATCGACCATACGCCGATGCTCACGGGCGGCAATGCGGGAGCGTTTCTCCAGCATGTTGACGATGCTCTTGATGACTGCAGCGTGGCGGGCTCCTGATTTGACAAGCTGCTGAAGCTGCTCAGCGGCTGCCGTGATGGCTTCGAGTTCGCCGGACTCAACGGCCGTCGTGAGCGCGCCGATTGATTTCACAAGCATTGGCCACGTCGCGCGGTCAACGCCATCCAGTTCGCCCAGAACATCGTTGGTCATCGCATCCGTCAACGCCAACTCTGACCTGTGCGACGTCAGGTCTGGATCGTCGACCGACCGCACGAAAGCTGCCTGGAGTCGGTCCGGCAATCGATACTTTGACCGGCGACCGTGCTTCCAGTTCGGATGCCTCGGACCGCTAAGAGACTTCCCCCCATGCACGGCACATCGCCCATTTCTCATCACGGCCGTGGACCGACATGCTCCACCGGACCGCCTCTTAGCTCCACAGGTCGGCCGTTCGCTCGCCCGAATTTGTTCGCCCATGGGGTAGCGCTCGCTCATAGGGCATGCAATTGCGATTGGAAGTGTCGCAGTCTGCCGTGCGACACGTTTTACCAATCAAGACTATCTTGACCAGAGTAATTTCAGCAGAGTTAGAATCGCCCGTACTCGATGGGACGAGCGTTGGAATCGTTCGTAGTATCTCGCGTGGTTGCCACGTCATGAGCCGTCAGCCTTTGATTTGGCTCGACGGCTGGTCGCCTTCTTTCGTGCGGTCCCGGCAGCGTTGGCATCGCGGGTGGTGCGGATGCGGGCGAGGAGTTCGGAGGCCGGTTCGTCGCGCGGGTCCTGCGGGACCAACTCGCCGCGGAACGCTTTCGCGACTCATTGGCCAACAACTATGTCAACTTTTGCCGATCGAATCAGCACGGTGAGCGGAGTCCCGTTCACGCTGTGTGTTTGGTTCCAGGCGTTGTCGGGAACCACTCCCTTCGACTGACGAATAACGCAATCTCGCCATTGATTATGGCTGGACAATAAAGTTCTCGTCCCGTTGTCCATTTCCCAAGCGTCGAGAAACCCAAGGTAGACCAGCGTGACGGGCACGCCCAGTTGGGCAAGTTTCCAGGCGAATGCGAAACGGTTGCTAAGTTGATACCAGGCATTGGTCCGCAGATCGAAGCCGGGTTGTAGTTGGTTCCACTCTGCGTTGGCCTCGGCCATGGCGATTTCAATCCGTTGCTTGTTCATTAGATCAACAGAGCCGCAAGCATCGGATTTGCCATCGAACTCTCCTTCATGGGCTTTCGCTTCGACAAGAATTAATGCCTCTCGGTTTTCAATCCGACAGTTGCAGACAAGGTCCCAATTGGGCGTATTGCCGCCGTTTGCGAGCCACCAGTTGATGATCGCATCGTGGTGAGCGTCGACGAAACCCTCGGTTCGTCCCAGTCGGACTTCCTGTTTATCAAGGAAGCCGCGGGGCGACCATTCTCGATCGTCGGGCAAGACCCGGCTGTCCGGTGTCGCGATTGCTTCAAAGAACGCGGACACGTCTTCGCGTTTCTGATTGGTTGCCAACAAGCACCGCAGACGGCTTCCCTTGAAGTCACGTTCGTCGAATGTCAGTTGCCTTGTCATCACTCACCTTTTCTTTTTGGTCGCACGCCTAAATCGGCCATCGAACTACCCATTTTTCGTTTTCCGCCGTGTTGCTTTCTTCTTTGGCTTTGAGGCGTTGGCTTCGCGGGTGGTGCGGATGCGGGCGAGGAGTTCGGAGGCCGGTTCGTCGCGCGGGTCCTGCGGGACCAACTCGCCGCGGAACGCTTTCGCGAGGATCGATTGGTCGAGTTGGGACAGCTTCGATGTCATGTTTCAGGCGAGCGGAACTTACAGACGGGGATGACTCAGTGAATGCGAGACTGCCATAGAGGTCATGCCACCAGTGCATTGCCGTTGATTCGTTTGATGACCTGCACAATGAGCTGGGCGTGGTCGGGGAGAACGCCCAGCACTCCCTGATCGTGCTGGTCGGTGAACGGGGGCAGGAACAGGTCGGCCGGATCCATTGTGCCGTTGTGGACGAGGTGGTCGATGATCTGGTTTATGAATGTGATCTGGTCGGCTGACAGTGTTCCGAGAGCGAGGAATTCGGCAAAGGCTTCCTTTGCGGCGTTCGCTTCCAGTCCGACGATCTCACGGATGAGTTGTCCGAGTGGCTGGCCCGTGCCGTACGTTTCCTCGAACTGCTCGCGGCCACCAGGGCCATCGGCCGCGAACAGGATCGATTCCAGTGCTTCGAGATCGGTGGCCGTGATCGGGTCGTTGCGTTTCAACCGTTGAATCGTCGGGTGCTCTTCATGCTCCCGGACGAACCGTTCGATCTTCAGCCGGTAATTCTTGAGGCCGCTGTCTTTCGTGATCAGGCTGTCGAATTCCTCCGGCTCGTGCATTTCGTCTTCGAAGTTTGTGTAGACGTTGTCACGTCCCCCTTCCGCATCGAGGAACTGGACGAGTCCGCGGAGCCGCCGTCGCACGTCTTCCAGAATCGGTAGGGTGATGTCCTGCCAGAATTCGTCGGTTTGTATCTCCTGAATCAGTTCGATCTGCTGTCGGACCAGCGGGATCGACTCTTTCTCTTCCAGCCCGCCCGCGATTTCGCGGACCTGCTCCTGCCAGCGGCCCACCAGTGGCGACTGCTCCAGAATCCCGAGTTGCAGGTTCAGGAGCAGCAGGTCGAAGCGGCGGGCGAATTCGTCTCCATCGTCGGGAGTCGGCAGTGTTGGCAGATGCTCGCTGATGTCGACAACGTCACCTGGTGAGAGTTCATCCCAGGCAGCACGTCCGCCGAAACGCTCGACGTATTTTCGGTGAGGGCGGACGACGAAGCTGTCGAGGCTCATGTGGCCGACGTCGCGATGCAGAATGTCGGCGATCTCACTACGGAGTTGCCGCAGGTTTTCGGCCACGTCCGGTTTCTGCGTCTCCTCCTGCAAGACTGTGACCAGCGCCAGCCGACGTCGGAAGATGCGGGTTTTCACGCTCTCTGTGGCGCGGCCCGAATTGCCGTCCGGGTTCTCACCGAAGAATGCAAAGTTGTCGCAGAAGTCGAAGACGTAGAAGCACTCCTTGTCTTGTCCGGGACCGAATAGACCCGGGCTCAAACGCGTGCCTCGGCCAATCATCTGCCAGAACTTTGTCTTCGATCGAACTCGCTTGAAGAACACCAGATTGACGCACTCCGGAACGTCGATGCCGGTATCCAGCATGTCGACACTGACGGCTATCTGCGGCATCTTTGAAACAATCGAGAAGTCGTCGATCAGCGATTGTGCGTGCTTCACCTGGTTGTCGATCAACTGGCAGAACTTGCCTTTCAGGTGCGGCCAGTTGGCGTCGAAACGCTCCACGATGAACTTCGCGTGGTCATGGTTCGCAGCAAAGACGATTGTCTTCCCGAGTTTGTCACCGCCCTCGACCTTCAGACCATTTTCCATGAGAAAGCTGAGCACCTGGTCCACCGTGTTCTCATTAAAGAACCAACGATGCAGCGCTGAAGAGTCGATACCTGCTGGGAGCGTTCCGGTTTCTTCGTCGTAGAACTTCTCTTCGTACTCCTGCCTCTCATCATCGCTGAGATCGACGTACCTGACTCCGGCGCGGCTGAACTTCGTGGGCACGCCGATGGCCCGGAAGTCAACGAGATACTCATCGGCGACGGCCTGTTCGAGTTCGTAGGCCGATGTCGGAACGCCCTGCTCCAATTGGAACAGTCCGTAGGTGTCGTGGTCGACTTCACCGCGTGGCGTGGCGGTCAGTCCGAGCAGCAGCGAATCGAAGTATTCGAAGATCGCGCGATAACGCGAGTAAACGCTGCGGTGAGCCTCGTCGATGATGACCAGGTCGAAGTGTCCGACTCCAAACTGGCTGACTCCGTCGCGGCGTTCGGCATCGATCGCGTTCATCATCGTCGGGTAGGTCGAGAAGACGATGCGGCTGTTGTCGTCTTCGCGTTCGCGTGTCAGATCGACGGACGCAGTGTTGGGCAGATATCTCGTGAAGTTTCGCTGGGCCTGTGTCAGCAGTGAGTTGCGATCGGCCAGGAACAGGACGCGGCGGACCCAGTTGGCTTTCATCAGCACGCCGACGGTCGCAATGCTGACCCGCGTCTTGCCCGTTCCCGTGGCCATGACCAGCAGGGCTGTCTGCTGGCGGTCGGTGTCGAACGTCTCACAGACGCGCTGGATGGCTTCCTGCTGGTAATAGCGGCCGGCGATTTCCGGATCGGATGAGACGGTCTTGAGTTCCTGCCGGCTGGTACGGCGGTTGATCAGCAGTTGCAGTTCGTCGCGTGAGTAGAAGCCCTGGACCTGTCGCGGCGGGTAGGACTGATCGTCCCACATCCAGTGCTCGTAGCCGTTGGTGTAGAAGATCACCGGACGCTGGCCGGTCATCTGTTCCAGGCAGTCGGCGTAGAGTTCAGCCTGACGTTTGCCCTCAGTGGCATCACGTGTGGTCCGCTTGGCTTCGACGACGGCCAGGGGGAACTTGTCGGCACCCCACAGCACGTAGTCGACAAATCCCTCGCCAGAGTCACTGGGCATGCCCGTCACGGGGAACTCGCAGACAGCCGGAGCATGCGGATCCCAGCCGGCCTCCCGCAGCAGGACGTCGATGAACAGGTCGCGGGTTGCGGCTTCGTCAATGACTTCAACGGGAACAGTCTGCTCACGTTCCTTGCGCAGTGCGGCGATCTGCTCCCGGAGCTGAGCGATCTCCGCGTCGGTCTGCTCCAATCGCGCGGTTCGTTCGGCGAGTGCAGCGTCTTTCTGATCGAACTGGCCCTGCAGTTCCCGGAGCTGCTCTGCCGTTTTGTCGGCGGACGGGACCGGCGTGGCTGTCGGGCGGGGAACCAGCGTCTCATCGAATGGCGGCACCTTCTCCGCTGTCCGCGAGTAAATGTGCGCCACCCAGCCAAGAAACGCGTGCAGTGCCCGGGCGATGTGCAGCGCGTCGGTGGAATTGATCGGCGACTCACTGTGAACGGCCAGATTGCCGAGCTTGTGAATCAGCCGCACGTTCTGGAACAGCGACGGCGGCAGGATCTCCCGGAACGACGGCTCATGAATCAGAGCGGCGAGTGCCGTCTGATAGGGCTTCTTCAGCCCGGAATCGTTTTCGTAGAGCCAGCCGATGGCCCGCTCGAGTGTCCTGCGGGCATAGAACACACCGGTGCGAGGGGACAGGAAGACGTTGAATTCCACCTGCGCGGCATCTTCGTGCAGCGCGGTCCAGTCGTGCTGGAGAAAGTCGAAGTTGGAACTCATGACTCTGGCTCACTGATGGCGTGAACGATGCGTAGTTTGAGTTCCTCGTCTTCGTCGTACGTTCCATTCAGAACGGCGTGCAGAATGTCTCGCAGCAAATCCTTCTCAATGTTTCCAGCGGCGACGTGATAGCTGATGTTTTCCATCTGCAGCACGAACTGAGCGACAGACAGGTAACCGTTGAACAAGAGAATCTGCGCCGAAAGAGAGATTGCGAGACGCTTATTCCCATCTTCAAAACAGTGAAACTGGCAAGTGCTGAAGAACAGATGAGTCAGTTTGTCAGTCAGAGTTGGATACCACCCGTCATTCTGAATGTTGTGCAGGACGCTCTCCAGTTGCCCGACATTGAGTTGCCCGAGCGCACCGCCACCGCTGACGTCGACTGTACGGCGATGCGTCTCAATGGCCTGCTCCAGCGTGAGATAGATGAACTCCATCACTCACGTTCCTTCAGGCGTTTGAAGACGTCTGACGCTTCTTCAAGGCGTTCCTGGAGTTCGCGGCTCTTCTCTCCGAGGAACCGCTCAAAATCCGCGGCCTGTAACGGGCTGACATACTGTTTCAACCGCTGGTGCAGTGCGTCGCGAAATGCCAGATCGCGGCTGGCCATCTTGTTGCGAGCTGATTCGATCAGAGGCTGGAACAGTGGCTGAGCCGAAAACTCGCGGAACAAGGCATCCACTTCAGCCGGCCGAAGTTTGTCCCCTTTTTCCTCGCACGCCTTTCTGATGGCGTCTGCCAGGCCGTACTCGTAGGAAGCAATCAGATCGAGCACTTCGGAGTAGAACGTGTCGCGAGTCTTGTCACGTGCGTCGAGCTTCAAGACCTCGCGATACTCCCTGGCCTTCTCCAGGAAAATGCTCTGGTAGACCTTGTCGGTGTAGATGGCGTATTTGAAGTTTCCCATCGAGACGCAGTCCCGCAGTGCGTCCGTGAACTGCTTGCGGTAGTTCTCGCCACGGAACCAGCTTTCCAGGAAGTCTTCGTCCCGCTGGTTGATGTATTTCGTTCCGCCACCGGTCCGCTGGTTGATCACGTCGATCGCAATGTCGAGGATCATCTGCCGCAGGAGTCGAGCCCGATGGCTATCGGTAAGTACCATTCCGATGTTCAGGAATGTTCGGAAGTCAAAGATGCCAAGGTTGGGAGTTTTGTGACCGACATCGATGTCGGTCACAAGCTGGTCCTTAATCGCTAACTTGAACTCCTGCAGACGTTTACCGCGAAGCACCTCATAGCCGTTTTGCTTGAGTTCTTCGCTGTGGGTTTCGAGACACCGTTCCACGGTGCGGACGTCGACTTCGTAAAACGAGGCGATCTGCTCCTTGACGACGCGCGGCGCCCCTTCAAACAGAACGCCCTGGATTTGGGTGGCCTTCTGAATTTCCGTGACGGCGTAGACGTTGTTCAGAATGTTCTGGCGATCGACAGGCGAATCGGTCAGGTCTCTGGGCATCGTGGATGCCTCCGGTTCGGGCTGATTGTCAACTGGCTTCGCAGCTTTGCAGCAGGAAGGGTTTGGCTTTCTCGATGATGACCGGGCAGCCGTTTTCATCAATGCCGAGCGTATCGATGCGTCCGCCGTGGGTTTTTCCGGTGGAGTATTCGGTGGCCAGAAAGCGGACGCCGAACAGCGTTTCCAGATGCCGCTCGATGCGTTCCTGCAGCGATTTCTCCAGAGCGACCGAGTGCCCTTCGAGCGGCTCGACGTGATCGTCTTTGATGCGGAAGAGTTTGATGTCGCTCATGGGGAATCATCGGATTTGATATTTGAGATCGTCGATTTGCGATTGCTACAACTCGCCACGGAAGGCTCGCTGGACGAGGGAATCAAAAAGCGCGTCCAAGTGCTGCGAATCGCTTGACGCTTTCGTTCTTAGGCCGTTCATGTGGTTTGCGATGGTCAGGTAGCGGTCCTGCAAAGCAGTCGGCGGGAGCGGTAATCTGAGATCCTTCAGTCCTTGCGTGCTCATGTTGTAATTTCCAGCCGTGGTCCGCGCCACGCGTAACACGACGCTGCGGTATGTGGGAAAGGACATCAGATCTTTCAGGAAGTGGGCTCTACACTTCGCATCTTTTCCGATGCGAGCACGGATCAAATAAGAAGCGAACAGTGTCGCGTCGCCACCGTCGAACACTGCACACCGCCCGATGTAATCAGGATTGCCGTTAGTTCGAACAAACAGCATGTCACCCACTTTCAATCGCAGTTTCGCGGTTTCATTATTTGGCAGTGACGCAAATCGCAGGTTCTCTCGGTTCACTTGACCGCCGACGACGTTGGGAATTCGGAGGACCGGCAAAGCGTCGCCATCGCGCGACTCCGTGCACTTGGTCGACGTGCCGTACTTCATTTCAACGAAGAGATCGTTCAAGCAAACAACCGGCCATTGTTTTGGGTTGGTGACGGGGTCTCCGAAGAGGTCGAGGAAGGTGGAGCGGAGGAACTGGTCGGTCAGGGCCAGGGCTTGCTGACGCTTCCGACGCAACCCGTCCGCCTGGTCCAGAATCCCCGCGATCCGCTTCTGCTCTGACAACG
>Ga0209403_10005383_pt1 | contig 13418 bp, 12 predicted proteins | sample ArcticOcean_MG_C_8_FD_187440 | JGI IMG/M metagenome (GOLD analysis project Ga0209403, IMG submission 187440) | Marine microbial communities from western Arctic Ocean - ArcticOcean_MG_CB11_86 (SPAdes) (version 2) | ecosystem: Environmental > Aquatic > Marine > Oceanic | place: Arctic Ocean... | reverse complement strand
AAACACAAAAGATAGATAGAACAAAAATTCTTGTTGAAATTGTTGAATCGGCTATACCAGTAAAAGAAAAGAACAAACATCCGGCGACCAGATCATTCCAGGCAATTCGTATTCACATTAACCAAGAGCTTGAAGAGCTGAAGGAATGCCTTGCGGACGTTGTTGATTTGCTGGCTTCAGGAGGCCGGTTGGTTGTGATTAGTTTCCATTCCCTGGAAGACAGAATTGTAAAACGTTTCATCAGAGACATGGCAAGAGGTACGTTACCCGCGAAGCTTCCCATTCTTGATCGCGATGTCGCAAGATCGCTGCGACCGATAGGTAAAGCGGTACGTGCCGGTCAAGATGAAATCACCCACAACCGACGCTCGCGGAGCGCAATCATGCGTATCGCGGAGAAACTATAGTGAAGCCGTTGATTGAACTCGTCGAGTGGCTGTTTCAGGCGCAGAGGATAATGGCTGTCCTGTTGGGAACTGTTGTCATGCTGTCGGCGTTTGGCGTCATTGTGGCTTCTCATGAAACGCGCGGTATGTATCGTGAGATACAGGTATTGCAAAAAGAAAATGATGACCTTCAGAGCGAGTATGAAAAGCTCCTGTTGGAGCAAAGTGCCTGGGCAAACAATTCTCGTGTGGACGAGATTGCTCGCAATAAATTGCAGATGGTGCCTCCAGATGTACATGAAATCGTCATGGTGAGGAACTTTCCATGAATCCACGCCTCATGTTTGTAGTCGTCTGTGTAGTGCTTGCCGGTGTCGTATTGGAAGCGAGGCTGGCGCAGTTGTACTTCATCGAGAAAGACTTTTTACAGGATCAGGGGGATGCGAGAACCATACGAATGGAACGCATCAATGCGCATCGCGGCATGATCAGGGATCGTCTGGGTAAACCGATGGCAGTTAGTTCTCCCGTAGTATCGCTTTGGGCAAATCCTAAAGAAATAACCCGTAACGAAGAGAAGCTACGTGATCTTGCAGGATTCCTGGGCGTGTCCTATGAGTCGTTCATGGAAAAGATTGATCGTAACCAGTCGAGAAACTTTGTTTATCTGCGTCGGCATCTGCCTCCCGCCGAGGCAAGGAAGGTGATGGCTCTGGGTGTTAGCGGTGTTTTTGAAGAGAAGGAATACCATCGGTTTTATCCTGGTGGGGAAGTCTCGGCTCATGTCGTTGGTTTTACAGATATCGATGACCAAGGACAGGAAGGTTTGGAGCTTTCTTTTGATGAATGGCTTTCGGGTGAGCCGGGTAAAAAGAAGGTCCTAAAAAATCTTTATGGTGAAATCGTGAAGGACCTGATGCCGGTGAAAGATGCCGCGCCAGGGAAAAATCTAGACCTTAGTATCGATCTTAGATTGCAGTACCTGGCCTACCAGGAGCTCAAAAGCGCGATCTCGCACTATGACGCAGTATCAGGGTCCGTAGTGATTCTTGACGTGCCTACTGGCCAAGTGCTTGCCATGGTCAATCAACCTTCCTATAACCCGAATAATAGACTCAACCTTGACCTTGCTACTGTTCGTAATCGCGCTGCTACTGACGAATTTGAACCTGGATCCACAGTAAAACCATTTACAGTAGCGGTCGCATTGCAGTCTGGCTATAACGCTGAAAGTGAAATAGATACTGATCCGGGTTTCGTTCGGGTCGGTAATTTTACAATACGTGATCCTTCTAATCGTGGCGTGCTGAATCTATCTCAGATTATCGCGAAATCAAGTCAGGTTGGGATCAGTAAATTAGCACTGACGCTTAATGAATATGATGTGTGGGCATTATTTCAGAATGTTGGGTTTGGTCAGAGTACTGGCTTTGGGTTCCCCGGAGAGAGGGCAGGGTATTTGCCGAATCACCGCCGTTGGACTGATATTGAGCGAGCAACTTTTGCCTATGGGTACGGGCTAACGGTGACACCTCTGCAACTTGCAAGTGCGTACTTGGCAATAGCATCCGGAGGAATGCGCCGCGATGTTACGTTGCTTAACAATGTTGAGGTTAACGAAACAAGAGTGTTTACCCAGGATGTCGCAAATAGCATTAACTTGATGCTGCGCGCTGTCGTTACCGAGGGCACAGGTAGTAAGGCAGCGATACCTGCATACCAGGTCGCCGGTAAAACCGGCACTGTTAGGAAAATCGGAGAAGAGGGCTACGAAGACACGCAACATATAGCTTTCTTTGCTGGTATGACACCCGCTGATGACCCGAGACTCGTTGCTGTTGTTCTTATCAATGAACCACAAACAAAAGAGTACGGCGGCGGAGCTTTGGCAGCACCAGTTTTTTCAAGGGTGATGGGCGGCGCGTTACGTTTGCTTAATGTTCCGCCCAAGGTAAGCGTGGTGGCCTCAAGATGACCATGTTAAGCCAACTTATACCCGATGTGCCTCTAAAGCGAGATGTCATGATTCAGGGTATTACTGATGATTCACGAAAAGTGAAACAGGGTGATTTGTTTGTTGCACTGCCAGGAATCCGAAACGATGGCAGAGCCTATATACACGATGTGGAGGGTCTCGCGGCAGCGGTTATTTGTGAGTTCCCTGCACCAACAGAAGATATCGGCATCCCTGTTGTCGGCGTTAAGGACCTGCGTGAAAAAACGGGCGATATTGCCAGTCGATACTTTGGTGAGCCCTCGCAACAACTAACAGTCTTCGCTGTAACAGGTACTAATGGAAAAACCTCCGTCGCAAATTTTGTTGCTGAAGCAGCAACTAGACTGGGTCGAAAGTGTGGCGTCATAGGCACCCTTGGCATTGGCGTGCCACCGGCCCTGACTGTGATAGGTCTGACGACTCCTGACGCCATCACTTTACAGTCGGAACTAGCATCGCTTTTGGGTGAAGGGTGTTCAATGGTTGCTCTTGAGGCTTCCTCTCACGGGCTTGCGCAGGGGCGATTAAACGGTACCTCGATAGAGGTGGCAGCGATAACCAATATTTCAAGGGATCACCTCGATTACCATGACAGCTTTGATGATTATATGGAAACGAAGCGTCGCCTATTGGAATGGCCGGCGCTAAAAACCGCGATATTCAATCTAGATGATCCTCGGGCTGAAGAGATTTCACGGTCTGCGCAGGGTGAAATTATTTCATATGGGTTGGCAAAGAATGCGGATGTCATTGCAAGCTCAATTGAGCTTTGTGTTTCGGGTCTGTCGTTTGACCTGACCTCGCCCTGGGGTGAGGCGAAGGTAACTTCTGGGTTGCTCGGTCGGTTTAATGTCAGCAACTTGTTGGCCACTGTGGGTGTTCTGGGTGCAATGGGCTTTGAATTCCAGAAAATTGCGGATGTCCTGGGTGAGATTGGAAATGTTCCCGGTCGCATGGATGTAATTAGACAAGAAGGCTTCCCCCTGGTGGTTGTTGATTATGCTCACACACCAGATGCTTTAGAAAAAGCATTGTTGGCACTTCGGGAACATATGCTGGGAAAAGTATGGTGTGTGTTCGGGTGCGGCGGTGATCGAGATTCGGGCAAGAGGCCCCAGATGGGGGAAGTAGCGTCGCGATTGGCTGATCATGTGGTCATCACAAACGACAATCCAAGAGGTGAGAATCCACAGTCGATTGCAAACGACATATCTAAGGGGATTAGAAGAAAAGTTTTTGTAGAGCTTTCTAGAGTCAGTGCTATTCAGCTGGCCATAGAGTCTGCAGATGTCGATGATGTTGTGTTGATTGCCGGAAAGGGGCACGAGAACTATCAGGAGATAGACGGAGAAAAAAGACCCTATAGTGATTTCGCGGTAGTAAAGCAGTGCTTTAGTGCGGCAGGTTTGGAGTAGAGGATGTGGTGGAGAAGTTGATTTTTGGATTAGGAAAGACGGGTTTTAGTTGCGCTAGTTACTTTGAACGTAGCGGTGTTGCCTATTCCGTAGTCGATGATAATCCTAAACCGCAGCAACTTTCGGCGCTGCGTAAGTTGAACCCTGCAGTCCGATTTTCAACAGTCGACGAGACGTTGGTTATGTCAGCAGATGAAATAGTTGTAAGCCCCGGTGTGCCGCTGTCGCTACCGCTGCTTCAGCAGGCAAAAGCTTCCGGAATTGCTATAACCGGTGACGTTGCGATGTTTAGTCAACTTGCCCAGGCGCCAATAGCGGCAATCACAGGTTCAAACGGGAAAAGCACGGTTACGGCATTGCTGGGATACCTCGCTGCAGCGCAACAGTCAGGCGTAAAGGTTGGGGGGAATTTGGGTACCCCGTGTCTTGACTTGCTGAGTGATGACGCTTCGTTATACGTCCTTGAGGTATCGAGCTATCAGCTGGAGCTCGCAACTTCATTGCCGGCGGCTGTATCGGTTGTGTTGAATCTGTCTCCGGATCATGAGGACCGGTATGACTCAAACACAGACTACTACGCGACGAAAATGAACGTATACCATAGTTGTAAGGTTGCGTTGGTAAACCGAGACGTCAATGTGCCCGCTCTCAATACCCGAAACGTTATTTCCTTTGGCGGTGGCGGACCAGAGCGTGACATTGACTTTGGTGTAAAGGATGAATTCATAGTTCGAGGTGATGAAAGACTGATTGCCTTGAGTGAGTTACCTATTGATGGTTGGCATAACATGCTTAATTGTATGGCTGCCCTGGCTTTGGGTGAGTCTCTTAATCTGGATATGAAAAGGATGGTGAGTGACCTGTCTGGATTCGTAGGATTGCAACATCGGTGTGAAAGAGTAGGGAGCGTTGACGGTGTACAGATCTACAATGATTCAAAGGCGACTAATGTCGCGTCGACACTTGCAGCCATAAACAGCTTTGGTGAAGTCACTAAAAATATTGTGCTCATTCTTGGTGGAGAAGGAAAGAACGCTGATTTTTCTCTGTTGCGGGAGGTGGCCGAAAAATACGTTAGCCATGTCGTTATTTTTGGAAAGGATCAACGTGCCATCGGCCAGGATTTGGCGGGTGCATGCCCCATCACTATGAGCTCATCGCTTGACGAGGCACTTGAGCTTGCATTGAACCATGCCCAGAGTGGCAATGTACTTTTGTTTTCACCGGCATGTGCAAGTTTCGACATGTTCGAAAACTATTCTGTTCGAGGAGATGCCTTTAAGTCATTGGTGATGGAGTTGATTGATGACTGAAAACAACCGATTTCCTTTGGATCCTGTAGTGTTTTGTGCGGCGCTGATGTTGATTTTACTCGGTCTCACCATGGTGGCATCGGCTTCAATAGAAATTTCTGCGCGTAACTATGACAACCCCTTTCATTTCGTTAGCAGACATGCGGTGTACCTCCTTATCAGTATAAGCATGGGTGCGCTGGCAGTCGTCACCCCGATGAAGTTTTGGCACAGCCTGAGTCTGCCACTATTGTTCTTGGGATTTGGGTTGTTGATCGCAGTTCTGATTCCTGGTGTGGGTCGAGAGGTTAACGGTAGTGCAAGGTGGATATCACTGGGGTTGTTTACTGTCCAGGGTTCAGAATTTTTGAAATTGTTCATCGTGGTATACTTGGCTGGCTACCTTGTGAGAGTCGGGGTTACTGAAGATACGGATTGGCGTAGTTTTCTAAAACCACTGGCTATCGTCATGGCGTTGGTTTTCTTATTACTGGCGCAGCCGGACTTCGGCGCATCAGTCGTCATTATGGGCGCTGTGATTGGAGTCATTTTTCTTGCTGGCGCACCGTTTAAGTACTTTATGCCACTACTCGCCGCCACAGTTTCAGCAGGTCTGCTCCTAGCCACCCTGCAACCTTATAGACTGGCGCGACTGACGGCGTTTACCAATCCCTGGGAACATCAGTATGACGGTGGCTATCAGCTGACCCAGGCGCTTATAGCATTTGGTCGCGGAGATTTGTTTGGTCTTGGTCTCGGGAACAGCATCCAGAAATTGTTTTTTCTCCCAGAAGCACATACTGACTTTCTATATTCAATCCTAGCCGAGGAACTCGGCTTGATTGGCGCGACGGTAGTAATCACCCTGTTTTGTATTCTACTGCTGCGGGCGTTGTGGGTCGGAAAAGTTGCAGAGGAACAGGGCCAACACTTTCATGCCTATGTCGCTTACGGTGTAGGTTTGATGCTGGGCATTCAGGCTTGCATCAATTTGGGGGTGAATCTTGGGCTGTTACCGACGAAGGGATTGACGCTCCCGCTGATGAGTTATGGCGGGAACAGCTTGATAGTCAGCTGTTTGATGATCGGAATCGTGTTGCGAATAGAACTTGAGTGCAGAACGCAACAGCGACCTCGAGCTCCTCAAAGGAGGTCCCGTGCCAGATAACGCATTTAACGCTGTTCCGGAGATGCGCCGAATCAAACGTATCCACTTTGTCGGCGTTGGTGGTGCGGGAATGTGCGGTATAGCTGAAGTATTGCTCAATCAGGGATATGAGATTTCCGGGTCTGACTTATCTGAATCTTCGGTTACTCAGAGATTGAAGGCCCTCGGTGTAGAGGTGTTTGTGGGTCATGCAGAACAACAGGTAATTGGTGCTGATGTCATCGTAACTTCTTCAGCAATTGATCAAAAGAATGTTGAGGTTGAGGCGGCTGTGAAGAAAAGAATCCCCATAGTTCGCCGGGCAGAAATGCTCGGTGAGTTGATGCGTTATCGACACGGTATTGCAGTTGCCGGTACTCATGGGAAAACTACTACCACCAGCTTAATAGCATCAATCTTGGCCCAGGCGAAGCTCGATCCGACTTTTATCATCGGAGGTTTGCTTAACAGTGCAGAATCAAACGCGAAATTAGGGGCAAGTCGTTACATGGTTGCAGAAGCCGATGAGAGTGATGCTTCATTCCTGCATCTCCAACCAATGGTGGTCGTGCTAACGAACGTTGATCGTGACCATTTGAATAACTACGACGGTAGTTTTCCAAAGCTTAAATCTGCGTTTATCGAATTTATTCACAACCTACCTTTTTATGGCCTGCTTGTAGCTTGTATCGATGACCCTGTTGTTCGGTCAATGTTGCCGGATGTTAAGAGATCTGTGTTGACCTATGGTTTTGATGAAGATGCTGACATTAGGGCATATGACTACAGTCAGGCAGCGGCTGAATCAAGATTTAAGGTTCGTCGTCCGGGTAATGACCAGGATCTTGATATAGACCTTGCGATGCCGGGCAGACACAACGTACTCAATGCGCTGGCAGCCATTGCCATTGCCATTGACGAACAAGTGCCAGATGCAGATATCGTTGCTGGCCTTTCTGGATTTTTAGGAGTTAGTCGCCGTTTCGAAATTCATGGTCAATTCTCGATTGCCGATGGCACCTTTATGTTGGTTGACGACTATGGTCATCATCCCAGTGAAGTAAGAGCCACAATCGATTCTGTTCGTAGTGGCTGGCCCGAAAATCGGCTGGTTATGGTGTATCAACCCCATAGATACAGCAGGACCTTAGAGCTATTTGATCAGTTTGTGGATGTGCTTCAAAAAGTCGATTACCTGGTCCTGTTGGATGTCTATCCTGCAGGAGAAGAAAAAATTGTTGGTGCTACCGGCGATGACCTTTACAAGAAATTAAGTCAGCTCTGTCAGGTCGATTTCCTGCCAGATATCGAAGCCGTACCACGTCATCTGGAAAACGTGCTGCAAGCGGGCGATCTTCTGCTCACTCAAGGCGCTGGAGAGACGGCTTATCTAGCGTCTCAACTTACCGAACAGTGGTCCCAAGGACAGGTGCAATTATGAGTAATAAGTTTTTAGTCAAAGGGTTGGTGAGCATGCTGCTGATGGGTGTGGTCGGGACCGGATTTTATATGGTGCAAGATCTCACAGATCAACGCGGCAATATAACATTGTTATCGGCGCTGACTGATACTCAGCGAGCAGAAGTGCTGGGCAAGTTGCGACAAAGTGATATTGATCTTACAAGTCTCGAGGAAGTAAAGGCAAACCTCACTGGAATTGACTGGATACATCGAGTCTATATCGCAAAAAGATGGCCAAATGATCTTGAGCTGGATATCAGAGTGCAGCAGGCGATTGCCTATTGGAATGACAATGGTTTCATCAACGCAGAAGGCGAAGTTTTTGAGACAGACCACATTGTTGGTGGCGATCTGCCGCAACTATATGGTCCAAGTGGTTCTGCACAAAGAGTGATGAACGAGTATCAGCAGCTCAATCGTGTTTTGTTCAAAACTGGAAGAGCTATCGAAGTATTGACGCTGAATGATCGCGGGGCGTGGGAATTCCAGGATTTTGTCGGCATAAAAGTGTTGCTTGGCAAAGAGAATATTCGTCAAAGATTGCAGCGATCCATCGCAGTATTGCAGGAAATCGCGCAAACCGAACAGCCAGGTAAACCAATCAGAGTGGACGCCAGATATAACAATGGTGTCTCTGTTGAATGGCACGAAAAGAAATTAGCAATAGCAAAAAACTTCAAACTGCAGAGAGATGTGAGCCTATGAATAGTTCCAATGAGCACCAGATGATTGTTGGGCTTGATATCGGGACGTCGAAAGTTGTCACGATTGTCGCTGAATTATCACCTGAGGGAGATATAGAAATAGTTGGCATTGGCAGTCACCCATCAACCAAAGGGTTGAAGAAAGGTGTGGTCGTTAATATTGATGCAACAGTTCAGTCGATTCAGAGAGCGATCGAAGAGGCCGAGTTGATGGCAGGTTGCCAGATTCACTCAGTCTATGCGGGGATTGCTGGAAGCCACATCAGAAGCCTAAATTCACATGGCATTGTCGCGATACGGGACCGCGAGGTGTTTTCACCTGATATTGAAAGAGTTATTGATGCTGCGCAGGCAGTCGCGATACCGGCTGATCAAAAGATTCTGCATATACTGCCGCAGGAGTACGTTGTTGATAATCAGGAAGGTGTGAGGGAGCCGCTTGGTATGTCCGGTGTACGCCTGGAAGCAAAGGTTCACCTTGTGACCTGTGCAGTGAACGCGGCGCAGAATATCGAAAAATGCATTAAGCGCTGCGGACTTGAAGTTGAAGACATCATTCTGGAACAGTTGGCATCTAGCTATGCGGTACTCACTGAGGATGAGAAAGATCTTGGGGTCTGCCTGGTTGACATAGGCGGCGGAACCACCGATATCGCGATTTTCACCGAAGGTGCGATACGACACACCGCTGTTATACCTATTGCTGGTGACCAGGTGACCAACGATATAGCCATGGCGCTTCGAACCCCGCCGCAGAACGCGGAAGAGATAAAGATCAGGTATGCCTGTGCTCTTGCGAGTCTTGCAGGAGAAAACGAGACTATCAAAGTTCCAAGTGTCGGTGATAGATCCGATAGAGATTTGTCTCGTCAGGCTTTAGCAGAGGTCGTTGAACCTCGTTATGACGAATTGTTTACGTTGATCCAGGCAGAGCTACGGCGCAGTGGTTTCGAGGATCTGGTTGCGGCGGGCATCGTGCTAACCGGTGGTACGTCGAAAATGGAAGGTGTAGTCGAGTTGGCCGAAGAAATATTCCATATGCCCGTGAGCATCGGAAAACCAAAAGGAATTTCCGGACTTTCGGACATTGTAAAGAATCCCATTTATTCAACTGCCGTAGGCCTGCTGCAATTTGCAGCGGGTCAGCAAAGGGCAGGTATGGCTGAAAATCAGGGAGACCTGGATAGTGTTATGAATCGAGTAAAAAAATGGTTTACGAATTGAACGGTAGGAACTAAAAAATTCCAAAAAATGTCTTTACCTTAGGAGGGTGAGCAATGTTTGAACTAATCGATAACACACCACAAAATGCAGTTATCAAGGTGATCGGAGTCGGCGGCGGCGGCGGCAATGCAGTTGAACACATGGTCGCTCAGAGCGTCGAGGGTGTTGATTTCATCTGTGCCAATACTGATGCACAGGCGTTACAGAATCTGTCGTCGCGTACGCTGTTGCAACTTGGGACCTCGATTACTAAAGGTCTTGGTGCTGGAGCGAACCCGAACATGGGTAAAGATGCGGCATTGGAGGATAGAGACCGCATTGCGGAAGTGCTCCATGGTGCAGACATGGTCTTTATCACGGCGGGCATGGGGGGGGGAACTGGGACTGGGGCTGCACCGATCGTCGCAGAGATAGCCCGAGATCTTGGCGTGCTCACTGTTGCCGTTGTGACCAAACCGTTTATATTCGAGGGTAAGAAGCGCATGAAGATTGCCGAGGCAGGTATTGCAGCGCTCTCAGGACATGTTGATTCGCTAATCACGATCCCTAACGAAAAACTCTTATCCATTATGGGTGAAGACACCCCGCTGCTAGAGGCCTTTGGGGCCGTTGATGACGTGTTACTCGGTGCCGTTCAGGGAATTGCAGATCTCATTATTCGTCCGGGCATGATTAACGTTGACTTCGCTGATGTGCGTACCGTGATGAGTGAAATGGGCATGGCAATGATGGGCAGTGGTACTGCTGTTGGCGAGAGTCGGGCACGTGAGGCTGCCGAGGCAGCAATTCATAGCCCTCTGCTTGAAGACGTTGATTTCAATGGTGCCCGAGGGATATTGGTCAATATTGCAGCAGGCAAAAGTATTTCCCTTGGTGAGTTTTCCGAGGTCGGTGCGACTATTGAGGAATTTGCCTCCGAGAATGCAACAGTCGTAGTCGGAACAGTGATTGATACCGATATGGATGAGCAACTGCGTGTGACTGTCGTGGCTACTGGCCTGGGTGCTGAACAATTCGAAAAGCAGCATCATAAAGTTGCAGAGGAAGTTCAGAAGAAGGTCGCTGGAGATGGCACTTTAGATTATGGCGACTTTGACAAACCGACAGTCATGCGAAACCGCGTTATTGAGGGTGGCGGTACGGAGGTCCCGGAGGGTAAAGATCTCGAATATTTGGATATTCCTGCATTTTTGCGACGTCAGGCTGACTAAAATGGATAAAATTGGCCTAAAGTGCGCTAAAAGTGCAACTTTTCGATGGTTTTGTAGTCTGAAACTTGTGTAGTTTCTAGTGCTGTGGACAGAGCTCGAGGGGAGAATCTGGTAATATTCGCGCCGCAATCGGGATAATAAGAATGATGATTAGGCAAAGAACTCTAAAGAACGTCATTCGGGCAACTGGTGTGGGCTTGCACACCGGTGAAAAAGTGTATCTAAAGCTCAGGCCAGCGCCGGTAGATACGGGTGTTGTTTTTGTTCGAACTGATACGGACCCTGCTGTAGAAATACCCGCCAAGAGCGAATTCGTGGGCGATACCACCCTTGCGACCACCATTATCAAAGACGGACAGCGGATTGCGACAATAGAACATTTGTTGTCTGCCCTGAGCGGCTTAGGCATTGATAATGCTTACGTTGAGGTAAGTGGTCCAGAAATGCCGATTATGGATGGCAGTGCTGCAACATTTGTGTTTTTGATCCAGTCTGCAGGTATCGAAGAACAGGATGCCCTCAAGAAATTCATTAAATTCAATAAGAAAATCTCAGTCTCCGGTTCCGACACACTGGGCACCGCATACGAGCAATCGGTGACCATACAACCGTTTGATGGCTTTAAGGTCAGTCATACGATTGTTTATGACAATCCTATTATCAAAGAGCAGTGTGCCACGGTGGATTTTTCCAATACGTCTTACGTAAAAGAAGTAAGCCGTGCCAGAACTTTTGGGCTGATGCAGGAGTTCGAGAATTTGCGGGAAAGAAACCTCGCTCAGGGCGGTAGTTTAGACAATGCAGTCGTCGTTGATGATTTCAGAGTACTCAATGATGATGGCCTGCGACATGAAGACGAGTTTGTTCGTCACAAAATTCTGGATGCGATTGGTGATCTTTATTTGTTAGGACACAGCGTTATCGGTGAGTTCGTCGGTTACAAATCTGGCCACACAGCCAATCATGCTCTGCGTCAGGCTATCATGAATCAACCTGATGCTTGGGAGATAGTCACATTTTCGGACCCGAAGCTGGCGCCGATGTCATATTCCCGACCGCTGGTTTTGGATCCTAATTAGGACTTTAGTCCGCGTTTTGACAAGGTAATTAGCGCTTTGCGTAATCCTTCATCTTCGATATATTTAGCCGTGTCAGCCAATTGTTTTGCATTTTTGGCAGAAGGTAACCGCGCACTCGGGTGATGGTCGGTTTTTGGGGGTTCGAAAGGTCGAACTGAAACCTTCAAGTTGTCGATATTATGTTGGTGACGGAGTAGCGCAATGAGATTACGATGGCGATAGCGTAATTGCGTTGCGACAGCACTTGATTGCGCTACCAGGTGAAGCGTGCCATCTTTGATTGCAGCTACATGAATTTCACCTTTAAAGTGTTTGTTGATGAGTTCTTGGATGACAAGAAGTTCCTTGGCATGTGTGTAGAGGTGTTTGAGGACGCTGGATTTGCCGAGTATTTGGATTGGTTGTTTAAAAGACATTCGTCAACGTAAAATAGTTGTTATAGGAACAGGCTTAGCTGAATCATAACCGATGAAATTTATAATTGTAGATAATCGCACGGGGAAGCACCGGTCGTTCACAGCGAATAGCCTGGTCCTCGGACTCACCATTGCCGGTTTGCTAGGTATTCCCGTTCTAGCAGGCTTTCTTTCGTATCAGCATGGACTCGGTGATGCTGGTTTAAACAATCAGTTGGTAGATCGGTGGCGAGACGTTCTAAAGGATCAGCAGGAAGATATAAAAAGTACCAAAACTGCGGCTCAGGAAAGTCTTGAAGCGAGTGCAGTACGTCTTGCCCAGTTACAAGCGAGAATTGTGCGCCTCGATGCTTTAGGTGAACATCTAACCCGTGTCGCTAAGCTGGAAGAAGGTGAGTTTGATTTTTCCCAGCCTCCGGCCCTTGGTGGACCACTTAAAGAGAACATTTCGGGTAACTCGGATTTACCGGACTATATGCAATTGCTGGATCAGTTAGGCGCGGATATTAAGAGTCGCGAGCAACAACTGTCGGTACTTGAAACCTTGCTTGTGTCGCGCAAGATGCAGAAGGATGTGTTTATTGCCGGCCGTCCAGTACAGAAAGGCTGGTTGTCATCGCGGTTTGGTACGAGAAATGATCCCATCACGGGTAAACGGGCCTGGCATAGTGGCGTCGACTTTGCTGGTAAAGACGGCTCAAGTGTCATTGCCGTAGCAGCCGGTGTGGTTGTTTATGCAGCTACCAGAAGTGGCTATGGCCTGCTCGTTGAACTAAACCATGGTAGTGGCTTCAAGACGCTGTATGGTCATCATAAAAAACTTCATGTTCGTGTTGGCGACATTGTCAAGAAGGGCCAAGTGATCGGCTCGATGGGGAGCAGTGGTAGATCGACTGGTCCACATGTACATTTCGAGGTATACAAGAACGGGCGTGTAGTCGATCCTGCATCCTATATTCATCGCGCCAGTCGCTGAACCAATTCTCCATATCAGAGCACCCCGCTCTACATTGTTTCAATCCCAAGATGGATGGAGACTGACAATATTTATTCCAGTGGAGAGATCTCCGTAATGCAGTCTATAAGC
>Ga0209403_10005381_pt1 | contig 13421 bp, 13 predicted proteins | sample ArcticOcean_MG_C_8_FD_187440 | JGI IMG/M metagenome (GOLD analysis project Ga0209403, IMG submission 187440) | Marine microbial communities from western Arctic Ocean - ArcticOcean_MG_CB11_86 (SPAdes) (version 2) | ecosystem: Environmental > Aquatic > Marine > Oceanic | place: Arctic Ocean... | reverse complement strand
ATTCAAATAGCAAAAAAAAATGGGTGTGACGAAGTAATAAACTATTCTAAAGAAGATTTTGCAAAAAAAGTTATGGAATTAACTGACGGAAATGGTGTGTCTGTAGTTTATGACGGAGTAGGAAAATCAACGCTTGAAAAATCTCTTAAATGTATAAAAACTAAAGGGATGATGATATCGTTTGGAAATGCTTCCGGTGCATTAACTCCAATAAATGTTCCAAAGATGCTACAGCCAAAAGGATTATTTTTTGTAAGACCTTCAATGGGTCAATATTTACACAGTCCTGAAGAATTGAGTGAAGCTTCCAAAATGTTATTTGAAAAAATAAGTTCTAAAAAAGTAAAAATAAATATATTTAAAAAATATAAATTAGAAAATGTTGTTCAAGCACATACAGATTTAGAAAGTAGAAAAATTACTGGTCCAGCAATAATTATACCTTAATCTAAATCAACATCCATGTCTGACATGTGCAACTTAAGTGCATTGGTTGACACATGAATTTCTCTCATGAAAACAATGATTGAAACCATCATAGATAAACAACAAGATCCAAAAATTATTCTTGCAACAAAAATTTCATTTAAATAAAGAGCAAAAACAGTTAACAAATTAAACAATAATCCAAATGCTGCGAACATAATTGTCCATTTTAATAAAACAATTCTTCCATTTAAATTGATAAATTGCTTTTTCCATTCTGGGGGAATGTGGTTTTCGTAGACATGTTCGTCGTGTAATTGACGAATAAGCGTACTAAGTGAATGAAATCTATTACTATAGATACTCATTAATAAGGGTATCGCAGGAAACATTAGTGCTGTGACTGTGTAATCTATATTCATACGAATCAATTTGATTATGAAACTAGCCTTTGTTATTTACAAGTAAATTATTATGAAACAATTAAATCTCTTTTTTGAATTAACAAGGTTAAAAAGGCCAATTGGTTACATGCTATTATTTTGGCCTTGTGCATGGGGTTTAACACTTGCATATGATTTCTCAAATAATCTTAATCATTATTTTTTTTATCTATCTTTATTTTTTTTAGGATCAGTTTTAATGCGTTCTGCAGGCTGCATAGTTAATGATATTTCAGATAAAGAATTTGATAAAAAGGTTGAGAGAACAAAAAATAGACCAATAGCCTCAAATAAAGTTTCTATAAAATTGGCAATTTTTTACACAATCATTTTGTGCTCACTTGCTTTTTTAGTTTTAATTAATTTTAACAACTTAACAATCATCCTTGCGCTGTGCTCTATGCCTTTAGCTTTTACTTACCCTTTAATGAAAAGATTTACATATTGGCCACAATTATTTTTAGGAATAACGTTTAACTATGGTTTGGTTTTGGGTTGGACATCGATAGTAGATGAAATAAGTATTGTTCCTATTATCTTTTATCTAGGAGCCATATTTTGGACACTAGGATACGACACTATATATGGGTTTCAAGACATAAGAGATGATGAAATTATAGGCGTAAAATCAACTTCAATAAAATTTAAAAATAAACCAAAAAACTTTGTAACCACATGTTATGTTTTCTTAATTTCATCTATTTTAATTTCAGGAATTCTAATGAATTATAATTATTTTTTTTATATTTTTTTATTAATAGCAATAATTCATTTATTTTTTTACCAGATAAAATTTTTTAATTCTAAAGACCCAGCAAGCTGCTTACGCATATTTAAAAGCAACAACATAACTGGCCTAATTATTTTTTGTAATATCTTAATTGGAAAAATTTAATGACAAATTCAGAAATTTATAGAAGATTATATAAAGACTATTCTAAAAAATATCTTAATAAAATATTAATATCAGTTTTTTTTGGAGTACTCGTTGCTGCCAGCACCTCGGCAATAGCCTGGCTTTTAGACCCTGCTATAAAAAAGATTTTTGTTGAGAAAGACCAATCATTAATATTTATAATTCCTTTATTAATAATCATAGCTTTTACCATCAAAGGTTTTGCTCTCTATTTTGCAAAAGCAATAATGATTAACGTTGCTGAGGAGATCAAAAAAATTCTTCAGTCACAAATGGTAAAATCTTTAATTAATGCAGATACACAATTAATTGATCAAAAACATTCTGGAAAATTTATTTCTAATTTAACCTATGATGTATCTCACATCACAACAATGCTCAGTAATGCTATTCTAACTTTATTCAAAGATAGTTTAACTCTATTTGGCTTGTTGTTCGTAATGTTCTATCAAAATTGGAAGCTCTCATTGGTTGCTATAATAATGATACCTATTGCAAGTATTGCATCTAAAACTCTTGGAAAAAGAATTGGAAAAGTTGTAACGGAAGCTCAAGAAAAATCTGGGTTTTTAAACACACATTTAATCGAAGTATTTAAAAATCATAAACTAATAAAAATTTTTCAAAAAGAAGATTATGAAAGTAAAAGAACTGACGAACATTTGAATCAATTAAAAAATAAAAATATTAAAATAAACACTGTCTTTATTAGAATGTCCCCAATTATGGAAACTCTAACAGGAATAATGATTGCAATTTTAATATTCTATTCTGGAAAGTTAGCGTTAAAGGAAGAAATTGAAATAGGTAATTTTTTTTCTTTTCTTGCTGCAATGATGCTTGCGTATCAACCAGTTAGAGCGTTATCAACATTGAATATGGTATTAAGCCAGGGTTTATCAGCAGCTTATAGAATTTTACCTATCATAGATAACAAAAATAAGATCACTGATCATGAGGGTGCTGAAGAAATAAATATTACAAAAGCTGATATCAGGTTCGATAATGTAAATTTTAAATATAATCCTAATGAAAAAAATGTTTTAAAGGATGTGAGCCTTAATATAACTGGAGGTAAAATGACCTCTTTAGTTGGCCATAGTGGGTCTGGAAAATCAACAATACTAAATTTAATACCTAGATTTTATGATGCTCAAAATGGTGATATTCTTATTGATGGTCAATCCATATATAAAATAAAAATTAAATCTCTTAGAGATAAAATATCATTAGTAAGCCAAGACACGACTTTATTTGATGACACAATAAAAAATAATATTGCCTATGCTAAGAGTAACGTTACGATTGAAGAAATAATTGCTGCAGCTAAGTTTTCTTATTCACATGAGTTTATAGATAAATTGCCTAATAAATATGAAACGATAATTGGTGAAAATGGAATTAGATTATCTGGTGGAGAAAAGCAAAGATTATCAATAGCAAGAGCTATGATTAAAAAAAGCCCAGTCATTCTTTTAGATGAGGCAACCTCCTCACTTGATGCTGAAACAGAAAGCAAAATTCAAGATGCACTAAAAATATTAACAAAAGGCAAAACTACTATTGTGATAGCACATAGGCTTTCAACAATTTTAAACTCTGATCAAATATATATTATCGACTCTGGAAATGTAATTACAAATGGTAAGCACGATGTGTTGCTTAAAAATTCAGATCTTTATAGAAATTTTTATGAAAAACAAATTCGAAAAGTATAATGTTTTTTTTATATCAAATACTTATATCAATATTATTAATATTCTCCCCGCTAATAATTAGTTTTAGAATATTTAAAAAAAAAGAAGACAAAAAAAGATTTAAAGAAAAATTCTGTTTTCCATCAAAAAAAAGAGTTGCTGGAAATTTAATTTGGTTTCACGGATCTAGTGTTGGTGAACTTCTTAGTATTTTACCTTTAGTTTATGAGCTTGAAAAAAATCAATCTATAAAACAAATTTTAATAACCTCATCAACACTAAGTTCTGCTGAAATATTCAAAAAATTTAAATTTAGTAAGACAGTTCACCAGTTTTTTCCAATAGATTATATGTTATATTCTTATAAATTTCTAAATTATTGGAAGCCTACCATTGCAATATTTATCGAGTCAGAAATTTGGCCAAGTATCTTTAAAGTTCTTAATAAAAAAAATACACCATTATTACTTCTTAATGCAAGAGTTACTAAAAAAACTTTTAATAAATGGAATTATATGAAAAGTTTTTCAAATTCTGTATTTAAAAACATTTCAAAAGCATACCCTCAAAACAATGAAACCCTTAACTATCTTAAAAAATTAAATGTTTCTAAAATTAGAATAATGGGAAATCTAAAATTTGTTAATAATAATCAGGATAAATTTATTAAGCTAGATAAGACTCTTTTAAAAGATTTAAAGAATAGAAAAATTTGGTGTGCATCAAGCACTCACTCAGGTGAAGAAATTATATGCTCTAAAGTTCACTTAAATCTAAAGAAAAAATATAAAAATTTATTAACCATAATAATACCAAGGCACATTCATCGTGTTAATAAAATAGTTCAAGAAATTACAGATTTAAAATTAAATGTGGTTTTGCACAGTTCAAATCCAAAAAAACTAAAAGATGCCGACATATATTTGGTAGATACCTATGGAGAAACAAAAAAATTTTATAACTCCTCTGACGTAGTTTTTATGGGAAAATCACTCACTGGAAAAGGTGGTCAAAACCCATTGGAGCCTGCAAGACATGGAGCAGCCATTTTATATGGCCCAAATATAGATAATTTTTCAGATATATACAAACTACTAGATAAATTGAAAATTACTCATAAAGTTAATGGAGTAAGTAGCTTAACAAACTTAGTAAATAAATTAATAATAAAACCAAATAATAAAAAAAATTATTTAAAAATTAAAAAAATAGGAAAAAAAATACTCAACGTAACTAAAGATGAGATAAACAGTTTATTAAATAATGAAATTAAAAAAACCTAAATTTTGGGACTACAAAAAGCCACATTTATATTCTTATCTACTTTTACCCTTTTCAATTATTCTAAGTCTATTTTCTAAAATAAGATTAAAACCTAAGTCAACAAATTCAAACATTAAAACAATTTGTGTCGGCAATATATATATTGGAGGAACTGGAAAAACATCACTAGTTATTAAAATAAAGGAAATTTTAGAAAAAAAAGATATTAAAGTTTGTTTTATTAAAAAATTTTACCCTAATCAAATTGATGAACAAAAATTACTTACTAAAAATGGTCAATTATTTACTTCAGTAAAAAGAATTACAGCACTAAATGAAGCAATTTCACAAGGTTATGAAATGGCAATTTTTGATGATGGATTACAAGATGCTTCCATCAAATATGACCTGAAAATAGTTTGTTTTAACAATCTAAATTGGATTGGAAATGGACTTACCCTACCATCCGGTCCTTTAAGGGAGAGTATTAATAATTTAAGATTTTATGATAATGTTTTTCTAAATGGAAACGAAGAGCATTTAACAGATATTAAAAATCAAATTAAGAAAATTAACCCCAAAATTAATATAAATCAGGGCAAATATATTCCATCAAATATTGAGAACTTTAATAAAAAATATAATTACTTGGTTTTTTCAGGCATAGGTAACCATAAAACTTTTGTAAACATGCTAAAAAATAATAATTTAAAAATTGTTGATGATTTGGAGTATCCAGATCACTATCAGTATTCAAAAAAAGATTTTTATGAAATAATCAATAAAGCAAAAAAACACGATGCTAAAATTATAACAACGGAAAAAGATTATTTAAGATTAGATTCTTTTGATAAAACTGAAATTTTATTTATTAAGTCTAACCTTGAAATATTAGATGAAAAAAACCTATTACAAACATTAATTGATTTAAATGAAAATAATTAAATATTTTTTTGAGTTTCTAATTATCTCACTTCTTTTCTTTATTTATAAAATCCTAGGTTTAAGAATATCATCTTTTATAAGTGGCAAGATATTTGAATTCTTTGGCCCTCTATTTAGATCAAAACAGATAATTAAATCAAATATACTAAGAGCTATTCCAGAAATTAATTCAAAAGAAATAAATAATATTAAAAAAAATATGTGGAATAATTATGGAAGAACCTTGTCTGAATACATGTTTCTTAAAAACTTTAGAAATAACAAATTAGAGTCTAATATTCACTTAGAGGGCGGAGAAATTCTTGAACAAATAAAAAACGAAAAAACACCTGTAATTTTTGTGTCAGGGCATTTTAGTAATTTTGAACTAATGGCCATGCAAATTGAGAAGTCTGGCGTAAATTTAGCTGCAATATATCGTCCATTAAATAATATATTTTTGAATGTATTAATGGAGAGAATAAGAAAAAAATATATTTGTAAAAATCAAATTAAAAAAGGAACTGGTGGAGTTAGACAATTATTGAAATTATATAAAAAGGGTTATTCTATAGCTTTAATGATTGATCAGCGTGTTACGGAGGGAATAAAATCTAAATTTTTTAATGAAGATGCCTTTACAACAACTATACCGGCACAATTTATAAAAAAATTTAATTGCAAGATAATTCCAATTTATATTGAGAGATTCAATGATGTCAATTTTAATATTAAGATTGAAAAACCAATAGAATTTTTAAAAGATAATTCCACTGAAAAAATTACTAGAGATTTAAATATTTGGTTAGAAAAAATGATTCTAAAAAATCCAAGTAAGTGGATATGGTCTCATAATCGATGGAAGTAATTTTTTAATTATTTTCTTTTTTCATATGTGCCTCTATATATGAATAGTAAGGTTCTTGGAGTTCTACATTCCAATAGTTAAGACTTTCTAAGCTTATAGATTTTCCAGAAACTGCACATATAACATGATCGCCATTTTCAATAATTTCAAAATTATTAGGTAAATATTTTAATTTTGCTAATTTTTTATTCATTTTTAGTTTATATACATCTATATGAAAGTTGGAATAATTGGAAGTGGTGGAAGAGAGCATGTTATATGTCAATCTATTAAAAAATCTTCAAGAGTTGAAAAAATATATTGCTTTCCTGGCAATGCAGGTACATCTGAACTTGCTGAAAATGTGGAAATAGATCTTTCTGATTTTAATAAAATTAAAGAATTCTCAATATCTAACAAAATAAATTTACTTATAGTTGGTCCTGAAAAACCACTAGTAGATGGGATAGTAGATTTTTTTAAAAATACTGAAATAGATGTTTTTGGTCCTGATAAAATTTCTTCTCAACTTGAAGGTTCAAAAATATTTACCAAAAAAATTTGCGAAAAATATAAAATCCCTACCGCTAAATTTGGAATATTTGAAAGTTCTGGCAAAGCAATTACCTTTCTGGATAAAACGCAGTTTCCACTAGTTATTAAAGCAGATGGGCTTGCATCAGGAAAGGGTGTTTATATTTGTGAAAATAAAAATAGTGCAGATATGGCAATAAAAGAAATTTTTAATGGAAAATTTGGAATAGCTAAGAATGTATTAATAGAAGAGTTTCTTACTGGCGAAGAAATGAGCTATTTTATAATTAGTGATGGTAAAGAAATTAAAAGCTTTGAAACAGCACAAGATCATAAAAGAGTTTTAGAAGGTGATAAAGGTGATAATACCGGAGGTATGGGGGCTTATTCTCCTTCACGATTAATAAATCAAGTCCTTGAAAAAAAAATATTAAATAAAATAATAAAACCAACCATCAAAGCGCTACAAGAGATGGGTTCTAATTATAAGGGCTTTTTATATGCGGGCTTAATGATAGTCAATAATGAGCCATATTTAATTGAGTATAATGTAAGAATGGGAGATCCAGAATGTCAAACAATTTTGCCAAAATTAAAAACAGATTTACTAGAAATTATAGAAGCGTGCTGTAATGAAAAATTAAAAAACTTAAAAATAGAATGGTATGACAAAAAAAGTCTATGCATTGTTCTTTGTTCAAAGGGTTATCCGGATAAATACAATAATAATATATTAATTGAAAATATCGAAAAACTTAATTTGGATGAAAATAATTTTATTTATCACGCTGGAACTAAAAAAATTGAAAATAAAATTTATTCAAATGGTGGTAGAGTAATTAACTTTGTTAGTTTGTCTTCTAATTTCAAAGAAAGTAGAAATAAAATCTTTAATCACATTAAAAAACTTAATTGGAGTGGTGGATTTTTTAGAAAAGATATTGGATATAAGGTAATTGATGAATGAGAATAATTTCAGGAAATTTCAAAGGTAAAAAAATTCTACTTCCTAAAGATAAATTAACGAGACCTCTTAAAGACTTAACTAAAGAATCTATCTTTAATATAATTAAGCATTCTAAATTATTAAACATAGACCTTGAAAGCTCAAATATTCTTGATTTATTTTCAGGGGTAGGATCTTTTGGACTTGAGTGTTTATCAAGAGGAGCCGAAAGTGTTACATTTTTAGAAAACTATAAAGAAGTATCAAATGTTCTTAAAAAAAATATAGATAACCTGAAACAGCAAGATAATTCAAATGTAATAGAAAAAGATATTTTTGCAGAGAATACACTAAAGGTATTTAATAATAAATTCGAGATTATTTTTATGGATCCACCCTATAAAGAAAAAAAATTAGCAGATCTATTAAATACAATCATTAAATTAAAATTATTAAAAGATAACGGTATTATAATAATTCATAGGCATAAAAAAGAAGAGGATCTATTTCCTGATGAATTTAATATTATAATGAAAAAAAATTATGGTATTTCAAAAATTATTTTTGGCAATACTTTACTTTAGATTAATATTTTTTTTGTTTCTTTTTTTATTAATTCGACTGAAGGTTGATCAAAAGGATTAACGTTTAAGGCTCTTCCAAGTAAAATTGTCTCTAAGATAAAAAAGCAGAATAGCTCACCTAATGATTTTTCATTTCGTTTTAAAACTCTAAAACTTCTAAAAGGTATTTTTTTTGATACAAAAACTTTTTCAGTAGCCAACATTTGAGATTGTTTAATTTTTTCTATCGATTGATTTCTCAAATATTTATGACTATTGAGAAGATTATTATTATTTATTTTTATTACCTTGTTGTCTAAAACATTAAAAAAAGTATAAAAACTTTTTTTAGGACCATCTAAATATAGTTGCATTAAACTATGATTATCTTTTGGCATAGATGAAACTACTGGCAAGAGTCCTTTAGATTTTTTACCTAAACTTTCTGCTATTAATTGCTGATACCATTTAAACAAATTTTCTGACTGTTCATCATAATTTAAGATTATAGATGTGTACTTCCCACCTTTGATTAGATTTAAAGTTGCCGCTACATTATTGACAAGGTTATTTACAAAAGCCTTATTTTTAATAAGATTATTAAATTGTTTAAATTTATTTTCATTTAAATTCATTAATTCTGCTGGCAACATCCCCACTTCAGACAAGACTGAATACCTACCACCTACATAGTTTTTGTGCTCAAAGATTTCTGCTTTAAGTTTGCTTGCTAAATGAGTTAAATAGCTATCTTTATCTTCGGTAATTATAATGTTGTTCTCTCTACTTTTTATTAATGTATTTGCATTCGTTATTGTCTCTAAAGTGTTTCCTGATTTAGATATAATCAAATTTAAATTAATATTTTTATCTTGAAAATAGTCTGCGTTGCTATGTAAATTATTTACAAAAGTTAATTTTTTTTTAATTTTTTTTTTTAAAAAATCATAAATTGCTTCAGTCCCCAGAATTGAACCACCCATTCCAATTATTCTTATATTGGAAAATTTTTTATACTTAGAAATTGTTTTTTTAGAATAGCTATATTTATAAGTAGACTTTAAAGTTTCAAAAAGTGGCGGCTGCTCTTTTAATAAATTTAGAAAATCTTTTTTTATCGTTTTATTATTTTTGATATTTAAAAAATTTTTAAATATCATTATTTAGTGATCCAGTTCATTAAATTTTGTTCTTAATCTTTGAAAAAAACCTTTTTTTTTAGGCATTTCCGTCTTTTCTTCTATAACTTCGTCTAAATTTACTTCTTTAATTTTTTTCTTATTGATTTTTTCAATGATAGATTTTTCAATTGAATTATTTAAATCATTATTTTCATTACTTATATCTGATGAGGAGCTTTCATTAATTATCCCTCCAATACTTGAAATATCTTCTTTAGTTGATAATACATTCTCATCTGTTTTTTTTCCAGGTTCTGGCAATTCTCCAAAGCTAGGTGGTAATACTAAAGGAGCTTTTTTTTCAACCAAAAACTCATCACTTCCTTTTTTTTTGCTACCTCCCAATCCCTCAGAAACTGTACTACACGCATTTAAAAATAATAATGTTAAAAAAATAGTTATTATTAAGTTAGTTTTTTTCATTTGTAATTTTATTATTAAAAAAAAGTTCTACTAAAATAAGGCAAAAAACTCCAACAGTAATAAATATGTCCGCTACATTAAAAATAAACCAATGAAATCCGTGGAAATGAAGATCAATAAAATCTGGTACTGCCGTATAAACTATCCGATCATAAAGATTACCTAGTGCTCCACCTGCAACTAAAGCTAAAAAATACCTTTGAATATTATCATTTTTCCACATCATAAATAAAATAGCGATAATAATAAGACCAATCATGAATGTAATTACATTGTAATGCATGCTTTCATTCATAAAAAGTAAACCAAAAGCTATTCCTTTATTCCAAATTAAAAATAAATTTAAATAAGACGTAACATATATGTCTACTGAACTTTCCATTTCTGCTAATTTTAAAATATAAAACTTAGATATTCGATCAATTAAGAATATTGTTATTAAAATTATAAAATTTAAAAAAAAATTTTTTAACCTAGCTTTATTCATTACTTTTGTTGCTAACTTGAATGTCTTTCACACTTTTTCTTGTTAATTTTCCAGCAAACTGGACACTTATTACCTTCGGCTTTAGTTGTTTTAACTATTACTTCTTTCGTGTCTGATTGTTCCACTATGACCGAAGATGTTATACACAATTCTGAAAAATCAATATTATTTGAAATTTCATATAATTCTTTATTCAAATTTATAGTTAAGTTTGCCTCTAGACTTGACCCTATTTCCTTGCTAGCTCTTTTCTCCTCAATACTAATGTTGCAAACATCTCTAATCTTTTTTAACTCTCTCCATTTCGCATTTAACTTTTCATTTGCAAACAATTTTGGGAATTCTGTGAATTTTTCTAAATGTATACTTTTTTTATCTTGATTTATTAGTGTAAAAATTTCCTCAGTAGTAAATGACAGTATTGGTGCAAACCATTTAATCAGAGATTCTAAAATTATATTTAAGATAATAATACTACTTTTTCTTCTTTCTGAATCTTTTGAGTCACAGTACAAAGCATCTTTTCTAATATCAAAATAAAATGCAGACAAATCTACTGTACAAAAATTTAAAAGTTCTTTGTAAAGATTATGAAAGTCGTATGATTTAAAATAATTTTTAAAGTTTTCATTTAAATCATAAACTCTATGGAGCATATATTGTTCTAATTCTGGCAATTGATTTAAATCTAGTTTTTCAATATCGATTTTCTTAAAATCATCATTTAGGTTTCCAAGTAAATATCTAAATGTGTTTCTAATTTTTCGATAAGAATCTGCGTGCTGCTCTAAAATGGAATAATCAATTCTTAAGTCTTCTGCATAGTTTGACGAAGCAACCCATATTCTTAAAATATCTGCTCCATATTTTTTTAAAATATCTTCTGGTGCCATTACATTTCCCACAGATTTAGACATTTTAAAACCTTTACCATCTACGACAAACCCATGTGATAATATCGATTCATAGGGAGCTCTACCTCTGGTTCCACATGACTCTAACAGTGATGAATGAAACCAACCTCTATGCTGATCAGACCCCTCTAAGTACATTGATGCAGGCCATTGAAGATCTTCTCTTTTTTCTAAAACAAATGCATGCGTACAACCACTATCAAACCACACCTCAACAATATCACTTATTTTATCGTAATCTTCTGCTTTATACTTATCTCCTAAAAATCTTTGTGGATCATCAGAGAACCAACAATCAGAGCCTTCTTTTTCATAAATACTTGCAATATTTTCATTTACCTCGTCATCAGTTAAAATTTCTTTGGTGGTTTTGTGAACAAATATAGGCAAAGGAACACCCCAAACTCTTTGTCTTGAAACGCACCAGTCAGGTCGTGTCTCAATCATTGCTTTTATTCTCTCCTTCCCTTTATCTGGGTAAAATGTAGTGTCATCAAGAGCTTTTAGTGCTTTTTTTCTTAGACCATGACTTTCCATAGAAATGAACCACTGTGGTGTTGCTCTATGAACAAGTGGAGCTTTTGATCTCCATGAATGTGGGTATGAGTGGATTAATTCTCCACTAGATAATAATTTTTTTTGTTCTTTTAATTTTTCAATAATAATTGGGTTTGCTTTAAAAATATGAGTTCCTTCAAACAATGGAAGATTTTTAGTATATTTACCGTCTCCATCAACTGTCTCTATTGCTTTAATGCCGTGTTTTAAACAAAGATTAAAATCATCAGGGCCATGACTAGGTGCACAGTGAACAATACCTGTTCCCTGTTCAGTTGTAACAAATCTTGCTTCGAGCATTGGAATTTCATAATCATAACCAAGTTCTATAAATGGGTGATTGCAAATCGTATCTTTAAAATCTTTTCCTCTAAATTTTTTAATTTCTTTATAATATTTAATATCACAGTCTTTAATTACAGAATCTAACAATGCCTCAGCAATTACTATTTTTTTATTTTTAAAATCCCCATCATCATTCAATTGAATTACTAAATAGTCTAAAGCTTCATTATAAGCTAAAGCTTTGTTTGCTGGTATTGTCCAAGGAGTAGTTGTCCATATAACAACTTCTGTTCCTTCTAGTTCTTTTAAGTTGGTTTTTTTAACAGAAAAAGCAGTATAGATCGTATCTGATTTATGATCTTGATATTCCACCTCAGCATCTGCTAATGCAGTTTTTTCAACAGTAGACCAAAGGACAGGTTTAAAACCCCTATAAAGACTTCCTTCTTTTAAAAACTTACCCAATTCTCTTACAATTTGAGCTTCTGCATCAAAGCTCATAGTGGCGTAGTGGTTGTCCCAATCACCCACAACGCCTAATCTTTTAAATTGTGTTTTGTGAATTTCGATCCATTTTTGTGCAAAATCTCTACACTCTTTTCTAAATTCTGTAATCGGAACCTCATTTTTATTTTTTTTATTTTTTTTATACTGCTCTTCAATTTTCCATTCAATTGGTAGTCCATGACAATCCCATCCTGGAACATACACCGAGTCTTTTCCATCCATTTGATGAAACTTAACAATTATATCTTTTAAGATTTTATTTAGCGCCGTACCCATATGAATGTTTCCATTTGCATATGGAGGACCATCGTGGAGTATAAATTTTTCTTTACCTTTATTAGATTTTCTTAACTCTTTATAAAGATCAATTTTTTTCCAATAGTCTAAAATTTCAGGTTCTTTATTCTGCAAATTAGCTTTCATGGAGAAAGCTGTTTTAGGTAAATTTATATTTTCTTTGCTCATTTTAACTTCTTTTAGCAACTTTTAGATCACTTTGAATTTGTT
>Ga0209403_10005377_pt1 | contig 13429 bp, 8 predicted proteins | sample ArcticOcean_MG_C_8_FD_187440 | JGI IMG/M metagenome (GOLD analysis project Ga0209403, IMG submission 187440) | Marine microbial communities from western Arctic Ocean - ArcticOcean_MG_CB11_86 (SPAdes) (version 2) | ecosystem: Environmental > Aquatic > Marine > Oceanic | place: Arctic Ocean... | reverse complement strand
GCTGAAGCCGATTCTGCAATGGAGTCCGCTGTTCAAGTCCAGAAGAAAGCTTCTTTTGGGGCGCTTGAAGATGGTGCTGGAGCATTGGCAAAAGTGGATAATACCCCAGTTGGCATCCCAAAGCCTGATTCAACTGTTGTGCCTATCCGTAAAAACCTCAACGAGACGGCGTTCTTTTTCCCGCACGTCGTCTCGAACAAAGCCGGCGAAGTGAAGCTGAGTTTCACCATGCCGGAGGCGCTGACCGAGTGGCGACTGATGGCATTCGCGCACGACGCCAAGACGCGCTCCGGCTATCTCGACGGCAAGGCGGTGACGTCGCTCGACCTGATGGTGCGGCCGAACCCTCCGCGATTCCTGCGCGAGGGCGATGCGCTGGAGTTCACCACGCGCGTCATCAACACCGGCGAAACCAAGCGCGTCGGCAGCGTGAAACTTAACCTGCAAAACGCCGAGACCGAGGCACCCGCCAACGCGCTGCTCGGCAACACGTCGCCCGAACAGAAGTTCGCCATCCCCGCCGGCGAGTCGCGCAGCTTCTCGTGGCGGCTCACCGTGCCGGACGGCGCGCCGACGCTCGTGTATCAAGTGACCGCCTCGGCCGGCGACCAAGGGGATGGCGAGGAAAATTATCTGCCGGTGCTCTCGCGGCGCATCCTCGTCACCGAGTCGCTGCCGCTGCCGATCCGCGACAAGGGCACGAGGAAATTTCGCTTCGAGAAACTGATCGCGTCCGGCGGGTCGGACACACTGCAGCACCAGTCGCTCACCGTGCAGGTGGCCTCCAACCCGGCATGGTACGCGGTGCTCGCCCTGCCCTATTTGATGGAGTACCCGCACGAGTGCACCGAGCAGACGTTCAACCGGCTTTACGCCAACACACTCGCGGCGCACATCGCCAAGTCCGACCCGCGCATCCGCCGCGTGTTCGATCTCTGGAAAGGCACCGACGCACTCGACAGTCCGCTCGAGAAAAACGAGGAACTCAAAAGCCTGCTGCTGCTCGAGACGCCGTGGGTGCGCGAGGCAAAAGACGAAAGCCAGGCGCGCCGCAACGTCGGTATTCTGTTCGACAAAAACCGACTCGACTCCGAGACCAAGCGCCTGCTCCAGCAACTTGGCCGCGCTCAAAACGCCGACGGCGGCTGGCCGTGGATGCCCGGCGGCCGCAGTAACGACTACATCACGCTTTACGTCACGACCGGCTTTGCGCGGCTGCGTCATCTCGGCGTCGAGGGCGTGCCGGTCGTCCAGGCGGTCAAGGCGCTTGGCCGGCTCGACGGCTGGATCAAGAAGCGGTACGAGCGCATCGTCGAGAACAAGACGCTCGACGGCAACCATCTCAGTTCAACCGTCGCGCTCTACCTCTACTGTCGCAGTTTTTACCTGAAAGACCGACCCGTTGGCCAGGCGCACAAACAGGCGTTCGACTACTTCGTTGACCAAGCAAAGAAGCATTGGCTGAAGGTCGGCAGCCGGCAGTCGCAGGCGCATGTCGCGATCGCGCTGCACCGCCTAGGCGACAAGCAGGTGCCGCTCGATGTAATGAAATCGATTCTTGAACACAGCGTGACCGACGAGGAACTGGGGATGTTCTGGCGCGACACCGAGCATTCGTGGTGGTGGTATCGCGCGCCGATCGAGACGCAGGCGATGATGATCGAGGCGTTCAACGAGATCACCGCCGACAAAGACGCCGTGCGCGAGTGCCAAATCTGGCTTATCAAACAAAAACAGACGCAGGCGTGGAAAACCACCAAGGCCACCGCCGACGCCGTGTACTCGATCCTGCTCGGCGGCGACAACCTGCTCGCCTCGACCCGGCTCGTCGAGGTGTCGCTCGGAGGCGAGACTGTGAAGCCGGAGAAGGTCGAGGCCGGCACCGGGTTTTATCAGCACAAGTTCGGCCGCGGCGAGATCACGTCCGCGCTTGGCCAAGTGGAGTTGACCAAGCACGACCCCGGCGTCGCGTGGGGCAGCGTGCATTGGCAATACCTCGAGGACATGGCAAAGGTGACGCCGCACGAGGCCACGCCACTGCGCTTGGCCAAGAAGATTTACGTCCGCGAAAACACGAAGTCCGGCCAAGTGCTCAAGCCAATCGGGAGCGACCTCGCGCCGGGCGACGAACTGGTCGTGCGGCTGGTGTTGCGAACCGACCGCGACATGGAATTCGTCCACATGAACGACCAGCGCGGCAGCGGCACCGAGCCGGTGAACGTGCTGTCCGGCCACCGGTACCGGGACGGCTTGGCCTACTACGAATCGACCCGCGACGCCTCAAGCCATTTCTTCATCGACTACCTGCCCAAGGGCACGTACGTGTTCGAGTATCCGGTGAAAGTATTCCATCGCGGCCGCTACCAATCCGGCATCGCGAATATCCAAAGCATGTACGCCCCGGAGTTCAACAGCCACAGCGCCAGCCAATGGCTGGAGGTGAAGTAGGGGGGAAACGTGTCAGACGAATTCGTAAACCGGAGTTTCGTCCGTCTTTTTGGGCACCGTCCGGTTTTTGATGATGCCTTGGATATGCTCAACGGTTTTTTTGGGGGAAATATTGTTCGCCTGTTTCGCTGCAAACCCGCGCCGGCACCCGCTCGATTAGAAAGAACTTTCCGTCCTGCTCGAACGAATAAGTCACCTCGGTTTCAATCATTGATTCCTTCATCATGTTAATTCGTTTTACGAACCCGGAAATTGATCCACAAATCAGGATCAGGTTCATAAACTGTAACAATCTTCACCAACGGCCTTGCAGGGTAACTGCATTGGATATGTAACTGTCGCCCTGCCTGAGTGTATCCAAGATCAAACAACTCGGCCCGTACTTGTCCTCTGGATAATTCTCAATCACTTCAGGTGAACCGGACAACGCTTCTTCCAACTCAGCAACTGTTATCTCCCGGAGGATCGTTAGAAGGAGGAGCTTGGCCAAGCAAGCGGTCAGACTTGGAGGTCCAGGCGAACGGATTTTTCGTGGCCGACGGTGAATATTTGGTTGGCCACTTCGTTCAGGCTAAATTCGTGCACGTGCATCGGCAGGCCCACTTCCCTAATAACCTTCGGCCGGCTGGGATCCACGAAGAGCAACCAGCCCTTGTGATCTCCCCCACCGGCGACCAGCCATTTGCCGTCGCGGTGAAATTCCATGTGCTCAACGAGGCCCTTGCATTTGTCGCTCCCGCTGAGCACGGCCAGCGACTCGCCCGTGTCGATGTCAAACATCTCGATCCGTGCCTTGGCGTCTAGATGATCGATATTACCGATTTTGTGGATGCCGCCGGTGTACAATTGTTTGCTGTCCGGCGAGAACGCGAGACTGCGCAGGCCGCCGATCGAGTGACGGCGAGCCTTGGGATCCCAAGTGTAGTGGCCCGGTGCATCGAGAGTTTTCAGCGGCTTAAATGATTCGGTGTCCCAGATGACGATGTGCCCGACCTTGTCGCCGGTGGCCAGGCGCGAACCGTCCTGCGAATACCGCGCGCAGAACAGCATGCTCGGGTAGTTGTTGGGCGTCTTGGCTTCGTGCCCTTTCAGTTCCGCCAGCAGGCTGCCAGTCTCGGTGGACCAGATGCGGCAAACCATGTCGTCGGACACGGTGGCGAGTTGTTTGCCGCATGGGGAAATCTCCACGCCGCGCAGCCATTTGTCGTGGCCTTTCTGTTTGCGAACGGCCTTTCCGGTTTCGCGGTCCCACCAAATCAAATGTTTGTCCCAACCGCCGGTGAAAAGGTGGCGCGAGTTGAGTGCCATGCCGATTATGTAGCTGGTGTGACCCTCGGCGGTGAACCGCTTGGCCTCCGGCTTTTCATCGGCGTGATCCACCTGATACACTCCCGAATCGGAGGCGCCATGATAGTAGTGCTCGGAACCGGGAATGCGCGCCATGCTGAACGCGATGTGTCCATGGTTCAGTTCCTTTTTGGAAACAAAGTTGGTGTTGAGTTCCGCTTCCATTTTTCCTCCGGATTAGACAATCAATTCGCTCACCGGTTTGATGCCGGGGTTCACCAGTGGGATTGGTCGCGCGCCAACGTGGTACTCGCGCTTGTGGTCGATTCCGGCCGCCTCGAGGATGGTCGCAAACATTTCGCCGGCGCCGATCTCGCCCTCAACCACGCGCTCGCCCTTGGCATCAGTCTTGCCGTAGACCGCGCCGGGCACCGTCCGGCCGCCGTGCAGCGACGCGCTCCACGCGGTCGCAAAATGGTCGCGCCCAAGGCTGCCGTTGATCTTCGGTGTCCGACCAAATTCGCCCATGGTCACGACAAGTGTATCCTCGAGCATGCCGCGTTGCTTAAGGTCGTCGATCAACGCCGACAACACGCGGTCCAGCTCGGGCACCATCTCGAGGTGAGTCTCAAAATTTTGCCCGTGGCTGTCCCACCACGCGCGGGAGACGCGCACGAACGGCACCCCCGCCTCCACCATGCGACGCGCCATGATCGTCTGCTCGGCAAACTGGGTCGGCCCATACATGTCCTTGATGTATTGCGGCTCGTCGGAAATATCGAAGAGCTTTTCGCAGCTCATCAATCCGTGCACGCGGGCGTAGGCGGCCGCGTGACTTTTCACCGAGGCCAGGTCGCGCCCCTGATCGAACCGACTGCTGAGAAAGTTGCGAAGGTCCGCCCGGGCCTCGTGGTCGCCCTTGGTGATGCTGTTCAGTTTCCCGATGTTCGGTAGCGAAAGTTTTTTGCCGTCGTACAGGTTGATCGCTCCGTAACGCGCACTGAGAAAACCGGGTGTCGTCTTGGCCGAACCGCGGCCCTCCGTGCTGGTGTAAAAATTCACATAGTCAGGCACCTGACTGTCCATCCGGCCCAGTTCCTTGGCAACCACCGCGCCGAGGTCGGGATACTTCAACGTCGGCTCGTCGCGGCGTCCGCGCAGCATCAGGTCCGCGCCGCCACCGTGGCCGCCATCCTTGGTGTTGAGCGAGCGAATGATGCAGGAGTGTTTCATCCGTTTGGCCATCTTCGGCATCAGCTCACTGATGTGAACGCCGGGGATATCGGTAGGAGTGTCGGCAAACGGCCCGCCGGTCGGTGCGCCCGGCTTGGGGTCCCAGGTCTCGAGTTGACTGGCCCCGCCGGCAAGCCAAAGCAGGATCACCCGCTTGTTACTTTTCTTGAGCGCGGCGTTGAGGCCATCCGCGGCGAGGGTGTTGACCGCGCCACTGGTGCCCAGCATGCCGGCACCCACGGCGCTCAACCCACCAAGAAACGAGCGGCGACTGATGTCGTGCTCGTGTGATCCACAGAAGTTATGTGATTGAATCATGGTATCAACGGTTGAACCGCATCTCGGAGCTGGTCATCAGCGCCCAGAGCACCTGCTGCCAGGCACCCTTTTCGTCCGCTTTCCTGGCCTCGAGATATTGGCTCAGTTTCTGGTATTCCTCCGGGGACGGTTCCCGGGAAAGTGTATTCAAAAAAGCCACCTCCAATCGCTTGGCCAAGCCCTCGGTTTTCAGCACTTGTCCCAGCAGTTTGCCGCCCTCGCCGAGCAGATCGCGCTGTAACTGTTCGCTGTTGCTGAAGTATAACGCCTCGTCGACGCTGACCTGAAACGTGTCGTCCGGACGGTCGAAGCTCTTGGCCAAGTTCTCGCCTTTCTTCTCCAGATCAGCGAAACGCTTGGCCAAGTCCTCCGGCTTTTCCGAAGGAGCAAGTTGATCCGGGTCGGTCGCGGCAAAGACCAGCGCGCTGCCGTACTGGGTCGGCGTCAGCGCCCTCGGTCGGGCCACGGCAAAGTAAACCGGCGACGGCCGTTCCCCGCCCCGCCAACGACTGTCGCGCGCGTACGTGTCGCTCAGCACCAACCCGCGGATGGTGCGGCGCAGCTCGTAGTCGTTCCCGGCAAAGTCACGGGCCAGCCAATCGAGCAACTCCGGGTGGCTTGGGGGATTCGCGCCATGCATCTGGTCGAGCGGCATCACCAACCCGTAACCCATGAAGCGGTGCCAAAGACGATTCACGATCGCCCGTGAGAAGAACCCGGTCTCACCCGGCTTCAGCCCCACCCGAATCAACTGCTCACGGCGACTGAACGTCGGGGGCGGTACCGGCTTGTTCTCCTTCTTTAACAGCTCAAATTTTTTCTTCTGTTCCTCCTTGGCTTTTTTATCCGGCTCCTTCGAGACCGGTTCCTCGACCGCTGCCCCGGAGAGGAACATCAACCGCGCCTTCTTCTCGACACCCGCGGTGGTCTTGAAACTCACCAGGCCGTACTCGCGTTCGCCGATGTGGTTGCCGTTCTCAAAGGTGCGATTGAAAAACGATTTCATGCCGTAGTAGTGATCCTGCTTCCAACCCGGCACCTCGGGATGATCGTGGCACTTCGCGCAACTGACGTTCACGCCGAAGAAATTCACGCTGACGTCGTTCGTCAATCGGTCGAGGTCGTTGATGCGGTTACGATAGAACTTCTCCGCGCCCTTCACGGCCTCGGTATCAGCCTTAGCAAGAATGATCTCCTTGAACACATTGTCCCACGAGCGGTTGTCCGCAAACGCCTTCTCAAGGTAACCACGAAACCCATCGTCCCGACCGTTGTTCAGCAGCCAGATAAACTCTGCCACCTGTTGCCGGTGAAAGCTCTCTGACGCCAACAATCGATCCACAAGCTTGGTTTTTTTATTCGGCTCGCTCGACTGCACATAGTCCTGCACCTCCGGCGCGGTAGGGATGCGCCCTGCAAGATCGAGCGTGACACGGCGGATGAACGTGGAGTCGTCTGCTGCAGCAACCGGCTTGACGTTGTCGGCCTTTAGTTTTTCCCCAACATAATGATCCACCGCCTGCCGAACCGGCTTGTCCTTGGCGAGCAGTTTCTCCGTTGCGACAAGTTCCCACCAATTATGATCGGCCTTGACCGGGACGTTGGACGGGAAATATGCCCCCTCGGCAATCCACTTGGTGAAATCAGCGACAACCGCGCCGGGCAGCTTCTCCTCGGGCGGCATTTCCCATTCATTCTGATGCCGCATTGCGATGATCATCAGGCTTTCATCCGGTTTGCCGACGATAACGGATGGCCCCTCGGTGCCGCCCTTGAGGATGGCCTCACGCGAGTCGAGCTTGAGTTTGCCCTTTATTTTCCGTGCACGCTCGGAGTGGCACTTGTAGCACTTTGCCGCCAGCACGGGGCGAATTTTTTCCTCGAAGAAATTTACCTGTGCCTGGGACGGCTGACCCTCAGCCCAAACTTCCGCTTGGCCAAACGCCAGTGTAACAAGAAATGATGCGGCAAACGCCAACTTCATCATGACCGGCAAAGTCTAAGCCAATACCGGAAATTGGCAATGCCAATCCACCTCCTTTTTCGCTTGGCCAACCTTGACCTTGCCGTGCCCCCACCCTACGCTTCAAGCGGCACGTCGTCGCCGTTGTGCTCCCGTAGCTCAGTTGGATAGAGCGGGTGTTTCCTAAACACTAGGTCAGAGGTTCGAATCCTCTCGGGAGTGCCATTCCAGCTTTTCCCCTCCCGCTTGGCCAAGCGCCTGGCCTACCAGAAGCCGTTGGCGGGGTCGGGCTTGCGTCCGCCCCAGTTGTGCAGATCACGCGGGAACACGAAGATCGCCGCGTGGCCGTCGCCGAAGAGGGTGTTCAAACCGCGCACTCCCAGTTTGTGCCACTGGGTTTTCTGCGACTTTTCAATCCGATTGCCGTGCCACGGCCAGTCGGCCTGGATTAGTTTCGTGGTGGGAGCCTTGGACAACTCGGACTCGGTCAACGCCTTTTGGCCCGGACTGGCGGTAACGTGCTGGACTCCAAACCCGTCCCACGACCACTGCACGAGATAGCTTGTGCCGTAGTAGTTGAAACAGGTCTTCGGCGTGGCCGGCTTGGTCTTGGGGAAGTGTTCCGGGTGCAGCACGTCGCCGGCGTCGCTCGGACAGCGGTACACATCCGCGGTGGACGTGTATTTGTTCAGCGGCCGCTTGTCGAAGTCGGCGATGCTCTTGTTGTTGCTTTGGTAACCGGGGCCGACGCCCAGTTTCCCGCCGCACGTCGACCACGTCGGGTGGATCGGGAACGTCTCGAAGTCATCCACGTACATCATGAAGGCCAACCCGATTTGCTTGTGATTGTTCAGGCAGGCGGTGGATCGCCCCTTCTCCTTCGCCCGGGCCAGAGCCGGCAACAGCAGCCCGGCCAATATCGCGATGATGGCAATCACGACAAGCAGCTCGATCAAGGTAAAACCAAGCGCAGAGGAATGGGAACGGTTTGATCGAGAATAATTCATGAGTCAAATCTAAGCTTCAAAACGGGTTGTGGCAACGAGAAAATCCCCATCCGCTTGGCCGAGCGCTTGGTTCAACGGGAGACGACCCAAGTTCCGTCTGTCTTTATGGACACAGTGACACCGCCAATTTGAGCTTTGGCGTTTCCGTTTTTGGGTAGCTTCGTGCGAATTAGTGCGGCGACTGTTCGCGGGTGAACTCCTTCGTTGAACGGTTTCATCACCGTCAGCCAAACCTGCTTTTTGCCCGCCCGCAAAATCGTCTTCCCAAACGTGCTTCGGAGGCCCTTGTAACCCAAGTCCTGCGATGCCTGATGCCTGACCTGGCCAAACTCAAGCCGTTTGTCCGGATGCATGTAAAGCAACACGCGCTTTCGCTGGGTTTGCCACCATGCATGACTCATTGCCGGGGCGTCGTACCAGTGGCGCTCTGCATCTTCGCTGTCCCCAGCATCGTTGAGCAACCAGCTTGGAGCAGCCTGATACCCGTCGACGTCGGGGCCCGGCAGGTACTCATCGCGAACAACCAAATACCCTTCCTCCGTCAGGACGGTCTGCCGCGTCCACACGCTGTGGGCGCCGAAATAGTTTCGGTAGGTGAATTGCCCAAAGGAATCATCCTCCTGGGTTTCCGCACGCAACGATTCGCGCACCAAAATACCACCCCGGTTATAGTGCGGCCGATGATACCGCGGTCGGGTATAGTCGTTCAAAAACATCCCCGCCCCGCTTCCCTGATAGTCGTAGGAAACCCGCGTGTACTCGTCGTTGGCATCGAACTTCAAATCGAACCCGTCATAAACCACCGACAGACTGGTTCCCGGCCGAACGTTCAACTGAAGACCCTGCCCGCCGTTTCGTCCGTCGTTTACGATGGCCATCGCCGCGTCGCGGTCGGCACCGGTGAGTTCCCTTTGTTCCTCTCCACGGTGTTCGGTGAGCTTGATTTGATCGGTGATCCGATCAAGCCCGGCAAGCGTGATCGTTCCCTTTGGCCCGCCCAGGCGTAGATTCTGCAAACGGGTCGGCTGGTTGAATTTCCCCAGGTAAACCGACTGCAGGTGATAGTCGTTATTTAGATACCAATAGCCGTCCATGTTCCCGTAGGCATAGCCCACTTCCGGGTCATCCGTTCTGCGGAAAAGCTTGATGGACTTGTCGTAAAACCAGTTTTTAGAATCAGGCGCCTCACGACAGTTCAAACAAAATGGGAGGGACAATGAAGCCAACTTCCAGACATCCTCACGTTCTCCCCCCATCTTGCCATCCTCCTCCTTGAACGGAAACGCCATGTCTGGAGGCAGCACAGACAACATGTCGTAAGCCACCTGCCCCCAGAACCGGTTGTTATATTTCCCGGAGGAATGCAAAAACTTCGCCCCATCCACACAGTACTCGTAGAGCCGGCCGGCGGCATCGTCACAGCAATGCATGTAGTTGTTGTTCCGGTCGTATATATAGAATGAAACGAACGGCCTACCACTTTCGCGTCCCGGCCCGAGATAGAGCCGCTCCGGCGCCTTGTATTTGAGGGGGCTATAATGGCCGATTTTCGATTTGCCTGCCGGAACCCTGGGGGTAATGCCGCGGTCGAGGAACCATTTATAGCGTTTCTTGAACGCCGCCTCGTAGGCTTCAGGCACCGCTTGGCCAGGCGGAGGCCGCCCACCAAAGACCGCCTGCTCCGAGGCCCAGAGGAGTTCCGGATCCTTGTATTCCTTGGCCAAGCGATACCACATGTCCCCATCGTTCACCCCCTCGGCTCCCGCGTAATATTCGGCATTCCACGGATCAAGATAGATATGATCCCGGCCGGGCTTGATGCGCCCACCGGAATTGGGGTTCCCCCGCACGCCACCGCCGTGAACATAATCCAGATAGCGCCTGGCCAAGGCGTAAAGCAGTTCGCGGTCTTCCTTGAACTTGTCCATCCCCTCGGCCATGTCGATCCACCCCTGCAACAGCAGCGGGCCGTAGGGAAAATAATTTGTCTCGGTTGTGTCTCCATACTCGGTGAGTTCCCGCCAAAGGACATCCAGCCAGCGACGATGTTTTTTGAGTTCCGGCATACCAGGGAACACCTTCAGGGCAACGGCCGGGCCGCCGTTCATTCCGTAAGGCCGATTGTTTACGCTGCGTTCCAGCATGTTATAGTTGTAGCTCAGCGCCATGCTTTGCCTGAAAATCTGGTAAAACTTGGCCTTTTCGATTTCATTGAGCATCCCCTGCTTGGCCAACTCCTCGTAGATCCTCACCCGGCCCGCCGCACCCCACGCACGATGACCGGGCAGCAGGTTGAACTCGCCACCCTTGCCCTCCCGGACTGCGTCGTCGTACCGGTCGAGAATGCTCATGAAATAACCCCGCAAGATTTCCAACGCCGCCGTTTCCTTTCGGCCTTCGTCAATATAACGGCGAAGCAGCCGATCCCACTCCCAGCCGCCCCGATGAATTTGCGGATTGCTCGCCCGGATGCGATTGGCCATTGCGGTGATTTCAAAACCCGAGAAAACGGAATAATCCGGATACGGATGTTTTAATTTGAACTCCTCCTGTGCATGACCGGTAATGGCCAACAGCAATGCTCCAGTTAAAAGTTTTAAATAATTCATGGGATTATCGGTTGACCGACCAATTACCGTTCCTATCCATCTCGATATTCAATCCACCGATGAATGCTGAATATTTTCCTTTTTTGCTGACCGAAGTTTTCACTCCGCGAACGACTTCACCTGAAGGCGTGCTTAATTTGTGCGGGATCAGCACGCTCAGAAATCGCTCTGTCTTGCCCGCTTCGATCAGGCGATAGGCATATGCGGTTGTGTTCAGATCGAGATCCTGCGAGCAGTTCTGATTAACCGTGCCATAAACCATTTGCCTGTGATCATGAATATAAACGGCGACGCTCATCTTTTCCTTCTGCCACCATGCTTGGGCAAAAGCTGGTGCTACAAACCAGTTTTCCTCTTGTCGACCGGGCTTCTGTCCTTCGACCCGCGCCAAGTGCCAAACCGGTCCGGCGTGATAGTCCCGGCCAAGCGCTTGGCCAACCTGATACTCGTCGGCCACGATCAGATAGCCCTCAGCAGTCAACACTGCCTTGCGAATCCATTGGCTATCCGGCCCGAAATAATCAGCAAAACCAAACTGCCCGTAGGCATCGCCTGAGTCGTTGTTCTTTGCAGTGGCCAAGTCGGGCAAATGCTTGGCCATATACATCCGGCGATAATCACGATTGTCGCCCAATCGATCCGGGTGCACGGGAAACTGATGCCGGTTGTGAACCACCAGCAGGGCATCAAGACTTTCGTTCCCACTGCCGCCCCCTCTCAGGTCGTTTCCGGAATACACATTGTTATATTTGCCGGACGAATGAAGCAACTTCGCGCCATTATAGGAATATTCATAAAGAAAACCTGACACATTATCCAAGTGGCTGTCCTTTTTGTCGTAGAGAAAAAAGGCCGCGTACGGCTGGTCCGGCTCCACACCGGAATTAAGGTAGATACGTTCCTTGACTTGGTGGTTGAGTTCACTAAGCAGTCCAACCTTGGCCTGCATCTTTGGGACTCGCGGCTCGATGCCCCGTTCCACAAACCAGGCAAATCGTTTGTTATAGGCCAACTGATATGCCTGCGGTATCTGCCCGTTGGGGGGACGGCCACCAAGCGCCACCTGTTCGGCCGCCCAAAGGTATTCCGGATTTTTATAGTGCTGGGCCATGCGATACCAAAAGTTGCCGTCGCGGCTTGAGGTCTCGACGTCGTAGTAGCCCACGTTCCATGGATCGGCATAAACAGCGGACAGATCGCTGCGCTGGCGGATTCCACAGTTCGGGCCACCCTTCACACCGCCTCCGTGGTTGAATTGAAGACATCGCTTTCCGATGGCGTTGATCAGCTTGCCGTCCGATTCAATCCGCCCGGTCGCCTCGGCGATGTCGAGCATCCCGTGCAGGAAAATAGGCCCGTACGGATAATAGTTCCACTCGGTCCAGTCGCCGAACTCGGCCATATGATGCCAGATCCGTTCCAGCCACGCCCGGGCCTCCTTTGCCTGCGGCACATCCGGGAACAACTTGATCCCAAGTGCCACGCCGCCGCCGTTTCCGAACGAGTGATTGTCCGCATGCTGCGAGCCCTGTTTGAAATCAAGGAACCGGGGCTCAAGGCTTTGATAAACGATTTTTTTCATCGTCGCCTGTTCCGCATCGGTGAACATGTTTTGTCGGACGAGTTCCTCGAAGATTCGCATCCGGCACGCCCCACCCCATCCGCCGTGATAGCCGCCGCCGTGATGATCGCGACGCAGTGTTCTTCCGTCCTCGGCCTGGCGCTGCACCTTGTTTCCGCTGCTGGTGGTGAAGAAAATATAAAACAGGTCGCCTTCACCGCGCTTCTCACAGCGTGCGTACCAGTCGAGAATCAGCCCCCGAAAAACCGCCCGCAGGATTCGGATGGCATTTTTATCCCTGCGGCCACCATCGACGTAGCGCTGCCGCAAGCGATCCCACTTCCACCAACTCCGGGAAAACGAATAGCTCTCCAGACCGCCCAGCGCTTGGCGAAGATCGTTTTCCAGTTGGTTGATGTCGCCGACATTCAAGTAGTCGTGGCGGGGATGTTCCGAGAGAATGTTTTCGTTTACCGCCGCCTTGACCAAGGGCAACCCCAGACCCAGGCAAAGCATCAGCGACCAATGGATTCGTGTTGTCATGTGTTCTTAATTCAATACGTTGATGGTGACATTGAGTGATTTGGGCGTGACTTTGAATGTCGCCGTTCTAAATTTGGTAAACAAGGTGATCACAACTCCGGACAACAACAGTCCGAGGAGCGTTATGGACACACATCTCATGGTCAACTTGGGCGACGCAACCTAGCCCAATGGCCCGCCAAGTACCAATCAATCCTGCTTGGCCAAGCGGGGGCGGGAGCGTAGGGTCTGCCGCGACTAAACATCTCCCCCTTGGCCAAAGGGGACCAGTCAACAATTCCATGGAAACGATTCAGACCAATCTCGTGAAGGACGTCCGCCAGCGCGTGGCGGAGGTGGTGGTTGGGCAGGACACCGTCGTCGAGCGGCTGCTGATCGCGCTGTTCACCGGCGGCCATTTGCTGCTGCAGGGCGTGCCCGGCCTGGCCAAGACGCTGCTGGTGCAGACGATCTCCAACGC
>Ga0209403_10005371_pt1 | contig 13435 bp, 10 predicted proteins | sample ArcticOcean_MG_C_8_FD_187440 | JGI IMG/M metagenome (GOLD analysis project Ga0209403, IMG submission 187440) | Marine microbial communities from western Arctic Ocean - ArcticOcean_MG_CB11_86 (SPAdes) (version 2) | ecosystem: Environmental > Aquatic > Marine > Oceanic | place: Arctic Ocean... | reverse complement strand
GGGTATGACATTTATTTTGGGTTTCTTTTTAAACATTGACAACATTCTATATGTTACAATGAATCCTCCAAAAATATTAACTGAAGCCAGCACAACGGCAATCAATCCAAATATTTTTGATGTATCAAAACCTGCTGGACCTGCAGCAAGTATTGCCCCTACAATAATAACACTTGATATTGCATTTGTAACACCCATTAACGGACTATGAAGTGCTGGAGTTACTGACCAAACGACATAATAACCAATAATACAAGCAAGAAAGAAAACTGTTAATCCTATAACAAAAATTTCTGAACTATGATTTACAACACTTTCCATTCTATATAAATTTTTCTAATTTGACTTGACCATTATGCGTAAGAACAACTGAATTGATAATTTCATCTTCCCAATCAATATTAATTTTTTTTTCTTCACTATTAATCATCAAGCTTAAAAAATTAACAATATTTTTTGCATATAATGAAGATGCATCTTTAGCTATTCTTCCTGGAACATTTGCATAACCAATAATTTTTACACCATTGTGTTTAACTATTTCATCAATTCTACTTAAAGAGCAGTTACCTCCAGACTCAACAGCCAAATCTACAATTATAGAGCCTTTGGACATAGAATTTACCATTTCTTCAGAAATTAATAATGGAGCTGGCCTACCAGGAATAAGGGCTGTACAAATTACAATGTCCTGCTTAGCCACTGTTTCTGCTATTAAAATAGCTTGTTTTTTCTTATATTCCTCACTCATCTCTTTTGCATAACCACCAGATGTTTCTGCTTCTTTTGATTCCTCATCCTCAACCATAATAAATTTTCCACCAAGACTTTCAACTTGCTCTTTTGTTGCGCTTCGAACATCAGTAGCTGAAACTACAGCTCCTAATCTTTTAGCTGTTGCTATAGCTTGCAGTCCAGCAACCCCAACTCCTAATATCATAACTTTAGCAGGATTAACTCTCCCTGCTGCTGTCATCATCATTGGAAAAGCTTTACCGAATTTCTCAGCTGCATCTATAACAGATTTATATCCAGCTAGATTCGCCTGAGACGACAACACATCCATACTTTGAGCTCTACTAATTCTTGGAATTAACTCCATACAACAAGAAGTTATATTATTTTTGTTTAAATCACTAAAATAATCTTTGTTTTCATAGGGATTTAAAATGCCAATTAATATTGCTCCCTTCTTCATTTTACTAATATCATTTTGACTTGGCATTCTGACACATAAACAAATATCAGATTGAAGACACTCAAGGCGATTTACGATTTTAGCTCCTACAGACTCATATAATTCATCACTATAATCAGACAAATCTCCAGCCCCGCTCTCTATCAAAACTTCTGCACCAAATCTTTCCAAAAGTTTAATTACATCAGGGGTGGAAGCTACCCGTTGTTCGTTTTTATTTTCTTCTCTTATAATAGAAATTTGCACAACTTCTTATAATTATAGGTTTACTAATTTTAAAGCTTTTTGTTGTTTTGTATCCATTTCTTTTTCATCAAAATTTTCAATTAGTGAATTAAAAACCTGATACCAATTAACCTCAGCTTTTAAGTGCATAAATACAGAACCTAAGCCAACAGCCGCTCTATCCATAAAAACAAATTCTTTTGGAGGTTTTATACCTCCAAGTTTTTTTAATCCGCTATGAACCTCGGCTGCAACTTGAGCTCCATATACACCACTATCATTTTCTTGAATTTTTTGAATCTTATCTTCCATAAGAGGTGAATAAATAAATTCAGCCCACTTATTTAAAACTTCTATCTTCTTTTTCGTAATATTTTGAAAGCCCCATTGCTCATATGCATGAACAATTTTAGCTTGATCATTTTTTTGAAGAGCAAAATATAAATCTATTACTCCTTGGATAAATTTTCCTTTAAAAATTCTCATACAACCAAAATCAAATAAATTAACAGATAAATTTTTTTGAATTGTATAATTGCCCAAATGAGGATCTCCATGAATTATTCCATATTCATAAAAAGGTTTATACCATGCATAAAACATATTTTTTGCTATTGTGTTTCTAACTTCTTTTTTTTCATTTTTATATTTTAAAATTGAATCTCCTTCTAACCATGACATTGTAAGAAGTCTTTTTGTTGATAATTGATCTATTACCTCAGGAACATGAACAAAATTAGAATTAGAAAAAATATTTCTAAAAACATTCATAAGTTTTTTTTCTCTAATATAATCAAGTTCCTCTTTTAATCTCTCTGATATTTCCTTGTATACTTCTTCTGTTTTTATTGCTTTATTGTAAGATTGATAAATTAAAAAAATCATTTTTAATTGTGATAAATCTGCAGATACAGCTGACTCCATATCAGGATATTGAAGCTTACAGGCCACAATTTTTTTATTTGAAATAACTGCTTTGTGAACTTGACCTAAAGAAGCTGCTTTAGCTGCCTCTTTATCAAAATCAATAAAACGATCTTGCCAGTTTAAAGATAATTCTGCTGCCATCCTTCTTTTAACAAATAACCATCCCATTGGAGGAGCATTTGATTGTAAATGCATTAATTCTTCAGCATATTCTGAAGGAAGCAAATCAGGTATAGTAGCTGATAATTGAGCTACTTTCATTAAGGGTCCTTTTATACTTCCTAAAGTAGCTCTAATCTCCGCTGCATGCTTGTTTTTATCTAACTTAACACCTAAATATTTTTGACTGGCAAGCTTAGTTGCTAATTTACCAACTACACCTCCTACCTGAGCATATCTTTTTATTTGTTTTGTAATAGATTTTGATTCTGAATCATTCATGAGTAATTTTTACAACTCTTCTAACTCATCAATTAAATTTTCTATAACTAATATTCCTTTTTTCCAAAAATCTGATTTTGATGGATCTAAATTAAATGGTTTCAACAATTCTCTATAACGTTGAGAACCTCCTGATTCTAATAATGTTATATATTTTTTATCAAAATCTTTTAAACCGTCCTCATACACTCCATATAATGAATTAACCAAACAATCTCCAAATGCATAAGCATAAACATAAAATGGAGAATGTATAAAATGAGGTATATAAGTCCAATAATATTTATATTCTTCCTCAAATTCTATAGAAGGACCTAAACTTTCTCGCTGAACATCCATCCAAATGTTACAAATTTGATCTACGGATAATTCTATAATTTTTCTTTGAGAATGTATTTGTTTTTCAAATTCAAAAAAAGCAATTTGTCGAACTACTGTATTAAGCATATCCTCAACCTTATTAGCTAATAAAGCTTTTTTCTCTTTTAGATTTTTTTCATTTTTTAAAATTGACTTAAAAGTTAACATTTCTCCAAAAACACTTGCAGTTTCTGCAACAGTCAAAGGAGTAGATGAATTAAAATGTCCCTGCTTCTTTGCAGCTAAAAATTGATGAACTCCATGACCTAATTCGTGAGCTAAAGTGGAAACATCTCTAGTTTTGCCCTGAAAATTAACTAAAATATATGGATGGGCATTAGGAACAGTTGACGCTGAAAAAGCACCAGGTGATTTACCTTTTTGAACAGGGGCATGAATCCATGAATTATCAAAAAATTTTTTTACAATCTTTCCAATCAATGGATTAAAATCAAAATACGAGTCAGTTACAATTTTTCTTGCATAATCCCAATTATATATTTTTTTACTTTGAAAAGGTAATGGGGCATTTCTATCCCAATACTTAAGAGATTTTTTTCCAAACCAATTAGCTTTTAATTTATAATATCTATGGGATAATTTTTTATACGAAGATTTTACAGTTTTAGACAAAGCTTCAACAACTTCATCTTCCACAACATTAGATAAATTTCTAGCACTAACTGGGTTAGGCAATTTTCTCCAATCATCATTAATTGATTTATCTTTTGCAAGAGTATTAGTAATTGTTGAAAATATTTTAACATTTTGTCCTAAAATTTTACCAATAGATTTTGCAGCAGTTTTTCTTACATCTGACTTATTATCAGATAAATAATTTAATATTTCTGCACTAGTTAATTTTTTATTCTTATAAGGAAATCTTAATGCAGCGATAGTTTCATCAAATAATCTAATCCACGCACTTGAAGAAGTTATGCTTTTGTCTTGTAATAATTTTTCTAAACTTTTATCTAACTGATAAGGTTTAAACGACCGTCTATTTTGTATCCAAGTTTTATATTTACTTAATTTATTATCTTTTAACAGAATATTTAATTTTTTTTCATCAATTTGATTTAACTCCAAAGTAAAAAAAATAAGTAAAGATGAGTAATTAGTAATTTTTTCTTGCATCTGTTGAAAAAAAATTTTGTTTTTTTCATTATCAACGTCTTCTGCAATAAGTAAATGTGCATAAGATAATATTTTATCCATTTTTTCATCAATTTTTTCTAAATCTAAAATAGCATTAATAAGAGCTTTTGAATTTAACTTAACAATTTTTCCTTCATATTTTTTAGCAAATAATTTTGATAATTTTACTATATAACTTAAATCAATGCTGATTTTTTTACTTGATATCGAAGAATATAAATCAGTTAAATTCCAAACGGGAAGAGAATTTGAAGCATGTGTTTTATTGGATTTATTATATTTTTTTTTCATATATCTGAATATGATATAGGTCTATAATGCAATCTTTATAGGGAGAACAAGTAGAATGTCGATTAATTTTGATAAATTTAATAGTATTGTAAGTTTATTTTCTCATCAATCATCATCTCATAATACAGATCCTTATTTATGGAAAAAATCCAATGGAAAATTTATTTCTTTAAGTTGGAAAGAGGTTAAAGAAAATGTTGAAGCTCTGGTAAAAGGTTTATTAAGTTTAGGAATTCTAAAAGGGGACAGAGTGATTATTCTATCTGAAAATAGACCTGAATGGCAAATCGCTGATCTTGCAATTATGGCAATTGGTGCAATTTCTGTTCCCGCATATACTACTAGTACTACCAATGATTATAAGCATATTATTAATCATTCTGCAGCAAGATGTTTGATAGTCTCTTCTCATGATTTAATGTTAAAAGCTTTGCCTGCTGTACTTGGGTCTTCTAAGTGTACAAATGTTATAAAAATAGAAGAAGATAGAATAGAATATAAAGAACCAATAAATATTATAAATTGGAACACTTTAATTGAAGATAATAAAAATACATCTTGGGATGCTCTTGCAAATGAAGATTATCAAAATAGTGATTTAAAAAAAATTTCAGAATCTCATAAAAGAACTGACACAGCTTGCATTATTTATACATCTGGAACTGGGGGAAGTCCAAAAGGAGTTATGTTAAGTCATGGAGCTATGTTAACTAATTGTGCAGGGGCCCAAGAATTATTGAAAAATTTAACACCAAATTTAAAAGAAATTAGATTTCTTTCATGGTTGCCTCTGTCTCATTCTTATGAACATACCCTGCAATTTTTTGAAATGGGGATTGGTGCTCAAATTTATTATGCAGAAGGATTAGACAAACTTTTAGTTAATATGAGTGAATCAAAACCTCATTTCATGACTGCAGTTCCAAGATTTTATGACTCTCTTCATACTCGTATTTCTCAAGGTTTAAAAAAGCAAAGTAAAATCAGTCAATTGTTATTCAACACAACATTAAAACTAGGTAAAAAAAGATATTATAATGAGCAAATGTCTCCATTAGAATCTGTCATAAACAATATTCTCGATAAAATTGTTAGAAGAAAAGTTAACAAAAGATTTGGAGGAAGTTTAAAAGCATTAATTTCAGGGGGAGCTGCTCTTAATTTTGAAGTTGGTTTATATTTATCAGCTTTAGGCCTTCCTCTGCTACAAGGATATGGTCAAACTGAAACAGCACCAGTCGTTAGTGCAAACCCTCCTGAAAAGATTAAACTTGAAACTGTGGGACCTTTATTTAAGGGAACTGAAGTTAAAATAGCTAACGATGGAGAAATTTTAGTTAGGGGAGAAAATATAATGAATGGATATTGGAATGATCCAGAAGCTACTAATGCAACAATAATTGATGGATGGGTTCATACGGGAGATATTGGTGAATTTGATGAAGATCAATATTTGAAAATTACAGATCGAAAAAAAGATATTATTGTCAATACTGGAGGCGATAATATTTCTCCAACAAGAATTGAAGAAAAATTAAATATTGAACCTGAAATAGCACAATCTATGCTCTATGGAAACTTTAAAAACTATCTGGTAGCTTTAATAGTTCCTGATAAAGAACATGCTATGGCTTGGGCAATTAAAAAAAATAAACCTGAAGATCTTAAACTACTTATTGAAGATCAAGATTTTATTAAAATGATAAAAGAAGTAACATCAAATGTGAATGCTAAACTTTCAATAATTGAACAAATAAGAAAATTTATTTTAATTGACGAAGAATTTACAATAGAAAATGACATGATGACCCCAACAATGAAAGTCAAAAGATTTAAAATAAAAAATATCTTTGGAGATAAATTAGAAAAATTATATTAATCGATTTTATTTAATTTATCTAACTGTTCCTTAGTAGCTTCTTTTTGATACTTTTTTTTCCAATCCGCATAAGGCATACCATATATAATTTCTCTTGCATCTTCATAATTAATATCAAGATCTCTTTTTTCTGCCGCATTTACATACCATTTTGAAAGACAATTACGACAAAATCCTGATAAGTTCATTAAATCAATATTCTGAACATCATTTCTTTTACGTAAATGGTCAATTAAGGTTTCAAGTACTTCAGCATATAATTCTTTTTTAATTTTATCATCCATATATTTGTTAAATAAATAAGTTACATTTTTCTTAATATAAATTATATACAACAAATTGAATGAAACGTAATAGAAAAGCTAAAATTTTAGCTACCATAGGTCCTGCATCTTCTTCTTTAGAAGTTATAGAAAAGTTATTTACTTCAGGATGTGATGTTTTTAGATTAAATTTTTCTCATGGCTCTATTGAAGATCATAGAAAAAGTTATAATTATATAAGAAATTTAGAACAAAAATATAATCATGCAACATGTATTTTAGCAGATTTACAAGGACCTAAACTAAGAATAGGTAATTTTTTTAATGATAAAGTTAAACTTAAAACAGGGCAAACTTTTATTCTCGATTTAAACTCAACTGTAGGAAATGAAAAAAGAGTTAACTTTCCTCATCAAGAAATCTATGAAATATTAACCCCTAATTCTGAAATATTAATTGATGATGGCAAAATTAAACTACAGATCATAAAACAAAACATTGATAGTTTAACTACAGAAGTTTTAAATGATGGTATTATTTCAAATAACAAAGGAGTAAATATTCCAGGAGTAATTCTCCCAATTTCATCATTAACAAGTAAAGATAAAGCGGACTTAAACAAAGCTCTTGAAATGGGAGTTGACTGGGTTGCTTTATCATTTGTACAAAAAGCAGAAGATATAGAAGAGCTTAGAAAAATTATTGGCAATAAAGCTTCTATCATGGCTAAAATTGAAAAACCTTCAGCTGTTAAAAATATAGATTCAATTATAGAAGTAAGCGATGGAATAATGATTGCAAGAGGTGATCTTGGAGTTGAGCTACCTACCGAAAAAGTTCCTGTAATTCAAAAAAATATCATCAATCGTTGTCGTGACTATGGAAAACCAGTTGTAGTAGCAACACAAATGTTGGAAAGCATGATTTCTAATCACACCCCAACTAGAGCAGAAGCTTCTGATGTAGCAAATGCAATTTATGATGGAACTGATGCAGTAATGCTTTCTGCTGAATCTGCAATGGGCAAATACCCTATAGAATCTGTTACATTAATGAATCGTATAATTGAGAGTGTTGAAAGTGATACAAATAATTTTGATCTTGAACTGCAACACATCAACCCTTCTAAAAAAAACACATTAGTCAGCGCTACTGACGCAATTACTAGTGCCGCTTATACAATTGCAAGAAATGCAGAAGCAAAAGTAATTGTAACTTTCTCCGTAAGTGGAAAAACAACTTTACGAATGGCTAAGGAAAGAGCACCTGTATTAGTAATTGGCCTTTCTCCTAATATTAAAACTGCAAGAAAGTCTCAATTATTATGGGGAGTTTTTTCTAGCCATACCAAACAAGATGCTAAAAATACAACTGAAATGGTGAGCATTGCATGTAGTATAATTAAGAAAAAAAAATTAGCACATTCTGGAGACTCTATTGTAATTACTGCCGGTGTTCCTTTTGGGAATGCAGGTTCAACAAATTTATTAAGAATAGCTAAAATTATTGATGATAAAGACCTTAGTTAAGATTCCGACAAGCTTTTGCTATACGAGTGCAAGCATCTTTTAAAATTTTTTCACTTGTCGCATAAGATAATCGAAAGTATGGAGACAAACCAAAAGCCTCACCATGAACTCCTGCTACACCCTCACTTTCAAGAAGATAAGTCATAAATTTTTCATCAGAATCTATCAAATCCCCATTTGGTGTTTTTTTGCCTATAACACCAGCACAACTTGGATAAACATAAAAAGCTCCAGGAGGGGTACTGCAAGTTATACCTTCAATTGCGTTAAGTTTTTCAACAACAATATCTCTTCTTTTCTTAAATTCAATGTTATGAGTATCAATAAAATCTTGATTACCTTTTAAGGCCTCTACAGAAGCAGCCATTGAAATAGAAGATGTGGAAGTATTGCTTTGAGATTGTATTTTGTTCATAGCAGCAATAATATCTTTAGGTCCTCCACAATAACCAAGACGCCAACCTGTCATACAATATGCTTTAGAGACTCCGTTTAAAGTTAACGTTCTACCTTTTAATTTCGGTGCTACCGAGGCGAGTGTACAAAAGGTATTTCCATCATAAATAATTTTTTCATAAATATCGTCCGTTAAAATATTAACTTGAGAATATTTAAGCAGTACTTCACTTAATTCTAATAACTCTTGCCTAGAATAAATTGCTCCTGTAGGATTACTTGGACTATTCAGCATAAGCCATTTTGTCCTAGAAGTTATATTTTTTTCTAATTGAGAAGGTGTAATTTTAAAACCTTGTTTCTCACCACAAGTAACTATTACAGGTTTCCCCTCTGCCAACAAAACTATATCGGGGTAACTAACCCAAAAAGGTGCTGGTATTATTACCTCATCATCAGGATTAAGAGTTGCCATCATAGCATTATAAAGAATGTGTTTTCCTCCAACCCCTACTATGATTTCTTCAGTAGAATACTTAATGTTATTATCTTTTTTAAATTTTTGAATTATAGCTTCTTGCAAAGCTAGGGTGCCTTTTCCTGGAACATATCGAGTAAGACCATCATCCATAGCTTTTGCTGCTGCTTGACGAATATTTAAGGGTGTATCAAAATCTGGTTCTCCAGCAGCTAAAACAAGTACATCTTTTCCTTGTGCACGAAGGGCATTAGCTTTGACATTTATCCCAACTGTCATAGAGGGCTTGATACGCGATAGTCTATTGGCTATAATTGACATTATTAATATTACCTAAATTATAAAATGTTCAATAACTAAGCTTACACAAGTACACAATAAAAAAATAGCAAATATTCTTTTAAGGTTATCTTTATCAATTTTTGATGAAATCTTTGCGCCGATATTTGCTGTAAAAACACTTGTAGATGTTACAAGAAAAACAATTAATAAATTTACATAACCTAAAGAATAAGGTGGGAGATTTTCAATATTTATTCCTAAAAAAACATAAGAAATTGCTCCTGGTAAAGCTATAAAAAATCCCAAAACTGCGGATGTACCAACTGCTTGATGCATTTTTTTTGAAAAAATGCTTAAAGTAGGCACACTAAAACTTCCTCCCCCAATTCCTATTAGAGCAGATAAAAAACCTATATTACCACTAATAAAAAAATTTATTAATAATGAATCGGGTATGTCATCTCTAATAATTTTTATTTTTTTCTGAAAAAACATATTTAAAGAAATTCCAATAGCTAGTATTATAAAAATAAAAATTAAAACTTCTCCATTAATTTTACTTGCTAAAAAAGATCCTATGATTGATCCTACGATGATACCAAAATACCATTTTTTAATTACCATCTTATCAACATTATTTAATTTTAAATGTGATCGAATAGAAGAAATAGAAGTAAATAAAATGATAGCTAAAGATGATGCAATTGCCACATGCATAACTACTTCAATAGAATAACCTTGATGTAATAAAACAAAATAAGAAATTGGTACGGTTATTATTCCTCCTCCAACCCCCAATAAACCTGCAAATAATCCAGAAAAAATACCAGTAATTAAAAAAAAAATTATCAAAGAGAAAATTTCTATTTCCATTATTAAAATTGAGCTATTTTTCTTTCAAGATTTTTTAAAATTTTATTAATTGTGGGTGTTTGAATATTAAGCAATGCTCCAATTTCCTGCACAGCTACTATTATAGAATCTACTTCTAAATCTTTACCTTTTTCAAAATCTTGCAACATTGACGTTTTATGTTTTCCTACTTTAGCAGCACCTTCTATTCTCTGTTCAATGGTAATATTAAGAGGGATGTTAAGTCTATCCATAATTAAACTAGCTTCCTTCATAGCTGAATATACTATTTTTCTATTCTCTTCTTTTGAAACTAATACATCAAGTGTTTTACCTGTAATGACACTTAAAGGATTAAAAGCAAGATTACCTAAAAGCTTAGTCCAAATATCTTGCCTTATATTACTTCGAATTGGTGCCTTAAAACCAGCGCTAATTAAAGCTTTACTTATATTTAAAATTCTTTCAGATTTCATTCCATTAGGTTCTCCTAAAGAAAAACGATTACCTTCAATATGTTTTATAACACCTGGCTTTATAATTTCAGTTGCGGGATAAACAACACAACCAATAACTCTTTCTGGTGTAATTAAATTCCATTGTAAACTCTCTTGATCAACGCATCTAATTTTATAATTATTTAAACTACCTTGTGTATTATAAAAATACCACCAAGGCATGCCATTATACGCTGTTATTACTGATGTCTTATTATTAAACATTTTAGTAATATCTTTAGTCATTCCCGGTATTGAATAAGCTTTTAAAGTTATAAATATAAAATCCATTTTATCTAATGTTTCTATTGAATCTGTACATTTTGGAAAACAAGTTATTTTTTTTTCACCTTCTATTAAAGTAAGTCCTGTATTACGCATTGCATCTAAATGCCCACCTCTAGCAACAAGAGAAACATCAAAACCAGCTTTTATTAACTTAACACCTAAGTAACCTCCTATTGCCCCAGCCCCAACAATACAAATTTTCATTATTCTAATCCTAGTTTCACAGCCAAACCAATTCTTTGCAATTTACCAGTTTTTCCTTTAGGAATTTCTTCTAAAGTAACAATTTTTTTTGGAATTTTAAAAGAAGCTAGTTTTTTACTTAAAAATTTTTTTAATTCGTAATCTGTTAATTGTTGATTATTTTTTAAAACAATAGCTACTGCAATTTCTTCACCAAGTTTCTCGTGAACAATGGGAAATGTTATACATTGAAATATACTTTGATGCTCCATTACAGCTTCATCAATTTCTAAAGGAGATATTTTTTCTCCACCTTTATTAATAATTTCTTTAAGACGACCTGTTAACTGAAGAAAGCCTTCCTCGTCAAAAAATCCTTGATCACCAGTAAGAAACCAACCATCAATAAAAGAGTCTTTATTAGCTTGAGAATTATTTATATATTCCTTAGTCACATTATCTCCCCTAATGACCACCTCTCCAATCTTTCCTTTCTCTAATATATTTTTATCATCTCCCATAATAGTAACTTCAGGTCCTGCCGCATAACCAACTTTTGAAGGTTTTCTTTTTCCAGGCGGTAAATGATTGCTTGTCATTTGATGTGATGCTTCTGTCATTCCATAAGATTCTATAACAGGACAATGAAAAATATGCTCAATATCCTTCATTGTTTTTGAAGGTAATGAAGCTGAACTTGATCGAATAAACCTCAAATTTGATCTTGCAATAATTTCAGAATTTCTATCTGCTCGCATTAGAATTGCCTGGTGCATAGTGGGAACAGCACTATACCAACTCGGAGAAAATTTTTTAACCCAAGAAAAAAACTTGAGAGCATCAAATCCTGGAGAAGGAAAAATACTGCCGCCAGAAGATAAGGTAGAAAGCAACAAACAAACAATACCATGAATATGAAATAATGGCATGATATTAATACATCTGTCATTTCTATCTAAATTTAAATTTTGAATAATATTTTTAGCTGAAGAGCAAAGATTTAAATGAGTTAAAGGGACCATTTTAGGCTTAGATGTTGTGCCAGATGTATGAAGAATTAAAGCAATATCATCAGGAATAATTACACTCTTTGAATACAAGGCATTCGATTTATCATCTTCATCAGAAATTAAAGTAAATTGTCCAGAAGGCTCACTTAAATTAATAAATAACGAAAAAATTTTAATTTTTTTTATTTTTGCAATTTTAATTACTGGAGATTTTGAATCTTGAATTACTATCAAAGCTTTAGGATTTAAATCATCTAGATAAAAATCAAATTCAGATGTAGTAAATGTAGGATTAAGAGGTGCAACACGACAGCAAGAAGCAACAGAAAGAAAAGATGTTGCCATTTCTGCTCCATTTTCTAGAACAATAGCTACGGTATCACTTTTTTGTATATCATTATTATTTAAAAAATTTATTGTCCATTCAGTTTGTTTTTTTAAATCTGAAAAAGTAAAATCTAATCGATTTTCAGTTGTTATAAACACCTTATCATCATTATAAAAATCTACTATTTCAGGTATAGTTTTCATGATATTCAAGTAATTGATCTTTAAAAACTTTACAATAAATATAATAAGTAAAAAACAATATGAAAAATATTCATTGGCTAGGAGCAGGACTATCTTCTTTACCCGGTATTCGTAGAATGGCATCTAATGGTCATAAATTAACGGTCTGGAATAGAACTCTTTCTAAAGCGGCATTAAGCATCAATCATGTTCATTCATCTGATGTTTTGGCCAAAATATTTAATTTAAATGAACTTTCCTCATTACTTAGTGATGGTGATATTGTTGTGTCGCAACTTTCTGCAAATATGCATCCTGAAATAGCAAAAATTTGCTTAGAAAAAAATTGTCATTTTGCATCCTCAAGTTACATTTCACCAGATTTAAGAAAGTTGGATCAGCACGCTAAAAATAAAAATTTAATTTTTATAAATGAAATAGGATTAGATCCTGGAATAGATCACTTTTTTTCTCATCTTTTAGTTCAAGAATTAAAAAAAGAAAATTTAAATAATATATCGGTATCGTATAAATCATTCTGCGGAGGTATCACAGCTATACCCAATGATTTTAAATATAAATTTAGCTGGTCTCCAGTTGGTGTTATTAAAGCGCTAAGCAACAAAGCAAAATTTATCAACAACTTTAATGAAAAAATTGTAACGCCC
>Ga0209403_10005370_pt1 | contig 13436 bp, 13 predicted proteins | sample ArcticOcean_MG_C_8_FD_187440 | JGI IMG/M metagenome (GOLD analysis project Ga0209403, IMG submission 187440) | Marine microbial communities from western Arctic Ocean - ArcticOcean_MG_CB11_86 (SPAdes) (version 2) | ecosystem: Environmental > Aquatic > Marine > Oceanic | place: Arctic Ocean... | reverse complement strand
TCGGGGTGGTCGGATTCGAACCGACGACCCCCTACACCCCATGCAGGTGCCCTGCCGGACTGGGCCACACCCCGACGCTCCAAAGAGTATAACACGCCTGAACAGACGCAGGGAGTGTTCGCTAGGAATCAAGCACATAAATAAATAACCCTCTACCCCCTAGGCACCAGCCAAAAATCCCTGCCTCCTTGGATGTTGGAGGCTCCGAAGCTTACTTTGTGGCCGCAGGATAATTCGTGTTCTGTGTCGCTTTCGGTTACGCTTTCGCCGTTGTAGGATGTGTCGATTACTTTCTGCAACAGAGCATCGTCTTTTTCGTCCAGTGGTTTTCGGCAACCTTGCCGGGGGCATCGCCGCTTGTTCACTCTAGACTCCGACTACAACTACCCAGCCGTTTTTAATTGGTTCTCGTCTAATCTTAGCCGGCACCACAGGCATGGGACAACCACAATCGCCTAGCTTGCATCCTCCACACATTGCCACTAACCCTCCCGAATGGGCATAATGGCTGAAAGCCCAAGGCCCTCGATATAATCGGGGCTGTCCCCGAGGAGGAACTCCGAATGCCCGGACCCCTGGACGGCGTCAAGGTGGTCGACTTCACCGAGATTATTGCTGGGCCCTTGGCTGGCCGGCTGTTGGCCGACCTGGGTGCCGACGTAATCAAGGTTGAGCCGCCTTGGGGCGAACCCTGGCGGCTGACCCAACGGTTTACTGACACCGAAAGCCGCACCTTCATGACCTACAACCGGGGCAAGCGCAGTCTGCCCCTGAACCTGACCAAGCCCGGCTCCGCTGAGATACTGAAAAAGCTCATCCCGGAGATGGACATCGCCCTGGTGAACTTCAGGCCCGACGTCGCCGCCAAGCTGGGTGTGGATTACGAGACCCTTTCTGAAATTAACCCTCGGCTGATCTACTGCGAGTTGACCGCCTACGGCCGAGAAGGCCCCGACGCCGACCGCCCCGGCTACGACATGATTGTGCAGGGCATGACCGGGATGGTCTCAGCGGAGACTAAGACCCTGGATGGTACGCCATCATGGGTCTGGTCCAGCCCGTTAATCGACACTTCCGCCGGCATCGCCATGGCCTGGACAGTGTGTGCCGCACTGTACGCCAGGGAGCGCACCGGCGTGGGCCAGAAGATCGAGACCAGTCTGCTAGCCTCGGCCCTCAACCTCATGGGTGCCAGGTTCCTGCACGTGGAGAATCTCGATAAAGAGACCCGTGAGAAGACGATTAGCGACTTGGAGAAGATGCGCGAAGAAGGAGCCACCTATGACGCGATGGTGGCCGTCTCGCCAGGTAGTCGCCGTCGTGAGCACCACGGCAACCTGTATTACCGGGTCTACTACACCAAAGACGCACCCATCAGCGTTGGCTGTCTCAGCGACCCGCTGCGCCGTCGATTGCTGGAGGTGCTGGAACTGACCGACGACGGTCTGGAGCCAGGCTGGAACCCGCTGCTGCCCGAGTCCCGAGCCTACAGTCTGGCGTTGGAGAAGACGACCGAGGAGTTGATCGCCTCCAGGCCTAGCGCCGAGTGGCTGCAGCTATTCGAAGCCCGCGCCATTCCTGCCGGCCCGGTCCGTTTCATCGAAGAATTGTTTGAGGACGAGCAGGTGGTTGCCAACGGACTGGTGACCGATGTTGAACACAGCACGGAAGGCACGGTCAAGATGATGGGACCATTGGCTCATTTCCTGGGCACGGTACCTACTCCGCCCGCAGCGTCACCGGCCCTGGGCCAGCACGCCGCCGAGATTCTGCAAAACCTGGGCTTCACCCAGCAAGAAGTAGACGGCTGGCGCGACGATGGAGTTATTAGCTAACAGCCCCGATGATATCGAGGGCCGTCGGATTTCAGCTATCAGGAAAAAAAGAAAGGGTCCCGATGAATCGGGACCCTTTCTTTTTGTTCACCTTTAGGCCTAGGTTCATTGCTGAGTTACTTCAGGCCGTCCAAGAAACCGATGATGGCGGCGTTGAAGTCGTCGGGTTTCTCCATCTGTGGTTTGTGGCCACAGTTGTCGATGGTCTTCAGAGTGGCGTTACCGAGCAGCTTGGCGTACATCTCGCCGCATTCCACTGGGAAGATGGCGTCCTGCTTGCCCCAGATGACCAGGGCCGGGGTTTTCACACCGCCCAAGAAGTGGGGTAGGGAAGGATTGTGGAGGTAGGGCCTCCAGCTGAGGCGAGACAACATCTCTTTGTTGCCGTGGAGAATCGCAGCCTCTTCAGATGTGCGTTCTGCAGTGATCTGGTCGAAGTTCGGCACTTGTTCCGCGTTATAAAAACCAAGTTTAAGTCGAGTGTCGTCGGAGACCATGAAGACCTCTGTGATCTCACCTTTCTCCGGTCGAACACCAGCGGAGTCAATGATTACCAGCCCTTTAAGGCTGTGCTGATCCATGGCGGCCATTTCAGCGGCGATCCAGCCACCGATTGAATGCCCGACCAAGACATAGTCCTCAATGCCAAGTTCCTGAACCAGGTCCTTGGTGAAGTGGGCAACGTCGTTAATGGTATACAGCCAATCCGGACGCGAGGTGCCAAAGAAGCCGGGGTGGGAAGGCGCGTATACCGTGAATTTCTCAGCTAGCGGGCCGGTGGTGGGGTCATAGGTGCCAAAACCCTCTCCGCCGTGCAGCCAGAGTAGGGCGGGTCCGGATCCCCCTTTGCGCAATTCAACGTCGTGACCGGAAACCGTGACCGTGGACTGGTTTGCGGTTTTCATCAAAGTCATGAAATATCCCTCATTAATAGCCAACAAGATTGGCCAAATTTACCGCTTAACATCTGTATCTGTCCGTTGCATTTGAATGTCATATACAACGGACAGCCTATTATTAATGGCTGGCGCGCGGCAACCGAATTCTGTTACAAAGCAGATGGGATGTCAAGTTGCCCCGGTGAGTGCAGCATGGCCTCGCGCGAACGCCCAACGCAGGCACTCAGGGGCAAGTGTGTCTTGACACGGTTCAGACGGGTCAATATCATAGTATATAGGTCGCTCCACTGTGACCGATGCCGCCTACCTCACCGCGCCAGCGGTTCCGGGGAAATCGGCAGCTAAACGGCCTCTTTGTTGGGGATTAGTCCAGTGGTAGGACGCCTGTCTCTGGATCAGGAAGCGGAGGTTCGAACCCTCCATCCCCAGCCATTTTCTTCTTCTTTCTACCTCAGAAACACCCACGCTTACCGCCATCGTTTGACACTCTTTTACTACCTCGGTATCATCCAGGCGCTTTACTCTCACATCCATTCTTAGGATTCGTCAGACCACCTATGGGGTAGACTGGCCAGCCGGCCAAACCCCAGGTCTTCACATAGGGCTTCGTATTTCTGGCGGTCAGCGCCCTTCCATTCCAGTGCTTCAAGAGAGGTATCCATTGGAACATCAGTACGCAGCGTGGTCAGGTCTTTATACAGCCGGGCCTCTTCGGTGTGGGAGTTCAGGCTTTCAGCGGCTGTCGCCGCACCTCTCACCTTTACCCCCCAGGCAGACGGGTCGCTGGGTATGTCCTCAATATGGCCATAGTGAAACAGCAACTGAGATGATGTCTTTGCGCCCCATTTGGGGATGCCGGGTATCCCGTCCGCAGCGTCTCCGGTCAGAGCCAGCAGGTCGGGGATGGAGCTGGGGGAAACACCAAACTTCTCGATCACGCCGGCTTCATCCATGAATTTCTCCCGCCGCCGGTCGTAGCACACAACAGAGTCGCCTTTCACCATCTGAGCCAGGTCTTTGTCGGCAGAGCAGATAACCACCTGTTCAACCTCCGGCAGTCTGCTGCAGGTGAGGGCTGCAGTGGCCAGGGCGTCGTCGGCTTCGTAATCAATCATCGGCCAGACCAAGATGCCCAGCGCCTCTATTGCCCGCTCTGCCAGGTCAAACTGCGTGAGCAGGTCTTCAGGCGTTCCTTCCCCAGTCTTGTAGCCGGCGAACATCTCGTTCCGGAACGACAACACTGTGTGGTCAAAGGCACAGCCGATGTGAGTGACCTGCTCTTCTCGGAGCAAGAAAAGAAGGCTCTGCATAATCCCGCGCACCGCCCCGACAGAGCGTCCATCGGGCGCTTGGATGGGCGGCAGGGCAAAATAAGACCGGAACAGCTCATAGGTGCCATCCACCAGATGAACCTTCATAGCACCCATCCTCCCAACTTAATCAGTTACTCAGTGCAATATACGTAGCGGTACTTGGGGATTATCCCTCATGCCGACTCTTCGCAAGGCTCGTTACTCAGTAAAGTATACGTAGCGATACTTGGGAATTATCAACGGAAACAGGAAGTAATCATTTACTTCTGGCTTCACCAAAACGTAGCCGCCATTGGAGTGCCACAACGGAATCCACGGCGCGCCGTCCACGATAATCTTTTCCGATTGGTGATACAGGTCAAACCTGGCTGCTTCATCCTGTTCCACGCGGGCCAGTTCCAGCAGGCGGTCCAGCTGGCGATTGGTGTACTCCGACTGGTTATTGGTACTTTCGCTGTGGAACAAAACGTCCAGGAAGTTTTCCGGATCCGGATAATCGGCGATCCAACCCAGACCGCCAAACATTTGGAACCTGTTTTGGTGCAGGTCCTGTAGGAAGATGGCCCACTCTGTTTGGAGGATGGATATCTCTACGCCCAGATTCTCTTCCCACATGGCCAACATGGCCTCGATGGACGGGCTAATGGCGGCGCCAAAACTGCCCGGCACTGTGAGGGTGATTCTGGGTAATTCTCCGGTATCGCCATACTTGGATTCCTGAATCAACTGGCGGGCCTTATCCGGGTCGTAGTTGTATCCCACCAAGTCTGGGTTGTAGCCGGGGAACCCGGGCGGCAGGATTCCTACAGCCGGCACCACCAAATCTTGTAGCAGCGTGGTGGCTAGGGTTTGCCGGTCAATTGCGTAGTTGAACGCCTGTCTGACCTTGATGTCATCAAACGGTGGCTCAGTAGTATTCAGGCCAAAGTAATCAACGTCAAACTGGGGCGGCGCTGTGACCACCTCAGCGCTGAGGGGGTTAGATTGGTCTTGCACGCCTTGCAGTAATGACAGCCCAATGCCGGTGATGTGTATCTCGTCGTTCTCATACATCAGCATGCTGTTACCGCCGCTGAGCAGGAACTCCACTTCGTCTAGCTTGGCCGGTTCCAGGTGGTAATCATCAAATTTGGTGAGCCGCAGCACTTCACCCGGCCGGTATTCGGCCATCTTAAACGGCCCGGTGCCGTTGGGTTCCAAGATCCAACTGGGACCGGTTCCCACATTCTCCCGGTCCAGAACAAAGCTCACAGGGTAGGTGAGTTTGGACAGGAAATAGGCCTTGGGGGCGTCCGTGGTGGTCGTAATTGTGTGGTCGTTAATCACCTGAACGCCAGAAATGTTATTGGCCAACCCGGTCAGTTTGTCGTCAACGCCAACGATGTCACCGAGGAAAACGGCAGCGTTGAAGGACTCCGTGATGGGATCAGCCGCCCTTTCCAAAGACCATTTGATATCGGTGGCAGTAACCGGTCGTCCATTGTGGAACTTGGCCTCCGGTCGCAGCCGGAAAGTCGTGGTTGTGCCATCAGGGCTAACATCCCAACCCTCAGCCAAATCTCCAACGATGGCCAAGTTCTTGTCAATCGTCATCAGACCGCCAAAGATTTCCACGGCGTACATGGCAGAACTGGCGTCGGTGTTCAGGTGTGGGTCCAGGGTGGGCGGATCAACTCCCAGCCTAAGAAAAGTTCCGCCGTCTACAGCATTGGCGTTGCTTCGGGAGTCGGCAGACTCAGCCACGGGGGTGGGAGTCGATGCGGTTCCCGGAGACGCCGTGCTTGATGGGGACTTGGAGAAATCAGCTTCGACAGACTCGCGAGTTGGGTCTGTAGTGGAATCAGATGAACACGCGATTGCCACCAACAGAAGCAACGATAGTAATAGGAAAACGGGTTTCATCTAAGCCCTCGTCAAATGGTCCCTGTGTGGGGTTTAGCGCGCAGTTCCAATGATTCCAGTGGCCCAGTCAGGTTAATCAAACAAGGCCTCATCTGTATTCCACTGTAATAATGCCTATTGTCAGTGTCAATGGAAGTCGCCTTCACTCAGCCTGAGTTTCAAGCTGGACTGCGTCGTGATTAGCTATACTAGTGCATCAGAAGATACGACAGCCCACCGCCATCGGATTACATTGGCCATCAAGTAATGCAAAACTCAGAACAAAACCAGTTATCTCATGAACCCGGCGGCAGTGTCGTGTGCTTTGGCGTGCTGAGTTATCTGCAGTTGATGGTCGTGGACCAAGTGCCGGTACATAACGGCGGCACACCGATACAGCAATTGACCGACTCCTACGGCGACGACGCTGCCATCGTGGCCGGAATGCTCCATCAGATGGGCCAAAAAACTAGGCTGATAGCATCGGCGCTTGGTGATGACGAATTGGGCCGCAAGGTGGCCGCCACTGTTGGTCGGCTGGGCGTGCCGGTGGACATTAGAATCGACCCCACAGTTACCACTGTAGCTGAACTATCAATAGCCGACCCCAGCGGCGCGCGGACGTATTTCTATCAGCGCACCTCAGAGTTGTTGAACACCCTGGACTCCGCTGACTTGTCACCGCTGGAACAAGCCTCCTACCTCTACGTTGACTGGTATGACGGCGACCATATTCTGCGGCCCATGCAGGCTGCCTCAAGGTTGGGTTTACCCGTTTTCTTGAACCTGGAGAGCCAACTTGCAAACCCGGAGGTGCTGGTGAAACTAGCGCCGTACACCACCGTTTGCCAGATTTCAGCAGACCAACCAGAATCCGGGGATGACTTGGAGTCCATTGCTGACTCTTTGCTGGAAGTGGGAATCACCACCGTGCTCATCACAGGCGGCAGCCGGGGTTGTCTGGCTGCCGAGGCCAATCAAAAGGTCCGGGTCAGCGCTCCAACGATAAACGTAGTGGACGGAAACGGCGCCGGATCTTGCTTCTCTGCCAGCTACATCTACGCAAACTTGCGAGGATGGAGTTTGGAGCAATGCGCCCGTTTCGCCACCGCCCAAGCCAGCCTAAAATGCGGCGTGGCCGGCTACGATGTGCCCAAAGTGGCAACGGGAGAACGCCTGGCTCCAACGCTACAAGTTGATGCAGCGGAGCGGTAAGTTATTACAGGACCTCATCCAGCCCTTTTATTAACTCTGCCACCGATTGCCCGATAGCTTCCTTTGCAACGATAATTGTCTCTGGTTCAAAGTTGTAACCAAGCACGCCACCTCGCTTGACGGTGGCTCCGGGTATACCAGATACAACGTTAGTGAACCTGTCCAATACCATTTTGACGGATTCAGTGACTTCAACCCCTGCCGGGTCATATCCCAACGTCAAATCAGTTAACCCAAACCAACCCTTTCGCCTAGGCGGGAACACCCAACCAATACTTAAGTGCACGTGCATCTCAGGCTTGTAATAGCGAAATTACGTGCCTGCCGACCCCCATTCGAAACGCAGTCCAAGTCCTTCGAAACGGTCAAGTATACGGGCAATTACCTGATGGTAGTTTTCATCGGTTATTTCTTCAAGTAACTGAGATCGGCTCACCAGTGTCCCAGTGTTTCTTATTGCCCTAGGCGTTGATTTGAGCGTAGGTTTTACGACTGGTCTCGCTTCATATGCGGTCTCTTCTCCGCCCGAAAACTTAACAACCTCTACTCCGAAAAACCGAGCGGCTGCCATTGAATTATTCAAATACTCGATGGTTTGTTGGATTTCATTGGTGATTTTCTGGGCAACTACTGCATAGTAGAACGCACCAGATTGAAGTCGATTCGCCAATGTTTGCTCGAACTCCCCAACATCGTCCTCGGAAAAACCTTCCCAAAGCTCAGTTGCGGCATCAACTAAAGAAGTTTTACCCCGTAGAGCGGGTTCTTGGCAGCGGTTACTACTAAAAAACCTTTTAGCAACGGTATCTTGAAATTGGTCAAACGACATGTTCCAGATGTGAGAACCATGATCCAGTAATTGGGCTAGCACATTCCGAAAATCAGGGTTCTGCTGGCCAGTCTTGAACTCCAGAATGATCACATCACCAGTGCTAGCCAGGCCAACCATATCTACGGCTCCGGAAGGTACTTGTGCCTGCACGGCAACAACCACCATAGGTCCCGGCAGGTTCAACTCCTCGATTGGAAAAAGAACAGGGTTTTCTTTTAAGAATCTTTCGAGCTCGGCCTCGTTGTCAGCAAGAGTCTCGATCAAGGTCTTCCTAACGCCATCAGTGCCTTAGATAATCATCTTTCGCGACAACTTGCTAGCTCCTTTTCGGAAATGAAGCGCCCTGAGCAAAGTTCATGGCGCTTCCAATGAATCCCGATTTTTAATTAGGCTGCTTTGGAATCAGCGAACGCCGGGATGACTCTCTATCGTACAGCACCTTGTCGTGGGGGATGGTCTCGGTCTGCATAATCAGCATGACCTGGTCAACACTAATGTTTTGATACAACTCTCCGGGTTACCGGCGATGATAACGCCCAGGTCGGCCAGGATATTGGAGTCCAGTTCGACCACTGCAGCCCTGGCAGCGCCGGGGCCAGAGTCCAGCGAAATACCCGCCTCAGCGGCCCGGGTCTTGTCGTCGTCATCTGACTTCCGTAGCCAGCGACCAAAGTCAGTCTTCAGGTTGTCGCGCACTCCACCCCAAGACTCCAGCAACTCTTCGTAGGCGTTGATTCGACCTTTGATGTACGGCTTGTCCGGCCCAAATAAGGTCTTCATCGAGTCAGCGCACAGGTCGGTCGTCCTCGCCACAGAATGAGTGGACGTTGTTGCTCTACAGGTCAGCCTGAATTCGCGGTGAGTATACTCCATTGGCAAAACCCAGTAGCAAAAAACCGTTTGGTCTTAGTTGACGCAGCCGGAGCAACCCTTGATACTGGGCGAGATTTATAGATGCAATGGGAGGCTGTCATGCGATTAGGTGCAATATTTCCTCAAACAGAGATAGGCGCGGACCCGTCCGCAGTTAAGGATTTTGCCCAGGCCGCCGAGGAGTTGGGATACGACCATATCCTGGTCTTTGACCACGTTCTTGGCGCAGACCAAACCAAACGGGACGGCTGGGACAAGCCCTACAACAAAGATGACATGTTCCACGAGCCCTTTGTGATGTTTGGATACCTGGCCGCAATCACCGAAAGGATCGAGTTCACCACCGGCGTGTTGATCCTGGGTCAACGCCAGACCGCCCTTGTTGCCAAGCAGGCCGCCGAGGTTGATGTACTGACCGGTGGTCGTCTGCGTCTGGGCATCGGCATTGGCTGGAACGATGTTGAATACGAGGCGCTGGGCCAGAGTTTTAGCAACCGTGGTCGTCGCAGCGAGGAGCAGATCGAGTTGCTGCGCCTGTTGTGGACCCAGGAGTCGGTGAACTTTGACGGTCGGTACCATAAGGTCACCAACGCTGGCATCAACCCATTGCCGGTACAGCGACCGATACCCATCTGGTTGGGCGGCGGCGAGGACCGGGTCATTCAGCGCATCGGCAAAATGGCCGACGGCTGGTTCCCTCAGTTCCAACCTGACAGCGCTGGCCAAGAGAAGATTGGCGTAATGCGGGAAGCTGCCAGCAAAGCCGGGCGCGATCCCAAGTCCATTGGCATTGAAGGGAGAGTCTCCTACGCCACCGATAAACAATCAGACTGGGAGAAGATGGGCGCTGCCTGGGACGAAGCTGGCGCAACTCATTTTTCCATCAACACCATGAAAGCCGGACTAACAGGCCCGGACCAACACATAGAAGCCATAAAACGCTTCAAAGAAACGGTGTCGGGCTAGACCAACTCGGTTTTTTCTGTAGCTCATCACCGCTCGTCTTGAGTCATCGGGTACAGATCGAGGTGATTATATTGCAGTTGATGAGCGCCCCCAAATCGTTAGTCCTGAGCTCCGACTTAGGTCGAGAGTCTCGATTTATCGGACCCGTCGAAGGATGCGCATCAGTCACACCTGAATCGCCAACACGTGTCATGTCTAGGTAGGTATGAATCCAGGAAGCCTACTCGTCATGAACGTGTCTGAACCGCAATACATGGATTCCCGCCTTCGCTGGAAAGACGGTGGGAGCGGAAGAGATTTTGTTGCTGACAGCTGAGAGCTGTCAGCTAAACGGCTTTAGTCCCGAAACAAGCCCTTTACTCGGTCCAGTATCCGGTTGCTGACATCGTACTTAGACAGAAGGGGTAGTTCTTCCACCACCAAGCCTCGGTCAATGAGGGTGACCTGGTTGGTGTCCGAGCCGAAACCGCTGCCCTCGGCAGTAATATCGTTGGCGACGATTAGGTCAAGTTTCTTGGCTTCCACTTTGCTCTTGGCGTTGGCCACCAGGTTTTGGCTCTCGGCAGCAAAGCCCACTCGCACGAAATTGCCTTTGGCCGTCTTGAGAATGTCTGTGGTCTTGGCCAGGGTGATGTTCATGTCGTCGTCGGATTTCTTGATTTTCTGGTCGGCAGCCTCGGTGGGACGATAATCTGCTACGGCTGCGGCCATGACCAGCACATCGGCCTTCTCCGCATGTTCTTGGATCGCGGCTCCCATCTGTTCGGCGGTGCGCACATGGACCACATTGATTAACGCGGGGTCGGCCAGGTTGGTCGAGGCAGTCACCAACACCACGTTGGCTCCACGGTCACGGGCTGCTTCCGCCACCGCATAGCCCATTTTCCCTGAAGAATGGTTGGTGATTACCCGCACTGGATCGATGGGTTCCATGGTGCCGCCAGCGCTGACCACCACGGTCCGGCCGGCCAGGTCTCCGTTTTTGCCCATGGCGTAGGAGATGTGGCCCAGCAGCTCTGACGTTTCCAAAAGACGACCCACTCCGGACAGACCCGAAGCCAGCCGACCAATGCCTGGCCCAGCAATCACCACACCCCGCTCTTTCAGCGTGGCCAGATTGGCCTGGGTGGCGGGATGGTCGTACATGTTGCCATCCATGGCTGGAGCGACGACCAGCGGGCAGGTGGCCGCCACAATCGTGGTCGTAAGGGGGTCATCAGCCAACCCTATGGCCAGCTTGGCGATGCAGTTGACGGTGGCCGGCGCAATCACAATAACGTCGGCCTGTTGCGCCAGGGCCACATGCTCAACGCTGTACTCGGAATCCGGGTTAAAGGAGTCGGTCACCACTGCCCGGTGGGTGAGGCTGCGAAAGGCCAGGGGCGTGACAAACTGAGTTGCGCCATGGCTCATGATGACGTCAACCAGCGCTCCGGCCTGCATTAGCTTGCTGGCCAAGTCCAACGCCTTATAACAAGCGATGCTCCCGGTAACTCCCAGGACTACGTGTTTATCTTTCAGCGGTCCTACCACGGCTCTCTTCCAATCCTATAAGTTTCGCGCTATCGATTTGAATCCACTTATTTCGTCTGGTTCATATTGTAGATCATGTGCAGTCCGATCAGCGTCAGGTCTTGATTGATGTCGTCAAAGATATCTGCTTCTTTGGAGATGATGGTAGCCAAGCCGCCGGTGCCAATTACCTTGGCTTCTTCCCCGAGTTCGGCTTTGAACCGCTCCACCAGGCCGGTGACCAACCCGGCGTAGCCCAACACCAACCCCGCCTGCAGGGCAGTCGAGGTGTTCTGGCCGATTGCCGACTTCGGCGCCACCAACTCGACCCGTCGCAGTTGGGAGGTGTTCAGAAATAATGCTTCGGCAGCTACATTGATTCCGGGGGCGATGGCTCCACCCAAATAGATGCCATCCTTAGAGATCGCGTCAAAGACCGTGGCGGTGCCAAAGTCCACTATGATGACGGGTTTGCCGTAAAGATTGATGGCCGCGACGGCATCCGCTATACGGTCGGCGCCAACGTCACGGGGGTTGTCATAGCTGATCTGCAATCCGGTCCGAACCCCTGCGGTGATCGACAGCGACTTTACGTGGAAATAGGTCTCGAAGAGTTCCTCAAATATGCCGGTTAATGGCGGTACCACGCTGCACATGCACACGTCGGTGATGGTCGAGCGTTCCACGCCGTTCAGGGCTAGCAGGTCTCTAATCATCAGACCGTATTCATCTGAAGACCGTCTGGCGTCGGTTGAAACCCGGAGATTTGCCACCAGGGTTTCACCGTCGAACACACCCAGGTTAACCATGCTATTTCCGATATCCACAGCTAAGAGCATTTATATTCGTACTTACCGGCTTACCGGAGTCCCATAGATTTGAGCGCCATGATTTGGTCGCAATTATACCCACGCCTGCGAAACGGAGCAACGATGGGCCTTAGCAAGGTGTCTACCATAGTCATGGCAAGCTGAATTTGGCCCCAAGGGAAGTGACCGGCAAAATAGGGCCAAAATCCTCTCTGAAAACAGCATTGGACCCTATTTGGGAGTGCTGCCCTCAGCTAGATTTAACAAGAAGGAATGCGAATCGGACAACGCCCGTCGTGAACCGGCCAGACCGAACAGAAGCAACTTCACAAAGGGCAGATATTCGCCTTCCTTGTCAAAAGTTTTGGCCATTCGTATTGCAGTCATTTTGGGCAGGATGGATGATCAACCATGAACAACAAAGATATAATTTTCCGATTTCTAGACGTGATTCATAACAAGCAGAACGTGGCGATAATCGAGGAACACATCGACAAAAACTTCGTCGGCCACACAGCTGATGTGCGCGGTCGAGCCGATATTAAAAAAGTGACCAACGACAACCTGACCGCTTTCCCCGGCCTGAAGGTAACCATTGAAGATCAAGTAGCCGAAGACGACCTGGTATTTACTCGGTACACCGCCACCGGAAACCATGAAGGCGTTTACCGGGGAGTCGAACCCACCGGAGAACCCGTCACTTTCACGGTCGTGACTATCCACCGGCTGGCAGATGGCAAGATTACCGAGGGCTGGAGGGTGGTGGACCGACTGGATATCGTGCACCAACTTGGCGCTGGTTCTTAAGCTTATATCACCTAAAAGAGGTCAAACCATGCTTAAACAAATCCAGGAAAATGAACAAGCCGTCGGCCAACCAGCTAACCCAGAACAGAGTCAGCGACACGTACTTATTCAATTATTCAGCGACGACTTCGTACGCAACGATGACGGCACATGGACAACCACCAAGGAAATAGTCATAACCGGCACAACTGAAAACCAACGGATGATCAAAGAGGGGAAAGAGTTTAAGAAGGGAGACCTGTCCATTGTTGGGCTAGATTTGGCTGCGATTCTTGAGCAGCATTGCCCCAAGTAGCCCTTGTTGCCACCCTCGACTATGCATTTAGAATAGATTCCGCCGCATTAGTCTATTGATGCACCTGGCCATGGCGGTGGCCACTGCCGTCATAGCAGTTGGTATCTGGCTTTCACTGGTTGTGGGAGCACAATTGGTGGACATGGAGATAGGAGCACTGAGACTTGCGGAAGCCACTTTTAGCACGGTCTGGCTCGGC
>Ga0209403_10005367_pt1 | contig 13438 bp, 13 predicted proteins | sample ArcticOcean_MG_C_8_FD_187440 | JGI IMG/M metagenome (GOLD analysis project Ga0209403, IMG submission 187440) | Marine microbial communities from western Arctic Ocean - ArcticOcean_MG_CB11_86 (SPAdes) (version 2) | ecosystem: Environmental > Aquatic > Marine > Oceanic | place: Arctic Ocean... | reverse complement strand
TATTGACGCTCAATCGAGTAGATTACTTGTCCTGAAATTGCATTTCTCTTGATTACTTGAACGTTAAGGACTCGCGCACATGGATAAAAGCTTTCTCAGTCAGCTCGAGCAGGAAGTATCGGAGATGCGCAAAGCCGGGCTGTACAAAGCCGAGCGCATCATCGTGTCGCCCCAGGGCACGGTGATTCGAATGCAAGACGGATCCGAGGCGATCAACCTGTGTGCGAACAACTACCTGGGGCTGTCGAGTGAACCATCGGTGGTTGCAGCAGCCCAGGCCGCTGTAGGGGAATATGGCTTCGGCATGTCGTCGGTCCGCTTCATCTGTGGCACACACGACGTGCATACGGCACTCGAATCGCGGTTGAGTGGTTTTCTGGGCACTGAAGACACAATTCTTTATTCATCTTGCTTTGACGCCAATACCGGGCTGTTCGAGACTATTCTCGGTCCCGACGACGCGATCATCAGCGATTCGCTCAACCATGCATCGATCATCGACGGGATCCGGCTGTGTAAGGCTGATCGGTACCGATACGCGAACAACAACATGGCAGATCTTGAATCGAAGCTGGTCGAAGCACAGGGTGCTCGTCGCCGTCTGATAGCGACTGACGGTGTCTTTTCCATGGACGGTAGTTACGCAAATCTGAACGCTATTTGCGATCTTGCCGATAAGTACAACGCCATGGTGATGGTCGATGATTCTCACGCGGTTGGCTTTATTGGTGAGCGAGGACGCGGTACACCGGAGCTGGCGGGTGTGACTGATCGTGTCGATATCGTGACTGGAACACTTGGTAAGGCGCTTGGTGGAGCATCTGGTGGTTACACCTCGGGACGCAAAGAGGTTATCGAGATGCTCAGGCAACGTTCCCGGCCGTACCTGTTTTCGAACACGCTTGCACCGGTGATAACGGCAACTTCACTGACTGTGCTGGACATGCTCGAATCAAGTGGAGAGCTTCAGACAAACCTGCACGAAAACAGTAAACGATTCCGCGCCGGAATGACGAAAGCGGGCTTCGATCTGGTTCCAGGCAACCACCCGATTATCCCGGTGATGCTTGGCGATGCCAGCGTGGCTTCGGAGATGGCCGAACGATTGCTGGGAGAAGGAATCTACGTAGTTGGGTTTTCATACCCGGTCGTGCCTATGGGCAAAGCGCGCATCAGAACTCAGATGTCGGCCGCACATACGTTCGACCAGATCGACCAGGCCATCGAAGCATTTACTAAGGTTGGAAAGCAGATGGGAGTGGTTGCATGAGCGTGTCGATCCCAAGGATTCCAGAACCGATCAACGATGAACTGGCGGGTCGAGTTGCGATTGTGACCGGAGCTGGCAGGGGAATGGGTCGTGCAGTCGCAGTCAGGCTCGCGGCCGCGGGCGCATCCGTTGTTGTGAACGATCTCACTGCAGATGCTGCTCAATCCACAGTCGACCAGCTAATTGCGAGTGGGGCGAAGGCGGTCGCTGTAGCTGGTGATGTTTCGAAGTCAGCGATGGTCGATTCGATGATCAAACGGTCTATCGATGAGTACGGCGATATCAACATTCTCGTTAACGGAGCGGGAATTCTCCGACGTACAGCCGTGTTCGATATGGATGAGGACGAGTGGGATCTCGTCCTGAACGTGAATCTCAAGGGCACGTTCCTGCCTTCTAAAGGAGTGCTGTCTTCAATGCGTGCTTCAGGATGGGGGAGGATCATCAATTTCTCATCGACCGCAGGCAAGACCACAAGCACGCTCGGGGGCGCTCACTACACGACGTCGAAACACGCCGTGCTTGGCTTGACGCGCCATATGGCGATGGAGGAGGCGGACCACGGAATCACGGTGAACGCTGTATGTCCGGGGCTGATCGATACCGAGATGGTGCAGCAAGAGGTCGATGAAGACCGCTTGAAGCGATACACCGACGGTTTTCCGATTCATCGGCTTGGACAGCCGACTGAAGCTGCCGAGCTTGTTGCGTTTCTGGCTTCAGATCGTGCCGCGTACATTACCGGGCAGGCGCTCGACCTGAGTGGTGGCGACCTGATGGTTTAGATTGTCGACTGGCAAGACGTTGACATGTGAATAGCAATACATGTAATATTATTCATGTATTGAAAAACATGTAATCATTCGCCGGTAAGGCTTGATCGAATTGACCAACGACTCAACGACATGGACGTTCCTGACCAACCACTCACATGTGCTGTTGGCTATATGGAACGCACCTAACGTCAAAATTCGAGAGATATCTCAGCTTGTTGGTGTAACCGAACGGGCTGTTCTTCGAATCGTGCGCGAATTGGTTGATGCTGGATTTGTCAGCATCGAAAAAGTCGGAAGAGAAAATCGATATTCGGTCACCCCGGATATCCCGTTGCGGCACCCGCTGGAGCAACACCGCACAGTGAGCGATCTTCTGGAGCTACTCTCCGCAGACGGTATACATGCACCCGCGTAGAAGCACACTTACTCTTACGGAAAGCACAAAGTTAGTTTCCAGAGGCCGACAGGCGCTGATGTCGTCCATTTCTCCAGAATTCGTGTCACTGGCAACTGTCACAGGATTTCTTGTTGTTCGTAACACCCCTCGCGTGACCCCGAGCGATCCTGCTAGTAAACCGTAATAGAGACCTGATTGCCACGCCGCCTCAGGCTAGCCGTTTATTACACACCAAAAATCATGCTCTAGCGACCACTGCTGTTCGATCGCCGGAGCTCGGGAAATCTTTAGAAAGGAATTTGAAATGTTGTTCATGGTAGAGCTCAACCACGGTCCGGAGTCATGTGTTGCAGGAAGGCCTCACGCGAGTGAGAACTACGCAAAATTGCTTGTTGGACTACACGAAACTGCTGCCGAGCACAGTGTCGATGTTGTCGGTGGATGGGCGTTTCCTGTCGGTCACAAGCTCTGGTATGTGGTCAAAGCTGAAGAGTCACAAACGGTAGCAGATGTGTTTTTCGCAGCAGGTCTGCACAAGTTGAACACCATACAGATCCACCCGGTGCTCGAACATGATGCGTTTACGGGCTGGATCATGGATTCCGCCGACCAAACAACCAAACGGGCGATTTAGCTCCCGAGATTCAAGTGCCGTAGGCCTTTGGACGTGACGTGATGTACGACGCTTGCTACGCCAGAACTTCTGCCAATCTAGAAGAGAGTATGTCGACTTCATCAGCCTGCAAGTTGAATGGGTTGACAAAGAACACGCTGAGGTTGGCGTCGCAGAGCAGGAACACGCCGGGATCGTCTTCTATTAACCCCTTCATAATGTCTTCCGGATCGCGGTTTCCGTTTTCATAGATCAGGCTGATCACCAGCGTTAGCAGACGATATGTGTTTTCGTCCATCTCGATCGAGACTTGAAGGCTGGGAATCGGGTTTTGATGCGCCTACCGCACGAATCGTCCTCATTCGTCCGACGAAGAGCGAGCTTGCGGCGGTCAATACGCCTACGGTTGCTCCGACTTTGATCACATCACGCCGGGTTACCTTCAAAACCATCGTGGTCCCATTGTTTGGTTGAAGCGAGACGAATGTCAGACGGAACTCCCGTCTAAAATCGCTACGCCACGCCAACCCGCAAAACGAAACCGCTGTCAGCTTTTAGCTAAATGTCTTCTACAGTGTGCCCGAGTCCACCACTGTGTCCACGCTACTCGCGTGCCAAACCCGGCGAGGTTGCCCGATCCCTTATGAATTAATTCACTTTTATGACTTTTTACGATCCCACATAAAGACAACAGATCAAAAGCGCTATTTTTATGCGAGGATTTTTCAAGCTCTGAAATAGCTCGGTTGGGGCCTGCAATCGATTATCGCTGTTTGTTTTGCAGCTTCAGTGAGGGGGCAGCAACTAAATCATGGCTGTGGTGTGCGCCAGTTTGTGCGTAACCAAATGCTTGAATGTCCGTTCAAATAAAATACGGACGACGGTGAACCTGACGAAATTTAGTCGCAAAATAGCAGAGGGTCGGCATGTCTACCTGTATCTTGAATCCGGTGCCTGTTTGAGCCGATATTCGACCGCATTACGAGCAGGACTGCATCTGGTCGGCGGGTGGTTTAAGGAGAAATCATGATGTCAGCGGACCGTCCGCAAATTGGGCTAGTCAGTAATGCCGATGCCTACGAGAAAGATGCTGTTCCCGAAGAAGTCGAACGTCTGAATAAGTTTGCCGATTTTCATTATGCCGAATTCAATGAAACTTCTGATTGGGACGAAGCACCTCCGCAGAATCCGGATGAAAATGCCAGGTTGATCGAGTTCGCAAGTGGGCTTGATGGATTGATCATTTGCCACGGATCACCACGTATTACCGCCGCGATCCTTGATGCGGCACCGAGCGTGAGAATCGTTGGTGAGCTTGAGGGCGACCGATTTGCGCGGCGTATCGATGTCGAAGCTGCGTCGGCAAGAGGAGTGAAGGCGGTCGACACCACTCACGGCTCTTCTTATGGCGTATCCGAATGGGCGCTTGCCATGTCGATGATCGGGCTTCGCAATGCAGGGGCGCTTTTTCGAAGAATGATTGCCGGCGAGGCAGTGTTCACGGACATGGATGATCGTGCCAACGACCCGGGATTCCTGAAGAGTGAGCTGACCGGCAAAACGGTTGGAATAATCGGGGTAGGGCACATCGGAAGACGTTTTCTCGAACTTCTGAAGCCGTTCAATGTCACGGTATACGCACATGATCCGTATGTTCCGCTGGAGATCGCTGATATCTACGACATCACGATGACTACGCTGGACAACGTTATGTCGATCCCCGATGTGGTTGTTTGCCTGGCACCAATAACGCCCGCCACGCAAGGGATGATTGGCAAGCACGAGATTGGCCTCATGAAACCGGGCACCGTGTTCGTCAATGTGTCTCGTGGTGCCATCGTTGACTCCGATGCGTTGATCGAACGGTTAAATAAGAACGACATGATCGCGTGTCTGGACGTTTTTGAGCCGGAGCCTGTGCCTGTCGATTCACCGGTGCGCCAGATGACCAACGTGTTTTTGACACCGCACATTGCCGGTGTCAACGTTATCGGAGGACCACGCTTTTTCAGGCTGATGGTCGATGAAATGGAGCGATTCTTCTCGGGTCACGACACGAGGTACGACCTACTGCCACGTACGCTTGCGAACCGTTCTGGCGGCCCCGTGCCGCAGGGCTGATCTGCTTCTTCCCAACGAATCGCAGATAGATGGGCCTTATTCATTCGTGTAAATCCCTTTTTTTGTTTAAACGGGAAGTGTGTGCCTCGCTCCACTAACTCCGAGGCTCGGTTACGTCAACTTGTAGCCGCCATCAACGTTGATGCTTTGACCGGTTATGTTGCGGGCATCGTCGGACGCGAGCAACGCCACGGTGTTCCCGATATCGGACCGGCTCCAACTCTCGATTGAACCGGTTGTTTTGTCGTACAGCCTCTCTTCGCAGTTCGACCAGATCGGCATCGTCATTGTCAGGTTGCTGAGCTATCAGAGCCTTTGCGATCTAGATACCCATCGGGGTAATCAGCCGTGATGGGCAGACTGTGTTTACGTTGATGTTGAAGGGGGCTGCCGAGCTGGCAACGATCTGGGTGTGACGAATGACAGCAGCTTTGTTTGCCGCGTATGCGGATCCGTCGAGCCGCACCTGATCGCCGGGCTTGACGGTGATTGGCTGTGCCGGGGGCGGATCACCGGATTTGCCGACAGTCGAGGCGATACAGTACTCAAGTGCCGTCGATTCGGAATTGCTGTAACTGCCTGTGTAGGGACCACTGTCCTAATACTGATGCGTTCTAAGCAACCTTCTAGACTTCATATATCCCCTGCTTGACCTGCAGATAAGAGGCGGCAAAGGCTGAGAGCTGTCACTGGTTTGACCAGTGTCTTCAGATCGTGGAGCGTTGTTCAATCCGGTTTATGCGTGTGGTTCCGGTGATCCGTGAAATATAATTTCCCGGCTTCGTTGAACGGTCCATAATTTGGGATCACATTTATGCCCTAATATCCCAAAGTCGAATGCACATGCGCGTCGGGCGAACATCATTGCAGCAGCGATCCACACCGCAGTGATTTACGATTCTGTCGTTTGATGACAAATGTCGAGTCTCTACTCAATAAAATTACGGTTAAAGTCGAACGATTAGTTGGTTGACAACCAATTCACATCGGGATAGCCTCGGGCTACTTCGCATGCGCATTTGTTCTGGGAACATATGCTGCTGGAATTGATTTGTATCATCACGAAGGTGGTACGTCCTCAGGAATCGGAGAAAAATATATAATGTTGAAACGAGATAATTTGTTACCTCGGGCATCGTCTACCGTCATGATTGGCCTCCTGATCGCGCTCCTCTCGATCGCGCTGGTTGCTTGTAGTGGTGGTGATGATGACGCAGACCCAAGCTCGTCAGCTGAGGAGGTGGCAGCTAAGGCTAAGCCGGCAGCTACGGCTAAGCCGGCAAAGGCGACCGAAGTTCCACCTGTCGCTGGCGGTGGCACGTTGATAGTGGCGAACGACCTGATCGGACCGAGGGCTTTCCGGCCTTCGCTGCTGACCGGTGGGGCCCACTCGGCCTTCGGTCTACAGGATTGGGGATTCTATGATTTCCTGCTCAGGGCTGATTATTCGGCACCTCCAGGATTTGGTGAAGTGGGTTCTGGCGGACTTGCAACGGCATGGGACCTAGCCCCAGACCGTAGCAAGATCACATTTACGATCCGCACAGATGCAAAGTTCAACTGTGATGAAGGCGGGACAGTTACCGCTCACGACGTCGCTTACTCTGTAATGGAGAGCATGGGCGAAGGTACCAAGAGCACACGTGGTCCTGGTATCAAGATTTGGGCAGACCGCTGGGAAGCGGTTGACGACACTACGGTGATAGCTCACCTGGTGGAAGGCAAGCTCGAATCCTCGTGGTTACTTGCGATGGGCAATCACGGTGGCGGTAGCGTCCCGATTGTGAGCAAGGCGCTGGCCGATCTTGGAGGCGACAAAGACATCACGACACCTTGTGGCTCAGGACCGTTCCACATTACGAAGTGGACTTCTGAAGAAGAAATCGTGTCCGTGCCGGTTGCTGACAACTGGCGAGCAAAGCCAGACATGATCGATGAGTTCCGAATCGTGCAGATTGCCGAGACGAACGCAAAGATCGCAGCTTTGAAGACCGGTGAAATACACATGGCCAACATTCCGTTGAAGTTCATTGGCGATACCAATGACGACATCGACGGCAGTTGGCTGCAGCTCATGGGTAAATACCAGCCGCAGACCGTTTACTTCTCCGGAAACTTCTGGGCCCGCAGGGCTTATGGTTTCGAGGATGAAGCCGACATCTTCCCACGGGAAGGGCTGAAAGCCGACTCGGATCACCCGTGGATCGGTAATCCTGACGACCCCGAGTCCATGGAAAACGCTCGAAAGGTCCGCTGGGCACTGTCCATGGCCATCGACCGTGAATCTGTGAACCGAAACGTGTTCAACGGACTGGGAGTGCTTACGTACACCTACACCGACGTATTGCCTGATCACCCAAGGTTTAACCCGGAGTGGATAGTGGAATACGACGTTGAAGGTGCGAAGGCATTACTTGCGGAAGCAGGTTACCCGGACGGCTTTGACATGGGATTCTGGGTATCACCAGACAACACTGCCGCTGTCGACCCGGAGGCTTTCGAAGCCATGGCGCAGATGTGGCAGGACATTGGTGTGAACGCATCGATCGAAAAGACTGTTTACGCAGCACGGCGTCCGACGCTTGTTGCGAGGTCAATCGACATTCCGTTTGCGCACCACACGTTCTTCCTCACTATCGACCAGCCTAAGGGCGGGACGATAGTACCGTCTGGTGGATTCAACCACGGTATTGAGGTACCTGAAGAGATTGGTAAGTTTCGATGGGATAACGTAACTGAGACGGACCTAGAGAAACGTATTCAGAACAACCTCGACATGCAGGACTACTTGAGTCACTGGCAGTTGATGGCCTCTACGGTCACCTTGCAGCCTCACTGGCTCGTTCTGGAAGACGTTGCAGAGTGGAAGCCTCACCAGCAAGCCTGGGCCGTCTTCAACTCACCCGAAACGGTAAAAATGCGATAAGAAACTCTTGAGTTTCCTTCTCGTAGGGCACTGCTCGCGGACATCCGCGGGTAGTGCCCTCGAGTCGCATGTTGTATAAGTACACAAAACAGAATGTGGCTGCCACATCCGGGTCATTGTGTGCGCGTTCCAAATCTTCGAACACGTTGGCGATTTTGCCAGACCCGTACAGATTCATCTGCGCTAATTCGGGAGCGAAGTTAGTTGGCAAAGTACATAGGCCGTCGGCTGTTATATTCCGTTGCGGTTCTGTTTGTAACGAGCATCATTGTCTTTGGTCTTTCGCGCGCAGCTGGTGACCCCCGCCATATATTTCTGACTGAATACAGTACGCAGGCAGACTGGGACGCCTGGGGCAAGCAGTACGGTCTCGATAAGCCCTTTATCATCCAGTACATCATCTGGATGGGTAATGCGGCACGAGGTGATTTTGGAACGTCGCTTCGCGATCACGTAAACGCCCGACTCGTCATTCAAGAACGAATTCCCGCCACTCTTCAATTAACAGTGGGTTCTTTCATAATGGCTATCGTTGTGGGATTGCCACTTGGCGTAATGTCTGCAGTTAAACGAGGTACGCTTTGGGATTACATAGGGAGGACTTGGGCTCTTCTCGGGCAGGCGTTACCCCCCTACTGGCTGGGTGTGATGCTGGTACTGCTGTTCGCGGTTGTCCTCGACTGGTTACCTTCGGGAAGGAAGGGAGACTGGACCCATTACGTGCTCCCTGCCGTAACTTTGGGCTGGGGAGCCGCGTCTGGCATGCTCCGCCTGACGCGTTCGGCGATGCTTGAGGTTCTCGATTCAGAGTACGTAAAGTTGGCAAGGGCCAAAGGCGTGGGCATGAACGGAATTATTTGGAAGCATGCCTTGAAGAACGCCATCATTGCACCTTTGACGTATTCGGGACTGCTGCTGGGTGGGCTTTTGACGGGAACGGTTATTACCGAAACCGTTTTCTCCTGGCCGGGGCTTGGAAGGCTTGCCGTGACGGCGGTTTTCAACAACGATTTTCCCGTTTTGACCGGGGTGGTGCTGCTGGTCACCGTTATCTACTTGACCGTGAATCTCATGACAGACGTGCTCTACGCGGTTATCGACCCGCGGATTAGACTCACCTAGCGACATCTTATGACTATAACTTCTGAAATTATTAAGCCGATCGACGATGTATCTAAGGGTCGACTCCAGACCGCCTACGGGTGGTTCCGTACTTACCCGGTGCTGCCAGTGGCAATCATAGTGATACTTCTGATTGCCGTGGCGTTTGCGGAGTTGATCACTTCCCACGACCCGGAGCGCGCTAACACTCTCGACGACAACGAGATCGCCCCGTTCTGGGACTCCAAAGGGAGCACCGAATACATTCTGGGTACGGATCACCTTGGGCGAGATGTCCTTGCACGTATCATCTACGGGACCAGAATTTCGCTTCTGGTGGGAGTTTCTGTTTTGGTTGTCGGTGGGGTGGTTGGAACCTCAATCGGGATCATTTCCGGCTATTTCGGCGGGAATGTTGACGAAGTGCTGATGCGGCTGGTGGATATGACACTGGCGGTGCCGTTCATTCTGGTTGCACTGGTAGTTGCCATCATTCTGGGTAACTCACTTACTATCATCGTGATATTACTCGTCATGTTCTTTTGGACTGCGTTCGCGCGCCAGATTCGGGCCGAAACGCTGCAGCTCAAGACTATGGACTATGTGGCGTTTTCAAGAATATCTGGGGCTTCCGATATCAGGATCATGTACAAGCACATACTCCCCGGCGTGTTCTCTACGTTGATCGTCATTTCGACTTTGACTATCGGCACGGTCATTCTTGTGGAGTCGATCTTGAGTTTCCTAGGGGTTGGTGTTCCTGGTCCTACTCCTACCTGGGGAGCAATGATTGCTGATGGCAGGAACTACCTTACGACCGGCTGGTGGATTGCGTTCTTCCCGGGTATTGCTTTGCTGTTGACCGTGCTGGCCTTCAACTTCCTGGGTGATTGGCTGCGAGACACATTTGATCCGAAATTACGTCAACTAGTCCGATGAGCCGCGAAATTCTTTTGCGGCGAATGGCACGGCGAAAGGCAATATCGTGAGACTGGAAAACAAGGTTGCTCTGGTTTCAGGTGCTGCGAGGGGTATTGGCGCTGCGATCGCAACCCGGTTTGCCAGCGAAGGCAGCGCCGTGGTGTTGGGGGATGTCGAGAACGAACTCTGTGACCAAACGGCGGCGAGCATTCGATCTGACGGTGGTAACGCGACCAGCCTCAATCTGGATGTAACCAGTCCCGGGGATTGGGCGGATGCGGTAGAAGCTACGCTGGCTGCTCACGGGAAGATCGACATTCTGGTTAACAATGCTGGTATTCAGAGGATTCGACCTTCGTTCGACAAGGTCACACTGGAGGACTGGGAAGCCATAATGGCCGTGAACGCCACTGGCGTGTTTCTTGGTGCGAAGGCGGTTGCGGAAACTATGAAGGACCAGCACGCAGGTTCGATCGTCAATATGTCTTCGACTTCTGGTCTTGTGGGCGGTTCTGCCAATGCCGGGTACGCAGGGTCGAAAGGTGCTGTGCGGATCTTCACCAAGTATCTGGCGATTCAGCTGGGCAAGTACGGTATCCGTGCCAACTCGATTCACCCCGGTGGCGTGCAGAGTGATCTCACGGCCGCCACGTTGTCGGATCCTGTATCTCGCGAGAAGGCAGGCGCAGCGTATCCGATCGGCAGGGTGGGTCAGCCGGAAGATATCGCCTATGCAGCCCTGTACCTTGCCTCCGACGAATCGTCATGGGTGACAGGGTCTGAGCTTGTGATCGACGGCGGGTTCACCGCCCAGTAGGCGAGTAAGGCTGCAGTCAATTATGGGAATCGGTCATCCGACGTTTGGTTCGGATAGCTCAATAGTGATGCCGTCCGGGTCGCTGATGTACACGCCTCGTACGCTCGGTGTTGGCAGCGTGGAAGGTGTGCCGTACAGCTTCACGCCGTTGCGGACGAGCCGCTCGCAGAACGCATCGACATCACTGACTTCGAATGCGATGTGCGCTGCGCCGACATTGTTGATTACTGGGTCGAGAATTACGCCAGCGCCGTCGACATACTGGATTAGCTCGAGATTTAGTCCTTCGCACTCGACGAGTGCCATCGCCAACCGGGCGCCTTTTACACCTGTCAGTGCCTCGATTTCTGGACCGATTCGTTCCCACCGTCGGGTTAGCGTGAGCCCAAGTTGATCAACATAAAAGGCTATGGTTGTTTCGATGTTGCTTACCGTGAAGCTTGTGTGACCGTATCTGGTTACCATCATTCCCTCTATTTCGAACTACAGAACACTGATTGGTGCCGGTTGGTGGCAATAACTTGCTGTAATGCTTGCCCTGCCCATCCACGAAGTTCAGAATAACGGAAATTGAACTGACTGAACGGTCAGATTGACGGTCAATTTGTCGGGTGACTCGCTAATGGGCGATTCTCGAAGTCCACTCAACCAGTATGGTCGGTTTTAACTACAGCAGGCAGGAGGAGCTGGTACTTGATACGGATGGTGACGCGCTTCCCACTCCTTACTGGCCTTGCCATTGTTGTCGGCGGTTTTTTCATATTTGCACTAATTACTGTCTCGACCCGTGTCATCGCCGACCCCGATCACGTCGTCGTAAAATCATTTGAAGTCGCCGGCGAGAACGACAATGGGAGAGTGGCGGTAACGGTCAACCGCATCAGCCATCACCCGGCGACGAAGGTCCGCGGAATATTCTCGAGACAGGCGGACTCCACAGCGAGACCGGAGTACATACAAATCGACGGAACCATTGCGTTAAGCGCTGATTCGTCAATCGCCTTAGTACTTATCGGTTCGGCTACTGTTCTGGTTGACGAAGAAGGACGTGTAGAGCGCGAAATTCGCACCCGTGGGAACTCCTGCTGGTCCTCTGGCTGGCATCCGATGGCGCTACAAATCCAGGCCAAACCAGCAGATTTCACGATACGAATCCCCTTAGGAAAAGATCCGGCCGCAGCGAGGATTTTGGAATCAATCGAAAACGGCAAAATGCCTGCTATCACTATCAAGGGCCTCTATTCAACTGACCGAGAATGTGACTTGCTTCAAACTATACGGGCAGGTACACCCACCGAAATCAGAGTTGAGGCGACTAGCAACGGATCGGGTATAAAACAGGATTTTTACCCGTATGGCGAACCGAGATTTGATGCGTCAAACGATGCCGACCGACAGCTCTGGCGTGAGTGGACAAGAGGCTGGGTTCCAGGAGAATTCTGATCCCCGGAGCTTGCTGTCGTAGTTCTGTCAGAACGATGATGCCTCATCAGTAAGAGCCATAGACGCGCGAACAGGCCTCATCCAGCTGGATGAGGCCTCTACTTTGTGTTCTTGGTGGAGACGGGGGAGAGTTGGGCTGGCTGGGGCTTGAGGCGGTACGCGTATCATCTCGCCCACGCCAATCGAATGTGTACATAGGCGGATAGACTGGTACATCGATCAAACCGAAGAAACCGCGGATCGCCGTGATCGGGCCAGGATACTGGAATGCTCGGCACCGTAAAGCGCCACACACACCACATCAACATCAGGCTGGGTGTAGATGGGAGATATCACGCTATCGCTCGCGTACAGGAACCTGGCCCGTAACGGCACTCGGCAACTCTGTTCCTCAAAAAATGACTTGTTTTTTAAGAGCATCGTTCACGTGTAAATCGGTCAGTTCAGGGTATAAATTAGGCTTTTGACACGGGACAGGCCTGAATCCGATCGAATTCGGTGTTGAAAATAATCACCATTATTGCCGCCAGCCAGTTATCCTTGTTTATCTACCCGGCACGATCGCCGAGCAATTATGTCATTTTGGCTATGTCGCACGGATGAATTCGCTGCAGGGTGCAGAAACAGAACGCGGGACGATAACCGTACGTAACGGCAGTTTGATGTGTTCAATTTTGAACATTCGATGGGATTCCCGCGAGAGAGAATTGATTTATGGGTAAGAAATTATTTGTTGGTAGCCTTGCATGGGCGACGGATTCGTCTGGTCTCCAGGCAGCTTTTGAGCGATTCGGTGCAATTGAAGAAGCAACCGTAATCAGCGATCGAGAGACCGGACGATCACGCGGTTTCGGATTCGTTACTTTCACAGAAGAAAGTTCAACGCAAGAGGCCATTGCAGAAATGAATGGCTCTGATCTCGATGGTCGTCCCATCGTTGTAAACGAAGCTAAAGAGCAGGCTCCTCGTGGCGGCGGCGGCGGCGGCGGCGGCGGTGGATACCGCGGCGGCGGCGGCGGCGGCGGCGGCAACGACGGCGGTGGTCGTCGAGAG
>Ga0209403_10005366_pt1 | contig 13439 bp, 8 predicted proteins | sample ArcticOcean_MG_C_8_FD_187440 | JGI IMG/M metagenome (GOLD analysis project Ga0209403, IMG submission 187440) | Marine microbial communities from western Arctic Ocean - ArcticOcean_MG_CB11_86 (SPAdes) (version 2) | ecosystem: Environmental > Aquatic > Marine > Oceanic | place: Arctic Ocean... | reverse complement strand
GCTTCATCGAGGTCTTCGTGAAGTCCCATGCTGATGTAGTGTGTCGGCGTTTCTGCGCGGGGCCAGCCCAGCCGCTGGCCCTTACGAACGTGCACCTCTAATGTGCCCCGAAGCGACGTCTCGAGAGCCGTGCCGGTGACTTCGCCATCGCCCTGCATACCGTGGCCATCGCCGACCGACAGCAGGGCGCCTGGCACGTGTACCGGTAGATACAACGTTGATCCCGCCACAAGATCCTTATTGTCGAGATTGCCGCCGTGCCACCCAGGCGGGCGGCTCGAGATTCTCCCGGCGATAGGTGGGGGCGCGACGCCTATCGAGCCGAAGAAAGGGGCAAGCGTGAGCGAGATCCCAGGGGTGAACTCCGCTCGCTCGGCGCCTGGCTGCCAGCGTAGCATCCGGAAATACGCGTGAGGAAAGTCCTCCGGAATCGTCCCGCCGCCGGGACTGAACAGGACAACGCCGAACGGATGGAGGAAGTCGATGTCCAGAATACGTATCTCCAGCACGTCTCCTGGCTCGGCGCCCTCAACGAAGATCGGCCCAGTCATGGGATGGGGCCCCGGGCCTCGCTCCGTGACACCGAGCTCGACGGCTTTCAAGGAATCCGGAATCTCGGACTCTGCGGCACCGGCCAGCCGGAGTCGCTGCAGTCCGCCTGCGAGCATCGTCTCGACTTGGACGCGGTCGCCAGAGCCAATCTGCAGCACCGGCTGCACACCCGAATCGTAGTAGCCCCAATGGACGCGCTCAGGCGCCAGCGAGAGGTCGTGCGTGCGAGGCTGTTGTGTCCACGTCGCTTGCGTCAACGCCAGCACGACGAGACCGGTGGGGAAGACTCGATTCATCATCTTGCTCCTGTCGCAGGTAGATCAGGCACTACTCGCACGCGTCTCGGACGATGGTGACCAACGTCGCGCAAGAGCGCGCCCACATCGCAGGAACCACTCAGCGCGAGGCGAGTCTAGCAGAGTTGCCGCCCCGTCCGTCTGGGGCTACGTACAACGCCGGGGCACAGGTGTCTGGCACGACCGTATACGGATCGCGCTCGACGCTACGGGCCCGGTTCAGGCCGCGCGTCTGCCAGTTGATACACGCCACGCTCAAAGGTGTCGAAGATCGCGAGCGCTTGGGTGTCGGCAAAGGGAAGCAACTGCATCATGGCCACGCCCGCGATGCCTCGCGCACGATCGATCCAGAAGTAAGTGTTGTTGATGCCGCCCCAGCTCAGGCTCCCCGCCGACCGCCTGCCAGGCACGTGATCTGTCGTGAGGAGGAATCCGAGTCCCCACTTGTCCTGTTCGTCGTTGACGAACGTGAAGTCCATGCTTCGCTCCGGCTGTGCGGTCTTCACGGCGTGCACGCCAATCTCGCCAATCTGATTCCTTGTCATCAGCGCGATCGTATCGGCGGAGAGAATGCGCTCGCCATCGAGCGTACCGTCGTTCAACACCATTTGCTCGAAGCGGATGTAGTCGCCCGCCGTCGATGAGAGTCCACCACCGCCGTTGAAGGTCGTCGTGGGACGCTGCGGCTGATTGGGCCGCTCGGTGAGTTGGGCATCGGCACGGCCGTCGTGACGCTGGTGGACCGTCACGAGGCGCGCCTGTTTGGCTTCGGGAACGTTGAAGAAGGTGTCGGACATTCCGAGCGGCGTGAAGATGCGCTCGCGGAAATACTCCTCCAGGGTCTCGCCGGAGAGCGTCTCAACCAGCCGCCCGATCCAGTCGACGCTCGTCCCATAGATCCACGCCGTCCCCGGTTCGAACAGCAGCGGACCCGCCTCATACGACTCGTCGTCCCGCGGCTTGAAGTCGCGAGTGATCGGACTGGTGAAACCATATCCGAGCCCGGATGTGTGGGTAAGGAGATGCCGAATCGTGACCTTCGTCGCCGCCGGCCGCACTCGATATCTGCCTGTAGCGTTGTCGAACGACTCGAACACCATCAGATTCGCGAGCTCGGGCAGGTACTGCTCAGCTGGATCGTCGAGGGCGAAGCGGCCCTGTTCGTACATCTGCATCGCGGCGACCGAGGTCACGGCCTTGGTCATGGAAGCGATCCGAAAAATCGCATCCGCAGTCATCGGCCGCTCGCGTCCGACGTCCGCCTTTCCGAATGCTCCTTGGTACAGGATGGCGTCGCGCGTAGCGGCCATGACCAGGAGGCCGGGCACGTCGCCGCGAGCGATGGCCGCAGACAGCGTGGCGTCCAGCGACGCTGCCTGCGTGGTGCCTCTGGCGTCCTGAGAAGGCTGTGCGGCATCGATGCAGCCGGTGAGAAGGAGACCCGCGGCGACGACGATGGATAAGACGCGTTGAAGCAGGTCGATCAAAGCTCTCTACGTGGTCTGGTGACGACAAGTCGCCGGAATGCTGTGGACGGAAATGTTGTGACGTCTTCTGTTGTCGTCATGATTAGATCACGTCAGATGACCTTCGACGCAGCCGCACCGTCCATCGCCTCGTTCGCAAGCCGGTCAGCCTCTTTGTTGAACTCGCGACGCACGTGCTCAAACTGCACCTCGCGGATCTGCCGTGTGAGGTCCCGCGCTTCCTGCCAGAGCGGGATCAGGCCAGCATGTTTTACGCGATATTCCCCGCGCATCTGTTTGATCAGCAGCAGAGAATCCGATCGCACGTGGAGCCGGTCGAGGCCGTGGCTCGTCGCCCACGAGAGCGCGGCTAGCAGGCCGCGATACTCGGCGACGTTGTTGGTCGCCACACCGACCGATTCCTTGAGCTCGACGATCGTGCCGTCGGCGCGTGCGATATGCACCCCGTAGGCTGCCGGGCCTGGATTGCCGCGCGATCCGCCATCGATGTGTGCGACGGCCGAGTCGCCGCTCGGCCCACCGAACAGCGACGGCTGGCTCACGTAGCGGGTGTCGCGACGGGTTCCGCCGGGGGCGGCGGAGGGATGTAGTAGAGGATGCGATTGCAGTAGTCGCACTGCACGATATGGTCGTTCGCGCGAACCTGTTGAAAGACCTGAGGCCGCAGGCGCACGTGGCACACCGAGCAGAGGCCGTCGCGCGTGGAGCAGATGGCGATGCCTTTTCGGACATTGGCCACCTGCTCGAATAAGGCCACCAGGCGCGGTTCCATCTCTGCCAGGAGCGTCTCGCGTGACTGGGAGGCCTCTACCAGCGACGCTTGCACCACCACGAGCTCTTGCTCGAGGGCTGCTTTCTCGGCCGCTATCTCCGCTGTCTGCGTCGCGAAGGCAGCTTCCGCTGCGGTGATGTCGGCAGTGATGGCGTCGGCGTCCATCATCTGTTCCAGCACCTTTTCCTCCACCGCACTCAGCTCCTGCTCGGCAGTCGCGGTCTCGTGCTGCATCGCCTGGTATTCGCGGTTGGTCTTCACGGCGGAGAGCTGGCCTTTGAACTTACTGACGCGACCCTGGAAGACGGCCGCTTCTTTCTCCAGCTCGCGGCGCGCGTCCTGGCTGGCCTTGAGGCGCTCCTTCGCGGCATCGACCTGCCGCGTGGCTTCAGCCAGACGCGCATCGGCGTCGGCCAGCCGCTCGGGGTGCGCGTCGATCCGCTGTCGCGCCTCCTCGATGGTGCTAGCGAATTGCTGAAGCTGGATGAGGCGTTCGAGTTCTGGGAACATTCAGCGTTGGTCCGCCGTCGCCTGCGGCTCCGGCGGACAGCCTTCACGGGGCCTGTCAGCCGAAGCCCGCGTCGCCACACATTTTGGCGGGCGAAGGCTGGTGGGCCCGCCAGGATTCGAACCTGGGACCAACCGATTATGAGCCGGCCGCTCTAACCGCTGAGCTACGGGCCCGGGCGCTGGACTGACGCGTTGAAAGCTCAGATCGAACAGGACGCGGCAAAGTGCCCGGTCAAGACTTTGCGTGCGCTGTTCAGCTACCACTATCTAGGTACGACCTTCCAAGAACGCCTTTAGCTTACGCGACCTTGACGGATGGCGCAGCTTGCGGAGCGCCTTGGCCTCGATCTGTCGGATACGCTCACGGGTGACGGCAAAGTTCTGGCCCACTTCTTCCAGCGTGTGCTCGCTGCCGTCGCCGACGCCAAAGCGCATCTTGATGACCTTCTCCTCGCGAGGCGTCAGCGACCTGAGCACCGAGTCTGTCTGCTCCTTGAGGTTCAGATTGATCACGGCTTCCGAGGGCGACACGATGTTGCGGTCTTCGATGAAGTCGCCAAGATGCGAATCCTCCTCTTCGCCGATCGGAGTCTCAAGCGAGATCGGCTCCTGCGCGATCTTCAGCACCTTCCGGACCTTCGACACGGGGATGTCCATGCGCTTGGCAATCTCCTCCGAGCTCGGCTCGCGACCGAGTTCTTGGACGAGCGCGCGCGATGTGCGGATGAGCTTGTTGATGGTCTCGATCATGTGGACCGGGATGCGGATCGTGCGGGCCTGGTCGGCGATCGCGCGCGTGATCGCCTGACGAATCCACCACGTGGCATAGGTCGAGAACTTATAGCCGCGGCGGTACTCGAACTTGTCGACGGCCTTCATGAGGCCGATGTTGCCTTCCTGAATCAGGTCGAGGAACTGGAGGCCGCGATTCGTGTATTTCTTCGCGATGGACACTACCAGCCGGAGGTTGGCCTCCACGAGTTCACTTTTGGCGATTTCAGCCTCGGCCTCGCCGCGTTGAATGACCTCGATCGTTCGGGTGAGGCGCTCGGGCGTCTCCTCCAGATCGGCGATCATCGCCCGGACGTGCGCCCGGGTGTCTCGCAACTGCTTGGTGAGTAACTTCTTCGCGTCCTCTTTCAGTCTGGGACCCTTGGTCTTGACCTTGGGATTGAGCTGCCGGTCGTACGAGTCGGCTTTCCACTGGACGCGCTGCACGGCATCCACGGCGTCCTTGACCTCTTCAATCAGGCGGCGCTTGATGTTCTCGGTGAATTCGATCCGGCGGATCAGTCGGGACACCTGGATGCGGCTGCGCAGGGATTTCCCGCGCGCACGCCTGAACTTCTTCTTATCCTTTTTCGGCGTTGCCTCCATCTTGTCCGTGAGCTTGACGAAGACGGCGCGGGCCTTGCGCACGGCGTCGATCTGAACGAGCACGGCCTGCTTGCGCCCCTCGATCACCTCTTCGGTGATTTCCTCGTCGCTGAAGATGACCAGCTCGCGGATGGTCCGCGCGCCCGCTTGAAGCTGGTCGCCCGTGGTGAGGATGCGCTTGGCGATTGTCGGCGTTCGCGAAATTGACTTGATGACGGCCAGCTTGCCGCGCTCGATGCGCTTAGCGATGGCCACTTCACCCTCGCGGGTCAGCAACGGCACCGTGCCCATTTCGCGCAGGTACATGCGAACCGGGTCGTTTGTCTTGTCGAGTGTGCCAGGGGTGAGATCCAGCTCCTGCCCGTCGCTCGAGCCATCGCGGTCAAAATCCTTGTCGCCGCGGTACGCCTTGTCGGAATCAACGATCTCGATGCCGGCGCTGCCGAAGGCGCTGAAGAGTTCGTCGATGTCCTCGGCGGAGATGATCTCCGAGGGAAGAATCTCGTTCACCTCGTCGTAGAGGAGGTAGCCCTTCTTCTTACCGGTAGTGATCAGCTGGCGTACTTCGTCATATCTTTCTTCGATCGACAGGCTCATAGTTCTCCCACCACGGTCTTTCGTCTCACTGGATCAGCTCTTCGATCCGCTTCAGTAGATCAAGTTTTTGTGCCCACAGCGCGTTGATACGGTCGCTGTGCTCGGATGCGCCGAGTTCCTGCAGGCGATCGATTTCACGCTGAATGGCCGTATGCTCACGTTCACACCGCAGCTGCTTGATGCTTCGCGCGCACCCATCTGCATCCGTCACGTGGGCCTCCGACTCGCTCGCGATGGCGGTCACGAGCTGGGCGTCCACTGTGCTGAGATGCTCAAGAAGCACTGCTGGTAAGAAACCTCTATTTTCGTTCAGTTTCCGCGCAAGATCCAGTACTGAACGGGCGGTCAGACCCTCCAAGTCGTCGGCCTCCAGGGCGTCGAGCGCGGGCAACGCACGCTCCGGGTCGTGCAGGAGCAGCCAGATCAGGCCTTTTTCCGCCTTTGTGACCTTTCCGAAGTTTGGCAACTGTCGAGAGGTGAGTGCGGTTTGCCCCTGGGTAGCCGCCCGCCTGATCTCGGCCCTGACCACTTCATCCGTCACCCGGGCCTTATGGGCGAGCCGATCGGCGAAGCGGTCGCGCACGGTGAGATCGGGGATTCGGCCCGCAATCGGTAGCATTTCAGACAGAAATTTGACCCGTCCCTCGTCGGTGTTAAGGTTGTGGCCCGCCGCCGCCCGGTCCAGCAGATATTCCAGATACGGGCGTGACTGGCTGAGGCGCTCTCGGTAGCCCTCAGGCGTATGCCTTCGGATATATGTATCGGGATCTTCGCCCGCTGGGAGTATGGCGACGTTGACCTCAAACCCTTCCGCAACCAGCAGTTCACAGGATTTCGCGGCGGCGCCCTGTCCGGCGGCGTCGGGGTCGAAGCTGATCACAACTTTTCCCGTAAAGCGGCGTAATTGTTGCACCTGGGCCGATGTGAGGGCGGTGCCGCAGGAGGCCACGACGGCCTGGAACCCGGCCTGGTATACCTGGGCAAAGTCGAAATAGCCCTCCACCAGAATCGCCACTCCACCCGTTCTGACGGCCGCCTTACTGAGATTGAGCCCGTACAGGGTCCGGCTCTTCGAATAAATTGGAGTTTCTGGCGAGTTTAGGTACTTCGGCTGCTGGTCGGCGTCGACCGCGCGGCCGCCGAACGCGATCACGGAGCCGGTATCGCGGCTGATCGGAATCATGAGCCGATTCCGGAAGCGATCGATAACGTTGCCGTCGTCGCGCTGGACGAGCAGGCCGGCTCGGAGCAGAAGGCCCTGGGAGAAACCCTGCGAGATGAGTGCCTGCTTCAGGCCCTCTCGCGCGGGCGGCGCAAAGCCCAAGCCGAGCGCGTCATTCGTGGCATCGGAGACGCCTCGGTCCGAAATCTGACGCCGGATTCGCGCGCCGGCCGTGGACGCTAGCTGTTGGTGAAACCAGGAGGCTGCTGCTTCGTGTACCTTGAGCAACCCCTCTCGCTCGGCCGAGTTGGCCCGCTGCTCGTCGTTTTGCTCCATTTCTGGCGGCGTAATCCCGAAGCGCTGCGCGAGCTGCTTGACCGCGTCCTGGAAGCCCACTTTGTCGTGCAGTTCAAGGAACTTAAAAACGTCCCCGCCGACGCCGCAGCCGAAGCAGTGAAAGAACCCCTTGTCCCTGTTGACATGAAAGGAGGGCGTCTTCTCACCATGGAACGGGCAGAGGCCCTTGTAGCTGGCCCCTGTCTTCTTCAGCGAGACGTAGTCCTGAATCACGGCGACGATGTCGGCGTGATGTTTCAGGTCGTCGATGAACTGCTGCGGAAACAAGCCCAATCGTCAGTCCTTCAAGTAGGCGATCGTCGCGCCGCTTCCGCCCTGGTTCTGTGGAGCCGGCTCGAAGCGTTCCACAACCGGATGTTGCTTCAGGAACTGGGCCACGGCTCGTCGGAGCGTCCCGGTGCCGTGGCCGTGCACGATCCGCAGCTCAAGCAGATCGGTCGACATGGCTTCGTCCAGGAACTTCTCGAGTCGGGTCACGGCGTCGTCTGCCGTTGAGCCGATCACATTTATCTCCGACAGCAGCCCCTCACGTGGCTGCAGATCGACGTTGACACTGATCACTCTTGGCGCCGGTGCCCCAGCGATGGCTCGGAGGTCAGCCAGGGCGGAGCGTAGCCGCTTTCCACGCACCTCGACCTCGGCGCGTGCGCCGTGCAGCTCGATGACCGTGCCTTCGACGCCCAGCCCGCCGACCGTCACGCGAGATCCAACCGCGATAGACCCGGCCGGCACCGTACCCTCCGCTTCAGCGGGGGGTGTCCGGGCCGACACCGCGCCCTTCAGCCGATCGGCGATCTCATCCAGCTCGGCGCGCGCGGCGGCGCGCGACGCTCCGGTGTCACCGGTGCTCAGTCCGGCCGCACGCAGCCGATCGCCGCTATTCAGCCGTACAGCCGCCTGTTCCGAAAGGGCGGCTGCGCGTGTTTTCAGACCATCAATCACGGTGTCGATCTCGCGTCGTGCGTCGCGTAGGTGGTCGTCCAGCTTGGCGTCGATCCGCCGACGTACCTTGTCTTCACGGTCATGCACGACGTCTTCGCGCCGGCGCAGCTTGCTCTCCGCACTGGCCACCGCCACGCGTTCCTTCGCAAGGGTCCGCCGCTCCTGCTCGATCGCGCTCAACTCGGTGTCGATGCGCGCCAGGTGCTCGGCAAGTTGCTTTTCGGGTTCGGTCAGGTTGTCGCGAGCTGTCGCGATGACCGACGGTGGCATGCCCAGCCGCGCGGCGATCTCGATAGCCAGGCTCCGGCCTGGCGATCCGTAGACGATCTGGTACGTGGGCGCGAAGGTGTCGGGATTGAAGCCAAAGGCGGCCCCGGTCACCTCCGCCGTCGCCGAGGCGTATGACTTCAGCGAGTCGTAGTGCGTTGTTGCGATTAGATGCGCGCCGCGCCCGCGGAAGTGATCGATGATGGCGATGCCGAGTGCGCCGCCCTCAGCGGGGTCGGTGCCCGCGCCAACTTCATCGAGCAGCACGAGGGCGGGTAGCGCAAGAGTACGGTCCATCGAGACCACGTTCGCGATGTGTGCCGAAAAGGTGCTGAGGCTCGCGGAGATCGACTGCTCGTCGCCGATGTCGGCGAACACGGAGCGGAACGCGGGCAAGCGTGAGCCAGGCTCGACCGGAATGTGGAGGCCCGCCTGCGCCATCGTCGCTAACAGCCCCGCGGTCTTGAGCGCGACGGTCTTGCCGCCCGTATTGGGCCCGGCGATCACGAGCACGTGCGCCGGCGGCAGGAGCAGAATGTCGACTGGTATCGGATCGGGAGTGGGGGAGGGCCGGTCGCCATCCAGCCGTTCGTTGACCGCGCGCATCAGCAGGGGATGCCGCGCCCCGCGTAGCTCGATTGTGCCATCGTCGGACATCGCCGGCTCGATACCACCCACGAGATTCGAGAAACGGGCTCGGGCCTGGATCAGATCCAGCTCTGTGGCCACATCGATCGTGTGCCGGACCTCGTCCGGGCGGCTTCGAAACGTATCGGTCAACGCGAGCAGGATGCGGCGCACCTCGTCGCGTTCCTGCTCTTCGAGTGCCACGATATCGTTGTTGATGTCGACGGTGCCGAGCGGTTCGAGGAAGAGGCTGGCGCCGCTAGCTGACGCCCCGTGCACGATGCCGGGCACGGCCGATCGGTGCTCCGCGCGCACGATGAGCACATAACGGCCGTTGCGGTCGGTGACGACCTGTTCCTGAAGATACTTGGCTGTTTCCCTCCCGTGCAGAAAGGACTCAAGGGTGGTGCGAAGGCGTGCCCGCTGTGTGCGAAGTCGCTCCCGGATGCTGGCCAGCGCAGGACTCGCGTCGTCCATGACGTCGCCCGAAAGATCGATCTTCCGCCTGACGTCGGCAATCTCTCTCGCGAACGACGCGACGGCCTCGACCAGCCGGCGAAGGACCGGAAAGCTGTCTCCGAGTGTCGCGACGACGTCGCGCGATTGTTCGATCGATTCGAGGTAGCTGGCGAGTGCGATCAGGCGCAGCGATTCGAGCGCGCGGCCATCAACAGCGAGTGCCTCAAGGATGCCGTCCAGGTCCGTGGGTGCACGAAGGGGAAACCCTGGGCGGTCGGCAAGAAATCGGGTGCCTTCGGTTGTGGCGCGCTGCAACGCGGAGATCTCGGCCGCGTCGATCGACGGGTGAAGCTCGGCCAGCCGCTCGTCCCCGGTCGGTGTCACCGCCAGGCTTCTGACAACCGAGACGACGCGATCGAATTCGAGGGCTCGCAGCGTGCCCGGTTGCATCAAGACTCTCGACCCACTGCCTTCACAGATGATTGATCAGGCTGGCCATGCAGGCGGCGCCGAAGCCGTTGTCGATATTGACGACCGACACGCCGTTCGCGCAGCTGTTCAGCATGCCGAGCAGCGCCGCCACACCGCCGAAGCTCGCGCCATAGCCCACGCTGGTCGGGACTGCGATCACCGGCACGTTGACCAAGCCGGCCACGACGCTCGGCAGGGCGCCCTCCATGCCCGCCACCACGACGATCACCCGCGCGCTGTGAAGTTGTGCCTGTTCGGCCAGCAGCCGATGCAGCCCCGCGACACCGACATCGTAGAGGCGATCGACGGTGTTGCCCATCACCTCTGCCGTCACCGCCGCTTCTTCCGCCACCGGAAGATCGGACGTGCCGGCGCAGGTCACGAGGATCGTGCCCTTTCCGGCCGGCACGTCGCCTTGCGCTAGCGTGATGGCTCGTGCCACTCGATGGTAGGTGGCGTTGGGCAACCGCGCGGACACCGCCGTATAGGCCTCAGGCTCCGCGCGCGTGACCAGCAGCGCTTGCCCGTGTGCCACGATCCGTTCCGCGATCGCCGAGATCTGGGTGGGCGTCTTTCCGAGACCCAGAATCACCTCAGGAAATCCCTGCCGGAGTTCTCGGTGCGTATCGACCCGCGCAAACCCCATGTCCTCAAACGGCGCGGCACGAAGCGCGGTGAGAATAAGGCCCGCGGCAGACGACGGGTCAAGATCGCCCCGTCGGACGCGATCACACAGCTCCTGCAACTCGTGGGCAGTCATGTGAGGCAGACGGAGTCATGCACGGAGGACATGATAGTCATGATGGGCGGGTTGCGTTGAATTGGCTCAACCCGGCAGTATAATCACGAACTGTGCCTGCCGCGAGTGACCTCTGTAAATGACCACGATTGAAACGCTGACGCTCGCCGTCTACTTCTTTGTGCTCATCATTTTGGCGGTGTACGGCTGGCATCGGTACTACCTCGTGTACCTGTACATGAAACACAAGGATCACCCGCCGACCCCGATGGGGTCGTTTGAGACGCTCCCGCGCGTCACGGTGCAGCTTCCGATTTACAACGAGATGTACGTCGCCGAACGCCTGATCGATGCGGTCTGCAAGTTGGACTATCCGCGAGAGCTCCTCGAGATCCAGGTGTTGGACGACTCGACTGATGAAACGACTGCTGTCGCGGAACGCGCCGTGCGACGCCAGGCCGCCGCCGGCATCAACATCACCTGTTTGCACCGCTCCGACCGCACCGGATACAAGGCGGGGGCGCTTGAGGCCGGGCTTCACGTTGCCGACGGTGAATTCGTTGCGGTCTTCGACGCCGACTTCCTTCCCACCCCGGACTTCCTGCTCCGAAGCGTGCAGTTTTTCACCGATCCCAAGGTGGCGATGGTGCAGGCACGGTGGGGCCATATCAACGAGGACTACTCGCTACTCACAAAGATCGAGTCAATTCTGCTGGACGGGCATTTCGTGCTCGAGCACGGGAGTCGCAGCCGTGCGGGCTTCTGCTTCAACTTCAACGGCACGGCAGGGATCTGGCGCCGATCGGCGATCGTGGATGCCGGTGGCTGGCAGCACGACACGCTGACCGAGGATCTGGATTTAAGCTATCGGGCGCAGCTCCGGGGCTGGCGGTTCGTGTTTCTGCAGGACCTGGTCGCGCCAGCAGAAGTGCCGGTTGAGATGAACGCCTTCAAGTCGCAACAGCATCGCTGGGCCAAGGGATCGATTCAGACCTGCCGCAAGCTTCTGCCACGGATTCTGCGTTCCGATCTGCCGGTCGGCGTAAAGGCGGAGGCGTTCTTTCACCTGACCGCGAATTTTAACTACCTGTTGATGTGCGTGCTGTCGGTGCTGATGGCGCCGTCAATGGTCATCCGCTACAACATGGGCTTGCACGAGATGTTGCTCATCGATGTGCCGCTGTTCTTTGCGGCGACGGCATCGGTGGCCAACTTCTACATGGTCTGTCAGCGGGAGTTACACACCGACTGGACGACCCGGCTGAAGTATCTTCCCTTCCTGATGTCGATGGGTATCGGTCTCACGATTAACAACACGCGCGCCGTCCTCGAGGCGCTCTTCAATCAGCAGAGCGAGTTCGAGCGCACGCCAAAGTACTGCATCGAAGGGCGGTCCGATGAATGGGTCGGCAAGAAGTACCGTCAAAGCGATGTCATTCAACCGATGATCGAGCTCACGCTCGGCCTGTACTTCACTGCCACAGTGTGTTACGCGCTGGCCAATGGGATCTATGGCACGGTGCCATTTCTTGTGCTCTTTCAGATCGGGTTCCTGTACGTGTCACTGCTGTCCATCGTGCAGCAGTTCTCCGGCGGTGACGCCCTATTAAAGCCGGAAAAAGTCTAGCAGCCCGTGGTGAACGTCCGTCTGCATTCGACGAGCGACGCATCCTCGCGACCCGCGTTGCTCCTCCTTCACATACAGGCGATATTCCCCGTCGGCGCGCCCAGTTCGCGAGCGCGGATTTCGCAGGCGAGCCACGACCGAGCGAAATCCGTGCGAGGCGCCTCGTTCGTCTCGATGCCACGCCGGATTTTCACCACGGACTGCTAGGGCACGGGGGAGAGGTCCAGGGGCGAAGGGCGAGCCGATGGCAACCACAGAAAAGACGGGGGGCGGACTCGAGGACGTCGTGGCGACCTCGTCGTCGATCTGTTATCTCGACGGTGATCGCGGCGTCCTGGCGTACTGCGGGTACGACATTCACGATCTCGCCAAATCCACGACCTTCGAAGAAGTTTGTTACCTGCTCTGGCACCGGCGTCTGCCGACACGGGCGGAGCTTGGCGATGTGCAGTCGCAGCTGGCAGCCGCTCGCCCGTTGCCGGAGGCGATTGTGCGGTTAATGCGTTCGCTGCCGCCGGTAGACGCGATGGACGCGCTTCGCACGCTGTCGTCGGCGCTCAGTCACTACGACCCCGAGGCCGGCGACGAGTCGCCCGCCGCTCAGTACCGCACGGCCGTGCGCCTCACCGCACAGGTGAGCACGTTGGTAGCGGCGTGGGGTCGGCTCCAGGCGGGTGGCGGCGCCATCGATCCAGACCCGGTCATGGGCCATGCCGAGAATTTTCTCTACATGTTGACCGGCGAGCGCCCCAATGCCACCGCTATCCACGCGTTCGATGTGGCCCTGACACTGCACGCGGATCATGAACTCAACGCATCCACGTTCGCCGGTCGCGTGGCGGCGGCAACGCTGACCGACGTCAACTCGGCTGTCGTGGCAGCGATCGGAGCGCTCAAGGGTCCGCTACACGGTGGGGCGAATGCCGACGTCATGCGGATGCTGCTTGAGCTGGGAGAGACGGCCACCCCCGATCGGGTGGATGAGGTGATCCGCGCCAAGCTTGCGCGCAAGGAGAAGATTCCCGGCTTCGGCCACCGGGTGTATCGAACCGAAGACCCGCGCGCGACGCACTTGCGACAGATGTCCCGCGACCTCGGCACGCGGGCCGGCCACCCTGCCTGGTTCGCCATGTCGGAGCAGATCGAAGCGCTCGTCAAGAGCGAGAAGAAACTGAACCCGAACGTCGACTTCTATTC
>Ga0209403_10005357_pt1 | contig 13447 bp, 14 predicted proteins | sample ArcticOcean_MG_C_8_FD_187440 | JGI IMG/M metagenome (GOLD analysis project Ga0209403, IMG submission 187440) | Marine microbial communities from western Arctic Ocean - ArcticOcean_MG_CB11_86 (SPAdes) (version 2) | ecosystem: Environmental > Aquatic > Marine > Oceanic | place: Arctic Ocean... | reverse complement strand
CTGCACTTCCCGCGTGCAGGGGGAGTAAGGTGTACACGGGCGAACACGCCGCCGCCCTCCCCCTATTTCGGAAATTCTATGGGTGGTAGATGACCATTTTTAGCTCGGTCATCTCTTCTATGGCGTACTTGGGGCCTTCCTTGCCCATGCCGGAGTCCTTGAGGCCGCCGTAGGGCATCAGGTCGGCGCGCCACTGGGGCCCTGCGTTGATCTGAAGGTTCCCCGAATGGACATTTCGTGCGAATTTCATTGCACGGTCGATGTCCTGGGTGAAGATCGAGGCGCTGAGCCCGTAGGGGCTGTCGTTGGCCATCGCGATCGCCTCGTCGATGTCGTCGAATGGCGTCACCGTAACTGCGGGCCCGAACAGCTCCTCTCGGGAGATGCGCATGTCGGGGGTCACGTCGGCGACGATGGTCGGGTTGTGCATGGCGCCCTCGAAGCCACCGCCGTAGACGGTGCGCGCGCCCGCGCCAACGGCCTCATTGATCCACTCGTCGACCCGAACGGCGTCCTGGGCCCTGACCATCGGTCCCATCTTGACCGTTCCGTCCATCGGGTTGCCGGTGCTGAGCCCCTTGACCCCCTCCGTTAGCGCGTCGAGGTAGTCGTCATAGATTTCACTGCTGGCGATGACCCGCTGGGCCGAGATGCAGACCTGGCCGGCATTGGAGAAGCCGCTGGCGACGGTGCCTGCGACGACTTTGGCCATATCGGCATCGGGCATGACGATCAGTGGCGAGTTGGAGCCGAGCTCCATCGTTACCCTCTTGAGGCCCGCAACCCTGCAGATATGCTCGCCTACCTCCATGCTGCCGGTGAACGTCACCTTTCGGATCCGTTTGTCAGACACGAGGGCGTCTCCGATGGTGCCGCCTGAGCCGGTCACGCACTGGATCGCTTCTGGTGGCAGGCCGGCTTCCAGCAGTATCTCGGTGAGTTTTAGGGCGGAGAGAGGCGTATCGGAGGCGGGCTTGATGATTACCGCGTTGCCTCCCGCTATGGCAGGTCCTACCTTGTGGCAGACCAGGTTCAGTGGGAAGTTGAACGGTGAAATTGCCGCGACGACGCCCACGGGTACTCGTAGCGTGAAGCCTAGCTGGCCTGTCCAGGTGGGTGCGCCGTCCAGAGGGATGGTCTCGCCGTAGAGGCGCTTCGCCTCCTCGCCGGAGAGTGACATGGTCTGGATTCCACGGTCGACTTCGCCGAGACCCTCGGAGATTACCTTGCCCTCTTCCAGGGTGATGGTCTGGCCCAGGTCGTCGCGCCGCTCCTGCATCAGGTCCGCTGCTTTGCGTAGAATCTCGAAGCGCCGGTACCCTGGCATTTCAGCCATGATCTCCGCGCCCCGTACGGCGCTGGCCACGGCTGTGGCCACGTCGTCGACGCTGCCCCGCGGCACCGTGTCTATGACACTGCCGTCGAAGGGGTTCTGCACGTTCATCTTTTCGTCCCTGTCGACCCACTCGCCCGCGATAAACATCTTCATGCCGATTTATCTCCTTGCCGCCTGGCTGTCTGCTTCCTGTCCGCCCAGATACAGGACCAACGGGGCCTGTACTCAGGGGGGCCGACGCGTTGACGCAGTCGCTGAGGTGGGGTTCAAAAGCCCCGTGCGCCCAGCATATGCACTTACGGTAGCGGCGTCAATATGGCGTCTTTACCGGTGGCGCGAGGCACTGTAACCTTGTGGCGGTTCAGCGTAGGTTCATGACGGACTGGGAGGGGTGCAAATGGGTTTCACGGTGTACGACTACCGAGAAGACGTGTGCAACGTACTGGTCACGCCGCAGATCAGGTCGCGATTCATTCGAATGGAGCCCGGAGAGGACAGCGGCGCTCATTCGCACGACCTGGGCCAGGAGGTGTTTCTGGTACTGGAGGGCCGTGCCGAGTTCACGATAGACGGCGAGAGCAAGGTGGTGGGGCCGGGCCAGATGTGTGTGGCTCTGGTCGACCAGCTTCACTCGTTGCGTGTCGTGGGGGACGAGCCAATGACCATGTATCTGTCGGTCACGCCCCACATCCAGCCAACCCACACGATGTGGAGCGCGGATGGAAACCGGATGCCTCACAGGTTTACGCCGTCCAGCGCGTATGACATCGAGGCCGACACCAGCACGCCTCTGCCGGAGCTGATGCAGCGGCTTGCGGAGGCTACACGGGCTGTGTCGGACGCCGCCGGGGGAGCGCTGGCCCGCGAGGAGTCGACAACGATCAAAGAGGGTGACGCCGCTGCACCCGAGGCGCGGGCTGAGATTTGGGATGGGCTCGTGGAGGTGTTTCGCCGCTCTGCCGAACTGGCGGAGCTTTGGAACGAGATAGCCCCGAGGGCCGAAGGAACTTAGGTCAACGGAGGGACGGGCATGACACGAGTACGGATCGGTGTGATCGGGTGCGGAGCAATCGCCCAGATACAGCATCTGCCCTTTCTCACGGAGCTTGCAGAGGAGTTCGAGGTCGTAATGGTGTGCGACATCTCGCCGTCGGCGGCGAAGTACGTCGCAGAGCTGTTCCACGTCCCAATGTACACAACCGACTACCGCGAGGTGCTTGAGTCGGACGTGGACGCGGTGCTGTTGTGCCAGACAGACCCCAAGACGGCGGTGGCGGTGGCCTCGTTCGAGGCTGGTAAGCACGTGTTCATTGAGAAGCCGATGTGCGCATCGCTTCAGGAAGCGGACGCAATTATCGCAGCTGCGGAGGCGTCGGGCAAGGTCGGTCAGGTGGGGTACGTGAAGCTGTACGAGCCGGCCTTCGAAACGGCGCGCCGAGAGGTTGCCACGATCGACGATGTGCGTTTCGTGCAGGTGAACCACCTACACCCGGACAATGCGTTGCACATGCAGCAGTTCCGTACCCGCAGATTCGACGATCTGCCCGACGGCGTGATCGAGGAGACGGCAGCGGCACGCCGGATCGCGATGGCCGACGCTATTGGTGAGGCGTCTCCGGAGGCGGAGCGTGCCTTCGGGATGCTGTCTGGGAGCCTGATCCACGACCTGTACGGGCTGCGGACGCTGTTCGGGATGCCGAGCCGCATTGCCAGCGCGGAGGTGTGGGCCGATGGCCGGGCGCTGAGCACGGTGCTGGAGTATCCAGAAGGGCACCGGGCCGTCATATCCTGGGTGGATCTACCGGAGCTGTGGGACTTCCACGAGACGCTGGAGGTGTACGGCGGCGGGAAGAGGGTTCTCGTGTCATACGAGAGCGGGTTCTCCAGGGGGCAATCCACGGTTACGGTGCAGGAGATCGAGGCGGACGGGACATCGGTGCGCAAGTCGCCGGAGCTGGACTGGGAGAGCCCGTTCAGACGGGAGCTGCGGCACTTCCACGAGTGCATTGTCGACAGCGTGGAGTCACGGTCGCCTGTGGCCTCTGCCAGGGACGACATCGCGCTGATTATAGATATTGCGAAGGCGTACATGACTGGTGGGGCTGTGATAAGGGGATAAGACGGGGCGCTGCCCCGGACCTCGCTGGAGGGCTGGCCCTCTGGACTCCCTTATAGGGGCCGGGTTATATTGTGGGTCATCGGAGGTAGTCATGATCTACGACGGTCACGCCTACTGCTTTCCCAACCTGGGAGGCGACGGCGGCTTTGACGATCCAGAGCAGTTCAGGCGTCACTTGCAGCTTGGCATGGCGCGACACTTCATGCCGGCTTGGCGAAAGCGGGATAGGGCGCCGGCCGATGATCTCGGTTTGGCGGATCCCAATGGCGGATGGAGCTTCGACGCGCTCAACGACGTCGACTTCAGGGCCGCGAGCCATGGCACGTTCGAGTGGACTGTGGACGGCGAGGATTACGTCAAGCAGTACATGGTGCCGTCGGTGGTGGACATGACGTACCCGGCGGAGAGCCTGGTTGCCGAGATGGACTACGCCGGGGTGGATATGGCGCTGATACACCGGACGCCCTACCTTGGCATATCCAACGAATTCATTGCGGACTGTACAGCGCGGTTTCCAGACCGGCTGCAGGGCCTGGCCCATGTCGAGGAGTGGCTCATCCCGACCGACCCTCGTGGATCGTACGAAAAGCTCAAGAGGGCTGTTGCGGAGCCTGGTATGGTGGGCCTGCAGTTTTTGCCCGATCAGATTCCGCTGTATAACCAGTCCGAGGATTGGACGGGGCCGGAGTTTCGGCCGTTCTGGGACGGCGTAGCGGAGCTTGGCATACCTGTATTCATCACCCCGTCTTACAAGTCCCTGGCTACAGAGGGCGGCACTGCGGCAGAGGTCGTGGCCTCGCAGCTGCGTTCGGTTGGCACGCTGATGGCGCGATACCCGGACATGGATGTGGTGGTCACTCACGGACTGAGCTGGCGCGTCTTTGTTGATGGCGAGACGCTGGCGATACCCGACGAGGTATTCGACGCGATGCCGTCCGACAATCCCCGTTTTTCCCTCCAGCTACTTTTCGCGATATCCTTGGGGGACATCTGGGAGTACCCGATGCCGCAGGTGCGGGACACGATGAAGCGGCTGGTCGGCCGTCTCGGTGCTGACCGGCTAATGTGGGGCACCGACATACCCATGGTGATGCGCTTTTATACATACCGCCAGAACCTGGCGCACATACGCCACGTCTCGGACTTCCTCACACCCGAAGAGGTTGGTTTGATCACTGGCGGCAACACGGCTCGGTTACTGGGCGTAAAGGGAGAGTGATAGATATGACTACAGAAGAGGGTAAGCGTCTGGAGGATTTCCTCGCGCCATCCCGAATAGCCGTCGTGGCGACTGTCGGTAAGACAGGCATGCCGCAGCTCACGCCGAACTGGTACGACTTTTCGGACGGACGGATGAAGATATCGACGACAAAGGATCGTCTCAAGTACCTGAACCTGGTCAGGGACGATCGTCTGTCGGTGTGCGTCTATTCGGGTACCCTGGCCGAAGACTATGTGGCGATCCGCGGGCACGCCGAGATAATCGAGGGCGACGCCATCTGGCCTGACACGCTGGCTATAGTGAAGAGGTATGTGACGCCGGACAAGGTCGAAGCGTGGATGACCGCTCTGCGCAAGCAGCCCCGTATCATCGTCTCGCTGGAGCCGGAGCGGATACACTTTCACGGGTAATGTGCGGAGCACGGATCACCCTCACCTCGGTCCTCTCCCTCAAAGGGAGAGGAGGCCGGATCCCCGATAAATAACAAGCTATTTTGGAAGGAGATGCATGTACCCCATCGATTTGGAAGGTAAGACCGGGATCATATTCGGCGTGGCAAATCACCGGAGTATCGCCTGGGCAATCGCGGAGGTTCTTCACGAGGCAGGGGCAAGGCTTGCCATCTGCTACCAGAACGAGCGAGTGATGGAGCCCGTGGCGAAGCTCGTGGAGCCGTGGGGCAACGGGGTGCTGATCGAGTGCGACGTGTCCTCGGACGAAAATGTCGCGGCAGCCTACGAGAAGGCGTCGAAGGAGCTGGGAAGGTTGGACTATATTGTCCATAGCATCGCCTTTGCAAACCGCGACGACCTGGGCGGCCCGTTCGTCGATACCAGCCGTGATGGATTCAAGGTGGCGTTGGATGTTAGCGCGTACTCGCTGATTCCGATCGCCCGGTACGGTGCGCCGTTGATGGGCGATGGCGGCAGCATCCTGACCATGACCTTCCAGGCTTCCACCTCCGTCTTCCCCGGATACAACGTGATGGGGACAGCGAAGGCGGCGCTGGAGAACGAGGTCAAGCAGCTGGCCAATGATCTGGGTCCGCAGAATATCAGGGTGAATGCGATCTCAGCCGGGCCGCTCGACACGCTGTCGTCACGGGTGATCACCGGGTACCGCGACATGAAGCGCATCCATGCCGAGCGTTCACCGATGGGCAGGAACATCACGACGGATGAGGTGGCTAAGACCGCGCTGTACCTGTGCAGCGACATGTCTAGCGGGGTCACCGGCGAGATACTGCATGTCGACACCGGCTACAACATCATGGGGCTTTAGGGGGGCACGGCCCCCTCTTTGGGTGTGGGGGGTCCTCACACATGAGGATCCGCTCTTCCCTGCTCAGAACGTGTCGGCGAAGTGTCCAAGGGTACATGCCAATGCTCGGTCAAATATATATCGAGGTCGAAGAGAACGACAACTGCGAGTACATGTCGATGCAGTTGTACGAGACCAGGGCCGAACCGACGCCTATTACACTGGTGCGTTTGTTTGAGCCGGGCCGCCCAGATGGCGTGTATGAGGTGACGGGCTGGTGCAGCGAAGACGGCGGCACCCCCTGCCCGGCCATGTATGTACCTGTCTCGGATTCCGGACAGGCTATCGCGCACCTGATTTCTGGCGGCGACTGGGGTATTCGGATGCGCGCGGAGGGTTCCACTGCTGACTGGGACCTGGCCGATGAGGACCAGTGGGGCGAGCCCTACCTGGTCCTCACTGACGAGGACGACGTACTAGTGGAGTAGTAGGTGCGTGTAGGTCGGCGCTACATGTCCATATTCATCATCGGGTCTTCGCCGGCGTCGCCTCCTGGGGCCGCAACCGCGAGGCGAGACATGTAGTGGTCCCATCCCATGGTGTGCTTGGCGGCCGACTCCTTCGTTGGCAGATCGGTGTGGCGCAGCCGCACTATGGTCTCGTCCCCGTCAGGGGTGAGGGACATCTCCACGGTGGAAGAGCCCGGAGGGACCTCTTCGTCGCCTTCCCAACCCCAGGTGGAAACTACCTTGCTGTTGGGAGTAACCTCGACAAACTCACCTCTAGCCATGTTCTTGCCAGCGACGTTGACGCGGTATATGCCGCCGGGTCGGGGGTCTAGCATGGCATCGGTGCCCTTCCACCGGACGATCTTCTCAGGGTCGATCAGGAACGGAAATATCGTCTCCGGACTTGCTGATACCCGGACCTCTCGCTCAACCACTATGGTCTGTGTGCTCATCGGATTCTCCTTGTTGCTCTTGTTCAGCCGCCTTTTTCAGCAGGTCGAGGCTGCGGCCCCAGAATTGATCCAGGAACGCCCTGATCTCTTCGAGACCCTCCGGCCTGGCTTTGTACAGCCTTCTTGTCCCGTCGCGACGCATGGACACCAGCCCTGTATCTACCAGGACACGGAGGTGCTGTGATATCGCGGGGCGGGTAATGTCGAAGCGTGACGCGATATCGCCAGCTGACAGCTCGTTCTCGTGCACAATAACCAGGATGTCCTGACGTCGCGGGTCGGCTATGGCCTTCAGTGCGGCTTCAACCATGGAGTTATGTTAGCAATAATTTACGTAAGTGTTAACTTACTTGTGGAGAAGTGACTTTGAGGGCTCGCGATCTAGAGTGGAAATGGTCCTTGGTTACGATGCCCCGTCCCCCCAAGATTAAGAATAAGAGAGTTTGTGAGGGACACCCTCACGCTCCCGGCAGGTGGGCTGCGCCCTCTGCACACCCGCCGATCGAAAGAAGCGTTCGCTGTAGCGTGCCCGGCTTGGAGAGAATTCCGGATGCCACCAGCCCCGCCCGACCCAGCGTGCGCAGCACCAGCACCGGCACTAGCGGGCCAGGGCGAGGCCCCAGACTCTGGCGGCGCCCTGCGATTTGAGGGGCGCTGCGCATGCGCTCATGGTGCTGCCGGTGGTTATCACATCGTCGACGAGGAGCACGTTTAGCCCGGAAGGGTCGCCGATGCACTCGAATGCGCCTGCAATATTGCTACGACGCTGCTCGTAATCATCCATCGTGACCTGAGGTGCTGTGTCTATGGTGCGTCTCAGGAGGTCGGTCGCCAAGGGGATGCCGGTGAGGCGGCTCAACTCCTTGGCCAGGAGTGCGGACTGGTTGTAGCCGCGCTCTCGTTCCCGGCTGAGGTGCAGGGGCACCGGCACGATCAGGTCGACAGCACGCGGCGCTTTCTCCAGATAGGTGTGCAGCGGGCTTCCCAGGACGGGAGTTTAGGCGCGAATGTTCTTGTATTTCAGGTTTTGAATCATGTCTCGCATCGTGCCCTTGTGTAGGTACGGTGCGCGGATGCCGTTGTAGGCGGGAGACGCAGCCTTGCACCAGGAGCAGATACCCGCAGAGGCCGGGGCGGCGCAGAGGTCGCAGTAGGGGCGTTCGAGGCGTGTCAGGGTCGGCTCGCAGGTGTCGCACAGGTACGCTCCCTCGCGACCGCAGGCGGCGCATTTGGGAGGGAACAGCAGGTCGAGGGCCGCGTTGGTCAGCTTGCGGAGGGTTGTCATGCGCTACGGGCTTGTCTAGCTCCTAGATACGTTGGAACTTGCGTACTCGCTGTGCGTCGCCGATCTCGGTGACGTAGATGCTGCCTTCCGCGTCGACGGTGAGGCCGTGGGCTGCGTCGAGCGTGCCCAGTCCGGGGCCTGCATTGCCGCGCCACCGGGTGATTAGCTCCCCGTCCAGCGTCCAGATGCTGACGCCATTGCCGGGGCCCTGCTCAACGACGTAGACGATGTTGTCGCGTATCCAGATGTCGCCTGGCGACTCCAGGTCGGTCCACTCCGTCAGGAATTGGCCCTCGGCGTCGAAGATCTGGATGCGATGGTTTTCTCGATCACAGATGAGAACACGGCCTCGGGGGTCGACCCAGATATTGTGGAGCAGCGCGAACTCGCCGGGGCCGTCGCCTTGCTTGCCCCACGATAGGAGCAGCTCGCCGTCGGGGCTGAACTTGTGGACGCGATGGCCGCCGTAGCCGTCGGAGACGAACATATCGCCATTGGGTGCGATGGCCAGGCCTGAGGGCATGTTGAACGGCTCGCCGATATATGACGGAGAGGGCGCTAGCTTGTCACCCAGGGTCCGAAGCAGTGTGCCGTCCGGGGTGTGCTCGGTGGCGATGTGGAAGTCGCGGTCCACCAGCCAGATGTTGTCGTTGGGTGCTATGTAGATACCGTGAGGGTTTTTGGAGAAGGTCCCCTCGCCCCACGAGGAGATGAAATCGCCGTCCGGGGTCCAGATGGTGAGTGGGTGGAGGCCGCGGCTGAAGACATGGACCTCGTTTTGGGAGTTAACTGCCGCGTCGGAGGCCATCCCCAGGGACCAGTAGCGGGGCATGTCGGGCCACGATGGGACCATCTCGTACCGGTAGTCTCCAGAACCGAGTGTGGTCATGTCAGGCTCCTGTCCAAGTGTGATCGGGGTGATTGTACGGTTGGCTTCTAGGCCAGTCAACGCGGAGGGAACGCCTCCAGTCTCTTTCGAACATCTTCTGAAACCGGGCCGAATAGATCGCTGGGGCTGCCAGAGTGTTGGCCTCGCGCCACCTTTGCTAGCAAATCGACTCCGCCCAGGAAATCGGCTAGCTCTATGTACTCGGCTCCCACGCCGCCGTCCGGGTCGGGGATGGACGTGGTCGCGTTGTGGTAGTTGCCCAGGGGGAACGCCAGGCCTGTTACCGGGTAGCCGTGAACAGAAAAGGCAGTTGCCTCGCAGACCCCGCCCGACATCAGTTGGCGCTGCACACGAAAGCCTTTCTCATGGGTTGCAAGGTGGCGGGCAGCCTGTGATAGCACCTGCTCGGCATCGCCGTCGAAGGTGGTCATCGCGTCGCCCGTGCGTATCACAGGACCCTTCCCCTGCTCCACGCCGGGGATTACGGAGCTGGACTCCACTGAGACCACAATTGTGCCAGAGGGCAGTGTGCCCTCCTCGGCCAGCAGGCGTGCACCGAACAGACCGCCCTCCTCGGCGCGGGTAAACACGCCGTAGATCGGCGCATCATGGCTTTCTGTGGATGCTCGCTCGAGGGCGGCGAGGATGGAGGCGCAGCCGGCGAGGTCGTCCAGGGCTCTCATCGTGATGGTATCGCCGTCCATCTCAAAGTCGGGCAGGTCGAAAATTACAGGCAGGGGCGGAGCCGCAGGCAGCTTATGGTCCAGCGAAAGCGTCACCAGGCGTTCGGCGCGCCGGTCCGTGGGGTCGGTGGTGTTTTCGTGGCGTCCGGTCGTGGCGCTGATCCTGTCGCCGTCGGGGAGCAGGACGAGGACCCGTGTTGGGTTGAGCAGCGACGCTGTCGGCACACCTCCAACGGCGCGGGCGGTGGCGTGAACGCCGTCGGCCTCTATGATCTCGAATCCGGGGTGGTCCATGTGTGCAACCAGGGCGACGGCAGGCGTATTTGCGTTGGGTGTGCCGAGGGTTGCGACGATGTTGCCGAACTGGTCGCGCGAATGCTCGACCCCCATGGCTGCCAGGGCGTCGATGATGTACTGCGCCGGGCCCTCCTCGTAAAAGGGCGTTGCTGGTCGGCGTCCGAGCCCCTCAAGTATCTCCAGCGCGCGCTGATCGGCCTTGTCCATCGCGTATTGCCTCTCGTTTTTGGGTAGGCGCAGGTTAACCCAAAACATCGGTGATGCGCCACAGGCGCGTCGTGCCTTGGTATACTGCGGGCCCAATCCAAGCCCCCCGGAGGACTGCCCCATGGAACTCGGCTACTTTACGATGCCCCTGCACCCTCCGGGCTCGGACATGACCAAGACCCTCGAAGATGACCTGAACCAGATAGTGACCCTGGACCGGCTCGGCTACCAGGAGGCCTGGATTGGCGAGCACTTCACCGCTCAGTGGGAGAACATCCCAGCGCCCGACCTGTTCATTGCACAGGCGCTAGCCCTGACCAAGGACATCGTCCTGGGCACCGGCGTAACCTGCATGCCCAGCCACAACCCATTTGAGATCGCCCACCGAATAGCTCAGCTCGACCACATGGCCAAGGGCCGCTTCAACTGGGGGGTAGGCTCGGGTGGGTTCCCGGGAGACTCCGAGGTATTCGGATTCGACCCAAAGACGGGCGAGCAGCGCTCCATGACCAAGGACGCCATCGACCTGGTGCTGCAGATGTGGGAGGACCCGAAGCCGGGCCTTTACGAGCACAAGCACTGGCGATTCACGATTCCGGAGCCGGTGGACGAGATTGGGCTGCGGTATCACGTCAAGCCATATCAGCAGCCCCACCCTCCAATTGGCGTTGCGGGCGTCTCGGAGAAGTCCGACACCCTGACCCTCGCCGGCCAGCGTGGATGGATGCCCATGAGCATCAACCTCGTGCCGTCGCGCATCGTCAAGTCCCACTGGGACTCCGTCGAAGCGGGGGCGCAAAGTGTCGGACGCACGGCGGATCGAGGTCTCTGGCGGGTCGCGCGCGAGATCTATGTGGCTGAGACCACGGAGATTGCTCGCAAGGAGGCCCTGGAGGGCACGATCACGCGGGACTTTGAGGATTACTTCCTCAAGAGTCTGCCGCTGATGAAGATGCTCGACCTCATGAAGACAGACGTGAACATGCCGGACTCCGATGTTACCGCCGAGTACCTGGTGGATAACATCTTCATTGTCGGCAGCCCGGACGACGTTGCTGAGAAGCTTCGGCGGCTCCACGAGGACGTGGGCGGCTTTGGCGTGCTCCTTGCCATGGGCCACGAGTGGGAGCCTCGCGATGTGTGGCTGCGCTCTATGACCCTTCTGAAGCAGGAGGTGATGCCCCGCCTGGCGGACCTCGCCTGAGGTATCCACCGGCTGGGCAGGCCATGAAGCAAGGAGAGGTCCTGGTCGCACTGCTGGGAAAGGGCGCTACAGTCGTGCGCTACCACGACGAGACCGCGTCTCGGGTTTCTGTTGCATTGGGGCGCAACAAGCAAGCGCGTATCCCGCACAACCGCATCGTAATGGCAACGGGTGTGCTGCTGCCCGATCAGGTGCAGTTCGAGGAGTTTCGCGCGGGCGCCCTGGAGCAGTCGACGAAGATCGACCTCGCCGAGGTGTGGGAGGTCGTCGCCGACGATGGCGAGGCTCTGTCCCTCAATGACCTGGCGGATCTGTACTGGACATCACCCCCTGACCCGACCGCGCTGATGGCGCTCGCTCTGGGGCTCGACCTGGATTCCGATAGGTTCGTGCGCGGTCCCGATGGTTACACGCCCAGGTCGCGTGAGGAGCTGGATGAACTGCTGGCGCGGAGGCAACGCGAGGCCGACAAAGTCCGTGAAGCCGAGGAACTTGTATTAGGACTCGCGGCAGGGACGCTCCCTGCGCCCCTCACACCTCACCAGGACGGACTGCTGCGTGTCCTCAAGGACTTTGTGATAGAGGGCGAGGAGTATCCTCGCAGCCCTACGGCGAGGGCGCTCCTGGAGTTGGCCGCGCCGGGCACGCGAGACCTGGAACGCTACTGTTTCGACATCCTAGCCGGGGCCGGCGTCTTCTCCATCGACGAGCCGCTGGAGCTGCATAGGATCGGTGTGCGCGGGGAATTCACCGAGGACGCGGTTGCCGAGGTCGCTGCCATCGACCTGGGGTATCACATCGCCCAAGCGGGTCGGCGAGATCTGACTGGCCTTTTGATTTTTACCATCGACGACGCGGGCACCGAGGACCGTGACGACGCGCTGTCCGTGGAGCTTGTGGACGGCGGTACGCGGATCGGTGTGCACATCGCTGACGCAGGCACGCTGATTCCGATCGGTGGCGCAATCGACATTGAGGCCGACCGCAGGATGGCGACCCTGTACGTTCCTGATGGCAAAGTCGACATGTTGCCGGTGGGTGTCGCCAAGGGCGTCGGTAGCATGGACCCGGAGCAGTCGCGGTGCGCCCTGAGCATGTTCGTAACTGTGGACGCCTCGGGTGAGACATCCGACCTGGAGGTCGTGCCGTCGGTGGTCAGGTCCACTGAGGCGCTCACCTATGAGGAGGCTGATCGGGCCATGGAGGGCGACGACGGTCGGTGGGCGTCTGCCCTGGCGCAGCTCCAACGCGCCGGGGACACGATCAGGGCCCGCCGAGAGGCAGCCGGAGCCATCAATATCGAGCAGCCTGAGATGGTGGTCGCCGTCTCGGACACGGGCGAGGTTGCCGTCAGGGTGCTTGAGCGGTCCTCGCCTTCCAGACGATTGGTTACGGAGATGATGGTGCTGTGCAACTCGCTCCTGGGGGAGTACTGCCGGGATAACGAGCTACCAGCCATTTTTCGGTCGCAGGAGCCGCCGGACCTTGAGCGCGTTGGGTTGACCTCGCCCGAACTGCCGGAGGGCATGAACGAGGTCTTACATAGATTCTTGCTAACGCGCTGCTTCTTCCCTGCTCAGGTCGACACAGTGGCACGAGCCCATTCCGGACTGGGCGTGGCTGCGTACCTGCAGGCCACATCGCCGCTCAGAAGATACCCGGACCTGGTGGTGCAGCGTCAGATCAGCTCGTTCCTCGCTGGGGGCGAGCCCATCTACGATGCCGAAGCTGTGGGGTCGGTGTCGGCCAGGGCTGCGTTGCAGTTGCGGGAACTAGCCCAGGCGGAGGGGGCTCGCAAGCGCTACTGGTTCCTGAAGTACCTGCAGCAGTCACGCATGGACAGCCTGTTCGAGGCGACGGTGCTCGACAATCAGCCAAGACGCCTGGCCATGCTCGATCTATCGGAGTACCCGTCGCGCATCAGGGCTGAGATACCCCAGGACGTGGTCCCTGGTGACGTGGTGACGCTAAAGCTGCAGGGAGT
>Ga0209403_10005351_pt1 | contig 13453 bp, 14 predicted proteins | sample ArcticOcean_MG_C_8_FD_187440 | JGI IMG/M metagenome (GOLD analysis project Ga0209403, IMG submission 187440) | Marine microbial communities from western Arctic Ocean - ArcticOcean_MG_CB11_86 (SPAdes) (version 2) | ecosystem: Environmental > Aquatic > Marine > Oceanic | place: Arctic Ocean... | reverse complement strand
CATTAAATATTTTATTAGTCCTTCGTCAGTTGAAACTTTTTTTGTTCCTTTGCCGTAAGATACTCTAGCAGACTGTACAATAGAACTATCATCACCCATGTAATCAACTACTCTTACGAAACCATGATCGAGAACAGGCAATGCCTCATAAAGAATTTTTTCTAATTCTGGAGACGTTACCCTTTTAGTCTCATTCTTTTGTGACTGCTGATCTGCAATTTCTTGCTTTTGTTCTTTGGTTAACTTCATGGTGTGTTTTTTTAGAATTATTTTTTCATCTTAAACTGGTAAAAATCAAAACTTTTATTCGTTCCTCTAGTAATTAATTGCTTTTAATTGACATCTTAATAGATTTAGATAAAAGATTCTAAAATCATCTATAATTAACATGATAACAATTATTATTCCATTCTACAATGAAGAGTCAAAAAATAAAAAATCATTATCTCGGTTTCTAAATGATTTATCAAAATATATTTCTCAAAAGTTTAATAAAAAAAATAAATTTATATTGATAGATGACTGTAGTAGCGACAAAACAGTAAAATTAATTGAAGAATTCCTTCACAAACTCAAAAAGAACCAAAAAAATAAGGTTATATTTATAAAAAATGAAAAAAATAGAGGGCATGGCTACACCCTTAAAAGAGGTTTTAAAATGTGCAAAACTAAATACGTGACTACACTAGTGTCTGACTATGACACTCCTTTTTTAGATTTTAGTAAATTTACTTCTAAAAATATAGATTTAGTAATGTTTCCTTGGCTTAATATAGAAAAATATTCTAGAAGCAGACTTATATTAAGTACATTATTTAATCTCATTTACAGTGTGGCGTTTGATGTTAAAGTTAATTATATTCAGGCACCTTGTCTATACAAACATAAGATATTTAAAAAAATAAAAGCTAACGCAAATAATGGAGGAAGTTATTTAGCAGAGGTAGCAGTAAAATTATTAAGGAGTAATATAACTTACGCTGAAGAACATATTTATTACTATAACAAATCAGTAATTGACAGGACAGTTTCATTCTTAAATTTCATGAAAGTAATTAGAGATTTTATTTTACTTTATCTAGTAGTAAGAATACTGAATAAAAGTAAATATACGGTCAAAGCTAAAAAAATATACCTATAAAAAATGTATCTTTTTTTAACCTTCTCTAGCTTTTTGTATTTAATTGTCGGTCAAATAATAATATTTAAATTTTTTAAATTAAAAAAAAAATGGTTTTTAATTACTTTTTTCTTGCATTTGTTTATTAGTATTTACTTTCTGCCAGAAAATTTTAATAGCTATAATATATTAGAGTATTCTTTTTTTAATTTATTAATTTTAACTTGCTATCTATTTTTTTTAACTGGTGTTTTTAATGGCAGTCCGTCAATAATTTTATTAAACAATCCAAGCAAAAAAAAATTTATTAAAGTAGGTTTTATGAAGCATAGATTAAAATTAATGAAAAAGTATAAGTTTTTAACTAATAGTAACAAAATTACACCAAGAGGAAAATTAGTTTTATATGCAACAAATCTTTTGAGTAATATTATATTTAAAGAAAATGATTAATTTTTTTATTATAAATATAATAATTATGGTACTCATTAACCAAATTAATATTAACTCTCAAAGAAAAGTAAAATTTTTCTTGATTGTCAATTTATTAGTTTTATTTTTTGTTTCTAATTCGGCAGTTCAATTTCTAGAACTCCTAATAGTTTTATTTTGTGGGCTCTATCTCTTTGTGAATTGCTATACTGTTCGCTATAGTTCATTAAGAATTAAAATTCTCAATGATATAAAAAAAAAGAAAAAAATTACTTCTGAAACACAATTATATAATGACAGAATGAAAAGATTTAAAAAAAATAATAAAAGTCTTATGAATAAAGATGTTTTTACATTCTTTAATGCTATAAATAATGTTTTTAAAAAATTTTTTATTTAGAAAAATTTTTAATTTATATTTTTTTATATAAACCAAATTATGAAAAATAAAACTGATGCTTATGATAAAAAAATAGTAAAAAAACCATGGGGTTTTGAATATACTATTTTCAGAAATTTAAATAAGCTAGCGATTACATATGTAAATATTTTACCAAAAAAACAAACCTCGCTTCATTGCCACCCTTCAAAAAAAACTGGTTTTATAATTTTAAGCGGTAAGGCCAAAGTTCAAATTGGAATTTATAAATCTAATACTAAAATATACAGCCCCTCTTCATTTTTAATGATAAGATCTGGTTTGTTCCATTCACTCGAGTGCGTTACTAAGGAACCTCTTATAGCGCTTGAATTTGAAACACCTGCAGATAAGAAGGACCTTGTAAGATTCAAAGACTTGTATGGCAGACAATCAAAACCTTATGAAAGCCTCAACAAAGCACAAATAAATAACTCTCTTGTTTTTTTTAAAAAGCCAAAAAAAAATAAATCTTATAGATATTTATTCAATGATCTGGAAATTTTAATAGAAAATTATAAAAATTATAAAAAAATTTTTAAAAATAGCAATAATTCAATTAGTGCAATAATAGATGGAAAAATTGTTAATAACAAAGGTAAACAGGTAATAGGTTGTGGGGAAATAGTCAAAACACAGGCGCTTAAAAAATTATCTAATAAATTTAAAATACATAAAAATATTATATTGATGAAAGTAACTAAAAAAAATATAGATAATCATAGAAAAAACAATTTAGTTCAAATAAGTTAACTCTATGAATAAAAAAGCATTAATAGCAACTTCTAAACTAGTACAAGATCATGAATTTATTTACCCTTTTTATAGATTAAAAGAAGAAGGCTACGACGTACACACATTCAATTGTGAAAAAAACCAAACCGTAGGTTATTTTGGTACAAAAATTCCCCCTAAAGAAGATGACAAAATAGTTCAACTAAATGAAATAGATGTTAAAAATTATGATATTTTAGTACTGCCGGGTGGGGTTAAATCAATGGAAATTCTAAGATTAAATAAAAATTTAATTGAGATTATAAAAAAATTTGATCAAAATAAGAAAGTCATTGCAGCAACTTGCAGTGCTGTAATGATGCTAATATCATCTAATTTAACAAAAGGCAGAAATGTATCTGGATATTATGCCTGGAAAGACGATGTAATAAACTCAGGGGCTAACTTTATTGACAAGCCTTGTGTAATAGATGGAAATATAATTACATCTCCACATTATAAGTATGTTGCGGAATGGATGGCTGGAACCATAAGTGTTTTAAACAAAAATAAATAATTACAAAAATTTTATTTACTCTTGATAAAATTATAGTGTTTTCTTAATTTTTCTAATTTTCTTTAAGCTCATTACGCTCTTAAATTAAATGACAAATTTTCATTGTCAAATTTATTTAAATTTTCTTTTACCCAATTAACTGTTTCGTCAATCCCATCTTCTAAAGAAATTTTAGCTTTCCATCCGGTGTCATTGTAAAGTTTTGTACTATCTAGCCAATACTGTTTGTCTTCTCCGACTCTTCCTTCGGTAATATCAACACATTTATCAAAATCTTTACCTAGTTGCTTACAAACAATTTCCACCAATCTTCTCATTGACACAGGTTCGTCTACACCGGCATTATAAATTTCACCCATTTTTCCATCTTTTAAAACGGCGAATATAGCCTCAGCAATATCCCTACAATGCATGAATGATTTTTTTACTTTTCCTCCACCTTCTAAAGAAAATTTTTCACCTTTTAAAATCACCAAAGCTGCTTTTGGAATAATTCTATATAATAATTGCCCAGATCCGTATCCATTGCTTGGTCTAATTATGTTCATAGGAAAATTTTTAACCTTGTGCATACTTTCTAAATGCATATCGGCTGCTAATTTTGATATTGCATAAGGACTTGTGGGGTTGAGTGAATGATTTTCATTTGCTGGCTTGTCAACAGGTCCATACAGTTCGGAAGTTCCTACTTGTATAAATTTTTTCAAATATTTCTTGTCTAATAAATATTCAACGATTTTTGATACTGCGGTAACATTTGTATCGTAATATCTAAAAGATTTTTCCCAAGATGTAGCGTATGCTAATGCAGCAAAATTTATAATATAATCTGGTTTGTATTTTTCAAAATATTCAAATAAAAAATCTTGCTCGTAAACTATGTGGCAAGCTTTATAGACATATCTATGATCATTTTTTCCAACACCTATGGTAAAAGCGCTGTTTTTAACTTGATTTCTCCCAAGTGACAAAACTAACTCTGTATCTTTTTTTTCCAGCAATAATTTTGCTGTGTGAAGTGCAAAAACGCCAGCTCCTCCTAGTAAACAATATTTCATATATAATTGGTTTTACTTAATTAATTTATTATCTTATAAATTATTTTACTTAAAATAAAAGTTGTTTATTTGTATTTGTGGTAATAGTTTAATGATCAAAAAAGTATTTTTAATGATTTATTGAATTTTAAAATAAGTAGAGTTTACTTTAGAGCGTTTTTCTAAAAAGTATGAAATTAAACTATAATTATCTCCAACAAGAATTTGCTAACCCGAATGAAATTATCAAAGAGTGGAAAAAGTTAATTAAAAGTTCTGATTTTACATTAGGCAAGTATGTTACAAAATTTGAGAATTCTTTTTCAAATTTTATTGGCTCAAAATATTGCATCTCTACAAATAATGGTACAGATGCTTTAATTCTTTGTCTTAAAGCATTAAATGTAGGCCCCGGAGATGAAGTTATTACTGTTGTAAATACTTTTTATGCAACTGTTGGCGCAATAGAAGCTGTTGGTGCGACTCCTGTATTTTGTGATTGCGATGAAAGATATCAGATTGATATTAACGATATTAAAAAAAAAATAACAAAAAAAACAAAGGTGATAATGCCTGTGCATTGGGGTGGTGCATCGCCAGATATGTATGAGATAATGAAAATAGCTAAGTTAAATAATTTAAAAGTTGTAGAAGATGCATGCATGGGTATCGGAGCATCTTTGAAAGGAAAGTCTCCAGGAACCTTTGGTGATATTTCCGCTTTTAGTTTTCATCCTTTAAAATCTTTGAACGTCATAGGAGATGGTGGTGCTATCGTCACTAATGATAAAAAAATTTATGATTGGTTATCAAAATATAGAAATCATGGGATGATCAATAGAGATACTATTGTAATGTGGGGTGTAAACAAGAGAATGCAACCTTTGCAATGTATTGTAGCATTGTGGAGCCTAAAAAAAATAAAAAAAATAATTAAAATTAGAAATAATAATGCAAACTATTATGATAAAAAATTAAATAAATTTAAAGATTTCATTACGATACCAAAGAGAATTAAGGGTTTTACTGAAACTTTTGCACTTTATATGGTACTCTGTAAAAGAAGAGACAAGCTCAAAAGCTTCCTTGAAAAAAAAAATATTGAAGTAAAAATCCATTATCCAAAAGGATTAAATCATCAGCCTGCTTTTAAAAAATTTAATCAAAAAAGAAATCAAGGAAAATTTAAAAATTCTGATAAACAAGCAAAAATGCTATTAACTATTCCAGTACATCAATTTGTTAAAAAGAAACAACAAGATTATTTAATTCAAAATTTGAAAAAATTTTACAAAACTAATGGAATATAAAGTAGAATTAATAGACCTGCGGGCAAGATATGCAGAGGAAAGAAATAAAATTTTAAAAATTTTAGACTCTACTCTTAAAAAAGGGAATTTAATTTTAACTCCAGAATTAGAAGAGTTGGAATATAAAATATCACGATATACTAGATCAAAATTTTGTTTAGGCTTAAATTCAGGAACTGATGCTTTAATCATGGCTCTATGGGCGTGTGGTATAAAAAAAAATGATGAAGTTATTACTAGTTCTTTGTCATTTGTTGCATCTGCTGGATCCATCGCTCATCTGGGGGCAAAACCAATTTTCGTAGACGTTAATGATGATTTAAATCTTAATCCCGATCTAATTGAAAGTCTCATAACAAAAAAAACTAAGGCAATCCTTCCAGTGCATTGGACAGGAAGAATGTGCGACATGGATAAAATTAGTAAAATAGCAAAAAAACATAATTTGATTATCATAGAGGATGCCGCACAAGGTATGGGTTCCTTTTACAAAGGTAAACATGCAGGCTCATATAGCAAAGTTGCAGCTTTTTCTGCGCATCCACTAAAAAATCTTAATGGTATTGGCGACTCTGGATTCATTACAACAAATAGCAAAGATATTTATGAAAAAATTAAGTTATATAGAAATCATGGTTTAGCTGGGAGAGATGTTGTTAAAATCTTTGGTGTTAATTCTAGAATGGATGTTATTAACGCTCAAATAATTAAATTTAGACTTACAAAATTGAAAACCGTAATTAAGAAAAGAAAAAGAAATATTCAATTATATAGAAAATATTTAACAACTAATAAAATTAAAATTATACCCGATAAAAAACATGAAACTAACTCTTATGTAATGTTTATTACTATTTGTGAAAATAGAGATAGATTAAAAAAATACTTAGAAAAACATAAAATTCAATCATTAGTTTACTATGGAACTCCTTTACACAAACATATAGCTTCAAAGCAATATAATATAAAAAATAACTTAAAGAATTCTGAGCTTCTATCTTCAAAAGTGCTTGCATTACCTCATCATCAAAATATAAAAAAGAATGATATAATTTATGTTTGTAAGAAGATAAATGAATTTTATGCAAAATAAGACAGTTTTAATAACAGGTGCAACTAAAGGCCTTGGTCTTGAATGTGTTAATTTTTTTTCTAAAAAAAATTACAAGATAATTGCAGTTGGTAGAGATGAGAAATATTTAAAAAAATTCTCAAAAAAAATTCTTTTTATTAAAGGAGATTTGTTAAAAAATTCATTTAGAAAAAAGGTTTACCAAAAATTATCAGGTACTAAAAATATTGATATTGTTATTCACTGTTTGGGGGGCGGTCTTGGATATAGAAATCCTCTTATTGAATTAAAAGATTTTATTAATTTATTTTTGACAAACTTAGGTATTGCTTCTGAAATTAATAATAAAATTATCAAAAGTTTAAACCCTAAAGCAAGCTACATAGTTCATGTCGGCTCAACAGCATCCTCAGAAGCTATAGGATCAGTTGGCTATAATAGTGTAAAAGCTGCTGTAGTAGCTTATGTAAAAAGTTTAGCTACAAATTTAATTAAAGAGAAAATATTTATATCTTGTATTCTTCCGGGCGCCTTTATTGCGCCAGGAAATGCTTTTGAAAGACTGAAATTAAATAATAAAAAAGCTTATTTAGATTTTGAAAACAATAAGCTTCCAAGAAAAAAAATCGCTAAAGCTTCTGAACTGATGCCATTGATAAATTTACTTACATCTAAAAAAGGTGAAATGTTAGCAGGTAGTTCAATAACAATAGATGCTTGTGAAACTAAAGCTTATAATTTGTAATGTCTCATTTCAACTTTGGTTATTTTAACTCTCCAACTAATAGAAAATTAAAACCAGCTACTATTAAAAAAAAAATATTAGCTTGGAAGAAAAATAAAGCATTCTATGACGGGTTAAGGGAAGATGGATACGGTGGCTTCAAATATGATGGTCGATGGTTAAAAATTCTGCCTAAAATAATTAAAAGATATAAACTAAACCCATCTTCTAGAGTTTTGGAAATTGGATGTAAAAAAGGTTTTTTGGTTCACGATTTAAAAAAACTTGTGCCTGGAATTAGCTGTACTGGCGTAGAAGATCATTTTTATCCAATAAAAAAATGTAAAAAAGAAGTTAAAAAATTTATCAAATACGCAAACTTTACGAAACTACCTTTTAAAAAAAATTCATTTGATTGCATAGTCGCTATTTCTTCAATTTATACTTACAATTTTGGAGATCTTTTAAAAATATTTAATGAAATTAAAAGAGTTTCTAAAAATAATAAAATTTTGATCACCTTAGCTTCGTATGAAAACACCAAAGATCTAGAAAAACTACTTAATTGGACAACTTTATCAACGGTCATTCTTAAAAAAAAAGATTGGTTGAAATTATTTAAAGAAATGGATTACAAAGGTGATTATTTTTTTACTGATGCTAAAGTCTTGGGGTTAAAATAAAATTAAACCTCTTCTAACATTTTAAGATTATTTTTATGTTCTTCACTATCTAAAAAAGGGAAAACACTCTCAAGACCAACACGATCAAAGCTTCCGTCTTTATTCATTTTCATTACTACTCTTGGGTGTAATGGTTGCATTGGGTGCATTTTAACTACACATAAATGTGGCTTATTATTTTTAAGGATCTTATTTAGTAAGTTTGTTTGTAGGGTATCAGAATTAATAAACGAAGTTTCAAAATTAAATGCTTTACCTATTTTAATAAAATCAGGACAGCTCACACCGCTTTTAGGATGCGCACCAACATATCTTTTAAAATTCTTAATTTGCATTAATTTTTGAGTTAAATAACCATCATTATCAATAACAAATATTTTTATAGGTAAATTATAATGAATCACAGTTTGTAATTCTTGTACATTAAACATTAAACCTCCATCACCAGCAAGACATATGACTCTATTTTTTTTTGAACCAATGCATGCTCCAATTGCTGCTGGTAATCCATAGCCCATAGAAGCAAGTCCACTTGATGTAAAAATTCTCTGATTATCTTTTGCCTTAAATGATTGCATAGTGCAGGTAAAACTTGTTCCCATATCTGTAACTACTATATCGTTCGACTTAAGTTTTTTACTCATTTCATTTATGAATCTAAAAGAGTTTGTGAAACCTTTTTGTCTTTTTTGATGTTCTTTTACAATTTGATATTTATCTTTTAAAAATAAAATTTTTTCTCTCCAAGTTTTAAATTGATTATTTTTAATATATTTTTTTTTCAACTCAATATTGATACTTTTGAGAAAAATTTTAACATCTTCTTGTATTTTAATGTCAGCTTTAAAAGTTGGTTTGTTTAATTCTTTTTTTGAAATATCAACATAAATTTTTTTAGAATTCACTGAGAACATGTCATCCATATACCCCACTTGTGCTGTTGACATTCTTGATCCTAGAACGATTAATAAATCACATTTTTGAACAGCATAATTGCTAGCTCTATCTCCAAAAACACCTGATCTTCCGATTACATTTTCTGAGCTTGAATTGATCAAGTCTATTGTGTTCCAAGAAGTTGTTAATGGTATTTTAGTTAAATTAATAAATTCTATTAAGTCTTTTTCTGCTTTGGCAGATCTAATGCCATAGCCACTTATTATTATTGGTTTTTTTGATTTTGAAATTAAATTTAAAATTCTATCTTTTAAATTTTGACTAATTTTATTAGTTTTCTTACTAAGAGATTTATTTTTTTTTGTTTTTTTAATTTTTTTAATATCTAGGTTAAAAGATTGAACGTCTAATGGTATCTCAATCCAAACTGGGCCTGGCTTACCTTCTAATGAAATTTTTATTGCTTCATCAAATATAATTTCTATATCGTATGGATTAATTATTGTTTTACAAAACTTAGTGACAGGTTTAGCCATATCTACTACGTTGGCTTCTTGAACGCCTAATTGTCTATATCCGATATTTGCTCCAATATCTTTTTTCATAACTTGGCCAGATATTACGAGCATTGGAATTGAATCAACCCAGGCTCCTGTAACACCAGTTAAAGTGTTAGTTCCGCCAGGGCCGGTTGAAACATTAACAACACCTGGCAATCTTGTTATACGTGCCTCACCTTCAGCAGCCATTGCTGCTGCCTGTTCATGATGCGTATATATTACATTTAAACCAGGGTGAGAGCCTATTGAGTCGTTAAAGTGCATAGAACCTGCTCCTGTAATAGAAAAAATATTTTTTAATTTTTTTTTATACAAATAGTTGGCTAGGTAATCTGCGAATTTCATAAATATTTTTTTAAATTATTATCCATATTTGAAAAATTAAAACTTTTAAAATTTTTTTTTAATTTGTAATTATCAAATTGTCTTAATCCTAAATGATGCATAGGTCCATTTCTTTTTATAAATTTAATTTTTAAATAATTCTTTTTTATTTTTTTTATCTTTATTGCAAGATTATAAAAAGAAACAATTTTAGAACTAACAATATTTATAATCCCTGTAATTTTTTTTTGTGATGACATGTATATAATTTTAATCAAATCATCAATATAAACATGGTCTCTTCTTTCTTCTCCCTTACCAAATAAAGAAATAGTCTCATTTTTAATTAAATTTCTCATAAATCTATTTGGACCATAGGAGTTATGTGTATCATTTTTTCCATAGAGCAAAGTTGGCCTTAATATTAATAATTTTTTATAAAAGAAGTTTTTTAGTAAATTTTCTCTATGTAAATGCATCAGACCATGCATTGAAGTAGGTTCTGTAAGACTGTTTTCAGTTATTTTTTTCTTAGTATCAGAGTAAACAGCATCGGAACTTATATAAATAATTTTTTTTACATTCTTTATATCAATACCCTTTATGATGTTACTGATTATTTTCATATTGTCCAAGTGGTCATCTAAATTTTTTGCTGGTGCGATAGATGATGTTATTACAAGTGTATAATTCTTCTTATTTTTTAAAATTTTTTTTAATTTATCGAAAGAATTTTCTTTTAAGAAATTAATCTGACTTTTGCCAATAGCTAAAGGTTTTTTATTTTTTTTAATTAAAAAATTTTTTAAAGATTGTGCCACAAAACCACGCGAACCTAAAATAATAATGCTCATCAATTATTTCCAATAGAAGAATAATTAATATTTTTATTCATAAAATATTTTTTAAAGAAACCATAAGGATCAATATAAAAAGTATTTTTTTTTGTAAATAATTTCATAAGTTTAGGGTTATACAAACTATTGACAAAAATAATACCATCAAATTTCTTTTTATTTTTAAACAAACTATTAATTACATCATTTTTAATTAAATTATTTAATTTTTTGTTTTTTTCCAGAATTGTAATATCGTAAATTTTATCTAATTTATTTAATAAAAATAAAGATAAAGAATTTTTTATACTAAGGGTATTTTCTTTATATGTAATTCCACATATCAAAAGAGAAGATTTTTTTGGTAAGTTTTTTTTTACTAGATTTACAGTCCACATTTTCATTTTTTGATCAAGATTTATCCAGCCATCTAATATTCTTTTATAATTAAAAAGCTTATTTGAATTCATTAAATCTCTTTCCAAATTTCCTCCTGACAAACCTGGTGATGGGTTCAAATATGCAAATTTTCCAATTCTTTTATCAAGATGAAGAGCTCTCTTTACATCTGACCATCGCGCATTAATCTTTTCACAGTATAGTGAAATAAAATTTGAAGTCATAATTGAGGAAATAAGCATTAGATTAATAGAAATTTTTGATAGTTCTGCAGATTCATAATTCATTTCAATAATACTCGGTGAAAAAAGTTTCAATAATCTTCTTATTTTATTACTTAGAAAATCATTACTATTTTTTTTACCAATTATAATTCTCTCTGGATGTATGGCTCTAAACATAGCTTCGCCAAAGATTAAGGTTTCAACCTGATAAAATAATTTTCTTTTTAGACCTAACGATCTAGTAAAACCCGGATATACTTGTGATAATATTATTAGCGGGATACTTTTATCTATTTTTTTATCTAAATATAGTATTTGTTTTTTTACATCAGAAATATTTGAAATATTTTTTGCATTTGTTTTTACATCATTTGAAAAAAAAATAACATCGCATTTGTTGAGGTCATTTATATTATTAGAATAAATTATTTTTTTACTTTTTATTATTTTTAATAAATCTTTTTCATAAACATCTAAAATATAATTTTTAAGATTTATTATTTTTTGTTTATTTGAGTCTACAGCAATAACATTTAAATTTTTTTTTGCATAAGCTGCACTATAACAAAGACCCAAATGAGAGAGGCCATAAAAGCCAATATTTTTTAGCATTTTTTAATAATGTTATAGATTTCTACTTCTTTAGACAGCTGAAGGGCCTTAAACTTACCTTTAATAAAATATTTCAATTCTCTTGCCCATGTAAAATCTTTTGCTGGATATTTATAAATTAACGTTTTAGGTTTTCCCGAAGGGAATTTTCTTTTTTCAAAAAATAATTTAGTTTTTCCCCATTTTGGTAAACCAGTCAATTCCAGCATACCTTTACTACCAACGATTAAAATTTTAAAATAATTTTTCCAATAAAGATAGGAAACATCCAGAGAAATAAAAAAATTTTTATTTATAGTATTCATATTAAAGTAATCAGGTGATTTATTTTCAAAATTTTTTTTAAAAAAATTATTTATATTTTTAGGCATCATATTGAATAAAAAAAATGTTGTATCTAATAGATGGGGAATTAAATCCATAATTACTCCTTTTCCTTTATTTTTCCATTTAGAATCTTTAATATTTCTAGCTGTGCCATTACCATATGTCATCTTACAGAAGTAAAGTTTTCCAATTCTTCTATCTTTTAATATTTCTCTACACTTTAATATAGAATCTTCAAATCTGTGATTATAGGCGGAGTAGATTTTATTTTTAATTTTTTTTTTGTTCATTAAAAAAAATTTTTTTTCTTTATCGGTTGATATCAAAGGTTTTTCAATTAAAATTTTAACATTTAAATTTAAAAAAAAATTTAAGAATTTTAACCTATCATTATAAGGTGTGCAGATCATCACATGTGTAATTTTTTTTAGACTGTCTTTAGTTATTAATTTTAATGATGTGTAATCTGAATTTGACACATACGGATCTAAACTTATTGATTTTATTTTAAGTTGATCTAAAATTTTTTTTCTTTTCTTTCCTTGTATACCTAGGCCAATTATCAAAACAAATGTCATTTACTTATAATTTATTTTTTTTTATCTCATCAATCCTGTTTAGCATTTCGCTGATCTTTATGGGTATATTCCCTTCTCTTTCGCATGCTATGCTTGCTGCAATAGAAGAAATTATAGAACTTATTGCATGATTTTTTGACACAACCATTGATAAAGTTGCGTAAGCAATGAGAGCGTCACCTGCTCCAATAGGATCAATTAAATTTGTAACAAATGAGTCTAAAACATAAAAAGAGTCTGACTTGCTCCAGTCTTTTTTTCTATAAGTTAAAGTTCCCTTTTCTCCTAATTTCAAGATTAATAATTTACATTTAGACTTCTTAAAAAGTTCTGTTGCAAGTGGCCTTATAGAACTATCCTGGTCTCCCAAAGAAAATCTTGCCTCTCGCTCATTGGGTGTAATCAAATCAAACTTTACAAAATCTAGAATGTTACCCCATCTACTTGCAACTTGACTGTCAGCTACTTTAAATGTTTTTTTTGGTATTTTATTTATATATTTTATTATTGATTCTTTGTTAAAAATTCCATGTCTAAAATCACTAAATATAATCGCATTAGTTTTTGTATTAGAAATTTTTTTTTTAATTGATTCTGATATTTCATCTG
>Ga0209403_10005343_pt1 | contig 13464 bp, 9 predicted proteins | sample ArcticOcean_MG_C_8_FD_187440 | JGI IMG/M metagenome (GOLD analysis project Ga0209403, IMG submission 187440) | Marine microbial communities from western Arctic Ocean - ArcticOcean_MG_CB11_86 (SPAdes) (version 2) | ecosystem: Environmental > Aquatic > Marine > Oceanic | place: Arctic Ocean... | reverse complement strand
ATATCGTCATCATCCCCGAGTTCAAAACGGCAAACCCGGAGGTATCGAAACAAGGAGTTCGCTTATATACCTCAGCGATTCGGCGAGGCTCACCTGATTACCTGGATCCCCGACTCAATTGTCATAGCAAGTTGCACGAAGTGATCGCACTCAGTCAGGCACTCAACGCCGGAGCGGACGAAGCCCTGATGCTCGACATTAATGGATTTGTATCTACCTGCAATGCGACCAATTTTTTCATTGTCCGCAACGATGAGGTTTGGACCTCCACAGGGAATTACTGCATGAATGGAATAACCAGGGCCAAGGTCATCGAAACGTGCCGCAAGAATGGCATCCCGGTTTACGAAAAAAACTTTTCCCTGATGGACGTTTACAGTGCGGATGAAGTTTTTGTTACGGGCACCTTTGGCGGATTGACTCCGGTTACCGAGGTGGATGGACAAAGCATCGAATCCACGTCTATCCCAGGTTCACTCACCCAAACCTTATCACAATTGTACCAAGAATCTATCCGGCAATACATCCAATCGGTCAAAGAGTGACAAACCATTCACCAGTACGAATATCACTGTGGTCGGGGCCGCGCAATGTATCGACGGCGATTACGTATGCGTTTGCTCAACGCGATGACACCGTCGTCTATGACGAACCACTCTACGCACACTATTTAGCCCATACGCATGCTCACTCATTCCATCCGGGAGCTGAAGATATTTTAAAGGCTCAAAATAACGATGGGAGCCAGGTCGTTGAGGAAATCATACTCCAAGAATCAGACGAACCCATTCTGTTTTTCAAGAACATGGCCCATCATCTGGTCGATCTGGATTGGAGTTTTTTTAAACAACTAAGAAATATTATTCTTACCCGGGACCCACGGGACATGTTGCATTCGTATTCGAAAACGATTCCAAATTTCAGTATCGTGGATACCGGCTATCCGCAGTTGAAAAAGATCTGCGAGACACTGATTTCACAAGGAGAGACTCCTTACGTGATCGATTCGAAGAACCTCTTGGAAGATCCGGAAAAAGCGCTGCGTATCTTGTGTGACTCCCTGGACTTAACCTTTGATTCAGCCATGTTGTCTTGGGAAAAAGGACCCAAGGACTTTGAGGGAGTTTGGGCTCCTCACTGGTATCACAACATTCATCGGTCATCCGGATTTCAGCCGTATAAACCAAAGACAGAGCCGTTCCCTGAAGAATTTCAACCTCTGCTGGTTGACTGCACCCCCATTTATGAGTATCTCATGCAATTCTCGGTGATTTAGTGAAAATAGGCCTTATCTTGGCCATCTAAAGAACCTTGTGCTTTTAGAAATATCAGCCTTCTATTCCGGCGTTTATTTCAATTTTCCTGATAACCCATGACTCATCCTGACCAGTCTGTTAGTTCTTCCGCCCGCAAACGCGTAGTCGTTTCGGGTATGGGCATCGTATCTTCAATAGGATTGGACCAGGATACCGTGTGGCAAAACCTGATTGCTGGCAAAACGGGGATAGACACCTTAAGCTCCATCGATACTAGCGAATGCAAAGTAAAGATTGGTGCAGAAGTTCCAGAAGGGGTGGTAGAGGAACAGCTTAAACTACTCAGACGCCGACCCGTAGACCGGACTCTCGATCAGAGCATAGTAGCGGCAAGAGATGCTCTGACCCAGGCGGGTCTATACGACTCCGAGGCCGAACTGGAGAACCAGGACATATCGGTGGTTTTCGGAACGGGAGCCGGAGTCGACCACAGCCTGTACAACGCCTTTAAGTTATTTGAAGAAAAAGGACCCAAAGGGGCACGACCAACTACTGTGCCTCGGTGTATGCATAACGCCATATCAGCCGCTCTTTCGCTTCAGTTTAAACTCACCGGAACCAATTACATGGTTGTTTCCGCCTGCACCTCTGCTTCCAATGCCATGGGCATGGCATTCCGAATGATTCGAGATGGCTACGTGGACACCGTGCTTACCGGAGGCGCAGATGCCTTCTTCAATCCTTTCTACTTTGGTATTTGGAATAACATCCCTGCCCTTTCAAAAATTGAAGACCCACTCAAAGCCTGCCGACCTTTTGGCGTGGACAGAGAAGGAACTGTATTGGGAGAAGGGGCCGGTGTCCTCATTTTCGAATCGTATGAAAAGGCGACAGCTCGTGGGGCACCTATCCTAGGTGAAATCCTTGGATACGGTGAATCTTCGGATGCCAAACATATAACAAGCCCGGACGTCGATGGCCAAGTAAAGGCCATGCGGATGGCGTTAAACGACTCAGGAATAAATCCAGGAGACTTGAGTTTTATCAACAGCCATGGAACGGCCACTAAAGGAAACGATAGTTGCGAGAGTCAGTCCATTCGAACCGTTTTGGGAAATGGGGTAGACCAAGTTCCCGTCTCCGCAAACAAAAGCTATTTTGGGCACAGCCTAGGTGCGTCCGGAGCCCTCGAGTCGATCGCCAGCCTCCTTTCACTAAAGCATGGCTTGGTACCAGGAAATTTAAATTTAGAAAATCCCGACCCCGTATGTAATGTTAACCTGATTGGGGCCAACCCAGTATCCATTAAGCCGGGACCTGTAATGAAAAACAGTTTCGGATTCGGCGGAGGAAATGGGGTATTAATCCTTGGACCACACAACTAAATATTTTATGAGCGACACATCAAAAGAAGACGAACTTATTGCTAATCTGCGAATCATCATCGAAGGATGCGCGACTGATCCCATCGACCTGAGTAATTTCAGTACCACGACAAAGGTGCAGGAAATCGGATTGGATTCACTTACGATCTTGGACATGTTCTACGATATCGAACAGGAAACTGGTATCAGTATCGAACAAGAAGAACTCGTCGATTTTCGCACCGTGGGTGACATAACAACCCTACTGATCAACAAAGGGGCTTGAAGGCACTGTTTCATTTAATCGAGTTCGCCTTGGCCAGGGTGTTACTCTTTTTCTTTGATCACCTTCCTTATAGTTTAAACTGTCTGATCTCAAAAGGAGCAGCCAACCTCTGGTGGTGGGCAGACTTCAGGCGACGTCGGGTGGCTCAAGAAAACATACTGCGTAGCGGTGTTGAAACCGACCCTAAGCGTGCAAGAGCCATCGCCAAGCGATCCATCCAGGTATTTTCCATGCTGGTATTCGAATCACTCAGGTCGGATCAATTTCTCGAGGGCGAAAAATGGCGCGACCATGTGAAACTCGATATCAAGCCTGACGTATTGGAGGTTCTAGAAGATCCCAACCAGGGGTTGCTCATGGCAGCAGGTCATTTTGGAAATTGGGAAATAGCAGGCCACTTGCTTTCACGCTACAAACCGATAGCCGGAATCGCACGAAAGATGAATAATCCAAGGATCGAGAAACTCGTCCAAAGCCGAAAGGCTCGAGCCCGATTTCGGCCCATCCCAAAGTACGATAGTAATCCGGGACGCCTGATGGAGGTCCTGAATGAAAAACAGATCCTGGCGCTTCTGTTCGACCAACACGCCGGGAGTTATGGAATGCAGATCGATTTCTTTGGGCATCCGGCGGCTACCTATAAAACCATCCCCATGCTCCATCTGGTAACCCGCACACCGGTCTGCTACATAGAATGTATTCGCACGGGTCCCATGCAGTTTGAAGTTACCACTTCCAACCTGATTCAAAAGACTCAGAGCGGAAATAAGGAAGAGGAGGTTCGCTCCATACTGGAACAGCTGAACCAACACCTCGAGATGACCATTAGAAAAGACCCCACTCAATACCTCTGGGCCCACCGCCGCTGGCGAGATTAGTCAAGGAATCCTCGATAAAAATTGAGGGCTTGATGGTATTCTGAGATCGCACTTTCCTCGAGAACTCCTTGATGGCGAAGAATTTCGTCCTCCACTCTTTTGATTAGGTAGGCCACTTCTTCTTGTCTGGGTTTTAACGGCGTACCAGGTACATCAAAAAATACAGGAGCTGTGTGCGCAAAGCGCGGACGACCCTCGTCGGTATTGTCAATCGCCCTCACCGCAATCCAGGATGTCCCCTCCAACTCAAAGTCAAAATCAAACGACACACTTCTAAGTGTATCCATCGCATGACCTCTTACCTTTAGGAAAGATCGTATTTTGCCATTAACAATTAACTCAACAGGCAGACCTTCATAGTCTGTGGAAAAATCGAACGTCCCGGAAATATTTACCGTATCTCCATTCCTCTTATACTCAACCTGCAGCATCGGCCCTGTCGTCACGAAACTTCTTCCAGCCACCAAACCTTCCAACCACTTTTCATAGCTGAAGTCGCCGTCAACTTTCACATACACTCGCCCGAACCCTAGAGGAACAGGATGTACACCGGACGCCGTACCAGCCGTAGGTTTCAAATCAAATCCACAATTCAGTAAAGCGTAGTAATTTTTAAACCCGAAATCGATCCAGCCTCGTTCAGCAAACTCGCCATTCTCCATTTCAACTTCCATGTATTCACCAGCATACTCAGAATACCAGGTCTTAAACTGAAATTGGGTTCGCCAGATATGGTTGTTGGTCAATTCATAGAGCCCGACATTCATTACCGGAACGAGCATCATAGACCAAGGCCAATTATGTTTATCAAGCTCTAGAATCCCTCCCTGCCTTCGAGCCTCATCCGCGATGGGTCCAACCGGAGGAGCCGCCAACTCTAAAGCTTTTTTGTGATTCAAGATGAACACCGCGCCCAATGTATGTCGGTTTCCGTTGACCGTGAAAATCTCATACTCCGTATTCACTGGCCATATCACGTGAGTCGAATCGACCTCAATTAACTTCGCCGGAGGCACGGGATCAGGATTCTTGCTATTTAGTTTTGGAGTAGCCCGAGTATCGGTTACCCACGCGTTAAGTGGAAATGCTACATTCAAATCCTCCGCCAACATTAAAGTGGGTAATTCCTCAACCGTTCGATGAACATGAGTTTCACCACTATACCAACCTCGATCAGCCATATTGATCCAGCGCTTGAGAGAAAGGGTTATTTCTTCAGGTTCCTCATTTCGTGAAACTATAAATTGCTTTGATGCTGCCAGATACTCTTTCCCTCGTTCTGCGGAAATGGTGTACTCACCAGGAGGGAGTTTAGCCACAAACGGATGAGCGGATAAACTGGTGTGGACTTCAATACTTCCGTTATTACGAATCTTCGAATAGCGAATCGCCGTCCCATCCTGGGAGCCACTGACCGCGTGAAAGAAATCTCCAGCCTCCGATTCTATATATAATCGAACGGGTAGAATATCACCATTATCAGAATCAACAGCCCTACCCCGAATTTCAAAAACCTCCTGCGCCGTGGAAACCGTCAAACCATGGATACATATCCAAAGAATAAAAATGACTTGAATCGGGGAAGTTCTATTCATGGTTCATAAATCAATTATTGGTAATAATCGAATCGCAGCCATTAAATTCAGCAAATGTTTCCAGGGCTTCGGTTAATGCGGCTTCGAATCCTTTTTTATTCTTCAACCCAATTTCGTAATGAAGGTTTTTCACAATCAACGTTTTCGTTTTCCGATCCGCCTTCATATCGATCCGCGCTACCAATTCATCGCCCCAAAGTATCGGACAAACAAAATACCCATATTTACGTTTCGGTTCCGGCACATAACATTCGATCGTATAATCAAAATCAAACAACAGGCTCATGCGGTCTCGTTGAATTACCAGGTTGTCAAAAGGAGACATAATTCGAACGACTCGCTTGGAGGATTTTCGCTTTTTAAAAGTATCAAGCGTATCGGCAAACGCATAATAAACTTCTCCCTCGATTCCCTTAACGGCGACTTCAATCAACTCTCCACTTTTTGCTTGTTCGTTCAAAACTGTTTTTAGCACCTTCCTATCACAGGCTTGAATGTATCTACTGATTTCAGTTTCACGGGCAATTCCTGATGCCCTAAGAGCGCGCTTGATTTGGTAAGCTGCGCATTCCTCAGGCTCAGGCTTTCTCGTATCCAGTCCTTCAGGGAGCACGCGTTCGCTTAGGTCGTAAATCCGTTGAAAATTCCTCCGGGCCGTAACCATCAGTTCGCCTCTCAAATAAAGTAAATCGAGGGCAGCTTTAGCAGGCTTCCAATTCCACCACCCTTCTGAACCTTTGTTCTTTACGTGCTCAAAATCTTTCGACCCCAAAGGTCCTTCTTTGGAAATTCGTTTGAGGATTTTCTTAAACAATGGCTTAGCAGAAGCTAAGCGTTCCTTTTGCCACTTCGCGGTAGGTGCTTGTTTATAGGCATCCATTTTAGGCAGAAAGAATCGGTAATCCTCCATAGGCATATACGAAGCTGCATGTGCCCAATATTCGAATACGGTTTTGTCTTTGGCCAAAAGTTCATTTAAAAACTCCGGGGCATAATCCTTTTGTCGAGATGAAAGAATATGGTGGTGAGCTCGCTCAATGACAGAAATCGTGTCAATCTGTAGGTAACCCAAACGCTTTACTGTACTAAGAGTCGCCGGCCTACCTTTCTCACGTAGAGCAGTTCCAATAGAGGCTGATACCGCCAATCTTCGTGCCTGTGACTTTGAAATTTGATGCATAAATGGATGAGACTTAATTCTAAATAGATCCGAAGGATTGCCCTCACAAATTAGAGCATCAGGGAATTCAAACTCGCTCAATGATTTCTTTGAAAATGTGCTTTTGTATCGGACCCTTAGACTGCTACTATAACCATTCCTGAACATACACCCTATGAAATATACAAAATACATGGCACTTGCCGCATACGCGTAAGGAAATCTCGAGTAAGGCAAACAAGAAAAGGGGCGAGCCAATAATAAGAAAGATCCGAAAGAACCAAGTCTTTGATTGTGACATCGATTTCATAGGATCAGACAGACGCTTGGAATTAAGGACACTCGATTCATTTTTTAGGCAACCGTCTTTATTGAATAGACTTCAGAATTCGTCAAGGCCGCTGGAGCAGTATGAAGACTCTACTGTTTATACAACATTCACCAATCTGGTCCATGCGCCAATCGCTAGAGACCACGCAAAGGACTCCAGTAAATACAACCCTATCTAGATGACACGGCTGCCCTGGGTGGTGAACCGGCTATGGTGGTTCTTAGCACGACACGACGTTGACCCGGATAATCATTGATAGCTGAATGCAGGAGACAGGTATTCGACCACATAGTGAGCGTTCCAGGTGCCCATCGAAGCCGACAAGCGTATTCAACCCGTTGCGCATGCGTTTGCAAAAAGGTTATGATCGGTTTGCTCTCCGCCTCTGTCATGCCGACAAAATGGTTGAGCGCACCACTGAGGAACAAGTGCGGTCGGCCTGTGGTGGGGTGGCAACAAACAAGCGGATGGTGAGTCTCGATTTCTTCGACTGCTTGCGCACTTGCTTTAACATTTAACGTTTTATGCACAGCGTTGACCGCATAGACCCCCTTGCCTTCGTGTACACCTATCAATTTTCGAATTAGCTCCCGCATAGCATCAGACAGGCCTTCGTACGCCGCAGAAAGGCTAGCGAATAAAGTATCTCCCCCCACCTGCGGAATTTCCTCACCGTAAAGCATAGTTACAGCCGGAGGATTCTCCATCCAAGCCATGTCCATATGTAAATCCTCCCCAACAACTTTACCACGATCTTCGGATTCTCGGGTAAATCGCACGACGTCATCAAAACCATCAAGAGGGGTATGAATCGGATTTCCGGTGAATGGCCCAAATCTGCGAGCAACTTTGTGGAAGGATGCAGGATCCAACGATTGATCACGGATTGCCAGAACATGATAATGATCTAGAGCCATTTGCACCTGTGCGATGTCCTCGTCGCTCGCAGCATTTAAATCTGTACCCAAAATTTCAGCACCAAGACTTCCGGTTAACGGAAGCAACTTAAAAGACGTGAATTCCGGGATTTCATTTGAACTATCTGTCATAAGGCTAGTGTTACATTATTTATGATAAAGACCATGGGTGGAAGAGATAATATACAGGAATTCTCATAGCAACCTATAAAAGACCCAACGCTTCTACACCTAAGACTACGGAGAGTCATGGCGCATCCTGCTCGAGGGTCAAGAGTTGCGTTTCACGGCCAGCCCATAGAAGAGGAATCACTCTCAATAAAACAAGTGAGAGGTGCTTGAAGAGTGTGGTTTTTAGTGGTGATTTCTCAGTCAATTTGAGCCGGACAATGGAAACGTTTTTGGTCTCAGTATTATTAATAATCGTTCGAACCACCTACCTGATAAGGAGAACCATAATAAGGCGATTCGTAGCTATCTCCACCGCCGCCCGAATAGAAGCCAGAATTATAACCTGTGTTTCTTCGCCGTTGGGAAAATTTCGCAATCTCATACTCTTTATCTACTTCGTAGATGGGTACTCCATTATCGGCAAACAATTGATTCACGGTATCATACATTTGTTCAGTCAGTTTGTAGGAAGACGCTTCGTTTAACCAGACAACCATCCGATATTTTTTATGTTTCAAATGGAATTGAGAAGGAGATATTGAAATGGCCTCCATTTCATCGATAGGAATCCTCACGATACCGTAGGTCTCAACCTGTTTTTGATTCCGTGACATAATATAAAAATGGGAGTCTGTCAGAGCAACAATCCCTTTCGAAGCAGCGATTTCATTGTCTGGAAATTCTCTAGCCGCGCGGTAGTCACAGTAACTTAAAAATTTCACATCCGATTCCTTGACCTTCAAGATCGGTGCAACGTGCTTTGCATGTTTATCAACGGTTAAATATTTTGCGTCGCATCCCAATAGAAAGATGGCGACAACGAAGACCTGCAAAGCAGTTTTGGGGATGGTGGGGTATTTCATGCTACTATTTTGTTTGGAAAGACACCAACGAGATAGACAGGAATACGGCCTAGGAGCAATGATAAATCCGTAAGTCACCCATACTGGTGATGTCGCGAAACTGGTGAAAATCGGAAATAGGCAGCTTAATTCTAATGGATCTAGTGCCTCGATATCTATGAGCGTAGAACTAGCTTACTGGACAGAAAAGTCGTCCTTCCCTTTAGGCCAGCTATGAAATTGACCTCCAATTTTTAAAGTGGACTATGGAGGCTTGAAATTCTTCCCTACGGTTAATTTTCCCTAATGCGTTTATCCCTACTTAATTTTTCTCTTATTACCATTTGGACAATGGCATGGAGACTTTCTTGTCCCCTATTGGCTCAAGAGGAGCTGGTTGACTTCAACCGCGATGTCCGTCCCATCCTTTCTGACAAGTGTTATAAATGCCACGGACCGGATGCAGTTAACCAAAAATCGGAATTCCGGCTAAATTCGTTTGAAGAGGCTATCGCCGATCTTGGTGGCTATGCGGGTATTGTTCCGGGTGATATTGAAGCCAGTGAGGTTCATTTCCGTATCTGGGAAGATGTGGTCGATGAGGAGCGGATGCCACCTCCAAAGTCGAAACTGAGTTTGAGCGAGAAAGAGAAACACACGCTTGATCGTTGGATAGCGGAAGGGGCGCCCTATGATCAACACTGGTCGTTTAAGCCTATTAAACGTCCTGACCTACCGGCGCTAACCAAACAGAACGAATCTTGGGCGAACAACGAAATTGATTACTTCGTAGCTTCGCGGATTAAAAAGGAAGGTCTACAAGTGTCGGACCAAGCCTCCAAAGAGACGCTTATCAGGCGAGTCACATTAGACTTAACGAGGCTACCTCCTACTCCGGAAGAAGTGGATGCGTTCTTATCCGATAAAAATACCAATGCATGGGAGCAGGTGGTTGATCGATTACTTGCTTCAGAAAGTTACGGTGAAAGAATGGCTTTAGTTTGGTTGGACGCCGCTCGTTACGCGGATTCAGGTGGCTACCAAAATGACATCCTTCGAAGCCAATGGCCTTGGCGAGATTGGGTAGTTGAGTCTTACAACAAAAACATGCCTTTCGATCAATTTACGATTGAACAGCTGGCAGGCGATTTACTTCCGAACCCAACCAAGGAGCAAAGGTTGGCAACCGCATTTAACCGCAACCATCGCATTAATAACGAGGGCGGCATTGTTCCCGAAGAATTTCTGGTGGAATACGTAGCGGATCGAGCTGAAACAACGTCAACGGTTTGGATGGGACTCACGGTGGCGTGTGCACGTTGCCACGATCACAAATACGATCCAATTTCACAGAATGAATTCTATGAGATGTTCGCATTTTTCAATAACATCAAAGAAAACGGGAAGGACGGAAGAATAGCACCAGAACCAAACATGATGGTCTATACAACGGGTACCGAAGAAGAGCATGAAGAGCTCAAACAGAAGGTAGCACAATCAGAACAAGCTCTCAAAAGTCTTCCTAAAAAACGCTCAAGTTTTTACCAGGCATGGATCGACGAACAAACGGCCGGCCAGCAAGCACTTGTATCGGAGCTCGCGGAGTTTCCCAAACCACGACTCCACTTCCCACTCGATTCAGCAAACCCGACATTCACCCCAAATGCACAATCCCCAGCGATCAAGGGTATGTTTGGCGGACGCGGAACAGACTATCCCGTTCTGACCGATAACACAAAATACGGAAAGGGGTTTAAGTTTGGAACAGCAAACTACATCCGAGTTAGCAATCCACACAAAAACGATTTCGACTCCTCGCGTCCCTACTCCTGGCTGGTGCAAGTAGTCCCACCGCCAGTATTCGCAGGTTCTGAAGGTCCCATTTTGGCAGCCGCGGAAGATGGCTCCTTAAAAGGTTACCGACTGATGTTCGAAGGAACGGGAGACAAATCCAATTTTCGAGTTTCCTTCCAACTCATGGATAATACGAAGAAGGATATTGGAATCGAAGTTGCCTCGGGTCCAGTGATCAGTCCCTCCACGCCGGTTCGAATTGGGGTTACCTGGGACGGAAGTGGCAAAGCGAGCGGAGTAAAAATATTTATAGACGGTGAACGCGTTCAAACGAATATCGTCCTGGATAACCTCGATCAATCCGTAACAACAAACAATCACCTGGTTCTGGGTGCGCGAGCTCAACAGGATGCGAAGGATGCTCTTCGAGATGCTACTTTGAACAGGGGCATCCTGGACGATGTCCAAGTGTATGAGCTGTCGCTCTCTGATTCTCAGATGGAAAAACTTTCCAAGGCGGATCCGATGTATCTACTCTTAGCTACAAGCAATAAGACAACTCGAACCTTTCTGGAAACAGCCTGGATTGATAGCGATGAAGTAGGTCAAAGCCTGAAAAAATTACTAAAAGAGAAGAAAGCAAGGTTGGCAAAATTCGAGAAAGACCATGTTGCCTCAGTAAGTATTATGAAGGAGATGGAGAACCCGCGGTCGACCTACTTATTGACCCGGGGAGCTTACGATCATCCGGATAAAGATATAGAGTTGCACCCAGCCACTTTGGATGTGCTTCCTGCTATGAAGGAATCCTTGCCGCGCAATCGACTCGGACTGGCAAAGTGGCTCATGGAGCCCGAACACCCCCTTACCGCCCGAGTTGCTGTCAACCGCTATTGGCAAATGTATTTCGGTACGGGCCTGGTTAAAACTCCAGAAGACTTTGGTTCGCAAGGCGAGTCACCCAGCCACCCCCTTTTATTGGATTGGCTGGCAAACGAGTTTATTCGAAGCGATTGGAACATCAAAGCTATGCAGAAACGCATAGTCATGAGTGCAACCTACAAGCAATCGTCCTATGTAACGCCCAAGTTAATTGAAAAAGATCCAGACAATCGCTTCATGGCTAGAGGACCTAGATTCCGACTCGATGGACAATCATTGCGTGATCAAGCTCTGGCGGTATCCGGATTGCTAGCCACTACTATTGGCGGGCCGCCCGTCATGCCCTATCAACCAGCCGGACTCTGGGATGAAGTTAGCGCCAAAGGCTACAAATACATTGAAGGAACAGGAAACGATCTGTACCGAAGAAGTTTATACACCTTTTGGAGAAGAACCGTTCCTCCACCCTCCATGATGAATTTTGATAGTTCTGCTCGGGAAGCATGCTCGGTCAGGTCGACTCGAACCAATACGCCACTCCAGGCGCTCAACCTGATGAATGATCCTCAGTTTGTGGAAGCAGCAAGAAGTCTTGCGGAGCGAATGGTTCTAAAAGGCGGTGATTCCATAGAGAGTCAAATTTCCTATGGTCATCGCTTGGTGCTCGCCCGATCGCCGGATCCTAATGTTTTGGATATTCTGGGAAATGGTTATGAAAACTATTTAAACTCCTACCGTTCAAACCCAAGCCAGGCTAAAGAGCTGATATCAACTGGAGCCTCAATTCCGGATCCTCATCTTGACCCAGTATCGCTTGCGGCGATGACAATGATTTCCAATCTTCTTCTCAACCTCGATGAGGCAGTCACCAAGGAGTAACTCACTATGGATCCTTTACTAGAATCTCGCCTACTAATGAACCGCCGCCAGTTCTTCGGCAAAACGGCGACCGGCCTTGGCGGAATGGCGTTAAGCAGCTTGCTTGGTAAAGATCTCCTGGCAAAGGAAGCATCGAGCCAGTTTCCTGATTTCCCCGCCAAGGCAAAGCGGGTCATTTACCTTTTTCAATCAGGTGCTCCATCCCAAATGGACCTCTTCGATTGGAAGCCACAGATGAAGAAACAATACGACGTAGAACTGCCTGATTCGATTCGTCGCGGCCAGAGACTCACCGGAATGACAGTCGGCCAAAAACGGTTTCCTGTAGCCCCGACTATTTTCGATTTCAAACAACATGGAAATAGCGGAGCCTGGGTCAGTGAGCTTATGCCCAACATCGCCCGAATTTCTGATAAACTGTGCTTCATCAAATCGATGCACACGGAGGCAATCAACCACGACCCGGCTATTACTTTCTTTCAAACCGGTTCCCAGATTGCTGGCCGCCCAAGCATTGGATCCTGGCTGTCCTATGGTCTGGGAAGTTTAAACAAAGATCTTCCGGATTTTGTAGCTATGGTATCTCTCGGAACAGGAAAACCCGGAGGGCAACCTTTATACGATCGCCTTTGGGGTAGTGGATTTTTACCTACCACTCACCAGGGAGTTAAATTTCGTGGAATCGGTGATCCAGTTCTCTACCTCAACAATCCCAAGGGAGTGGATCAGGTAACCCGCCGTAGAATGCTCGACGACTTGAACACGATAAATCAATACCGCTACGAGCAAGCTGGAGATCCGGAAATCGCTACACGAATCTCTCAATACGAATTGGCCTACCGAATGCAGACTTCCGTCCCTAAGTTAACGGACACTTCCGATGAGCCGGAATCTACTTTCGAAGCATATGGTCCAGAGTCCAGGAAACGTGGAACCTACGCCAGCAATTGTATCATGGCGCGCCGATTGATCGAAAGGGATGTTCGCTTTGTGCAACTCTTCCACATGGGATGGGATCAGCATAAGACGTTGCCCAATCAGATCAAAGGACAGTGCTACGATACCGACCAGGCGACAGCTGCTCTAATAGAAGATCTGGAGCAACGAGGG
>Ga0209403_10005342_pt1 | contig 13467 bp, 13 predicted proteins | sample ArcticOcean_MG_C_8_FD_187440 | JGI IMG/M metagenome (GOLD analysis project Ga0209403, IMG submission 187440) | Marine microbial communities from western Arctic Ocean - ArcticOcean_MG_CB11_86 (SPAdes) (version 2) | ecosystem: Environmental > Aquatic > Marine > Oceanic | place: Arctic Ocean... | reverse complement strand
TTCGGTCCAGAATGCCTAAGCTAGTTGCCGGCTGACTGGTATCTAAGCCGTGCTTGCCTTGAACACAGCGGTTCAATTTCTTGCTGCGAGTAGGTGTCCTTCCTTGCGATGCTGTCGGAGCGTCAGATCCCCAGAAGCGGCTGCACCAGCCGCGCCGCCAGGCTCTTGAAACGCAGGGGCCCGTCGGTTACCGCCAGGCAAATACAGTCCTTTTCGGCCCCGGCATGGGGCTGATGCTGCAACGTCTCGTCGGCGCCCTGCAGATCACCACGGCCATAGCTGCCGGTGGCATCAGAAAACGAGCCATCAATCACCAGCGTCAGTTCCAAGCCGCCATGTGAATGCACCGGCACCGGCCTGCCGGTACCCATGGAGTCCATCGTACCCTGCCATCCTCCCGCCGCCTACATCGGCGGCAAGCGCCGCCTGGCCCAGTGCCTGGTCGAGCATATCAACCAAGTCCCCCATGCCACCTATGTGGAGCCGTTCGTCGGCATGGGCGGCGTTTTCTTCCGCCGCACGGCACGGCCCAAGTCCGAAGTTATCTACGATTACAGCCAGGACGTGGCCACGCTATTCCGCACCCTGCAGCGCCATTACGTGGCCTTTTTGGAGATGCTATGCTTTCTGCTGACCACCCGCTCGGAGTTCGAGCGCCTGGTCGCCACCGACCTCGCCACCCTGACCGATCTGGAACGCGCCGCCAGGTTCCTCTATCTCCAGCGCACAGTCTTCGGCGGCAAGGTTTCGGGCCGTAATTTCGGCGTCTCGCCGGCGACCCCAGTCCGCTTCGATGTGACCAAACTGCACCCGCTTTTAGAGGCCCTGCACGAGCGCCTGGCGTCCGTCATCATCAAAACCAAGTATCGTTTTTTCAAAACCAAGTGTCGCGCTACAAAAAATTGGTCGCCTAAAATCAGATAAGTGACCGGAACTAAGCCGTGAAAAGAACAAACACGCTACAGCTATAAAAAACCCTTGCGACGCGCCGGCCTGACAGGGGTTTAGGGGAATGGTGGCTCTTCCCAGACTCGAACTGGGGACACCGGGATTATGATTCCCGTGCTCTAACCAACTGAGCTAAAGAGCCGAAGTTATGTGCCCCGGCCATTGTGCCGGAGCAGGAGGGGTATAGGGTTGCCATGGCCCAACTGTCAAGATCTGATGCGGCCCGGATACGATGACCCGGCGCGGCTCGACAGACGCCGGGCGGGATATTAGATTGCCGGGGCGGCCGCGAACAGGCCCGACAATTTGGATGCACCCGCCATGGCCAGTCCCGACGATCCCATCGCCCAGTTTCATGCCTGGATGGCCGAGGCGGAAAAGAGCGAGCCAAACAATCCCAACGCTTTTGCCCTGGCCAGTACCGATGCCAACGGCATGCCCAATGTGCGCATGGTGCTGTTGAAGTCGGTGGACGCGACGGGTTTCGTCTTTTACACCAATTTAGGCAGCGCCAAGGGTGGTGAGTTGCTGGCCAATCCCCAGGCTGCCCTGTGCTTTCATTGGAAGTCACTGGGTCGGCAGTTTCGGGTCCAGGGCGCCATCGAAGTAGTCAGTGATGAGGAGGCGGATGCCTATTACGCCTCCCGCGCCAAGGATAGCCAAATCGGGGCCTGGGCCTCGCGGCAATCCGAGGTGCTGCCGGACCGCTTCGCCCTGGAAAAAGCCGTGGCTAAGTATGCCGCCAGATATGCACTGAGCAAGGTGCCCCGGCCCGACTTTTGGTCGGGCTTTCGGGTCATCCCGCAACGGCTGGAATTCTGGCAGGAACGCCCTTTCCGCCTGCATGATCGGCAGGTCTTTATCCGCGACGGCGATGTCTGGCGCACGGAGAAACTATTTCCCTAGATCTGTTTCGATTTTTTTTGAAACAGATCTAGACTTCTCGTTCGCGCTAGTGCGCCTTTGGCGCACGCTCCATAAGAGATTTGGGGGTGGCGGCGCAGGGGCGCCGAGCCGTCGCCGCCTGGATTACCTATGTCCCTTTATTAGCACTTACGTGGCGACCACAGCATCGGGGTAAAGGCCCAAAGGAAGACGGCGAAGGCTAGGGCCCAGCGCAGGCCGGACAGCAACAAGGTGGCTTGGTACCAGGCCCCATCCAGAAAAGCAGTGCTGGCGGCCAGCGCAAGAACGCCAATCAGGCGCTAATCCAGCCGGGGTGGCAAGAATTCCGCCAGGGTCAGCAGCACCAGGCCGCCAAGGCACAGCCGTTGCAGCCAGGCAGGATGGCGTATCGCCGGCTCCTGGCCCTGGCGGTGCAGCCAGTTGGCGGAAAACATCGGGATCACCCGGCTCCCCATGACCGCGATCATGATCAACAACAGATTTAACATCAATTGCTGCGCGCGTTCGGCGACGTTTGGTGCCCATTCTGCCGCCAGGCCAGACATCTCCAGATGCCAGTATAGATTAGCCTGGGCCGCGCAGGCCAAGATGACGATGAAACTATAGTTACGCCGGTTTCCCGCCTGCAGCAGCATCGATGCGATGACCGGGAGCAGGGCTAGCGGAAAGAGCGAATCCGCGGCCATGGCTCCCACCGGCCCAATGGCGCACGCCCCAGCATGGCCAGGCGCACCAGCAGCCAGGTACCGGCCAGGGCCGCCAGGCCCGGCCCCTGCAACGGCGTGCGGCCCGTCAATTGCGGTACCGCCGTCAGCAGAAAGCCGGCCGGATAAGCCTCCGCCAAATTCTAAATATCCGGAAGCTAGCCGGCCGAGGCCCCTGCCGCCAGCGTCCCATAGCCACCCTCGAAGAGAAAAAATAGGCGAAAGCCAACAGAGAAAAGACCGTGACCAAGGCTGGCATGTCCGGTCGCTTCCTAATTTCGCGCCCGTTGCCTGTTAGGCGGTCTATAATGCGGCAAGATTTGAGCAGTTTCGTTGCAAGAGGTTCGTCATGTCAGCGTCTTCCTACCCCCTGGAAGGGGTCACCGTCCTTGACTTCGGTCAGATCTATAACGGCCCCTATGCCTCCTTTATGCTGGCCATGGCCGGGGCCCGGGTGATCAAAATCGAACCGCCCATCGGCGAACCCCTGCGTCGCCGCGTCGGTGTTGAAGGCGGCTCGGTGCCCCTGGCCGTGCTGAATGCCAATAAGGAGGGTATCACCCTCAACCTGAAGCACGAGAGGGGCCGCGAACTGTTGCGTAAAATGGTCATGCGGGCGGATGTATTATTGGAAAATTTCGCGCCTACGGTCATGGAACGCCTGGGCGTTGGGGCCGACAGCCTGATGGCCTTGAATCCGCGCCTAGTCTATGCCTCTGGCTCCGGTTATGGGCGAGAGGGACCCCGGCGCGACGATCTGGCCATGGACCTGACCGTCCAGGCGGTGGGCGGCGTCATGCATGTCACGGGCTTTCCCGACGGGCCCCCGGTCAAGGCCGGCCCGGCCTTCATCGATTTCATTACCGGTACGCATTTGTATGGCGCCGTGCTGACCGCCTTGTTCGAGCGGGAGCGCACCGGCAAGGGCCGATTGGTGGAGGTCGCCATGCTAGATTCGGTTTTCCCCACCCTGGCGTCGAACCTGGGCATGTATTTTGGGCAGACGCAATCGGGCGGCGAGGTGCTCTCGCGCACTGGCAACAAGCACGGAGGCCTGTCCGTGGTGCCCTACAATGTCTATGCCGCCAGCGATGGCTACGTCGCCATCATCGTGGTGCGCGAGGAGCATTGGCAATTCCTGTTAACGGCCATGGGGCGCGAGGAGCTGGCGGAGGATCCGCGCTATCTGACCAACGACGCCCGCGTCGCGCATATGGACGAGGTTGACGCCATGGTCGGCGAATGGGTCGCCACCATGACCAAATCGGAGGCCGAGGCCGCGGCTCAGAGACACCGCGTGCCCACCGCTGCCGTGCGCGATTTGGAAGAGGTGGTGAACGACGAGCATTTGCATCAGCGCGGCATGCTGCGCTGGATCGACCACCCCGACGTTGGCCGCATCGCCGCCCATCACAGCCCTATCCGCCTGCAGGGCACCGAGCCAATGGAGCTGACCCTGAACCCTGGGTTGGGTCAGCACAACGACTCCATTTATGGCACCTGGCTGGGCCTGGACGAGGCCGAGATCGCCAGTCTGCGCGAAGACGGCGCCATTTAGCCATGATTTCGGCGCAGAAGTATAAATGCCTGAAGGTAAAAGACCGTCAGGCACCGCACGCGTTGGAAGACTAGTAGGACCTGTCCTTGTCCGCGCCGGGCCTTGGCATCTAATTTCCCGTCGAAGCCGGCGAACTTATCTGGCCTAAGCCGATTGCATGGCCAGGGCTCTTGTCACGCTGGGGCGCTCTGACAGGAGTTCGTGGTGGCTGTGAATTTTGGGCAGGGTGGCGATGTCGACGCTGTCTCTTTCTAGCCATCCTGACAGAACGAAAAGATAGAAGTCGGCGACGGTGCATTGATCGCCCATGACATAGGGGCCAACGAATATCTCGTCGTTGATCACCCTGAAGCATGCGCCCACGGTCTTCGGCACCATTGCCTTCATGTTTTTAATGGCCGCCGGGTCGTCGGCCCAGCGGGTGCCGCGCCTCAGGTGGGCGTGAGCGACATGCACGGTTGAACAGAGATAGGCATTGAAGGATTGGACGCGGGCCAGCTCAAACGGATCGTCCAGGGGCGCCATGGCGGCGGCGGGATATTGCTGACATATGTAGATCAGGATTGCCGGGGTTTCCGTCAATATGCCCCGTTCGGTAACCAGGGATGGCACCCGTGCCTTGGGGTTGATGGCCAGATAACTGGGCTTCTTTTGATCTTCGTCGGCGAAGTTCAGGCGCTGGGTGGTATAGTCGGCGCCGGCCTCTTCCAGGGCGATGAGCGAGGCCAGGGCAATCGTGCCGGGCGCATAATATAATGTCAGCATTCCATGTTCCTGGGCATGTCTAAGGCCGTCATTCCGCTGCCGCCGCCCGCGCGGGGCCATCGGGCAGCAGCGAGATCACCGTGGTCTCGTTCAGGTCTTCGCCGTACCAGGCCCGGATCGCCGCTTCCCGCTTGCCTAGGTAGCGGGGCTGGCCATCATCCAGCACCATGGGCAGATCGTGCCCCGGCACCAGGATATTGCCGGGTCGGCGCGACCAGAAAGACCAGATCGCCTCGATCGAGGCACGGGTAACGGCCGCGTCATAGGTCATGTCGGCGGTGCGGGAAAGTAGTTCCGCGCGGTTCTTGCAGGCATCGCCCGTGAACACCATGTCCTGGCCGCCGCAATCGAGGACGAAGACCAGACAGCCCGGCGTATGGCCCGGCGTCATATGGGCCGTGATGCCGGGGAACACCGCGTCTCCATCGTTGGCCGCGCGCAGGGTAGGCCATCGCTGTAATTCGCGCACATACAGCTCCGGCACCGCCGTCACGCCCCAGGGCTGCTCTAAGGACCAATCCAGTTCCGTCCGGCCGATGACGATGCTGGCTTTGGGAAACATGGTCCAGTTGATGGCATGATCATAGTGGGAATGGGTCAGCAGAACGTCGGTCACATCGCTGGGCTGCAAGCCGCGCTGGGCGAGCTGATCCTGTAGCAGCGAGCGCTGTCCGAACGAGCCCACATCGACCAAGGCAACCCTGCCGCCATGGCGGATCAGCGCGATGGTGGAAAATCCCAGGGAGCCGTGGCAGACCGATTTGCCGGGGAACCCGTGCACGATGATATCGATCTCGTATTCGCCGATGCGGAAGCTCTTGCCGTCGCTGTTAATGCTCATCCTGTTCCCCGATTTTCGTCGTTTGCTCAGTTGTGACGCGGCGGGTTGAAGATGTCCAGTATAACCGCGCCTTCTCGTCCGGCCATCATATGTGGAGCGGTGGCGTATCCATGATGTGCATGGGCCCGTTCATGATGATTGTATTCTTGGCGGTCATCGTGGCCATTGCCGTTCTGGTCGTCAGATGGCTGCATCCGGTTCGGCCTTGCCGGCCGCCTCAAGCGTCCGCGCCATTCTCGATGGGCGTTTCGCGCCTGGCGCAATCGACGCGGAAGAGCATCGCGCCAGCTACTTGGAGTTTGCGAAATAAAAGCGGTTAACCGCCCGCGTCTACCTCTTGCTGGAGGGCAAAGATCGAGCTGTAGCCCTTAGACCAGTCGGGCGGGATGAGGCAGGGTTCGGGGTCAAAATGGACCCATTTCGCGGGCTCGCCCCGGATCAGCGTATCGGCGTGGGGTACGTTTTGCACCAGGCTGCCCTGAAACGTCAGCGCGTCGGCCGAGGCATAGGTGTGTAACAGCAAGGGCCGGCTGCGGGGTGAGTTGTTGGCCATTGAGCCGTGCAGCATGCGGCAATTATGTATGGTGATGGAGCCCTTGGGGCCTTTTAGCCAGACCGCCTTGTCCAGCGGTGCCCGCGCCAGATCGTCATCATCTAGGGCACCGACCCAGCCGCCATCCCTGCCGTACAGGTCATAGATTTCACCTTTATGGCTACCCGGAATGACGCCCATGGGGCCCATCTCGTCATCCACATCGTCCATGTAAAGGCCGATGGTGAGCGGTGAATAGTTGGTGTGCGGCCAGAATTGAATATCCTGGTGCCACTTCACCACTTCGCCGCCGTCGGCCCATTTCATGTTCAGCTTGGAATGATGATACTTTACATTCGGGCCGACCAGGTCCTCGGCCAGATCGACGATCGGGCCGCGCAGGCCGAACTCTTCATAGATCGGGTCGATCACCACCGGTTGCGAGATGCGCCGCAACCGCGGATTATCCGCACTGTGGTCCGGCTCCAAATCGAAAACCCCGCCCGATTTGGTCTGTGTTCGGCTCTTTTCGATAAAGCGGTCGGTGACCCCCCAAAGGCGTTCTAGCCAATCCTGGCCGATAAAATTCTCCAACAGCAGATAGCCGGTCTCAAAATAGAATTCGCGCTGTTCCTGGGTCAAAACTTTCGGCGCATGGCCAAGAATATCTTCGGGTTTCATGGTGTCTCCTTAGCTATCAATTATACCACACCGATCTTCTCGCGCCTGACCTTGATGCCCACGGCCTCGCGGTCCCAGGTGTCGGGTGTGACGCCGGCCTCTTTTAACAGGTTCTTCTGCACCTTCTGGGTTGGCGTTTTCGGCAACTCGGCGACGATGCGAATGAACCTGGGTAGCATGAAATGGGCCATGCGGGGTTCGAGAAATTGGAACAATGCCAGCGGGTCGATGTCCTGACCGGGAACCGGGGCAACCACGACCATCACTTCGTCTTCGCCAAGCTCGCTGGGCACGGGAATCGCGGCAGCCTCGCCCACCGCCGCAAAGGCCGTGACCTCGCTTTCCACTTCGAATGATGAGATGTTCTCGCCCCGGCGGCGGATAGCGTCCTTGATACGGTCGACGAAGTAGAAATAGCCCTCCGCGTCATACTTGAAGCCATCGCCGGTGTGGAACCAACCATTCCGCCAGGCCCGGGTGGTGGCCTCTGGGTTCTTGTAATAGCCGTGGTTCATGGCCCAAGGCCGATCCGTGCGCAGGATCAATTCGCCGGTTACGCCGGGCGCCACTTCGCAGTCATTTGCATCCACTACCCGGCCTTCCACCCCGGCGCGCAGCTTGCCGCAGGTGCCGGGCTCGGCTGGATAGGAAGTCGAGATCATGGGCGAGGATACTTCCGTCATGTTGAAGGTGGTGCGCATGTCGATGCCATAGCGCCGGCCCATGGCCATGGTGTCTTCGTTCCAGGGCACACAGACCGTCTTTTTCAGGGGATGGTCCTGGTCCTGATTGCCGGACGGCAGTTTCAGCAGGAATGGGATCATGGCGCCCAACAGGCAGGTCATAGTGATCTGGTTTTCGCGCACGGTAGTCCAGAATTCTTCGGTCTTAAAATGGGTGTCCAGAAAGCAAGATCCGCCATTGGCCAGGGTAATGATCATGAACACCGTGCCGCCCACATGGAACATGGGTAGATTGACCAGGATCCGGTCGCTGTCATCGATATATGTGCTGGCCTCCGGGCCCATGGTATAACCCTGAACATAGGACGACAAAACTGCCTTGGACGGCCCCGTGGTGCCGGATGTGAAGATGATATATTGGCATTCCCAGGGCTCGACCAGACTGGGCATTTCGTCGAGGCCCTGATCGGGCAATAGTGCCTCCGCCGGGTGCGTCGCAAGCTTCGCCAACGATGCCGCGCCATTGGTAATGATCACCTCGCGCAACAACCCCGTATCGATATCATCCAGGCGCGGGGCCAGATCGGCGTGGCAGACCATCAGGCTGGCATCCGATAGCTCCACCACGTGCTGTAACAGATTGCCCTTGTAGGCGGTGTTCACCGGCACGTAGACCGCGCCCAGATAGTTAAGGCCGAACCAGGTCAGCACTGCTTCTCTGTTGTTGGGTTGCCAGGACAGGACGTGATCGCCTTTTTTCACGCCTCTTTGGGCCAGACCCCTGGCCGCGCGGCGGGTCAGATCCAGGGCCTGGCCCCAGGTCCATTTCTCGCCGCCATGGAACATAAAGGCGATGTCATCGGGTTTCTCAGCAGCCCAATGCTCCAATTGATAGCCAAGCACACAGACCTCGCGCGCCGGCATGCGGGGATCAAACACCATGTGAGCACCTCGAATTCGGGCCGGTCGTTTGCCTATTCTGGCATGCCATTGGGGGGGTACGTCAATTTCCGCCGCGGGAGAGGTTGTTGCCCTAGCGCAGGATGAATTTGCCCTAGTGGGACAATTTCCAAACGGCCAATCAAACTTACCGCGATGATAGATCGTTGCGATCGTGGAGAAAATTTCTTATTTAAGTTGAATTAAAATGCCTCGATGCACTGTGGTCAATGCTAGAAATTGCTCTATGGTGGAGACATCCGGGCCACCTGTTGATCAGCAATCGGCTCGGACGGACTGAACCATGGATTGCCACGAAACTACCGCGCAGAGTGGCTGATCTGTGCTTATACCCCCGCGGCGCTCCTATCAGGAAGCGCGTTCGCGTGTGACGGTTAGAGGAATATTCAATTAGTTGGAGTTGGTAATTCGGCCTAAATAATTTATTGAATTTACCTAATCTGAATAAGTTGCGCGTAGTTGGATGAAATATCCTCTGGGTCCGATCAGCAATAAACCGACTTAAACACGATCTAACTCAGGGATATTTTTGTGCAAACCATCGTGGCTGAAACAGCCGAAGACGTATCGAACATTGCATTTGGTTTCATGGCGTCGAAATCATTATTCGCCGCCCTGCATATAGACCTTTTCTCGCATCTCTCGGATCGGCCGAAAAGCGAACAGGAGCTCGCCACGGAAGCCGATATACCCCTCAACCGTATCACCACCTTGACCACGGCGTTGCGCAGTATTGGCCTGCTGGTGCGTAAAGGCGGCAAGTTGTCTAACGCGCCGGCCTCTGAAACTTTTTTGGTGAAGGGCGCCAAATACGATTTTGGCGATTACCTGCGCTATCAGATCGACCGGCAAATGTATCCGTTTCTGCAGCAAATTAATGCTGCCATGGACGGCACCCTAGACCACGACGCCGTCGATTCGTACGCCAGCTGGATGTCGGATCCGAAAGAGGCGCGGGTCTATAGTCAGGCCCAACATGCCGGATCTCTGGGCCCTGGCCGCACCATTGCCCGGTTGTTGGATTTGTCCGATGCCCGCTCTTTGCTGGACGTGGGCGGCGGCACGGGCGCCATGACTGTTAGCCTGTGCAAGGAGAACCCGGAACTTACATCCACCATAATAGACTTTCCCAATGTTGCCGAGATCGGCTGGCAATTTATCTCCGAGGCGGGGTTGGTGGACCGTGTCCGCTATATTCCAGCAAATGCGCTGGAATGCGAATGGCCGACGGAGCGCTGCGCGGTGCTGATGTCGTACCTGTTCAGCGGCGTCCCTGAAACCTCGATCCAGTCATTGATCGAGGATGCCTTCGCCACCCTGCGGCCTGGCGGCACCCTGATAGTGCATGACTTCATGGTGGATTCCGAAAAGGCGGAACCACAACTCGCTGCCCTTTGGCATCTGCAACATATGGCCTTCGCGCCGGAGGCCGCCTCGTTGACCGCTAAACGAATCAGCGCGGCGATGTCGGCGGCAGGCTTCGAAACCCCTGCCGAGACCGTGGTGGTGCCCGACATGACCCGGATGGTCTATGCCCACAAGCCGAGGTGATTTTCTTTACGCTCCCCGGCGTCGCAGCAACAAGGTAACCGCATAGCCGAAGGCCAGGCCCCAGAACGGCGCGCCTACATTTAGGATGGCGACGCCCGATAGGGTAACCAGAAAGCTGACCACGGCGCCCAGGGCGTGGGGGCCTCCAAAGGCCGTCGTGAAAGCACCCTGCAATACACCCAGCATAGCCAGACCACCGAGGAGGTTGATGAAGACCGCCGGCAGCACTAGTCCCAGGCCGGTGGTGAAGGGCGAGAACAGGCCGAAGACAATCGCCAGCAGACCGAAAATAACGCCAGCCATATACCGTTTTTCCTTGGCTCCGGAGGTATTCAGGATGGCATTTGCCGGCCCGGTCACGCAAGTTGGGACCGAGCCGAAAATGCCAAACAATATGCTGCCCACGCCGCAGGTCACGGTCAGGTCATTCTCGGGAGGTTCGAACCCGGCCTGGCGTAATATGACGAAACCCTGGGCGTTTTGCGCCGCGATCACCGTTACCGCCAGGGGCACGACCAGTTCGCCCAGGGCGCGCAGGGTAAACACCGGGGTGTATAAAATGGGCTCCGCCAGAGCCAGGGACGGCATTTCTACCCCGGTCATCTGCCCCGAAAGGACGATCATGACGGTGCCCACGGCCAGGGCGCATAGTACTGGCGGTAGCACCCGGCCCAGGGCGGGGACGGCGGTGGGTATGGCGAAGGCTGCCACCATGGCCACCGCCATCATCGTGGCCTCCTCGAACGCTGCGATGATATTCAAGCCAAAGGGAAGGAAGACGCCGGCCACCATGGCCATGACGATGGGCATGGGGATTGCCGCCATGATGCGGCGGACCAGCCCGGTGATGCCCAGGAAGGCCATGAATACGCCACAAACCAGGTAGGCCCCAATCACTTCGGCGAAGCTCAAATGCTGCAGGGCGCCGCCGATCAGCACCGCGCCGGGGATGGTCCACATAATTGCGATGGGCTGGCGAAACAAATAGGAAAAGGCCATGGTCAGCATGCCGCCAAAGATGAAGGCGGAAAACACCCATGAGCTGATGTCCTCGGGCCGTAATCCGCCCTGGCGGCCCACCGCTAGAATGATCACCACGGGGCCGGAAATAGCAAACAGCCAGGCGACCAGGGCGTTGACTAGATTATGGCGGTTAACGCCGGCCAGGCTCTCCCCTAGGCCCGGAAAGGGACGTGGCGGCAATTCTAAAGTGGCCATGGCCGGTGGCTCAAGCCAATATGATTACTCGGCGACGATGGGGTTGGACAAAATGCCAATACCCTCGATTTCGATCTCGCAGACATCGCCGTCCTTCATCCAGACCGGCGGCGTGCGGGCGGCGCCAACGCCGGGCGGGGTGCCCATGATGATCACATCGCCGGCAGTCAGGGTCATCACCTCGGTCAAGGCGGCGATCACCTCCGACACATCAAAGATATGCTGCTTGGTCGATGAATCCTGCATGGTCTCGCCGTTCAGACGGCATTGAATGCGCAGGTCACCGACGCCATTGGGCAGTTCGTCGGGGGTCACCATTTCAGGGCCAAAGCCGCCTGAGGCATCAAAATTCTTGCCCATGGTCCATTGCGGCGCCTTGAATTGATAGCTGCGGATGGAGCCGTCGTTAAAGCAGGCATAACCGGCGACATGATCCAGCGCCTTGTCCTCGGTGATATGCCGCCCGCCGGTGCCGATGATCACTGCCAGCTCTGCCTCGTAATCATAGTCGGAAGCCGCCTTGGGCAGGATCATCGGGGCGTTGTGGGCCGCCAGTGAGGTGGCCGAGCGCATGAATATGATCGGATAGTCGGGGATCGCGTTGCCGGTCTCGATGGCATGGTCGCGGTAGTTCAGGCCGCAGCACAAAATCGTTGGTGGGCTGGTCACCACCGGCAGATAGGTCACGCCGGCCGCCGGGATCATAGCTTCGTCACCGGCCGCCTGGGCCGCCTTGTCGGCCTGGCCCAGGGTGCCGGCCTGCAACAGCGACACCATGTCCCGCGGCAAATTGGGCGCCGCCTTAGACAGATCAACATAATTGTCGCCCTTGCGGACAGCCAGGGTGGGGGTGCCGTTATGGTTGATGGTGGCGATGCGCATGATGTCGATCCGTCCTATTTTAGCCGCTGATTATATCGGTGATTGTTGGCCGCAATTTACGACGTTGCCGCGCCTCTGCCTAGGGTCTCTATTATTTTATCATCCTGGTAGACAGCGGCTGGTCTGTTGGCTCTAATGGCGCTCAAATCACATGGGGAGGAACTTTATTATGGATATAGGCGTCTTAATTTTCGCGACGGATTATTCTATTCGCACCGACGAGTTGGCCATTGCACTGGAGGAGCGCGGCTTTGAATCATTGTTCCTGCCGGAGCATACCCACATTCCCGCCTCGCGCATTTCGCCCTGGCCTGGCGGTGCGGATTTGCCCAAGGACTATTGGCATACCCACGACCCGTTCGTGGCCCTATCCTATGCCGCCGCCGTCACCAAGAACCTGAAATTGGGTACCGGTATCTGCCTGCTGTCCCAGCGCGAGCCGATCGTTACCGCCAAATCCGTGGCCAGCCTGGACATGATGTCCAACGGCCGCTTCATCTTTGGCATCGGCGGCGGCTGGAACGTGGAAGAGATGGAAGACCACGGCGTGGAATATAAGACCCGCTTCGCCCAGATGCGCGAACATGTCCTGGCCATGAAGGCGCTGTGGACCGAGGAAGACGCCGTCTACAGAGGCGATTTTGTGCGGTTCGAGGCTTCCTGGGCTCATCCCAAGCCGGTGCAAAAGCCCCATCCGCCCGTGATCCTGGGTGGCGAGACCGATTACACTCTGCGCCGCATCGTGGATTATGGCGACGGCTGGTTGCCCCGCGCCCGGCGTGGCTTCGATGCTGCCGGCAACATGGCGCGTCTCAAGGTCATGGCAGATGAAGCGGGACGCGATGCCTCGGAATTGTCGGTCAGTGTCTTTGGCGCTCCGGCCGATGCGGGGGTGCTGGCGGACTATGCCGAGGCCGGCATCAACCGGGCCCTCTTGACCCTACCATCGGTGCCCCGCGACGAGATCATGGTGCTGCTGGACAAGTATGCACCGCTGACCGCATAGGAGATTGTCATGGCATTGTATGAATTGCGCACCTACACACTATACGTGGGGCGATTGGGAGAGGTGGTCAAGCTTTACGGGGATGAAGGTTGGCGGGCGTTGGAAAAGGGTGGCTTTGGCGCCAAGCTGGTGGGCTATTTCACCTCCGACGTGGGGACCCTGAACCAGTTGGTGCATTTGTGGAAGTTCGACGACGATGCCGACCGCCGCGATCATTGGAGCACCCTATTCC
>Ga0209403_10005327_pt1 | contig 13497 bp, 16 predicted proteins | sample ArcticOcean_MG_C_8_FD_187440 | JGI IMG/M metagenome (GOLD analysis project Ga0209403, IMG submission 187440) | Marine microbial communities from western Arctic Ocean - ArcticOcean_MG_CB11_86 (SPAdes) (version 2) | ecosystem: Environmental > Aquatic > Marine > Oceanic | place: Arctic Ocean... | reverse complement strand
AAATCAAACGTTAGGTAAGTATGACCATGATTATAATTAAACGCCCACAAGAGTTGGCTCGTTTACGCCGTCTTGCTCTGGCGACACAAGGTTTGCTGCTAGCTCAGCCTTATGGGACTGGTTTAGCCGGGGCACGAAAAGCGATTAAGCATATAGGTTATGTACAGATCGATAGCATATCGGTGGTGGAACGAGCACACCATCACGTTTTTCACTCCAGAGTACCTAAGTTCAAGCCAGCCATGACAAATCAAATGTTACTTGCTGGTGACATTTTTGAGTACTGGTCACATGCGGCAGCTTTTCTACCCATCGCCGATTATCGCTTTTCCTTATCCTACAAACACGCAATTAAAAGTGGACAAACCCATTGGTATAAAAACCCTGATAAGAAGCTCATGGGTGAACTGTTGGCACGCATACGCGAAGATGGACCGATACGATCCAGAGATGTAGAAACTAACAGCACAAAACGTGCAGGCTGGTGGGACTGGAAGCCCGCCAAAAAGGCCCTCGAACAGCTGTATATGGAAGGCGAGCTAATGGTCAGCGACCGCAAGGGTTTCCAAAAAACATATGATCTAACCGAGCGGGTGCTGCCAGCTCACGTAAATTCACAAATGCCAAGCAAGGAAGAACTTGCGGCCCACATTTTAGAGCAACAGTTGCGCTGCCATGGGTTTGCTTCACTCAAAGGGCTGACCTACTTACGACGAAATACCGAACTACGCAAAGCTGTGAAAACTTTGGTAAACGAAAGATTGGGGCAACGGACATTAGAACAAATTCAAGTTAGCAGTGGCGAAGTATTTATCTTGGAAACGGATGCGCTCGAACGCCCCCTTCCCCAGTTGAGAAACCGTATATTGATACTTTCGCCATTTGACAACAGTGTCATTCAGCGCGATCGTCTCAAAGCACTATTTCAATACGACTATCAGTTAGAATGTTATGTGCCCGCAGCTAAACGTCAGTATGGTTACTTTTCACTACCGCTACTATTTCGTGATAAATTTATTGGGCGGATGGATTGTAAAGCCCATCGAAAGATCAACCTTTTAGAAATCAAATCACTATATTTGGAGCAACACAATTTTGATGAAGAATTAGTCATTACTGCATTTGTAGACGCCATCACACACTTCTGTAATTTTCAAAAATGTGACTCAGTGTCTTTGACTAATGCCCACCCAAAACAGCTAACCCAACGTTTGCATAGTGCGTTAAAACATCTGGCGTGACTCCAAACTAAGGCGGTGCTAAGAGTGAGCTTTGGTTCTAGTACAACTGGAATTAGAGACATACAGCACATACTTGTTTCGTAGTAGAGATGATGATATTCTATGCTCAAGTATAAAATTCTTAATCGTAAAATTGAACGAACAATATACAACAAAATTATGTGCTGGTAATGTGAGTATTATTTTATTAAAAAAAGAAGAAAAATCAAATCCACTTATAACTGGAACTTCTTCACGGAATTATGAACGGCATTGGACAGCGGTTCACTTAGACGTTAAAGTTTCTGAAATCGAGAAAAAAGTAGCTCTAGTAAAAGATTTTGGAGGTGTTATTGAAGGTTCTGAATCTGGTGATTGGGAAACCGTTGAGTATTGTTCAGACCCTTCTGGTAATGGGTTTTGTTTATGCCAAATAAATGGTTAAGCATCTTTGAGATTGACCACTGAGGTTATCATGATTATTGAAATAGACGGGCATAATTTTGATGCCGAGTTTGAAGAAAGTAAATCACCAAAAACTTGTGAGGTTTTTCGAAAGGCAATGCCGCTTGAAGGAGAAATAGTTCATGTTCGCTGGAGTGGTGAAGGTGTGTGGATTCCTCTTGGTGACAAGGAATTTGCTGTAGGGTATGAAGACGCCACGTCATATCCGGCACCTGGACAGGTACTGTTATATCCTAAAGGAAAAAGCGAGACGGAAATATTGATTGCCTATGGCTGTGTTCAATTTGCTTCAAAAGCAGGATCCCTAGCAGGTAATCACTTTGCGACTATTAGCTCTGACCTTGAAAAGCTGAGAGAAATTGGTGTTTCTACCCTATGGGAAGGAAAAAAGAGTATTGTGTTTAAAGTCTGAGATAATGCCTAATAAATCAATCAACAACTGCCAGCAAGCTGGCACGGACTTCCAAAACGATACGCGTCTTTTCGGCCAATTATTGAAGCGTTTTACATTAAAAAATACTAGCGAGACTTCCACTTGTTTGAACTAAAAACCATTAGCTTATTCTTGATTACTGCGGTAGCAGAAATTGTTGGTTGCTATCTACCATATCTGTGGTTCAGGGAAGAAAAAAGCGTTTGGTTACTTATTCCAGCTGCTTTGAGCTTGGCACTCTTCGTATGGTTACTCTCACTTCACCCAACAGCGGCGGGTAGAGTTTATGCAGCGTACGGTGGCGCTTACGTATTTGTCGCCATTCTGTGGCTCTGGGGTGTAGATGGAATCAAGCCCACTACTTGGGATATTGTTGGTGGTTCAGTCGCATTAAGCGGTATGGCGATCATTATGTTTGCGCCAAAAAATGTATAAAAAGACGTTGCAGCAGACTATTTGCTTGAACGGGCAGCGGTGCTATCAATTTTCATCTTAGTCCACCATAAAATTACTCAAATTCTGAGCAATAAAAAATATTACAAATTTCTACTATTGAGACTTCATTCGCTACCACTTCTTGTGGCCAGTAGAGGAAACGTGATACATGAGAGAGAATAAATTGGCAATAACTGGTGAGTGTTTTTGTGGAAAAGTGAAATACCAAGTTGAAGGTATTCTACGTGATGCGAGGTCTTGCCATTGCTCTCGTTGCCGTAAAGCATTTAGTTCTCAAGCATCAGCTTATGCGCTAGTCGAACCTCAAAAATTCAAATGGTTAGCTGGCGAGGATTTACTGACACTTTATGTTGGCAAGGATGGTTACGGTCTTCAGTTTTGTAGTGAATGCGGGTCAACCCTTTGTGGTGTTTCTAAAGGGGCTATTCACGGTGTCACATTGGGTTGCGTTAATGGTCAGCCAGAAATTGAACTAGGCAAGCATATTTATGTTGGTTCAAAAGCCAACTGGGAAATAATCCCTGATGGTGTGCCACAGTTCCAAGAAGGCTCAGCGGAAAAATCTTAACGAATTACTGTAGTGGACTTGGTTAAAAATTTAAAAAAAAGATTTGATAAATGTACGAGCATAAAAAGATAATTTATGTTGAATTGCCATCAAAAGATATTCAAGCAACAAAGGACTTCTTGAGCCAAGTTTTCGGAGGGCCTTTTCAAGACTTCGGCCCAGAGTATTTAGTATTCTCAAACTAAGGCATTGATTGTAGTTTCTTCAAAGTAGAATCGAGTTATTCCACTAATAATGGCGCTACTTGTTTGATAATATACATGAACTTGAACTACGTTTTACTTGATCAAATCAAGTGATTTCTGCGTTATGTTTCCAATGGGTTCTAACTTGACCAATAAACCAAATAGTTTTTTAATAAAAACGATTCTCTTTACTGGGCTAGCACTAATTGCATTTGCCGCTAATTCAGTGCTGTGCCGTTTGGCACTAGGAGAGAGCGCTATTGATGCATCTACCTTTACTATAGTACGACTGCTAGCTGGTGCTATTGTGCTGACAGTTATTATGAGCATTAGTAAAATTAAATCTAACTCTAATACTAACTCATCCACAAAAGGAAGCTGGCCTGCAAGTATAGCATTATTCATTTATGCGCTTACATTTTCGTTTGCGTATGTGACGTTAGACACAGCAACCGGGGCGCTCATTTTATTTGGTTCGGTTCAAATTGCAATGATATTAATGAGTATATTTTCGGGGAATCGTTTACATATTTCTGAATGGTTTGGAATGGCGATCGCTTTTACTGGATTTGTTTATCTCATTTTACCGGGAGTAACAACACCCTCAGTTATCGGTTTCTTGCTTATGACTGTGTCTGGAATTGCATGGGGTATCTACACTCTTAAAGGTCGCGGCTCTAAGAATCCGATTATGGATACTGCTTTTAATTTTTTAAGGACGATGCCGTTTGTCATTATTCTGGCTATCGTTACGTTTAAATATGCACATTATTCATCAGAGGGGATTTTACTAGCTGTATTATCAGGCAGCATTGCATCAGGCATTGGATACATGATATGGTATAGTGCGCTCAGTGGCCTTTCAGTTACTCAAGCGGCAGTGCTTCAGCTTTTAGTACCTGTAATAGCAGCTGTGGGAGGCATTATTTTTGTCTCAGAGTCTATCAGTTTCCGTCTAACAGTTTCATCCGCAATGATACTTGGTGGTATTTTAATGGTAGTTTTAGGTAGATATTATTATCTTAAGTTACAAACTGTAGGCAAAACATAACAACTGTATAAACTCAGAATTATTTTTCTGAGCTCTACACTCTAAAACTATCTGGTTATGCCGGTGTAAGAACTCTGGATCAAATCCAAATGAGACTAAAATTCAACTATTAAGAGAAAGAAAAAAAATGACTGATTTATTCAATGAAAAAGCCAAAGATTGGGATGCTAATGAGATGAAAAAAACGCTTTCATCTGCTATTGGATCTTCAATATTAGAACATGTTTCTTTGCATGATCAGATGCGTGTGATGGATTTCGGTGCAGGTACAGGGTTAATCAGCTCTCAAGTTGCACCATTGGTAAAAAAGATATTTGCCGTAGATATATCCGAAGCTATGTTAAATAAACTTGTCTCTAAACCTGAATTGCATGCTAAAGTCGAAATAGTCTGTCAGGATATTATTGATAAACCTATAGCAGAGAAATTTGACTTAATTATGAGTGCTATGGCTATGCATCACGTAAAAGACACGACTAAACTGATACAAAGATTCTCAGAACATTTAAGTCATGGAGGCTTTATTGCCTTAGCAGATCTCGACAAAGAAGATGGGAGTTTTCATCAAGAAGATAGTGAAGGTGTCTTTCATTTAGGCTTTAAAAGGAATGAATTCCAAATCATCCTGGAAAAATATGGATTCAGAGAAATTCAATTTATAACTGCGCATACTGTTAATAAAGAGGAAAAAAAGTATCCAATATTTCTAGTAACAGCTACAAAAAATTAATTTATACTATTTTTTATTTTTGCAAATCTTATAAAAAGAATAAGCATGTCTGTTAATTTTCGTAAAATTTCAGTTGACGGAACACCTGAAGAAATTGGTTTTCAAACAGGTACACTTTTGAAGGATGAAATTCAGCAGAATAGTGAATTTTATATTGCCTACATTTTAGAAAAAATGTCACCTCAGCAACTTTCAAAAGCAGTTTTGTATTTTAAATCTCTGCTGGAAAAATTTTGTCCTCATTTGTTAATAGAAATTGAACACATGGCAAATGCAGCGGAAATAAAGCCAGAGTATTTAGTTGCTATGAATGCAAGGACTGAGCTTTTGTTATCTCCAAATTACAATGAGTGTACCGCCATCGCTTTTCCTAAACAGGGTATATTAGCTCAAAACTGGGATTGGTCCAGCAAGTTAGAAGATAACTCAGTTGTGATCGAAATAACTAAACCAAACGGCTTAAAGATTATCCAATTAACAGAGGCAGGTGTTTGCGGTAAAATTGGGATGAATAACTATGGTATTGGTATTACATTGAATATTTTGAGGACTTTAGACAGAAATTTAACTGGAGTACCAGTTCATATCATCATGCGTTGTATTTTAGAATGCCAAACATTTGAAGAAGTAATCAGTGTAGTAAAAAGTTTTACTAAAGGTACTTCCAGTAATCTTATCATTCTAAATTCAGACAACTCAATAAACGTTGAGTATGGAGGTCAAGCATGGAAACTATTTAATATTGAAAGTGATTTTTATGTTCATACAAATCATTTCATCCATATTGATGGAATTTCTGTTGATGAAAATTCCATGGTGAATTCACTGCATAGATATAATCGGACTCAGGAACAATTGAGAGAAAATGAACAGACTGTTGTTAGTGTGAAAAATATTTTATCAGACACCCAGGAAGTGCATTCTATTCTTTCAAAGTATATATCGTCTTTAGATAAAAATATGGGAGATACCGGAACGCTGGCGACTATTGTGATGGATTTGAAAAATGGTACTTTTGAGGTTCGCAAAGGAAATCCAAACTCAAAACATTTTGATATTAATCAATTTTCGACTTATCAAGTAATCAATTAGCCGGTATTTTTTAGTTAAGTGGTATAAGTATTTTTAGCAAGACTTCAATTCTACTGAGCTCATTGGAACGGGCAAGAAGAATGTTAGCCAAACTTTAGACATGACAGAAATATTAGACTGTGCAGTATAAATACTACATTTGTGATGTTTTCACGACTAAACGATTTGGAGGAAATCCGCTGGCTGTTTTACCGGATGCGGAAGGTCTAACAGCAATGCAAATGCTGCAAATTGCGAGAGAATTTAATTTTTCTGAGAGTACATTTGTTTTTCCTCCGGAAAAAGGAAATACTAAAAAACTTCGGATATTCACTCCTTCCGCAGAGCTGCAGTTTGCAGGTCATCCAAATATTGGAACTGCATTTGTATTAGCATCTGCAGGTATAATTGAAGAATTTCACGAAACAACAGAAATCGTCTTTGAAGAAAAAGCTGGTTTAGTTCCAATAACTTTACGGAAACTCCATGACGGATCGTTTTGGTGTGAACTTCAGGCTCCGGAAAAATTTTCGATTGGAAAAACCATTTCCACCGAAATATTAGCATCCGCAATTTCACTGCCTCCAGACAAAATAGTTACAAATATTCATCTCCCTCAGGTATTTTCAGTCGGCTTACCGTTTCTTATAGCAGAATTAAAAGATCGTGAAACCTTGGAGGAGGCAAGTGTCAATCCGGATGGATTTAAGCAGATGACTGCTCAAAACATGCCCCCTTATGTTCACCTCTACACCCGAAGTGAAGATGAGTTTGATATACGGGCACGCATGTTTGCGCCTTTTGATGGAGTACCGGAAGATCCTGCTACCGGAAGTGCTAATTGTGCGTTAGGTGGTTTACTGACTTATTACAACGATGAAAAATCAGGTAATTTTGAATGGCAAATTGCCCAGGGTATTGAGATGGGCCGACCCAGCAGTTTGAAGGCACGTGCTCAGAAAAAAGATGGCGAAGTCATTTCTACCTATATTGGCGGAGGTAGCGTGATGGTCAGCGAAGGAGTTATTTATGTTGACTGAATGGCTAACAATTCATGTTAGCCATATTGCTAGGGGCAGTTATTAAAGTGGTGCTATTTACGCCATAAATACAGTGACGGTTTTGAAAAATTAAAATTGAATCGTTGGATTGGTAAAGTTTTCTTAAATAGCACTAATGTATGCTGCTGCTATTCATGCAGCAGGTCAATAATAAAAAGAGGCTCATAAAAATAATTAATACGGTCATTATTCTGCTATACTTCTTCTTCATTTTCAAAAAATTCTTTTAAATGCTGTTTCCTGTTGAGCGAACGTATTTATCTACCACAAGAAAATTCAAATAATAATTTCAATCCTAACTGCCTGCCCAAGCATAAATCAATACAGTGATTCTTCAGATGCGAAATAATAAAGATCAAAGTTTTTCTGCAAACTCAGGTTTGGAACATGCGTTAAAGTTGCTGCAACAAGTAGCTTTTGAACCTGAAGATTTGCCCAAAAAATGTCCCAATTCAGGTCTTGGTGAAATAGAGACCATGGACCTTCTCGCTCCTCATGTACTTGGTAGAGCAGCCCGTTTAGATCGAAGTGATACTTTGGCGCACATGGATCCTCCTACGCCCTGGATCACCTGGGTTGCAGCACTTTGGAATGCGAGCCTAAATCAAAATTTACTTCACCCTGCTACTGCTCCATTTGCGATTGAGGCAGAGAAACTGGTAATTGATTGGTTAACTCCTTTCTTTGGTATGAATGGAGGACATATGTGTTCAGGTTCAACACTCGCCAATCTGACTTCGCTTTGGGCGGCGAGGGATGCTGCGGGTATAAAAAGGGTGGTTGCTTCAAAAGATTCTCATCTAAGTATCAAAAAAGCTGCCCGGATACTCGGTTTAACCTATGAAGAAATACCAACCAATTCCAAAGGCCAAATTGATGCAGAACAACTCAATAATATTTCAGATGCGTGTCTGGTTCTAACTGCAGGAACAACCGCAACAGGATCAGTTGACTCCCTGAAGCTGGCAGGACAAGCAAAGTGGACTCATGTTGATGCAGCCTGGGCCGGCCCATTGTGTCTGAGCCCTTCACATGCGCATTTGCTGGAAGGTATCGAAAAAGCGGACTCGGTCTCGGTTTCTGCACACAAATGGTTTTTTCAACCTAAGGATTCTGCACTGGTCATGTTTCGTGAGCCTAAAAAAGCTAATTCTGCAATAAGCTTTGGCGGTGGTTATTTAACTTCAGCTAATATTGGGGTTCAGGGTTCACGCGGTGCAGCCGCGATACCGTTATTAGCTACTTTGATTGCATGGGGTAGAGACGGACTTGTTGAGCGCATTGACCGTACAATGGCGATGGCAGCAAAACTCGCTGAAAAGCTGAACAATAATAAAGGAATAGCACTTTGGGCATTGCCAACAACAGGAGTAACTGTCTTTCGACCACTGACATGCAGGACTGAGGAATTACATCAGCGCTTACCTGAGGGCATGTTTTCAACCTGTATGCTTGATGATAAGACTTGGTTGAGATCTGTTGCCGCAAATCCACTTGCTGATATTGATGAAATTATTTCAACAGTTAATGATGAAATAAATTGAAATTTTGTCTTACATATTCATAAATGGAATAACCAAAAATAACTAAAAGTACACTGTTGTGCAATTCAATGTTCATGTTCTGCACCCCACTCAAGGCCTTAGATACATAAAAAGGAGAATATTTGAGTTTAACATTTCGTGAAGCATTGGAAAAAGATCTTCCTTTAATGGTAGGGATGCTGGCGGACGATGAATTAGGTTTACAACGTGAAGATACAGCCAAGCCTTTAAATCCAGCATATTTATCTGCCTTCAAAAGTATTGTAGTTGATCCTAATAATGAGTTGATTGTAGTTGAGAAGGAAGGCAATCTAATCGGAATGCTACAGTTAACTTTCATCCCATATTTAACCCATAAGGGCTCCTGGAGATGTCTGGTGGAAGGAGTACGAATTCAGCATAATTTTCGGGGTGACGGAATCGGAACCAGAGTCTTTGAATGGGTCATTCAGTATGCGAGGGGCAAAGGGGTGGGTATTCTTCAATTGACTTCAGACAAACAAAGACCGGATGCAATCAGGTTTTATGAAGGTCTTGGATTCAAAAGTACGCATGAAGGTTTTAAACTAAAGCTTAATTAACCGTTAATTTGATGGGAATATAGCTGAGTTAGAAGTTAAGGTATCAACTACTGCGGATATTCGAGGAGCACTGATGAAGGATAGACTGGTTCAAGGAGGTTTCCAAAAAATGAAGTGCGAAGTAAAGATTATGGTAAATGAAGGAACAATGCCAAGACAGCTTGAACGTCTCCAGTCAGTTGCTAAGGCATGTTGCGAAAGCAATGCGAGAGTAAATACTTTGGAGAGATGTTAATATGTACAAAGCTGAGACTGTTGTTATACTAGATTTTGAAACTACAGGTCTTTCTCCTGATAATGGAGATCGTGCAATTGAGATAGGCGCTGTACGCATTGAAGATGGTGAAATAAAAGAACATTTCCAAGAGTTAATGAATCCTGGTCAGCGTATTAGCCATTTCATTGAAGATTATACCGGGATTACTAATGGGATGTTAAAAGAAGCTCCACCCTGTAAGGAGGTAATGCACAGATTCGCTGACTTTATTAGTGGTTATAATCTTGTTGCACATAATGCTTCATTCGATAAACGTTTTCTTGATGCAGAGTTAGGAAAAATATCCAGGAAATATTCTGGGCAATTCGCCTGTTCAATGTTAGTGGCACGAAGAATTTATCAAGAAGCGCCAAATCACAAATTGGGTACTCTAGTCAAGTATGCGAACATTCCCTCGGATGGTGTATTTCACCGCGCTTTATACGATTCTGAAATGACAGCAAAACTATGGCTGTCGATGTTGGACTATATTGAAAGGCAGTACAGGTTAGAATCGATACCTTTTGCATTAATTCAAAAATTGGCACAAACACCTAAAAAAGCAGTATGCAAATTTCTGCAGCAAGGATAAACCTCTGATAATACGGATAAGCAAAAAGCAGTAATCTGATAAAGAATAATAAAATGTTTACAAACTATTTGCAAAAACGGCAGGGTTATTATTTATTTACTTTGAATTAAAAATAGCTTTCGATGACTAGCTGTGTCATAAAATTTATACAAACAGAAGCCACAAATTTTAAAAAGAACTTGGTCTTAACTTGGACTTTAGTATAAAATCAGCTCGCCAAATTCGGACAGTTTTGAGTTTGTTGAATCGGCAATGTCAAATGATTAAAGCTAGTCAACTATATTGGACTTCGGCAGAATTTTATAAATGAAAAGAGGAGGTAATCTATCATGACAATTGCGAAAGACTTGAAACAGGCACCCTGGAGGTTTTCAATAGGAGACGAAAGTCAGGGCATATTTCGAAAACTTGCTGAAGGAATTTCAACTAGAATATTCAGCGGAGAGAATGTGATGCTCTCAGTAGTAAAGCTTGAACCAAATTCGGCGGGTACTGTTCATAGTCATCCAGAGGAACAGTGGGGAGTTCTACTTGAAGGAGAATGTGTGCGGATCCAAGGTGATGAGGAGGTGCTTATGAAGGCCGGTGATTTTTGGTCAACTCCAGGCGGGGTCACACACGGTATTCGAACCTCTGAGTTAGGCGCGACTGTGTTGGACATTTTTAGTCCTCCACGAGAAGAATATAAAAAACATGGAAAAGGATTCAGTTCATCAGTCTGAATAATGAAAAAATCACTTACGTGAAATTATGGAGATAACACATTATTTTACTGAACTGCAGGAATAACGGAGTGCAAAGGCTTTGTCCGTTCATAAATTGGTTTTGGAATTATTCCCTGAATCTAAAGTTAGTTTTAAATATTTAATGCCACTTATGAGTCAGAAAATGGCTGGTTTGCTATTGGTAATCAAAAGAACTATTGGTTTGTTTATAGCTGTAGGCTTGAAAAATTCTCAAAATGTCTGACTGCTAATCCTGACGTAAAACATGGAAAAGGACGCATCAATCTTAGAAATAAGGAAGATGTGGACTTGGATGCTATGAGACAAGTTATTCAACAGCCAATGCTTGGTTGAAGTATACTTTAGTTTTAAACAGTGGTAATAATGAGAGACCAAAACTAAACTCAATACAATATGATTCATTTTGCAATACAGAAATAATGAAACAAGAAAGTAGCAATACTATGCCGGCTGTTAAGACAATTGATTATTTAATTCCGGATGTTCCTCAAAAACTTCCGTTTTACGATGTGCCATTGCTAAAAGCAACCCCTGAGTCACTGAAAAATTACGGAGAACTTGTTGATGATTACCATGATTATCCTGTAGAAATTGTTACGTGGCCCCCACAAGGGAGACGTCCTGTAGATGAAGGAACCGGAAATGAGGCCGGTACAGTTTCAGGAACTTTCGAATTTTGGTGGCAGGGTGATTATTTGTATGGAAAAAATCAGGCAGTAAACGATCAATATCTCCTGGGCTGGTCCAAAAACCCCGGAGAAGCACAAAAGGATCCAGAAAATTCTGGAGACCATGAACGTGTTCTTTTGTGGCACGTCAATTACCATCCGGACGGCGGACAGCTTTTTTACCCCTTAGACGGCTTACCTTTCGTTGTGCCTCTGGCTCTACCGGGAGATGATGTCAAGCCCTCAGATTTTGTCGCTTTCTACGTTGATGGCGGAAAAGGTTTGTATATTCATCCAAATGTCTGGCATGAAGGTGTTTTTCCGTTAACAGAAAAAGCAAGTTTTTATGATAAGCAGGGTAAGGTTCATGCACGGATTAGCTGTAATATTGCTCAGGAATTTGGAGTGTTTTTATCAGTTCCACTAAAATCCCCTTCATAGAGTTTAGTTTGCACAATAACAAAATCAGCTGGAGATTTGAACTTGTAACAATTTAATCCTTAGCTGATGTTTAACGGTGACTGCGAAGAGGCGGTTGATTTTTATAAAAGATGTTTCGGCGGCCAAATTGCCTTTCTTGGAAGATAGGGAGATTCTCCAATGGAAGTTCCGGAAACTCAAAAAAGCAGGGTTTAAAGAAGTTCTTGGTCGTTCAAAGTCGAGACCGATCATGCGTTTCACAATTGATTAATTCTACTGTTTATTTCTTCAGCTCGGTTTAAGCGGGTTTAACTCTTCATCTCCTAATCACGGGGTTGTTCAATCACAAAAGCAAATCAATGAGTTTAAAAGCATCTGTATTCATTGCAATCAGTCTGGATGGTTTTATTGCCAGAACAGACGGAGAACTCGATTGGTTAGATGCTGCAAGTGCAACCGTTACAGAGGGTGAAGACTGTGGATACAAGGTGTTTTTTGAATCCATAGATTTCTTGATCATGGGCCGTAAAACTTACGAAAAAATATTGTCATTTAGCAATTGGCCTTATGGAAAAAAACCGGTTATTGTTTTAAGCAGCAGTAACATTATTATCCCTCAGCATTTGGCAAACACGGTCTCATATTCCGCAGAAACTCCGACAGAATTATGTGAGCGCTTAGCGCTCCAGGGAGCTAAACGATTATATGTTGATGGTGGAATCACCATTCAAAGATTCATCACTGACGGACTTATCAACGATTTTAGCATTACTGTCATTCCGGTAATTTTAGGCAGTGGTATTCCTTTGTTTGGATACTTAAAAAATGATGTTCCACTTAAACACCTCGAAACCAAAAGCTATGATTTTGGCTTTGTTAAGTCAAGTTATGAGGTGCTGAAATAAACATAAAAACAATTAATTACAGGCAGCTATACAATAATTTGTAGTTAAATGCCAAGGCGGCTCGTGCTTTTATTAAAGATACCCCAAGCTTACGCATGTAGACGCTGGAGATGGTTGATTAATTTGCGGGCGACCTCCAGCAGAAATTACTGTCCATCCTGTTGATAAAAACAATGTACATGAACAGTCTTTCGGCTGTGCTGACATTGAAGCTTTTATTTCAACTGTGAGGAAAAAAAGATCGACTCTGATTCAGTTCAGGATCAAGGTTGGGGTATAGTTACTTTTGTGACTTTAACCGGCGGCAGTCGGATTGGGGAATAACAGCCATGACATGCACGGCCCTGAAAACAGAGGCAGTAATTTCGTTGGTGATATTTTCAGGTTTATGTAAGAGCAGGCAGTAGTTCCTCCTCAATCAGGTACTTACGCGCGTTTTCAATGTCCTGCTTAATTTGATTTTGCAAATCTACCATAGAGGAAAACTTCTTTTCCGGCCTCAACTGAAAAAGCGGAATAACCTCCAGCTCCTTACCGTAGATATC
>Ga0209403_10005323_pt1 | contig 13502 bp, 11 predicted proteins | sample ArcticOcean_MG_C_8_FD_187440 | JGI IMG/M metagenome (GOLD analysis project Ga0209403, IMG submission 187440) | Marine microbial communities from western Arctic Ocean - ArcticOcean_MG_CB11_86 (SPAdes) (version 2) | ecosystem: Environmental > Aquatic > Marine > Oceanic | place: Arctic Ocean... | reverse complement strand
CCACATTGACTGGGAATCCTGGATCGGGCCTGCTCCAATGCGTCATTACACAAATGGTGTCTATCCATTCAAGTGGCGCGGTTTTGTGGACTTTGGTTCCGGTGCACTTGGCGACATGGCCTGCCACACTACCGATGGCATCTATTCTATCATGCGACCCGGTTATGCAGCTTCTGCAGAGCCTCTAATGATGACTGGTCCCTGCAAGGGACAATTCCCTGCAGGAATGACCTTAAAGGTTGATTACCGTGCTACCAAGGAAACTCCCGCATTCACCACTTACTGGTATGAGGGAAAGAAAAAGAACGGTAAGGACAATATGCCGGAAACCCCTGAAGAGTTGAAATCCGAGGGCCGTAAATTGCCACGTACCGGCAATCTCATCATCGGTACAAAAGGAAAAATGTTGGTCACCGGTGACTACTGGAACAGCCCGCGTATTATTCCCGAAAGCCGTCAGAGAGAATTCGGCAAGCCTAAGCAACTTCTTGAGCGTTCACCCGGACATCATGATGAGTTTATCATCGCTTGCCGAGGTGACAAGCCGAGAGAGTACAGCCAGTCGAACTTCAGCTACTCCGGGTTCATGACCGCAAATATCCAGCTGGGTAATCTCTGCGCACTTGCAGGCAAGAAAATCGAACTCAATGAGGCTGGAGTGGTTACTAGCGATGCGGCAATCAACGAGTTGGCATGGCGCGTGCCGCGCAAGGGTTGGGACGCACTGAAGACGAATATATAGTTTGTTCCTTTAGGAAAAATAAACCGGTGTGCGTTCAGGCGCGTGCCGGTCAAAACAAAACACCTGGGTCAATATTGATCCAGGTGTTTTGTTTTGCGGACCTCTCCTCTCGAGTGAGGATTACCGCCCAGATCGTCTGAGCCAGGCTTCTCGGGCTCTTTTTAAAGCGTCTATTTCTTTTTGACTGATTTTGGTTGGAGATTTTCTGGTATTAACGAACGGATTATTTGCCCCAAATTTTCTCCATGGGCCATATGGAATTTCATGCAATTCTACGAATCGCCAATCACATTTATTGTCCTTTCCGGTTATTCCAAGAAAATCACGTACCGCAGGTGACAGATCAATTCCTACTCCGTCATTTTTACGGTTTTTGGGTCGTGATCCACCGAAAACATAGGCCCAGTCATCTGTTTCGAAAGGACCAACGTCGGCCCATTGAGCACAACAGACTTTTCCTTTGTAATGTATAGCCACCCATCTCCCATCGCATACGCTTTGACCTTCTTTTTTGAATGTTCGACCGAACCAAGGAATTACACGTTTGGCGCTTTGTTTTGTTTTTTTGTAGTTGATCCGATCATTGTATGGCAAAGCAATGTAAAATGGATTGAGTTTAGGTATGAATTTATTAGGTCTATAATCTCTGGCCCGGTTAGCTGCATTGGGGTCATCGTAGCCACCATAGTTTTCCATCCACTTGGTGTCCCAGGAACTTGCAATATTATGTCGAGGGTTATTGGCGGTTGCACGTTCTCCTACCCAGAATATGGTAGAAGTGATATTTCTGTGCCATGGATATGAGGGAGATGTTGATCGAGATTTTGTGGGGGCGTAGGTGCGCGGTGTGTTTCCTTGGCCTTTTGTTTTTTCTAGAGCTGGGACTGAAAAAAAGAACAAGGAAGTTATAAGAATTAACCGTCCTTGCACTTTCATGGGTACTGAAATATTTTTGCAGCTATGCAATTTGTGGAGCAAGTGGTTTTTCGGAACTTGACTCAGGTGCTTTGAGTTTTGGATTTGGTTCCTGAGGACTCATGCCTAGTTTTTGTAATAATTTCATGTCCTGAACAGTTTGCGGATTGGTTGCCGTTAACAATTTATCTCCGTAGAATATTGAATTAGCTCCTGCAAAAAAACAGAGCGTTTGAGCTTCTTCACTTAACGCTGAACGGCCAGCGGATAATCTTATTTTAGCTTTAGTTACCGCAATTCGTGCACATGCGATGGTGCGAACAACGGCAAACGTATCCACAGGTTCGGCCCCTTCGAGAGGCGTTCCAGGCATTGGCATCAACTTGTTTATAGGGATACTTTCTGGAGAAGGATTGAAGTTTGATAATATTTCTAGCATTCGGAGTCTATCATCAACCGTTTCTCCAAGACCTAATATCCCACCGCAACAAACGGACATTCCTGCATCTTGTACATTACGAATGGTTTTCAATCGATCTTCAAAAGAATGAGTAGTTACAATGTTTGGGTAGTGTTCTGGTGAAGTGTCAATATTGTGATTGTATGCTGTTACTCCGGCTTCTTTTAGTTTCTTTGCTTCTTCTGGTCCCAATTCTCCAAGCGTTGTGCAAACTTCCATTCCGAGCTCTGAAACATCCTTAATAATTTCAAGGACTTCATCAAAACGTTTGGTATTAGTTTTGACGTTTTTCCAGGCAGCTCCCATACAGAATCTAGTTGATCCATTTTCTTTGGCAGCCTTTGCGCGATCCAGTACATCGCATTTTGGCATTAATCTTTCAGCATCTACCCCGCTTTTATATCGTGCACTTTGTGCACAGTAAGAACAATCTTCGCTACAGCCCCCGGTCTTTATGGATAGCAACGTACATAGTTGTATTTCATTTTTAGGCCAGTTTAATTCATGAACGCTTCTTGACTTGGTAAGAAGATCAAAAAAAGGCAATTCGTAAAGTAATTTTAATTCTTGAAAGTTCACTTAATTAAAAGAAATCAATGATATCTGTTGTTAGTAATTATTATAATTTGTGATCGTTTTTAGGCGCGCAATATTTTTACTTTTTCCTTTTGAATATTGATTTCGAATCGTTCCAGTAACCTGGTGAAACTACAGTTGGTTTTAGAGGATTGGTGTAATCAGTTTTTCCGATAGCGGCACGCATAGAAACCCCTGTGGCTTTACGCCATTTTTTTGACATGCTTTCTCCAGTATTGCACCCATAACTAATGCACTTAGATTTTCGTAAAAATGAGGATCGATTAATTCTTGTTAATTCTTCTTCGTGTAACCATACAGTGCTTACTCCTATTATTCTATTACTATAGTCAATTAAGAAAGCGTGCCTGTTGGAATGCCCATAATATTCAAATCCAGCTATTTTTATTTGGGACCGATCTTTTCCGTTATTTATGTAGTTTATAATATCTTTGCCTTCAGTTATCCAAAGTAAGCTTATTTTGTATTTATCTCTTACAGATTCGATCCAGGAAATCAGAGGTTTACCGTCTTCATTTGAACGTGACTCATAACTTGGTTTATAGACTAACCAAGTAATTTTACATTGATCACCATATTCATTTTGTAGTTCTTGGATCCGTGCGCGTGCCGGGCGAATGAAATTTCCCCACCAGCGGTCATGCTGATACTTTTCTTTTCTTAAGTTTTCCCATTTCCTTAAAGCGGTGCCTCCACTCACAATAATGAATTCACCCGAACTCTTACGTGTTGTTACCTTAGATTTGTTGAGATTGCGGCCGAAGATTGCTGAAGATTTTTCTGTGCTAGATAAAAGAGCGCTCAGAATCACTGCTAAGACTAAGATTAACTTATTATGATAAAACCAACTCATTGATGATATAATATTCTTATTTATCCTGATAAATCACAGATCTTCACCATTAATCAGATCTTCGTAAGTTTGCCTCTTTCTTATCAGTTTGTGGGCCTTGTCAGAAACTAGCACCTCTGCAGGCAATGTTCTTGAATTGTAATTCGATGCCATTACAAAGCCGTAAGCTCCAGAACTTAGCATTCCAATCATTTCACCTTCTTCTAACTTCGGTAGTTCCCGGTCCTGCGCAAAGAAGTCTCCGCTCTCACAGATGGGCCCTACAATATCAACGGTTTCATTTTCGTTTGATGTATTTTGAATTGGAACAATTTCGTGGTGTCCTTGGTATAATGCCGGTCGTATCAGATCACCCATTCCTGCATCAGCTATCGCGAATGTTTTCGCGGCGCCGACTTTTTTATACAGAATTTCACTTATAAGAATCCCAGCGTTTCCGACAATTAATCGTCCTGGTTCAAGCATTATTTTAAGTCCCAAAGGAGCTAAAATTGGCACGAGCTCGGAGGCGTATTCCTCGATGGTAAGAGGCGTTTTGTTTTGATCATTTTCCTGCCACCAGCTATCCTTTCCGCTTGCAAGCGCGTCTTCATATGCGATTCCAATTCCTCCGCCGATGCTGAAGAATTTGATGTCATGTTTTTGTTTTAGTTTTTGTGCAAGTGGAGCCACTCTTTGTACGGCTTCAACGAAAGGTTTGACTTCGGATAATTGAGATCCGATGTGCATTTGAAGGCCACGCAACTCTAGATTTTTCAATTCTTTCGAAGCTGTTTCATAAAGGCCTTCAATGAATTCAAAATCTATCCCGAACTTATTTTCACTTTTTCCTGTTGAAATATATTTGTGTGTTTTTGCGTCTACGTTTGGATTCACTCGGATTGCGACTGGAGCAATTACATTAAGCTCAGTTGATATCTTGTTGATGAATCTTAGTTCTGCCTCACTTTCAACATTGAAACAATAGATGCCCTCGTTCAGTGAATATTCTATTTCCTCACGTGTTTTTCCTACCCCAGCAAAGGTGCATTTTTTTGCTGTGCCACCAGCCCTTATTACACGGAAAAGTTCACCCCCAGAAACAATATCGAAGTCGGCGCCTTCATCGTTAAGTAGCTTTAATATAGATAAATTCGAATTTGCTTTAACTGCAAATGCTATATGATGATCCAAATCACTTAGTGCTGAACTTAGTCGACGATAGTGTTCTAGAATTGTATTTGCTGAATATACATATAATGGGGTGCCATGCTGAATTGCCAGATCCGCTAAATTGACACCCTCACAATGAAGGGTTCCGTCGTGATAATGAAAGTCATGCATTGAGAAAATGCCTAATCTGTCAGGAATAGTAAATCAAGCTATACAGACATCAAAATACCCAATAATTCTTGACCAAAAGCTTATATCATCTAGTATGAGCGCCCCTAAGTAATAGACCGGAGTGGAATTATGGCTAAAATTTGCGAAATAACAGGAGCGCGCGTTCGTCGCGGAGGAAAAATCCATCGTAGTGGTTTAGCCAAGAAAAAAGGTGGAATCGGCCGTCATGTGACCAAGGTTGTCAAACGTGATGTTTCCCCGAACTTAAGGAAAAAGCGCATTTGGGTCCCAGAACTCAACAAATATGTAAAAGTGAAGCTTACTGCTAGAGCTTTGAAAACGGTCGCTAAGAATGGGGCATATGCCACACTTAAAAAGGCTGGAGTTATTTAGATTTAATATTGGAGGGCAATTGATGTCCCATTTCCAGTCCATTTTTTCGGCCTTATTTCTTATTTTTAGTAGTTTACAAGCGACTCATTCAGCTGAGAAGCGTCCTAATATCATTTTCTTTTTAATTGATGATCTCGGATGGAGTGATCTGGGATGCTATGGCAGTAAGTATCATTTAAGTCCTAATATAGATAAATTAGCAGCTAGGGGTGTTCGGTTTACTCAAGCATATTCTGCTTCACCGGTTTGCTCTCCTACTAGGTCTGCAGTAATGACTGGAAAGAATCCAGCCCGCTTGGGTATTACGGATTGGATTGGAGCGAGCCAGAAATTTAATGTTCTAGTAACTCCAAAAAATGTAGAGGCTTTGCCTCAAAATGAAGTAACCTTCGCCGAATCTCTAAAGAAATCTGGTTATGCTACAGCTTATTTCGGTAAGTGGCATTTAGGTGCAGACGAACAAGACCATCCAAACTCGCACGGTTTTGATTATCACCGAGGCGTTAATCGAGCAGGGTCACCAGGTTCATATTATTACCCATTTAAAAGAAATAAGGCAAAACCGAAGACGGTTCTATCACCGAGCGATGTTCCTGATTTTGATTTAGCAAATAAGGATTCATACCTTACTGATTTATTGGCTGAGGAAGCATCTAAATTTATTGAGAAAAAGAAAGATGTCCCTTTTCTTTTGATGTTGGCGCATTATTCAGTTCACACACCTATACAGGCCCGCAAGAATGATACTATTAGGTATAAAGATCGAATGAGAGATATTGGGTTACCTTCAAAAGTTAGTATAAAAAAGGAGAGATATGGAAGTACACGCATGACTCAGAACAATCCTGATTATGCAGCAATGGTTGAGAGTGTGGATCGGAGTGTAGGTAAGGTTCTTGGAAAACTGGAAGAGCTCAAACTTAATGATAATACTTTCATAATTTTCACTTCGGATAATGGAGGACTTTCTACTTTGCAGAATAATCGGAACGCTGCTCCAACATCTTGCCTGCCCTTAAGAGCGGGCAAGGGTTGGCTCTATGAGGGGGGCATTCGAGTGCCAGCAATACTCGCTTGGCCTGGCGTTATTAATGAAGGAATCACGACTGATGTGCCGATTATTAGTAGTGATTTTCATCCCACCATATTGACTGCTGCAGGAATTAAATTAGACCCTTCACAGCATCAGGATGGGCTAGATTTAAATAGCATTTTCAGAGATGGGATATTACGGAAAAGGTCATTGTTTTGGCATTTTCCTCATTATCATGGGTCAGCAAACCGACCATCGTCTGCTATTAGAAAAGGAAATTATAAATTAATTCGATGGCATGAAGATGGTTCAGAAGAAATGTTTAATATTTCCAAAGATATATCCGAGACGACTGATATCGGATCTGATGAATCGGCAAAGCGTGCGGAACTGTCTGAGAATTTGAGTGAATGGATAAAATCTTCAGGTGCAAGGATGCCAAAACTAAAAGAAGAACGGTAAGGCATGATTAAGAAATACTCACATCATATTTAGATGTCAGATTGCAGAAAACCTTTGGCATTGATAACAGGTGGAGAAGGAGCACTTGCTAAAATAATTTCAACACAATTAATTTCATCAGGATTTAAGGTGCTTAGTCCTTGCCGTTCTCAACTGGACGTTAGTGATGAAGGTTCTGTTAAGGATTATTTTAATGAGAATATAACAAGGAATCTCGATTTGCTTATCAATAATGCAGGGACAAAGAAGGATTCATTATTCTTGAATCTTTCTGAAGAGGAATGGGACGAGGTCATTAGAGTTAATTTACGAGGGGCCTTTCTCTGCTCAAAATTAGCATTAAAACTTTTATGTAAAAACCGCAGTGGCCACATAATTAATATAGGATCATTTTCAGCTATTTCGGGACCAGTAGGGCAAACAAATTATGCCGCCTCGAAGGCTGGGCTCATCAGTTTGACGCAGAGTCTGGCGCAAGAAGGAGGTAAGAGGAACGTTAGATCCAATTGTATTTTACCAGGTTGGCTTGAAACTCAATTCACTGCTGATGTACCAGAAAAGGTAAAGGATAAAGTATTGAGTTCCCATACACTAAATACTTTGAATACTCCGGAATCCGTCGCAGCGTTTGTTCTTTTTATCCACACTCAGATGCTCTCAGTTTCCGGGCAGATATTTCAGCTTGATAGCCGAATTCATCGATGGGTTTGAAAGCTATTTTAGCAAAGGTTCAAGTGTCCGAATTGTTTTTGAAGTGGCCGATACATTATGCACTCTAAGGATAGAAGCTCCTCGTAAGATACTTGTAACCGAGCATGCCACGGTACCGGCATCTCGATCTTGAGGTTCTTTTATTTCCAATACATCACCGATCACTGTTTTTCTTGAAACGGGTACGAGAAGTGGCCTCTTGTGGATTTTTAATGCATTAAGGTGTTTCAGTAATAGAAGATTGTCTTGGCGGTCCTTTGCGAAGTCGATTCCTGGATCCAATACTATCCTATCTCTATGGAGCCCCACTGATTCTGAAACACGAATTTTTTCTTCAAAGAATTTGTTCACCTCTGCAACTATGTCTTTGTATTTTTCTCCGAGATGAGGCTCTTTGGGCAGTCCGATACTATGCATTATTAATAGAGCGGTTCCATGTTCTGCACATAACTTTGCATTGTCATTGGAATGCAGCGCGCCGATATCGTTCAGCAGATCCACTCCAAGAGGCAATATTTTTTTTACCACTTCTGGTCTCCATGTATTGATTGATAGTAGTGGTTTTTCCGTTTTTCCATTCCATTCGACAGAATGAAAAGACTCAATGAATGGGCGAAGCCTTTGGATTTCTTCTTCGATTGATATTGGTCCACGGTTAGTGCGAGCACTTTCTGCCCCAACGTCGATAATGTCTGCTCCTTTAGCGACATGATCCTCAGCCATTTTAATGGCTTTTTTCTGGTTCAATGTTCCGTCTCCTGAAAATGAATCATCATTGATATTGATAATCCCCATTACCATTATTTTTTGTGAAAAATCAATGGTACGGTCCCTGACTTTCAGTTTCATTTATTATTATTAAATACTGAATGGTATTTGGGTCCTTGTTCTATTCTCGAAACGGACAGTATGAGTGAACCCAATGTCAGAGGCGAGTGATGCAGCTTCCTTAAAATTCATTCCTACTTCTTGAGGAGAGTGAGCATCCGAACTGATTGATATTGGAATGCCTGCGCTGACCATCATCTCAAGGAAATCGCGTTCGGGGTATTGCTCTGCACATTCTTTTCGCCATCCGGAAGTATTAATTTCTATTGCGGTATTAGTTTCTAGTGCTGCTTCGATCACGGGCTCATAGAAACGGCGAAGGTCACCATCTGGTTTATGTCCAAACTTTTTTGGTAAGTCAGGATGGGCGAGGAGATCAAATAGACCACTGCGCACGCAACTTGTATATATTTTCCAATAGCATGTCCATATCTCCTCAACCTCGGCAATGCCAGACCATCTTCCTATCCATTTTGGATTATCAATAGCAAATCCAGGTGCAATATAATGTACGCTACCTATGAGGTAATCGAAATCTGCCAAGGAAGATAATTGTTCGATCCATGCGTGGTCTTTTTCAAAATAATCTATTTCAAGCCCGAGCTTCACTGAAATTTCAGGCACTCCATTTTTGGCGGTTTGGACCAATTTAAGATATTCAGGAAATTCTGATAGTAGCATACGCCAATCATCAAAATCTTCTTCTTTAGCCGGGCTATGATCTGAGAAGCCGATCTCGCTCAGACCAGTTTCCAAAGCGATTTTTGCATAATCAATGGGTTCTCCATTTGCGTGGCGGCAAAGTGGAGTGTGCATGTGATAATCAGCAAATTGGCTGAAGTTCATCCACTATAATGGAATAAGAATCCTATCTATCCAGCGAATGTCTTGATAAATTCACCCGGGAAAATGCTAAAAACCCATAAAATAGAAGGATTCTTCTTGATAAAGTGTGTATTTTTTGTAAAAAGTTAAGCATATGAAGAAGATTTTATCCCTCATCGCTTCAGTTTTAGTTATTAGCGGCTCACCGGCATCTGCCTGGGTCGGTGGACCTTGGTCAAATAATAGCTACAGCTTGTCAACCACAGGAACTTATCAATCTGTTATGTATATGGTCAACGGAGTTGGCCTTGCTCGTTTCACTGATGATCAAACTGCCGTCTTTTCCCAAATAAACGCTTCTGTTATTTTCCATGAAGGATCCATTTACATTGGTGAGTGCTTTGGAACGGCAGACACTACTGGAGGACAAGGTGTTGTCGGAATTATTCAAGCAGCAGGGACTGGTGGATCAGTGACAGGTTCTTTCCAATGCAAGATCACGCAGAAAGCTCCCGTGATGCGTTTCTTTGGACAGAGTAGCGGTGATGTAAACCCGATCACAGGTGAGCCTGGAAACGGATCAGACCGTAAGTGTATTTTGGTATTTTCTGAAGCTGCTGCTGACCCAGTCGAGCCAGGAGAATCTCGTATCGTAGCTATTACTGTTTTTGGTGCGCAGATATCACAGACAATTAGAGCTGTCGCAGCAGCAGGTTAGAAGATTTAACCAATTATAATTTATCCGGGCCGACATCTTTTTTTAGATGTCGGCCCGTTTGATTTTATGAGGAAAGCTAAAAAAAGTTTAATTGAAGGGTTCACTATCATTGAGCTTTTAATATCTGTATCAATCATTGCTGTACTTGCATCAATGGTTTTTTCCCTTAGTGACATGATCCGAAGGAAGGCTGAACAAGCTGCCTGCGTCGCTAATATGAGAAGCTTATTCACGGCTCTTAGTGCGTACAATAATGATAATGGCCATTTCCCTCAGGCGCCAAACAGTAAGGATGAGGAAAGCATTTGGGATTTTTGGTTCACTACCTTTGAAGATGAATATGATATACCCAGAAAGACATGGATTTGTCCTACATACCGTAGACTAAATAAAACAAAAGATGAAGAGGAGCTCAAAGGAACTTATGTTCCTACACGATTCAGTGCTAGCAGTGCATTAGCGGCCTATAGATGGGGCAACCAGCCCTGGTTAGTGGAAATTGGTGATCATCATGGAAAAGGAATGCTAGTTCTTTTCCCCGACGGTTCGGTGAGGCCATTTTCCGTAGGTTTCTTTGAAAAAGAATGACGCTTTTGAAATTCTAAGGACTTATAATTAAAATTCTTGGTTCTCAGGATTATTCTTTGATCTGATTTGATTATAGCGCAGATCGAAGCGCTTATTACCCGATAATGAGTGGATTAGCCTATATGAAATTCTTGAAGTGTTTTTACTTTTAAATCCATAGATTTCAGAGATCGAATAGCCATACTGCTTGCCTTTGCTGCACTTAGATTTGTCATGACCGGTATTCCGTTGGCAATAGCAGAACTACGAATGGTGACTTCATCTGCTCGAGGGTTGCGATCTCCGCTTGTTGTATTGATTACAAAGTCAATTTCCCCATTCTTAATCATATCTAATACATTGGGGCGACGCTGTTCGGCCAGTTTGAATAATTTAGTGACGGGAATTCCCTCATCCTTAATGGCCTTGGCTGTTCCTTCAGTTGAAAATAATTTGAATCCCAATTCGTGATAGTTCTTAATTATTTCTTTTGCCTTATCCTTGTCGCGATCCTTAAGACTGATAAAAATATTGCCTCCAAGAGGGAGTGGACAAGAAGCAGCCATTTGTGATTTAGCATAGGCCATTCCTAGGTCAGAATCTATGCCCATGACTTCTCCAGTAGCTTTCATTTCTGGGCCCAGAACAATGTCAGTTCCGGGGAATTTAACAAATGGAAAGACAGCTTCCTTCACAGCGTAGTGATCCGGAGTAATTTCTTTTGTAAATCCTAGATCGGTCAGTTTTTCTCCTACCATAACTTTGGCTGCAAGTTTAGCCAGTGGAACACCAATGGTCTTTGATACAAAAGGTACGGTTCTGGAGGCTCGTGGATTCACCTCTATGACAAACAGTTCTTCATTTTTGACGGCGAATTGTATGTTCATTAATCCTTTCACTTGTAATTTTTTAGCAAGTGCTTTTGATGCTGTGCTAATTTCTTCTTTGATCTTATCGCTGATAGAAAAAGGAGGAATAACACATGCACTATCTCCGGAATGAATGCCTGCCTGTTCAATGTGTTCCATGATTGCTCCCACGACTGAGATTTCTCCATCAGAAATAACATCCACGTCAATTTCCGTCGCATCTTCAAGGAATCGGTCAACAAGTATAGGCCTTTCGGGACTCGCCTCCACAGCTGAGCGCATATATGAGCTTAATTCTTGATCGTTATAAACGATGACCATAGCGCGTCCTCCAAGAACAAAACTGGGTCGGACAAGAACTGGATAACCAATTCTTTGAGCTATTTCTATGGCTTCTTCTTCTGAAGTCGCAGTGCCTGCATCTGCTTGTTTGAGACCGAGCTCATCGAGTAAAGCTGAGAAGTATTTCCTATCTTCTGCCAGTTCTATGTTCTTTGGCGATGTTCCGATCACTGCAACGCCATTTGATTCTAGGTCTGCAGCCAGATTCAGTGGCGTTTGCCCTCCAAATTGAACGATTGTTCCCCAAGGCTTTTCTGCTTCAAAAATATTAAGGACATCTTCGAAAGTGAGAGGTTCAAAATAAAGTTTATCGCTTGTATCGTAATCGGTTGAAACTGTTTCAGGGTTTGAGTTTACCATGATTGTTTCGAATCCAAGTTCCTTGAGAGCAAATGCTGCATGTACACAACAATAATCAAACTCTATGCCTTGACCGATTCGATTTGGGCCGCCGCCAAGAATCATTACCTGTTTCTTATCCGTCTCACGGATTTCATTTTCGTCTCCATAAGTTGAGTAATAGTAAGGCGTGAATGCTTCGAACTCCGCGGCGCAAGTGTCAACGAGTCGATAAGTTGGTATAACGCCTTCATTTTTCCTTCTTTCGCGAATTTGCAATTCTGTTTCGCCTTTTAGGTGAGCAATTTGGCGATCAGAGAAACCTAATTTCTTTGCTTTCCTAATTGTCAGACCATTCTCATTTGAGGCAATTTTTTCTTCTGCTTCGCAGATTTGTTGAAGTTGCCTCAGAAACCATGGGTCTATGCCTGTCATTTCAAACAATTCATCGACTGACATTCCATTCTTAAATGCTTCACGAAGATAAAAAATCCGTTCTGCATTTGGCACGGCAATTTTTGACAGTAATTCTTCTGCATTTGATTTAGAAATGTCCTTACCGTCAGCGCCTAAACCGAATCGCCCTGTTTCCAGTGAGCGCAGGGCTTTTTGCATCGCTTCTTTAAAGGTCCTACCAATCGACATCGCTTCGCCCACGCTTTTCATTTGGGTAGTTAACGTGGGATCTGCGCTTGGGAATTTTTCGAAGGTAAATCTAGGTGTTTTAACGACGCAATAATCGATAGTTGGTTCGAAACATGCTGGGGTTTCTCGAGTTATATCGTTTGGTAGTTCATCTAAAGTGTAACCAACAGCAAGCTTAGCTGCGATTTTGGCTATTGGAAATCCGGTTGCTTTAGATGCCAGAGCTGAGGATCTTGATACTCTTGGATTCATCTCTATTACGATCATGCGTCCGGTTTCAGGACACATGGAGAACTGAATGTTAGAACCGCCCGTTTCTACACCTATTTCACGAATCACCGCAAATGATGCATCGCGCATAATTTGATATTCTTTGTCTGTGAGTGTTTGAGCCGGGGCAACAGTAATTGAGTCGCCAGTATGAACTCCCATTGGGTCAAGATTTTCGATCGAGCAAATAACCACGCAGTTATCTTTGCGGTCTCGCATGACTTCCATTTCGAATTCTTTCCAACCAAGAAGAGATTCTTCAACCAATACCTCTGTGACTGGAGACATATCGAGGCCTCGATTTACAATTGTTTCAAATTCTTCGCTATTATAAGCGATGCCTCCACCGCTTCCCCCGAGTGTATAGGCTGGACGAATTATCAAAGGAAAACGCTTTCCTGTTTTCTCTGCGATTTCTTCTTCGATTGTTAATGCATCGCTCATACTTCGGGCAACTCCTGATTGAGGAAGATCCATGCCAATTTTTATCATCGCTTCCTTGAAAGCTAAACGATCCTCGCCTTTTTCTATTGCTTCGGCATTTGCTCCTATGAGTTTGACATTATATTTATCAAGGACCCCGTTTCTAACTAGGTCCATTGCCGTGTTC
>Ga0209403_10005320_pt1 | contig 13510 bp, 12 predicted proteins | sample ArcticOcean_MG_C_8_FD_187440 | JGI IMG/M metagenome (GOLD analysis project Ga0209403, IMG submission 187440) | Marine microbial communities from western Arctic Ocean - ArcticOcean_MG_CB11_86 (SPAdes) (version 2) | ecosystem: Environmental > Aquatic > Marine > Oceanic | place: Arctic Ocean... | reverse complement strand
TAACAACAACGGTATGGGTGTTGGGACAGAAATTACAGCTAGTTCCCATAGTTCTACTGACAGGATAGATGCGTTGGCTAAGCTTGCTCGAAGTTTAAATAATAACGCATGAAAATTGAGTCGTTCAAAAATTACGGACAACCTTATGTCGGCGAAGCGACCCGGTTATTAGTTCGTGACGAAACAACGGGTAACCCTGTTTGTTGTGTTATTGAATTTGCGCCAGGGCAGTTTTGGGTCACGCATCAAGGCGATGATAAATTTGACAAAGCTTTAGAGTTGATGGGTGTGCAGGACAAGGTTGTGACAGAAATCATAGATCCCGCGCAGTTTAATTCTGATGGCAATGAGAATTTGTGGTTGCCTAAAAATTAAAAGGGTTTGCACATGCTGAGAACAACGGTAGGGCAATTGATGCTTAATGAATCTCTGCCTGCCGAGATGCAAAATTACAATCGTAAGTGGGATAAAAAAACGACTAAAGAAGTCTTTCAGCAATTAGCTGAAAAACATCCAGAAAAGTATCGCGAGGTTGCTAAGCGGTTAATGGATATTAGTCGTGACGCCGTTTACAGCATGGGTGGGTTTTCTTTTGGTTTAGATGATTTAGAGCCAACACCTTCTGTACTTCAAAGCCGCGCACGGTTACGTCGGCGGATTAAAGACATCATGCGTAATTCGCAGTGGTCTGATGAAGAACAGCAATCTAAGATTATCGAGGCCACGGCGAATGAAAAAGATCTGTTGGAATCTGAAATATTGAAAGAAACTACGGCAGCTGGTAATCCTTTAGCCGCGTCGGTCAAATCGGGGGCGCGGGGAAATCCAAGCCAATTAAAAAGACTTATTGGTGGTGATTCTTTGTATATAGATCATAGAGATGATGTTATTCCGGTGGCTGCTATGCGTAGTTTTTCAGAAGGTGTTTCTCCGGCTGAGTGGTTTGCTGCCTCATATGGCGCACGCAAAGGTTTGGTAGACACAAAATTTGCAACGCAAGATGCCGGGTTTTTCGGTAAACAATTAAATCAATTAGCGCATCGTTTAGTTATCACGCAAGAAGATGACGACGATACTTCGCAAGATGTTACACGTGGTTTGCCCGTAGATACAGATGATACAGATAATGAAGGTGCGTTACTGGCTAAAGCTATTAGAGGTTATTCACGGAACACTGTTTTAACTCCAAAGATTTTACAAGATTTAAGACAGAACGGCGTTAAACGAATATTAGTTCGTAGTCCTGCAGTAGGTGGGCCATCTGCCGGCGGCGTGTCTGCCAGAGATGTGGGTTACCGCGAGCGTGGTGGTTTTAGTCCTTTAGGCGATAGTGTTGGGCTTGCTGCCGCGCAGGCTCTTTCAGAAAAATTAACGCAAGGGCAGCTTGCGTCAAAACATAACAGCGGTATGCAGTCGGGCTCGTCTAAAAAATTGACAGGTTTTGAAGCTTTAAATCAGATGATTCAAGCGCCTAAGACGTATAAAGGTGGTGCCGCTCATGCGCAACGTGATGGCCGTATTGGTGCCATAACTAAAGCAGCAACAGGTGGTCACCATATTCGAATAGGTGATAAAGATCATTTTGTAGCGCCTGGCTTCGACGTTAAAGTAAAAATTGGTGATGTCGTAGAGGCGGGGGATATGTTATCCGATGGTTTACCGAATCCTGCAGAAGTTGTGCGCCATAAAGGAATCGGGGAAGGTCGCCGCTATTTTACACAAGCTTTTACAAATGCTTACCGGGATGGGGGCATGGCAGCGCATCGGCGTAATGTAGAATTAATATCGCGCGGATTAATAGATCACGTTGAAATGTTAGAAGAAACAGATGTGAATATCCCTGGAGACGTAGTTTCGTATAGTCAACTTGAAAAAAATTGGAAACCGCGCGACGGGTATTCTACTGTCAAACCAAAAACGGCATTAGGGCAATATTTAGAAAAACCTGTTTTGCATTATTCTGTAGGCACAAAAATTAAAAATAGTATGCTGAAAGATTTTGATGATTTTGGTGTAAGCCAGTTGGATGTACATAAAGAGCCGCCACCGTTTCAGCCATTAATGGTGAGGGCTATGTCTAGCTCACAGCATGACCCGGATTGGATGACACGGTTTTTAGGTTCTAATCAAAAGAAAAGTTTATTATCTGCGGCGCAGCGGGGTGGTGTGAGCGATACACAAAGCACCAGTTTCCTGCCGTCGCTCGTAGAAGGTTTAAATTTCGGAAAAACGTGGACGGGCGGCCCGATTAAGTTAAGAAAATGATAGCAAATCTGTCTAGTAAGACGTTGCCTTGCTTGCGTATTAAATGCTAGGATAATAAGACAATCTGTGCGCATAAGGCATGACGCCACAATTTATTCAAGGACGGGAGCGCAATGCGTAAACCTACAATTTCGGTGAAGACTGCACGTAGACATAAAAAAGCTGCGGCAGCGGACACATCTCATTGGTTAGATGTTTGTAGATCTAAGAAACGCACGTCCATGCTAAAGAGAGCAGATCTCGGCGGTGAAGCCGATTCTATTCCTTTTGAGCAGGCTTTTTCTAACTTAGCGCACGCATATCTTGAAGACAAAGCGCCAGGGTTGCGCGAATATGAATTAGGATTTCAACTTTTAGAGAAAAACGAAGATAACGATAAGGCTGTTGGTGTTTTTGGTTTTAAAGTTGGACCGCAGTTGCTTTATGCTCCTGTCTTTTTTCTAAACGGAGAACTTAAAGGACATGAACTTCTTTACTTGAAAGATTCCGATACTTTTGTGCCACTTAAGGAAAATTGGATTAACTATGTGTTGAATCGCAAGCCGCCTATTCTTGGCGAAGAAACTAATAAAGACGTTAATGCTTTAGGCGTAGAACGTCCGAATATGGATGTATTCCGAGAGTCGCCAGGTAAGTATGCGTCATTTAGTGAGCCGTGGCTACTCGAAGGTATGCCCGGTATCGCTAACGCATTAGTTAATCCTGTTCCTTCTAAGTACGAGCTAGCTGTCCCTGGGTTGGTTAAAGAGAGCGCTGTAGCGGCTATGCGCCTCATGCAATTAATCGACAGCAGGCCGACACTAGCTACACCTATCATTGATTTGTATGGCCCTTCTTTTATGAAAGAAGCTATCGCCATCGCAAAAACATCAACGACATGTTATCCCGTAAAGCCTAAAAAATCTAAAAGAAAAAAAATTAAGATTAAAATTGGCAGCGTTTGGCAAGAAAAGTCAGCGCAGCAACGCGCTGATGAAGTTAATCCTGTTAATACTGGCAAGTTAAAGATTTGGTCTTATGCTGGTAAACGTCCTGCGGGGATCACGGATAAACAAGCAGAAGATCTAAAACGTGATGGTGTTTTGATTGAAGATGATCGTGAAGATTCTTCTCGTATTTATCGCGTACAAAAACCGCTGACACTTCAAAATCCAGATGAATCGGGCATTTACGATATAGTGACAAAGCCGAATGATTTTGCTAAATGTCTCGTTCTTTTGGGTCCGTACGGTCGTCGTGGCCGTAAGCCGGGCGCGGCACTGGTGCGTTTAGACGGCGAAGGTTCTTCTGGTAAGCGTGCTTGGTGTCATACACATCCTGGCGATTTGTTTGCAGTATCCGCACATTCTAAAGACTCGTACCGTAAATTTTTGGAAGACTTACCTGATGCAAGTTCTGGTTTGACGCAAGGTGCTAAATACATATTGATCGCACCTAACGGTCAGGGCACGCAAGTTTTTGAAGTAAGGCGCACGGGGTCAGCAGAATCTGATGAAAAGCGTTACGATATTTGGTGGTGTAACACTTGCAACAATCCACGCCCAGACCACTTACCGCCGATGTATGAGCATCGTTACAAGTATGATCAGTATATTGGCGACATTGAATCTATTTCGATTGGCGCTAAAGGTGGCAGCAAGCCATTGTCTCGGCAGAAAGTGTTGTATTTTCCGACAGGTACGAAGGTGTTGAAGTTGCAAGGTAAGAAAAACTGTGATGATTATTCTGAAGATAGTTATAAGAGTGATCCGCCGCCGCTGGAACCCGGTAATCATATTGATATGCAATTAGGCATTTATAAAGCATCGCAAGAAATTAAAATTACACATGATGGTTACGAAGTTACGTTAGCAGGTAATCGGATGCCCGCTAAAAGTGCGATGATTTCGTTGGTGCGTGATTACGGGCTTAGAGAAAAAGCTGCTCGAGATGTCATAAAAGATACGCAAGTTAAAAAAGCGCAGCGTTTTCGTATTAAATATGCGCAACCGTATGAGCTTCAACAATCAGGACCATCGGCACCTGGATTTCCTGATCCGAATGTTGGCTCCGATACTATGCTGGGCTCTAACGTGCCTATGCAAAGTTACATGGAACAAGAAATGCGTGTCCCGGGCATGGGTGGCGGTAACGCGCAGCCGCCTTCAGCTGCGCCACCGGAGCCGCAAATGCTGGCACAACTGCAGCAGGCTGCCGCCACTGGCCAAAAAGAAGTCTTAGATACATCTCTTCTTTCTAATCTCTTAAAAGGTTCCCGCGATGATACTTTGATTGATAAGTATCTTGGTGATCTTGTTAAAGGTTTAGATCGTATTGGTCGTTTGTTGTTTAATTATTATTGGCATCATGATGAGTTTGAAGATCGTTATGGTGGTTCTGATTTACCCGAGTTAGAAGATAGTCTTCGCAATAGTTTTGAAGACTTAGGCGATCTTGTGTTGTTCTTAAAGCAAAAAACTATCGAGCCGTATCCTGGTATGGGTACTGAAGTCGATCTTGGACCATCTGCGGAGGGTTAATTATGCCAGCGAAGATTTACGAGCGACATTGGACGCAAGCGAATAGTAATTCGCTAAGTTTTCCAAGTAGCGCGAGCGGTGATTCTAAATGTTTTGCGCTTAACTTTCCGCATGAGTGTGTTATTCAGAAAATTATATGCACGCAAGTTGCTGGAACTGTCGATGAAGGATATTCATTAACTATATTTAACTTGCCTACCTCGGGTATTGGCGCATCTGAAGCGCACGGCGAAGCTACCGGTGTTCAAGAATCTGTGTCTATCGGTAAAGATTCTGATTCTATTCTTGGCAAATGCGGAAACACATTAGTTGCTGGAATCGGTTCAGGTTACGCGAATACAGCGGATAATTATAAAACGATTCAATGGCATGCGATGGATGATAATGTTGGTGGCGGTATGTATTTTAGAAACATGGAAGGTACACAGACAAATCCCAAACGGCGTATTTTTGTGCAAATAGATGTAACGGCTGGCACTGCATCTGCCCGTATTTGGGAATTGGCAATTACTTGCACACCTGCCGCTCCGAACTAGGAAAATAACAATGAATAAACAGCAAGCACGTTATTTATTAAGCGCTATTCCGACCACAGAGAAAAGAGCCGCAATGGCTAAATCTGCTGTGATTCCTGGGCTTACTACCGGCGGTATTGGCGCCGGTATTGGTGCTCTTGTAAATCTTTTGCGTGGTCGTAGTGTTTTGCGTGGCGCGGGGGTTGGCGCTCTGACAGGCGCTGGGGCTGAATTGGGTACTGGTCTTATACCTATACCTATGCTGGGCACCGGGGTCGGCGCCGCTGCAGGGTATGGCGCAGCGCAGCATTTCGCTGGTGGCGATCCGGACGATGCGCAGGCCGCGGCTGGTGATGATATAGCCGAAGTAGAAAAGGCGCGCGCGGAACTCATGCAGGCGCGAGATAAATTAGAATCGCTGTGGCGTGAATCGTCAACATTAACGAGAACAAAATCGCCAATAAGGCAGTTAGATCATGAAATAGATGGATATTCAAAGCATATCGATAGGTTGCGATCTGCTACGGCCTAGTATTTAAAACAGTTGTCAACAACTAAAAGTAATGGTTACATCTCTTGAATTTCGACGCAGCAATCCACGACGTCCCGTCGATTGGCGGTGGCAGCGTGCGTGCCATTTGCTGGAGTCTGGCGGTTCACTCGTCAAACACAGAGATGACAGCTCTATCAAGCTAGCAAAAGAGTTCAGGTCTGCCGTCCAATCCGCGACGACTGAAAATCAGCATCTTGCTATTATGGATAGATGGCCTTCTTTGTATGAAGCTTGGAATTTGTACCAGAGTGAAGAAGACCATGAAACGCGATATGAACTTGAAGCGAGATTACTTGCTCGGCAAACGGGTGAGGAGATATCCTTAAAGATTGCGGTCACACCAGAGACGACCGCCCTGTATGAATCTGTATTTTTCCATGTAACAGACCGGCTGAACGTACCTGGCTATGTCACACATACTGTGATGGGTAACGCGATTCAGCGGGGGTTGGCGCAGCGGCATTATGACCTGTTGTGGAAAATGTTCGGGTACTGGGGCGGTCCTCTGGTTCTTGATCACTTGATTTATCAATTCAATAAACCGGAAGTGCCTAGTACTAGATCAGGTGTGGAAGGTTTTTGGAGCGATGATGTTAGGCAGCATTTAATGTTGAAATCGTCATTAGCTGCGCGGATGGCGCCAATTAATTGGCAGACATCTTTAGAAATTGTAAATATATACATGCGGTTAATAGAAATAGAACAGAACACCGGCGGCGGCGGCACCGGTGCTGGTGCGGGTGATGCGGCTGTTCGTGCCTTGGATGGAATGATTGCAGGTATGCCGTGGACAAAAGCGGTACATAGACGCACACCTGAGAATAATGAAACAATTGCACATTACGATACAAAGGGTGTTGGACTACGCTCTGATGATTTACTTCTAGTTGGTTCTGGCGGGGAATTAAATCCCGAGAGACAAGCCTTACTTGAGTCAGCTGAATATCCAGTTGCGGAGAAATAAAATGTCTAAAGTTAAAAAACTTGACGCAAAACAAGAAAAACAAATTACTGCAGCTTTGACTAAAGTTGCAGATCTTGTACGCGATGGAAATTCGCCGGATGACGCTATTGTTAAAGTAGCGACAGAGAAAAAATTGCCAGCGGGCTACGTACGTCTAATGACGAATGCGTATAACACAGGGCAATCTATAGGCAATATCCGAAACGGCGAAACGTTAGAAGAAAAAGCAGGTTCATTTCCGCTAGCAAATGCTATGAATGTTCTTGAACGTATCTTTCCTAGTGCCGTTAAAACAGCTTCGGAAATACAGCAAGCAACAGATGTTTCAGATGATTACACGTTGTCCCCGGTTTATTGGATACAGCGGCGTGATGCACAAGAAAAACGTGCCGACATTAAGAGTGTGCAAGAGAATAAAGTTGCTGCTTATCCAGGTATTGCAGATAAACCTGGACGTAAAGCGGTTAATAAGATTCATAAATTACGAAAAGAAGCTGAACAGAAGCGGCTAGATACTATTGCTGCCGGTTACCGTGTGACAGGCAGTATTAACGAGCTTACAAATTATTTTCGTAAGGTCGGCCATGTTCCGATGGATACAGCTAAAAAATATTGTGTAGCCATTCTCGGCGATCGCGCTGGGAATGTCCTAGACAAAGCAGCGACACAGGCTGGGAAGCTTTCAAAAACCGCAGCACATCATGACCCAGACCACGTGGTGGATTGGGAAGCTGCTCCATATTGTCTTGTTAAAGAATCTTTAAATGCTGTTGATGCATATATCACAGTAAAAGACATTATGGATAACTTTGAGAAGGAGGCGGAAGCGGATGCGGTCGAAATCGCGCGCCCTTTTTGCCAACCCGCAGGCAAGTCCGTGATAACCGGCTCAGTGTGGGATCGTCAGTCGCAGATTAAAACAGGTGGTGCTATGCCTTTTGTTTTAGGGTATGGCGCAGCATCTGGGGTTAGCGAGTTTATGAGTCCTATCGCAAAACAAATGTTTCCGCCAAAAGAAGATGAACTCGCATCCGTAAAAAAGAAATTAGAAGCACCCTCGCATACAAATAAAATTCAGGCAATTCGCACGCGTGCGATGCTTGACGATATGATGGCAAATGACTCTGTCATTAGCGGATATGAGCCAGACGAAATTTTACAGGCTTTTAATCATTTAAGTGAATTAGCACCAAACGCTGTCACTAGTTCTAATATGTTAGCTAAATCACTTATGCGAAAATATTTAGAACAGGGACAAATTCTTGACACTTTTGATATCGATCAGTTATTGAGTGCTGAGAATAAGATAAAAACAAATTCAGGTCGTGGTGTTAGTGCGTCTAATGAACCTAGTGCATTTAAAAGGTAATAGATAATGCTTCAAGATATTGATTTTGAAAACATGTCTTATGAAAAAGGTTTGGCGCTAGTCGCACAGCAAAAACCTTTGATTAAACAGAGTGAAATTGATTTATCCTCGATATTGAGTAGTCCTTATTTGCATTACGGTTTAGCGGGTGCTGGTATTGGTGGTTTAGGTGGTTTAGCCAGTTCTTTGTTTAAGAAAAAGCGGCGTAGAAATTACACACGTGACGCATTAACTGGTGCGCTTATTGGCGGTGTGGGCGGTGTCGTAACTCGCGGCGCGCAAGATGCAATCACAGGGCTAGGGGAGACATCGGAAACAAAACAACATGCGGTGGACGAAGCAAAGCGTGACTGGGGCTACGGACCCTTGGACCCTATTTTCGGCTTTTCTCCGTCAGCGACATGGAATCGTTTTAAGCGAAATACTGGTTTGTCTGCGCTTCCGTTTCTAGGTGCAACGGACAGCTCTGGGTATAAATTTCCATCAGATTCTGAAGTCGCAGAAGGCGGGTCAGGGTGGAACCGCTTAGCATTACACCCGGCGAGCACAGTAGGCATGCAAGGGATCGCGGGTGGCGGTGGGCAGGTTCTCCGTAAATCGATGGAAAATGCTAGAACAAACAAAGCAGTTTGGCAAAAGTTATTCGGTGATAAAAAATTTGCCGAGCAGATGAAAGCTATTTGGGGTAAGAATTGGCATCAAAAGCTTATAGACAATAAAATTGTCAACCCCGGCGGACTTTTGGCGAACCCACGGCTAAGCAAGATATTGCCTTCTGCTCCCGTGCAAGATGTTAATATGTTGAAAAAAGTAATGGCATCAAGAGAACTTTATCAAAAAGCACTTGGCAAAGTACTAAAGGCTTCTGGAAAACACGCTACGTCTAACCCCAGCGCGTTAACGCGGGGCTTACGTTTTGGCGGCAAATCTTTGTGGAGTTTACTCCCGATGGTGGCCACGTATGGCGCACAAACAGGTTTAGGCGGTTACACTGGTACAGTTAACCGGCAAAGACAAGAACAACTTTTAAATCAATAGGTAAGTCTTAATTATGGGAATGGTTAAAATTATCACACCGGGTTCTTATGATTTTCATGAGCCGGTTGCGCAGATGGTTAAGACGGCAAACCGTGGTTTGCGCGGGGCGGACTTAGACGCCTTTGTTAAACGCGCGTCTGTGCAGTTTCTTGATAAGATGGCCTCCGTAGAGTTCGGTCCTGGGGAAGTTCCTGTACATCTTATTGCTGTGGGTGCCACAGAATCTTACGGACCTAATCGTAATGGTGACGGTTTCAAACGAGCAGCGTGTGAGAAGTATCACCCGACTTTTAAAAAATACGCGAGATGGTATCGACATCACGCAAATAAAGATACGAGCAAGGGCCGCGGTATTATTAAGCTATCTGCTTATAACGAAGAAATGGATCGCATTGAGCTTCTTGTTTCTTTGTTCGCTACAAAAGAAGCTGCAGATAGGAACAATGGGTTAGTCGCCGATGAAGAGATGGAGAAACTATCGAGTGGCGATGATATTGCTGTATCCATGGCTTGTCGCGTTTCTCATGACGTTTGTAGTTCTTGCGGTAATAAAGCTAAGACGCGTGCAGAGTATTGTGATAGTTCAATGTGCAAGCACGGCGGTTTGAAAAGTAATATTGCTAAAGTTTATGAGGATGGCATGGTACTGCATGCTGATAATCCTGATCCAAACTTTTTTGATATTTCACAAGTTTTCCGCCCTGCGGATCGTATTGGTTATGTATTGGGTAAAGCCGCTGCGTATGAGATGTATAAAGCGGCAGCTGATTCCGGCGAGCGTTACTGCGGCGCTGAATGGGCTGAAAAGCTTGGCGTAACCGCACCGCTGTGGCTCATGAATGACGGGCCGTGGCAGGACCCTTCCGTAGTAGGGCAGTTAAAAGTCGCGCAACGTCTTGGCGAGATTGAAAAAAATATTGAAAATACTACCCCTCATCCGTCGAATAATGCGTTCTTGCCAGAAGTACAACGTTTTGGATCAAATATGCCAGATGTTAAAAATGGCCAAGAAAAAATTGGACAGATCATGCGGGCGTTATCAGATTGCAACTGCATGCTTCCTATTGATGCTTTTGTTATGTTGTTGACAAATACGGGTAGCGAGAAAACTGCTTCCGTTGCGTCTGCTGTCTCAAAGAATCTTCCAGGTGTTTACACAAAACTAGCAGAAGATCCACAGTTGGAAGATAAATTACGAAATAACCCGTATAAACCGGATACGGTAGCGCCTCGTCGCTTACGACATTGGGCGTTAAAACATGCTTCTGCGTGGTCATTAAATCGTGAGGATGTTATTGATCGTGCACGTCTCGCGGTTATCCGCGGTATGGCTACCCCGGTATTAAGTACGATGACTAAGGCGGCTAGCGACAATTCCTCGAGTCGTTTAGCTGATGAATATGCCATGTATCAATTAGCGTTCCTGCAATCCCGGCAAGATAAAGCTGAAACAGAGTTGACAGCTGAACTTGTTATAAGGCACAATTACATTAGGTAGAGGGCCTTGAGGCCTTTGGCAGGACGCCCAACCAGTTAACGGAGTGACTCATTATGTCGACCGCTATTTTTGATCGAGTTTCTTCTCTTGTAGAAGAAATTGGAAGAGAAAAAACAGCTGCTGCCAAGGCAGCTATGGATGATCCGGGCGGACAGGACGGGCCTTCTACTCATCCTTCTGCTACAAAAGATGACAACGAATTGCCACAACCGGCTCCTGAAGGCGAACAGTCTGCTGATAACGAATCAGCGGTTAAAGAACAGACGCCTAACGTTCCGGACAATGACCCAGAGCTGACGCCAGAAGCCGCGCCTACTCAAGATGAAGTTCAACTTGGGCAAGGAGTGGACAAGGCTAAGGCAACTGGCGAAGATCCTGGTGTTGAAGAAGATTATAAAGGCACTAAGGATGATCCGTCAGAAGCTGGTGGTAAAGACATGGGCGGAACTTCGCATCCGGCCAGTGGCGATATCGGAGAAAAATATTCTTCGTTTACCCGCGAAAGCGTAGCTGCTCTTAGCGACGATGAGCTTTTCAAAGCTGCTGCCGATATTGGCGGTGAATTGGCTGCTGATCTTGCTAATGGTTTTTATGCTAGGGGTAATACAGCAACTGCAAAAAACGCTGCCTCTAATGGTTATGCGACTGCAGCTGCTAGCCAAGGAGGCGAATTAGATGAATCTGATGTATTCGCTTCAGCGATTATTGGCGAGACTGTTAAATCTGCGCAGCATCAAGCTGGGCTTGTTGCTGATTATGTTAATCGTTTGCAACATGATCTAAGCAAAAACGCAAATGAAGCCGAACTACTTGCTGATCCCACCAGCGGAGCCGCTGAGGGCGAGGCTTATGGTTCTGATCCTAGCGCGGGTGGTGGAGATCTTCCGCCTGAAATTCTTGCACAGCTTGCTGCGATGGAAGGCGGCGGCGGTGGAATGCCTCCAGGTGGCGGCGGAATGCCTCCCGAAGGTGGTGAAGAAGGTTTGCCAGCTGAAGCAGGATTTGGCGAAGAGGAACTTTTGTCTTCTATGGCTGACGGTGGTGGTCCGGGAGAAGGGCTTGGCGGCCCTGAAGACGGTCTTGCTGGTGGTCCGGCCGATACGCTTGACGCAATGCCGGAAGAAGACGCTGTACAGGAATTGGCCATGGCTCTCGCAGAGCTTGGTGTTGATCCTGCTGAACTGGCTGCAGCAGCCAGTGGAGCTTCGGCTGACGTAGCTGCGCCTAAGATTGCTTCGGCTGTTGACAGCTATAAGCGTTCTGGTCGTTTTAAATTTACAGAAGCTAAACAAGGTACTGCACAGCGTCGTGTGCGTGACTATATGAAGGGTTACGTTTCGGAACTGGTACGCAGAAACTAAATTTAGTTAATTAAAATTCGAGAGGATATACTATGAGTCAATCGCAACTGAATCCGGTTGCTCAGAAAACGCTTGCTAGCGTCTTGGTTAGCAATGAGATTTCAAAGAGAGCACAAGCTGTTCTTCGAGAGAAAAGCGCCAGGGACGCAAAGCTTTCTACTTTAATTCCTGAAGTAGTAGCAGCGTTGGAAAAGAATGAGCGAATTTACGGTCACCAAAAAGAGGCCGTAGCAAAAGCGCTTCAAGATCCTACTGCGGGTCTTGAGTTGCTTCGTGATGTGGCGTGTCATAGGAATGCTGGCGAAGTGGAAGCTATCGGCAGCGGAGTTGGCAACGTCAAAAGCGCTAGTGCAAAGAGCAATCCTTACACTGGACAAAAGGTCGCCGATTTTGACGAAACTGATGCAGGTCGCGCGTTTCGTGACCGAATTCTTGGGTCGTCTTAATAGCAGCGGTTAATGTATTTACTTAAATAACAAATTGCACGGCTACACGGAGGTTATATTTCCATGGCTGGACAAGTTTCACAAATGTTTGAGCAGGGACTGGACGCTGTAAAAGGTTGGTTCCACCTTGCTGCGCTGGACAAATCAGCGAAACTAGACGCTACACTTCTGACGAACGCCACTGCGGTGCCCGCCGGGCGCGTGGCTTATATTAATGCCTCTGGCGAATTTGAACTGGGTGCCTCTGGCACGCAGATGCCTATTTTCCTTTGGAATGGTAAAGATCACCCTGATGTTTACAACAGTGGTGTTTCGCCTACCACGAGTACCACGCATTGGACCGCCGTTTCGCCGACTGGCGTTATGTCAGGTCTTGTTGCTACCGGTGCTTACGAGTTACAGACAACTGAGTTTGAGTCGGCTGCTTATTCAATTAATGAGCCGCTAACTGCAGACCCAGCGGCATCGTCCGTGACTACTGCAGGTAAACTTGGTAAAACCACTGCAACTGGTGGTAATCAAATTTGCGGTATCTGCTCGGTGCATGTTGGTGGCGAGCAGGGTGTTGCACAGACTGCCGGGAAGCCTACCGGGACAAATGCCCACGGTGTGAGTACGCTTACGTTTTGGCCTGTATTTTTGCCTATAATTTCGTAAGCTTGATTTTTAATTAACAATTAATCTAGCCTAAGATGGGTTAGATAATAATTTCATGGAGGTTTGGTCGATGAGTTCACCTAGTGACGTTCAAGTACTGAACGAAGCGTTCTTCGATCAGCTCGCTACGCCGGGCATGGAAAAAAACGCACTCGACGCAGTTAATGAGTTTACTCGGGTTCGCGTTCGTGAAGACGGTTTTTACCGTCGTATTTTGCCGCCAGTACAGGTTTCTAATGACGATCTTGATCGGCAAGTCGATACTGACAAGCCCGTGATCGTTGTGGATAAAGAGCCTGGATCTCCGGCTGCTATTTCCATTCCG
>Ga0209403_10005319_pt1 | contig 13511 bp, 9 predicted proteins | sample ArcticOcean_MG_C_8_FD_187440 | JGI IMG/M metagenome (GOLD analysis project Ga0209403, IMG submission 187440) | Marine microbial communities from western Arctic Ocean - ArcticOcean_MG_CB11_86 (SPAdes) (version 2) | ecosystem: Environmental > Aquatic > Marine > Oceanic | place: Arctic Ocean... | reverse complement strand
CTGAGGCAGTACCTGAGGCAGTACCTGAGGCAGTACCTGAGGCAGTACCTGAGGCAGTACCTGAGGCAGTACCTGAGGCAGTACCTGAGGCAGTACCTGCACTACTTGGCGGAGTCCCAGCACAATCAGCACCTGCACCAACGCTACTACCTCCGCAGCCGGTCCTCCCCGGGAAACAATCACCGTACGATTATCAGAACCACAACTCCACATGGGAAGATTCTCCTTTCTCTAGGAGAATTGTTGAACCACAACCACCGGCAGCAAAGGAAACAGGTCCCAGTCCTTGGGACGGCTGGAAACTAGCCGCAGTTGATAAGTTTGGAGATAGTTACACAGTTGGTCTGACTACCAAGAAAGGGGAGTTCAGATTACTAAAGATGGGTGAGGAAACTGAGGATGGAGTAAAGTTAACCAAAGTAGAAAGTAATGGAGTGATCGGAGAGACAACTATTTTCCTTACTGGTAACGGCCATTCTGGGCCATTAACTTTTGATGTTAAAAGGCTCAGTGCGCCCGTGAGGGGGGCACCTGTTCCGAAAAAGGCCGTATTAAAGAAAACCGCAGGAAAGCTCCCGCAACGCCCTCCGGGTATTTCCGCTGACAAGGTTTCAGCTATTAAAAAACAGCAGGAAGCTGCCAGAGCAAAAATACGTGAGCAGATGTTGAAGGCAAGAGGATCAAAGAGCAATAACGATCAACCCAAACGCAGAGTCACTTTACCACCACCAAGAAAATAAGCGCGCGGATTCCCTCTCCGTGTATTTACCATTTTAATTTCCCTAAAATTAGGAACCTCAAACATGTTTAAATTAATTAATTCGTTAAGCCAATTACTGGCCACATTGATTGTCGCTAATGCCATTTTCTTTGGGTATAAAGCCGATGCCGAAACCATCAACTGGGTCAATGTTCCGATTGGTGAATTTGTAATTCCTCGTTACGAAGCAATCAGTGGCAAGCGTCTGATGGTTGATGGATCGGTGGCAGGGTCATCAATTACGATTAATTCCCAGATAGATATGCCACCCGAAGAGGCAATTGAATTTATTAAGGGCTCTTTGTTGCTGAACGGATTCGCTATCATCGAGAAAGATGAGAAGACGGACGTTCTCATTAATGCATCAAGTAAGTCTCCCGTTGGCATTAAGCTGGATCCTAGGATTTATCTCACTGCCGAGGACCTTCCAGACGGTGACCGTATCGTAACATATGTAATGAAGTTCGATTATGTTTCGCCTGAGGATGCACTCAGAGTATTTCAGGTCGTATCGAGACCGAATCCATATAGTACCATCGCTCCGGTAGCGAATGTTAACGCGATCGTGGTCACTGATAATGTTCCTCTCGTCAGGACCCTTATACGGCTGAAGGAAGAGATAGATGTTCCGGGGACCGGAGTCACGCCTGAATCTATCCCATTGATCAGAGCCGACGCTCAGGAAGTGGCGAGTTCACTCAATGAGATTCTCCAATCACAGTCCACGAGCAGGAGCGGTGGAAGTTCAACGAGTCCGCGCACGAACGTTGTGATCAGTCCTCAGGGTCGAGTCCCCGCACCAGGATCAACCAATGCCAATAAATCTACCAATCCTCAGTCAGTTCCTGACGGGAACACTATCAAAATACAGGCAATTGCCAGAACGAATTCAATTCTTGTTATCGCGAGGCCCGTTGACATTGCTTATATCAAAAGCCTCGTTAATATTTTCGATGCACCGAGTGAAATTGAAAATTTCTTAAAGCGTGAGCTTAAGTATATACCAGTATCTGATTTTATACCCGTTGCCGCAAACGCGCTTTCTCGATACGTTGATAATGCTTCGGGAAGTTCAGGAGGGGCTTCAGGTAGTTCTTCCCGACGCACAAGTACAAGTTCCAGAGGCTCGACTGGACAGACGGGGTCCAGTAGTCGCAGTTCGGGCCTATCATCATCGAGAGGCACTACCGGAGGATTTTCAGGTACGAATCGGGGGTCATCTTTGGGTGGAGGGAGCCTTTCTAATTCGGCACCGATCACTGGGCCAGAGTCAATATTAATTGGAAATACACTCCTCATAGGAGATTCACAATTAAACAACGTGGTCGTGTCGGGTCCACCAGAGCACTTGCGTATCATTGATCAGCTCCTTGATGAAATCGACATTAGGCCCCGTCAGGTTTATATCAATGCTGTCATTGCTCAGGTCACGCTTGGCGATGACATCAAGTTTGGCAAGGATCTTCTGCGCACTGTGGAGGAGATTGATGTGGGTGGAGAGAAAGTGAACATTGCCGGTAGTTTCAGAACAACGGCTAGTGGTTCAGGAGTCATTGACGTAGCTAATTTGGCTGCAGTCGCTGATGCGTTTCCTAGGCCCGATGGTCTAGGAATCTGGGCTCAGGTTGGTGATTATTTTAATGCATACATACAGGCTTTGGAAAATACGAACCGATTCCAAGTCATTTCACGACCGTTCGTTTTTACCGCAAATAACCAATTAGCCTCCATCGCTTCTGGTGAAAGGGTAGCGGTTCCAACTCAAAGTGTTTCTAGTCTAGATGCCGGAGGAAATGTTTCCTCAAGCATTGGTTTTGAGGAGGTCCTGCTCCGCCTCGATGTGCTCCCTTTGATTAATTCCAAGGACGAGGTCACGCTGACCGTTTCCCAGCAGAATGAAAATATTACAGGAACAACGATCATTGGTGGTAATGAGGTGCCTGACATTGCGACGCAACAATTTGAGACAACGGTCAGGCTTCCCAATAAAGCGATCGTTGTATTAGGTGGAATCATTCAGGAAGATGACAACGAGACAGTGTCGGGATTACCTTTCCTGACCAAGATTCCGATCATCAAGAACATTCTCGGTTCAAGTTCAAAACAGAAGAGTCGTCGTGAACTTCTAATTTTTCTTCAGCCGACCATCATTGAGACAACGGATGATCTGATAGAGAAGAATATTAAGGAGATCCGTGGAACACTCGTTGGAGACGAGGCAATTAATTCTGCCAGTCCTAAGCTGGAAATGAATCCCGCTCTTTTCCCGATGGGTAAGAGTGGTATTTTAGGACGTGGCGACAAGACATTCATTGAACCGCCCCTTCCTCAGGAAGAGCCTGCTCTTCCTAGCCAAGACATGCCTCAGAAATCAAAAGAAAAGAAAAAAGGGATTTTTAGTAATTTTCTTCGTAAGAACTCTGGAGAAAAGCGCCAAAAGTCTTCAGGAAAGGTTAAACTTTTTTCACCAAGGCGCTGATCGGCACAACCTGAAAAGATAGGTTTTCATACTTAAATCCCTTATTTTACGCGCTTTTTGAAAAATAGAAGTGACTTAAATATATGACAAAAACATCACTAATTTCTTTAGGTAATTTACGGAAAAAGTGTTGATTGAATCATGGGAAACTACTAAAATAATAAAAATCAGTTATTTAATTACTTAAACAAACACCCACAAATAAAAACAGCCATGAAAATAAAATTTACCCTTTTGGGAATCCTAGCAACTATGGGCGTAGTAAGCGCTCAGACAGCAACCACTAAACCGGTTGGTTATCACACAGAAACAGCCAAAGGCAATTCTTTCACCTTGATGGGTGTTAACGTTGGAAATTCGATTGCTGCAGCTGGTGAGTTCGATGCAGATGATGCAACAGACAATGACGCTGACTTCACTGCCCTTCTTGATGATGGAGTTTCTTATACAGTTCAGAACATCACCAGTGGTGAGTCTGCTTCTGTAAATGGAAATGATGCCACAACACTTGATACTGATCTTGCTGTAAGCTCTGGCGATTCCTATGAAGTTCGCGCTGACGTTACTGTTGGCTCTCTTCTTGGTGCTGCTAACGAAGCAGGACTCGGAGCAGGCAACGCTTCATCAGCTGATGTTATTTGGATTCCAACAGGAGACGGATTCTCTCAGATCTTCTATGATGACGGTGTTGGATTCCCACCACGTCCTGCAGGATGGCGCGCCATCGGTGCAGGTGGTGCAGACCAGGCCGGAACTTCAGTTCCATTCACTGCTGGTATTTTCATCCAGCGTCGTGCGGCTGCTGACCTTGACATCGTATTTGTTGGTCACGTTCGTACTGAGGCAACTTCATTCGGCGTAGGAACAGGATTCAATTTCCTTAACCGTGTACTTCCAGTAGGTGTTGCTCTTGATGACACAGGCCTAGAGGCATTCCTTGCTAAAGGTAACTCTGGAAGCGGAGACCTTGTCTGGAGCCCAGACGGAAATGGCGGATACGCACAGTACTACTACACCGACGGTGGTGGATTCCCTCCTCAGAGCGCAGGTTGGAAGGCAGTAGGTGCTGGTGATGCAGACAAAGGTGCAGAGACTCTTGGATCTGGATACGCTATCCAGCGCAAGGGCGAAGCCGGTTCTGTTAGTGTCGCTATTCCTAACGGATTAGACCTCTAAGACCAAACTGATTTAAGAGCGCCGATTAAAGGCGCGGCTGGTCCGCCTCACCGTGAAAACGGTGAGGCGGATTGCGTTTTATGAGGGACTAATTTCAGCGGGGGGGGGCGTTAATGTGGCTGGTGCACACAAGTCTTTAGCCACAGGCGTTACAAATCTTGTCTTTTCCCGACGCTCGTTAATTTAAAAAGTGACAATTGTCACTTTTTACACAGACTAACAGCATGGAAAAGCTGGCATTAATAGCTCTCTTAACGTTATTAGCTATACCGCTCCACGCGGCGGACGTCAGTGACCTCACTTATGACGCCAGCGGCCCTACTATTACCATCACTGACTGCGACAAAGCAGCATCAGGAGAGCTTATTATTCCTGCGAGCATTGAAGGCAAGCCTGTCACCAGCATCGAGGAGGCCATCTTCCAGAACTGCGACGGCCTGACGAGCATCACAATTCCTGACAGTGTTACCAGCATCGGGAAATATGCCTTCTATGAAAACGCCGGCCTGACGAGCGTCACCATTGGTAATGGCGTCACCAGCATCGGGGAGAGGGCCTTCTCTAAATACCATAAGCTGACCAGTATTACGATTCCTGATAGCGTCACCACCATCGGGGAGAGGATCTTCTCTAAATGCCATAAGCTGACCAGTATTACGATTCCTGATGGAGTCACGGGCATCGGGCCTTCTATGACTGCAAAAGAGTGACGAGCATCACCATTGGTAATGGCGTTACCAGCATCGGGGATTCGGCCTTCGCTCGCTGCAACAGCCTTGAGAGCATCACGATTCCTGATAGCGTCACCACCATCGGGGAGGCCATCTTCCAGTACTGCTTCAACCTGACGAGCATCACAATTCCTGACAGTGTTACCAGCATCGGGAAATATGCCTTCTCTCGCTGCACTAGCCTGACGAGCATTACGATCCCTGATGGCGTCACCAGCGTCGGGTATGGAGCCTTCTATATGTGCAGCAGCCTGACGAGCATCACTTTCAGGGGCAATGCTCCAACACTTGATGATGATGTCTTCCTAGAAGCCCCTGCTAATGCTAAAGTTTTTATTTATGAAGGCGCTTCTGGATTCAGTCCTGAGGATGGAAAATTTGGCGGATTCTCGGTAGTTGTACAAAAAAAGCCGGTCCCACCAAAAATCATTAGTGTCGTCGGTGCTGGTGGTATGATCCCAATGTCGTCATTGATCATTACATTCACCTCCGGCATTGGTAGCAACTACGCTATTGAACGTTCACGAGATTTGGTGAACTGGGTAACCTTGCTCATTATTGCAGGCGAAGAAAGCTCGACGGAATTTACTGACAACGAACCAATCAATGATGGAGGGGGTGTTTTTTACAGGATTCGCGAGGGACAATGAGAATGCCAAGGAGGTATTAAAGCAACCGACAAGAAGCTTACAAATAATTACGAGTTAGGGTGCTGGTTTAAACGGCCCCAAAATTATTTTTTCATATTACGCTGATAAAAGCTCAGCGGACTCATTATTTAGAACATCAGGCCGAATGATCCTCCTTCATCTGAGTCATTCGATTTGCTGCTGAATTTGAAGCTGACTGAAAATCTTGTATCTGGTAGTGAATCTCAGAAAAAATCACGAATTATCAGATTCATTGGAATATTCTGATTTATCTGAAAATACGGGGAAATATTGATTTAATGTCCTGCCGTTACAAAGAACTGTGACAATTAGGTTAGAAATGCCTTTTTTTAAGCATAATCCTTTGGGTTACAGGTATTTATAAAATAATGTTTAAAAGTGAAAAAATACTGAAAATTACTCGACTAAAGCTCAAGGGACTGGTATAAATGAACCATCAAATGCTCATTTAGCGTTTGGTATTCACACAAAATAAACAAACAACTATATAAGCCCTAACTATGAAAACATTTTTTACAGCTATTATCGCTTCTGTTGCTCTCGCAGGAATTGCTGCAGCAGGAACAGTGAACTTCAGTAACTTCGGTTCTACTTGGGAGATTCAAGCAAGCGGTACACCGATTAACGGTGGTTTCGTTTCCGTTGGAACAACGGGAGTCTCTGATTTTTCTGATGCAGCCGCAGCACAAACTGCTCTCGCTGCTGACTTTACAGCATTTGGTGCTTCCACTGATTTTGGTGGCGCTGCTGCTTTTAATATTGACGGTTTCTTCTCCGGTGTTGGACAAGCAAATGGTGGAGACGTAGCATTTGACGGAAAGAACATCATCATTGTTGGTGGTGACGGAACTGACATTGCTTCTTCGAGTCACCTTTTCGTAATCGATACAGGCGCAGCATTCGCTGCTGACGCTCCTTTGTTCGCAGCAAATGTTGATATCAACACTGGAGCCCTGCTAGGTGCAGCTGGTGGAACAGCAGTAGCTGCTGGTGTTGCAGGTGCTTTTCAGGCCGTAGCAGTTGGAGCAGTTATTCCTGAGCCAGGTGTTTCAGTCCTTGCTCTCTTTGCAGTAGGATTTCTAGCACTTCGCCGCCGTCGCTAATCTAATTTAACTATAGAGGGCAATTTCCCCTCATTACAAAACCCCTAATATATAGTTAGTAGTTTTTGTTTAAAAGGCTTCCGGTTAAAACCGGAAGCCTTTTTTTATTTAGAAATCAACAATGCATACGATCTGAACCTTGATGAGGGAAATTAGAACCAGCGCAAGCAATGTCCCTTGGACAAGAATTATTGGAACCAATGATCTTGAATAAGATCCACGAGTTCGACCTGATTATAGGTTTTTGAAAGCGAATTGAATCTCAGCTTAACGATAGCTGATAAAGGCCTTTCTTTAGCGCTTTGTGAAGGATCAAGTGTGGGCTCTGGAGTGAGTTTGGTAATGATCTCTTTACCGATGGCTGATTCACGGTCGACATAGACAAATATCTTAAAGTTAAAATCTCCTGAATAACCTGCCTCTAGGCATTTCCATTTAGTTGTATCAGAGTAATGATGAGCGAAATAATTTCCGCTTTTCAAAATGAGACGGAATTCCTGAATGGATTCAGGCTTTTTGTCCTTGAAGACTTGAAGAGGCATCATTTGATGACCGAAAGAGACTTCCCAATCCATTTTGATGGACTCAAGCGTTTGTTCAAATGCAAAGAAACGATACTTATTGGAATTTGCGACTTTTACCATTAAGGAAATATAATATTTACCATCAATGAACTGCTTCTTGCTTAAAGCGATCCGTTCATATTTTTCATCTCCTGGGCCAAATAAAGATTCTTGAATTCGTTTTGATGTGATTTCTGGATGCCTGACAAGAGAAGCTTTATCTTCTAATGATTTAGCATTTGTAAATGTATGAATAATTTCTATACATTGTTCTCTTTCTTGGACAGTCAGATTTGTTGATAATTGTTTGCTGTCATTCTTTTGGGAACCATTGGGGATGTTTGTATTATTTACTGACTCAGAAAGGTCACGACTGATAGTGGATATTCCCTTATAGAGTATGGCACTCAGCAGAATGAGTCCTCCGCCGCTTATGATATAGAGAGTAGTTCCAGTGAAAGTATGGTATGCTTTGCTTTGTTTGTTTTTTCGGGTTCGACGTCTCCTGATCCTTTGCTTGCTACCATCCTGGCCGGGTTCGATTAGATTTTCATTTTCAAGTTCCGTTTCTTCTGAATCGGATTCTTCAATGTCCCATTCAATTAATTTAGATTTTTTCGATCTCCTGCGCCGTCGTACTTCGGGGGTATTCTTCTTAGGCTCTTCTGCTTTTGCATATTGAGGCTCTTTGAGATTGCTTGATCTAGCGTCTAAATTTAGCGGACTATTACAATGAGGGCATTCTATGGCCAAGTTTGAGAGGAGTATTTCCTTTCTTGCTTTGATTTGACGTGAGCACTTTGGGCAGGAAGCAATTAACCAAGTCTGGTCTGGGGAGGCACTTGAATCCATTGAAAATATAAATGATAACTTTATTAGTTCTTAGCTAGATTAGGAAGGTTCTTCAATTAGTTATTTTCACTCAATAACCATCCTGAAGCGATGATTTCATTGATGATGACTTGGTTCTTGCCTCCCGGCTCATCAGGATATTGAAGATTAACAATGATGAAATTGATGCTTTCCCCTGATTCTATGATTTTAGATAGCTTATCATCTACAGAGGACCCCTTTTTCATGTATCCGTAGACAGATTCAGTATCTTTAGGATTTCTCAAATATAGGCACCGGTGATCTTTTTCATTAAATTGAAAATTGAAATAATCATCTGGCCTGGCATGTAAACGAAACATTGTCGGTTTCTTCAGCTTGTTATCAACGAATTCATTTAAGCTCATTTCTGAGTACCCAACAAAAGATTCCCAATCGATTACCATTTTCCCATTTTCTAGACCCATGACTACTCGCCTTATGCTGAAATCAATGAAACTTATGTTTAGTAAATAAAATCCTTGTAATGGGCCTGTTTCGTTGTCGCCAACTGTACTGAACGTTCTGTAATTTATGGGTCCAGAATTATGCTTTGAATAGTAGGACTCCATGAAGGGTTGAACTCTTTGAGATTCCCTGCAATATTGAATTCTTGATTTAACATCCTTCGCATCAAGAAAACTTTTCAGTGCAGTTGTTGCCATGGAGTGGAGCTCTTTTGCTCCGACTTCTAGTAATAGTTCACTAATGGTTTCTGATTCTTTATTGCTCTTTTTCTCAGGTTCATTTTGCTCACCAAAATTCAAAGCTATATTATCATTTTTCTTCTTATAATTTCCTTTAAATGAAATGAGGATAACGGCGGCTATGAGAACAGTTGCTAATGCACCGAATTTAATTAGCCTGATTTTCGTGAGTTTGGAAGAGACAGGATCTTCGCCCGTGTGACTTTCATCCCAAGTTACTATTTTTGACTGAGATACGGCAAACTCATGCGCTAGTTCTTGCTGCCTATCTACAAAGTCTTGATCAAAATCCAGATCAGTAGTCTTAGTGAATTTGGTGAAGTTAAGTGATTGTTTTTGATTTTCAATATCGCTTCCGACCTCCCCCATGTTATCCTGAATGAGTTCAGGGAGATCGAGGTTAAGACCTCTATTTTCCTGAGCAGGCATTTCGAGTTCGCCGCTATTAGTAGTTACCCCTGTGATATTATTTTCTGAAGCATTTTCTTTGATAAGTTCTTCAAGTGCGATTCCAAGATCAGAATCCTGTTTATCAGGAAGTTCAGAAACAGGTGACGAACTAGGAACTATAGAATCCTCAATGTTCTGAATTGCCGTTTTGCATTGAGGGCAGATAATTCCTTTCGCCTGATCAGCGTCAACATCCAAAGGCATTCGATGTTCACATTGAGGACATTTGATGTCCCTTGGATCTTCTGGATTCATTCAGGCGGAAAAGGTGTAATGAAGACTAAGATAAGAGATTTTTATGGGTTATCGATGTAAATTTTAATCTATATCAGGAATTTCTAATGGTTTCGGAGGTGTGATTTGAATTGGGCTCTCTCCATTTCCAAGTATTGTTGGCGTGATTGGGGTCGCTTTGAGAGGAGTTTTCTTCTCATCTACTGCCCGAGCCTTGAGGACTGGTTGCAATGATGAGTATGGATCCGATTCACCTACGACAGTGGGTGAAATTAAAAATACAGCATCAATGGAGCTAATATTTTGAGATCGGTTATTTGAATTTGTTAAGTCACTAATAATAGGTTTTCGAATCTGTTCGTTCCCGTTAGTATGAAATTGGCAATAAGAATGAAAGTCTGCACCTTTTTGGATGATTTCTTTGTATGTGGTTCTTGTGATCTTTCTTGTCCCTTCTTCTTCTCCTGCCATTTCTTCGTAACATGTATCTGTCGCGCGAAGACCTGACTTTTTACATATTTCAATTGTGAGTACGTCGGCTGGCTGATTGATAGGTTTGGAGGGAAAGGATTTTAGTGATGTGTTCATTGCATCTACCCAGACTGGCATGACCGTGTCTTTACTGAATGCTCCCCGATATATTGTTTTAGGTATATCAAATCCTGCCCAGACCCCGCACGTTACAGCACTGTTGTATCCAACGAACCAGTGATCTGTAAAGTTGTAAGATGTCCCAGTTTTCCCCGCTGCATTTTTGTCTCTTAGACCAAATTTCTCAAAGGCTTCCTTGCCAGTTCCCTTGATGAGGGAATCCTTTAGGCAGCTGTGAACCAGATAAGCTGTTGAGCTATCAATCACCTTTTCCTGACCGTTATTTTTGGATATGAATATTTTCTCTCCCTTGGGGCTGATGATAGATGAAATGATGTGTATATGGTTTGCTGTTTGTCCGCCATTAGGAAAGATTGTGAAGGCGCGACAAATTTCATGGAGACTAGTTGGACTGCTGCCTAGTAGGGTTTTGTCGTATTCATCCATGGCTGACTTAACGCCTGCCCTTTGCACAAGATCTACTACTTTACTGCGGCCAATCTTTTTCCCAATCCTTACTGTTGCGGAATTTTTTGATTCAACAAGCGCTTCCCTTGCCGTGATAGTTCCCTTATAAGTTACAGTCTCCGATTCGCTTCCCCACTCTCCAAGAATTCCTGTGGATCCGCCAATTGCAACGCTCCTATTATCGATGGGAGAATCTTTAATCATTGAACCTGGAAAGTAATTTTCTGAGAATGCGGCTGCATATACAAAAGGCTTAAAGGCCGTGCCCGTTGGCCTTTTTGACTGTAATGCCCGGTTAAACTGACTATGCTTGAAGTTGCGGCCTCCTACGAGAGCAACGATACCACCGGTTGAATTTTCAATCATTATGACAGCGCCCTGTAAGTAATCGGGCGTTGGTCTTTTCTTTTTCGCTAAGGCGATAGGATCAGGTGAGATTTCTTTTTCCTGAAAATTAGCATATGTCTGGTGTTTGAATTCTGGGTGACTTTCTGTTTTTGCTAGGTTCCGGTAAAGGCTTTGTATAGCAACTCTTTGAGTTTCATTATCGATAGTTGTATAAATTTTAAGTCCTCCCTTACCTGCATTGTCTAGACCTATTTGTTCGATGACTTGGAGCCTAACCATTTCCTGGACGTAGGAATTCTGCTCACCTTTGATCTGGGAGAGTTGAATCGGCTGATCGAGAAAAGTAGAAAGTTCAGATTCGGTAATCATTTTCTCTTTATGCATCCTGTTAAGGACGTGGTTTCTTGCCTTCAAGGAAAGTTTCATATTGTTTCTTGGAGAGAGGCGTGAAGGATTTTTGATGAGCCCACAAATTGTTGCTGCTTCTAATATAGTGATGTCTGCAACTGATTTCCCAAAGTAGCCTCTTGAAGCTGATTCGATTCCAAAGTAACCGCTGCCAAAATATATTCTGTTTAGATAATGTTCTAATATTTCGGGTTTGGTTAAACTGCTTTCCATTCTATTAGCAAGAAATGCTTCTATGATTTTGGTATTAATGTTTCGATTTCTAAATTCTACTGGATAGCATTGTTTGGCTAACTGTTGGGTTATTGTGCTTGCCCCTTGCGTAATTCTCTTAGCCTTCAGGTTTAATATAACTGCACGAGCGATCCCAATGAAGTCGACACCGCTATGCTCAAAGAATCGGGAGTCTTCGACGGCGGTGAGCGCTTGGATGAGGTGATAAGGAACAGCATCAAGTTTGATAGGCCGTCTGTCCTCAATTTTAATCTGACCAATTTCTATGCCGTCTCTGTCGTATATCCGGCTAGGAACTTCAAGCTTACTTATAGCATTTAAATCAAATTCTTGGGCTTGCTCTTGGCGTATTTTCAAAAATGATATTCCGTAAGTAAGACCAACCGCAGTGCCTATTAATATGATAAGCAAAGAAATCTGGAACCATCTTTTTTGATAGAGTTTGATTCGCTTTTTTAGTGTGTTGCCCTTGTGGTAATTCATTCTTAGAATCTCTGTGGCATTCAAGTCTGCTACACAGTAATGTAATATAATCTAAGGAAATGTCAGAGCAAGCCACCGATAATGGCCAATCGGCCGATGAGAATAGTATAATGGGTTTAATTCATGAAAAAATTCATGAGTCAGATTCAGCTTTGCCATTCGATGAATTTATGGAATTGGCTCTCTATCATCCAAATTATGGGTATTATACTAGTGCGCGGAAAAGAGTAGGATCGGATGGAGATTTTATTACTTCGGTCAGTGTGGGGCAATGTTTTGGAATGATTTTGGCTCATCATTTTGCACCTATCATTGAGTCAATGGCTTCTAATTCTGATGAGGTTGTCATCGTTGAGCTTGGAGCAGAGGAAGGAGACTTAGCTAAGGATATGATGGGAACCTTAGCTAAATTGCTTAATAGTTCTATTTTCAAAAGGCTACGTTACATTGTGGTTGAGCCTTTTGCTGCAAAACGAGCTATACTCTATTCAAAATTTATTAATGAGGGATTGGATAAGTTCGAGGTTATTTCAAATTTCAGTGAGTTATCTGTCAAGAATTGCATTTTAATTGCAAATGAGGTTCTTGATGCGATTCCAGTGAAGAGAGTCCGCTGGAATGGTAATGAATGGGTTGAGATTTGCGTGAGTGCGGTTAAGTGCGGTGAAGGGCAAGGATTAGTTGGAGCTGAAAGGAATATCGCATCATCAGCATTAAAGAAAATTGTTAAGGATTATCCAACCACTCTTATCGAAGGGTTCACGGTCGAAGTTAATTTACGGTTCAATGATTTTTTCGCAGATATTTTTCCTGCGGCTGAAATATTATATGGCTGTTTAATTGATTATGGATTGGAGGCTGATGAAATTTTTGATCCTGGAAGAAAGAAAGGCACATTACGCGCCTATTCAAAGCACGGCATAATTGATGACCCACTTTCATCCCCGGGAAAAATTGACCTTACTTCGCATGTTAATTTTGATCATGCTTCAAGTGTAGCAAAGGATTGTGGATTTGAAGTCAGTAGCATTACTGACCAATATCATTTTTTAGTCAAGAGTGCAGAACCGTGGCTCCTTGAAATTGAAAAGGCAGGAGAACCGGACGCTAAAAACGCGAAGCTTCTAAGACAATTTAAGATGCTATTTCACCCATCTGTCATGGGGAAGAACTTTAAGGTGATGGAAATAAAAAAAGGAATTTAAAGTTTCTCTATTCGATAAAGGTGAGTCTTA
>Ga0209403_10005315_pt1 | contig 13516 bp, 10 predicted proteins | sample ArcticOcean_MG_C_8_FD_187440 | JGI IMG/M metagenome (GOLD analysis project Ga0209403, IMG submission 187440) | Marine microbial communities from western Arctic Ocean - ArcticOcean_MG_CB11_86 (SPAdes) (version 2) | ecosystem: Environmental > Aquatic > Marine > Oceanic | place: Arctic Ocean... | reverse complement strand
TATAGCGGAGCATCCTTCTTCCCGAGCTACCCTATACAATATCCCACGTCTCAGGCGAGAGCACAAAGAGCAATAAGTTTTACCCTGGGGAATTTTGTCTGTTACGATCGAATATGTATCCTGATACTCGACCCTATTAGGTATGCCCATTTCCTCTAAGAACTTTGGCAATATTGTGCTTGGAAAATTGGGTTGTCCTTGATCTAGATTACATGCCAGGATTTCTATTGGTAATAAACCTCTCCATTGTAATTCAGTTAACGCTGCCAATAGGGTGTAGCTGTCTTTGCCTCCGGATAAGCATACCAACCACTTTGCACCTGGTGTTATCATCCCAAAGTCGTCGATTGCTTGACGCGTTTCTTTAATGATACGTTTTCTAAGCTTTTTAAATTCAGTTGTGGTCGGGGCATTGTTGAAAAGGGGATGTATCGGAGAATTATCTAACATGGATTACCTATATTACTGAGCTCTAAATAAGTGAAGGCTAACTTGAGTTTAAATCGAAAATACTTCTAACGTTTTAAAAAGCACTAAGCTAAGCACTATGGTACGTTGTCTATTCCTGACCCGCCTAAGGGGTGACACTTAGATACTCTCTTTATTGTTAACCAAATCCCTTTCCAAATTCCATGCTTCTCTAGGGCCTCTAATGCATACGCTGAACAGGTTGGGGAATAGCGACAATTTGTTCCGACCCAGTGTGAAAAGACAAGGCGATAAAACCTGATAGGCAAAGAAACTAAATATAGTGCGGGTCTCATAGGTGAACTTTTTTTATCGCTCTAGAAAAATCTTCAACTAAGAGGGAAAATTTCCTTGCAATGGTTGCCTCCGGCCGCCCTACTAAAACATAGTCCCAGCCTGGATTTCCATTTGTGGTGAGCTCAATCCTAGCTAGTTCACGTAACCGACGCTTTGCTCTATTCCTTAATACAGAGTTACCTATTTTTTTTGAACAGGTGTAACCTACGCGAATGGCTCCACCCTCATCCAGCCTATTCCTAGCCTGCAATAAGAACCCCGGCTGTCCGGAACGCCTGTCCTTAGCAGCGAGTAAGAAATCGCGACGATTTTTTATGGTTATTATTTCTTTTTGTACTAATGTCATCTCAAGTCCGATAGGTTTTTTCCTAGCAACTTAGACTATCTATATAAACTTTTTAATATTTTTAAAATAAAAAATTATGCACTAAGGGACTTACGGCCTTTAGCTCGACGTGAATTCAGGATTTTTCTACCCGCTTTTGTTGCCATTCTCGATCGAAAGCCGTGGCGGTGTTTTCGAACCAAGTTCGAGGGTTGAAATGTACGTTTCATAATTAAAGTTCCTAATTATCTTCTTAATCTTACTTTTCAATTCGATCATATTACTTCAGAGCTCGTTTCATAGCGCCAGGATTTTGGCAGGTCAACGGTCAAAGCACAATTTAGTGTTATTAATTGTATTAAAACTCTCCAATTTCTTACCATATTGTGATATTAGTCCTTTTACTAAGTTTAGTGTTTTTAAGTTAATTATGAAAATTTATATAGTTTTAGTTAACTAAGGTGTAAGGTTTTTGGAAATGAAGTCATTCATCATTTGAAATTAGCTTGCAAACCTCAACCCTGAAGGCTAAATCGCTAAGACCATGATGCACTGGTAGCTCAGTTGGATAGAGTACTTGACTACGAATCAAGGGGCCGGGGGTTCGAATCCCTCCCAGTGCACCAACAAAAAAGTCCATCTTGGTTAGTAATGGTCGTACGTAATTCGGTACGCCATTAGCTAAGATCTGTAAACTTCATTCAGATCTTTTGAGATGGCCATGGAAAGTGATGAAATGTATCCGAAAATAATAAAGTGAACGCATTTTCTCTTCGAGCTTTTAATGTGTATTTTCTCACTAATACTTTTTCGCTTCTTGGGACTTGGATTCAAAAGATAGGTTTGGGTTGGTTGGCTTGGCAAATTACCGAATCTACTTTTTGGACTAGTGTTGTATCTCTTGCACTGATGGCACCAGCAGGTATTCTTGGGCCCGTTTTTGCAGTATACGTCGAGCGATGGGATATGAGGAGGGCTATGCTTTTGGCAAAGTTTTTTATGGCACTTGTAAGTGTATTTATTGTTATTTTACAAATATTTAACATGCACTCTCTTCAGAGTCTTTTGATTCTGTCGTTTTCTCTAGGGTTTTTGAACGCAATCCATCACCCGATTAGACTTGTGTTTATATCACTTATTGTCCCCAGGCCGTACCTTCCAAGTGCAATCGGTCTAAACTCAGTATCATTTAGTATGTCGCGCATTGTTGGACCAGGTTTGGCTGGGATTTCGATTGCTAGCCTAGGCCTAGGTGTTACTTTTGGAATTGCGTCACTTTTATATTTACCATTTATCATAACTCTAATTTGGTTACCTCTCCAAGAACGACAATCGGAAGGAAAGACTAAAGGAAATTTTATTACAAGATTGCACGATGGGGGCGTTGTGGCGTTAAAGACTCCAATTATTTTTATGGCGCTATCTATTGTCGCTCTAAACAGTTTCTTTGTTCGTGGAGTATTAGAAATTCAACCAGCGATTATTGGACAGATTCTCGGTGGGGATAGCCGTAGTCTAGCGGTTGCCACAGCGGCGGCTGGGGTTGGGTCAGTAGTGGCATCAGGTTGGATTGGAGTAGGCAAGATGGAGACGAATTTTATTCGAAGACTCCTATGGCCTGGTCTTGCCCTGGGTTTGGTGTCTACGTTAATGCTTAGCCAAACTGTTGAACTTTTTTGGATGAGCGTGGTGTTTGTAATATGCGGTTTTACAGCGACTCTTGTTGGTATTGGCTCGCAGACGATTGTTCAACTTAAGGTTGAAGATCGGTATAGAGCTCGGGTAATGACCTGGTGGTCCAGTTTTTCTTTTGGTGGCGTGACACTGGGTGGTTTATTAATTGGTTTTATTGGGGATTTTATATCGATTAATATTGTAATATCGGTTGTCGGGTTTTTCGGATTGATGCTAGCACTTACTATACTAGGTAAACAACCATTGGCACGATTTGGTTCATAAATTATTTTAATATAACTTAGTAAGTTAAATTCGACGTCTTCCCTGCCACAAATCGAAAAAACTAAGAAGAATAATTCCGATTTGATTGATGCTTAAAACTTTAATGAAAAAAGTTTTTATCGACCGTCGATTGTTAGTAAGTTAGTGGTCTTTTTTAAGACCAGAGTGACGATGTACAAGATGAGAAAGGCGACTAGAAGTAAACTCCAAAAACAGTCTGCTTTCACCCAATGTTGCAGTTCTTGTTTGTGAATTATGGTATCCTCCATGAATTCAATGATAAAGAAGACCACTCCTACGAGTAGTATTGTTGGTGGTTCTCTCCTTAATACAGCTCGCATAGAGAAACTTAGGTTAGGAGTTTGCCACTTTGATATATTTGGTAAAAATGCGGGAGTCTTTGCTGCCCATATTTTATAGGTTTCTTCAAACTTCCCACTTAAAAACCTTTCTTCCGCCATCATGATTCTCTCGTAATAAATAAGATAGATTAAACTCGATATTACGAAAAATTCTAAACTTCCAAATCTTAGGATATAACCTGCAAAAACAATGAAATTAGCAAAATACAAAGGGTGTCTAACTGTTGAGTAAATGCCGGATGTGTTGAGAAAAGCTGCTACCTGCTCGGTGGTATTTCTTCCCGAAGTATTCCGAGGAACACACCCCACGGTCAGAGCTCTTAAGATGATACCAAACATAGAAATAGAAAGGCAAATAAACGCCCACGAATTTCCAAAAGGTTCAGATGGAGTGCCATATGAGTTAGACTTTAGCTCGAAGTAAATGGCGAGGGGAAGTATGATTAAAGGCACATAAGACCTCCATCTAAAAAGTAGAGTGCCTTGTTCTTCAAGTTCTTTATAGAGCATATTAGCGGCCTTTCGGATATTTGTGTCTGAATGGACACATATATATTACGTTTGTTAAATAAAAGAAGAAATTTATATTTTGGCGTTAAGTTAGCTTAAATGAGTAATTAGTATTTATATGGGCGGTAAAGTTTTAAATAATAATTACTTTCTTTGATCAAATCTTTTCCCAACAAGAGCAGAGGCAATATTAGTTTTCTGAACATCTATGGATCCGCCGGCTATTCCCCACCCCCACGAATCTCGCATTTTTTGTTCAATTGGGTGCTCGCTGGAATAGCCATAACCACCCATTAACTGCATCGCTTTACCAGAAACCTCTCTACACATTTCGTTGGCAAAGCACTTGGCTATCGAGCTTTCTCCTAAAGAAGGCAAGTTATTTTCTGCGTTTACGACGGCTCGGTAGAGTAACATTCTTGATGCATCCAGTTTCATTTTCATTTCTGCTATAGAGAGTTGAACTGCTTGAAAGTCTATAAGGGGCTTTCCGAATTGTTGACGTTCTTGAACGTAATTTAGCACATAATCGAAGGCAGACTGTGCACATGCTAAGCTCATCGTTGTGTTGCCGCACCTCTCTAGATCAAAGGCCTCCATTAGTTTTTTGAACCCCCCAGCAGGTAAAATAATGTTTTCAATTGGCAACTCCAGGTTATCTAGAAATATGTCGGCGCTATGTACACCTCGGAAGCCCATATGCTTTTCGCGTTTTCCAAAACTTAAGCCTTTATGGTTTTTTTTTACTAAAACAGCTCCGATCCCTTTGGCACCAGTTTCAGAAGACATTCGGCAGTAGACCACATATGCGTCTGCGTGGCCGGCACCTGAACACCATCTTTTCGTTCCATTAACAACTACCTTGTTACCTTTAGTGATTGCAGTTGTCTTTAAATCAGTAAGTGCCGTTCCAGCTTCGGGTTCAGACATGGAAACAGCGATAAGCAAATCCCCTGAACAAACCTTTGGCAAAATTCTTTGTTTCAATAGTTTGGAACCAAAATTGGATATAGCTAAAGTTGGACCAAAGCAGCTTTCAAATACGGGAAAAGCTAGGGCAATAGAAATCTTTGCAACTTCTTCAAGGACTAAGACCGCATCAAAATGTTTTAAGCCCAATCCACCATATTTTGTTGGAAGATTAACTCCTAGCAACCCCATTTCGGCGAAGCGTTTTACAACTTTTCTGTCTGGCGGTTGGTCTCTTTCCTCGATATTTTTAGCTAAGGGTTTTAATTCAAGTTCTGCAAACCTGCGAACTGATTCTTGGAGTTCCTTTTGTTGACTTGAAAGAGAGAAGTCCATGTTTTTGTCTCCAAATTTTATGAATAAAATTTAATTTTTATGGTTCTTTCATTCCATAAGCAACTATTTTGGAATACCAACAGCTAATATAATGCCCCATTCGATGAAAGGAAACCAAATGTCAGAAGAAAATACGTCCCCAGCAGCTCTTAAGGGGTTGAAGGTTCTTGATTTAAGTAGAGTTCTTGCTGGGCCTTGGGCCACTCAAATGCTGGCGGATCTTGGAGCTGACGTTGTAAAAGTCGAATCACCTGTGCGTGGGGACGATACTCGTTCATGGGGGCCGCCATTTATAAAGAAAATTGATGGAGAGCAGGGAGAAGCTGCCTATTTTACTTGCTGTAATCGAAATAAAAAATCAATAACAGTAGATTTTTCAACGCCTGAGGGAGCTGAGTTGGTTCGCAAACTATCAGTTGAAGCGGATGTGGTAGTTGAAAACTTTAAAGTAGGAAGCCTTAAAAAATATGGGTTAGATTATCAGTCCATAAAAAATATTAACCCTAAGATAATTTATTGTTCGATTAGTGGTTTTGGTCAAACCGGCCCTTATTCACATCGGTTAGGATATGACTTCTTAATCCAAGGAATGGGAGGACTCATGAGTATAACTGGTAAACCAGATTCTGTAGAAGGTGGGGAGCCGATGAAAGTGGGAGTTGCCATTTGTGACCTGTTTACCGGTATGAATGCGGGTGCATCAATCCTGGCAGCCCTTCATTATAGAAACCAGACGGGCATTGGTCAGCAAATTGACTGTTCGTTGCTCGACAATCAGATTTCGATGTTAGCAAATCAAGCGTCAAGTTGGTTAAATGGAAATACGCTCCCAAATAGAATGGGAAATAGTCACCCAACAGTTGTCCCATACAGAGTATTTGCGACGTTGGATGGTCACGTGGTAATAACCTGCGGTAATGATGGGCAATTTCGACGCCTCTGTGGTGTTCTTGGCGTAGCAGAGCTTGGAGTGGATCCGAAGTATCGAACTAATGATGTAAGAATATTAAACCGTGAGGAATTAGAAAGTCATTTACAGTCTATTCTAAGTACTAAGGGACGAAATAAAATTTTAGGTGATTTAGAGAAAGTGGATGTCCCTTGTGGACCTATTAACACATTGACGGACGTGTTTTCTGATCCTCATGTTGTTTACCGCGAAATGCAGGTTGATATGGAACGGCCTGACGGAACGCTTATTAAAACGGTTGCATTTCCTACAAAGCTTAGCAAATCTCCTGCAACATATAGAAATGCCCCGCCAAGTTTAGGAGAAAATACTGACGAGGTTTTGATGGACTGGATTAACTTAGATAAAGAACGGATTTCTATAATGCGTAAAACAGGCATTATTTGACGTAGGTATAAAATTGCTAACGTAGACTTAAAAGTGCCTTAGCCTAGAAATATATTGATCGTTACCATTTGGTGGGTTAAATTTGGAGTATTACTCTCTGGGAATAAGATTTTTTATAACCTAACTAAGGTGGTAATCAGATAATAGTTAAAAAAATGTTAGTCGGAGTTATGATTTCACTTTGAGGATTTAATTCTTTTATAAGTGGAATCATAAAAACTAGGTTTGCTGTAAGAAAATAAATTCACTTCCAAAAGTTTCCCATACTAGCGATGCAAAAGCTAATAGCTGAGATTAAAAACAAAACCCAAACCAATCTATTAAATGGATGTGGTGCTCAGACATTTTTACTTCTCGATTTATATTAAAATAGCAAAACTGCCCTAAAAGAAAAATTGTTTTCAACTCTTTTAAAAAGATCGAGTCTCTTTAGGGTATGAGGTGGAGTATGTATTTTTTCTAGCGGCACCAGTTTGAAAGCAATAGAGCAATCAAACCAGCGCTCTGCTATGTTGATTTGGTGGAGCCTAGGGGGGTCGAACCCCTGACCTCTTGCATGCCATGCAAGCGCTCTCCCAGCTGAGCTAAGGCCCCGTAAACTGCTAAAGGTTTTAATGCAGGCAGTTTTATTTGGTTAGGTTTCGTCTTCTGATGAAATATCCCCAACAACTTCTAGGCTTATAGTATCATCATCAGCGTCATCTTCTAGGAGGTCGTCCTCGACGAGTATGTCTTCTTCTAAGTTCTCTTCAAGTCCATCGTCTAGAACAATTTCTTCATCGCCTTCTGCCTTAACCTTGTGGTCAGCATTCTGGGCATCTTCCTTGTCCGGTTGCATAGTGCGTGACTTATTACCTAAGAGCTCTTCCAAGGTAAACTGGTCCTCGCAAGAAGGACATTTCATGTGATCTTTTTGTAGATCATAAAACCTAACAGAGCATTTAGGACAGGTGCGTTTGACACCCCATTCTTCCTTAGGCATAATTTTTCACTTTCATTATTCCAAAACCTGGATGAAGGCCAGTTGCCACAGCACGAAGCTGGTGTCAAAGACTTTCCAACGTTTTAATTGCGACTCTTAAGAATTTATGCAGTTATTTAACTTGTTCGTATAAATGAAAGACCAGATGAAAAAAAATAGTATATTAAAAAGCATAATAATAGGCACCCCAGAAATAGAGATTTTTATACGGGAATCTATGAGGTCTAGAAAAATTTCACTTAAATTATCGAGATTTGATAATAAGGTTTATCTGACGGTTCCAAACGGCGGTTTTATTGGGCAAGCAGAAAAATTTGCTAGAGAAAAAGAAATATGGGTCAGAAAACAGTTAAACTCTCTTCCTAGCGCGATTAGAATAAAGCCCGGGGTTTTTATACCTATTGATGGAGTTCCTAGGCGTGTTTCCATTGCTGAAATGAAGTGTGTCAGTTTAAGTGATACTGATTTAGCTATACCGTTTAATGATAACAAGTCTGAAGTTAGAGTTAAGGTCTTTTTGATTGAGTTAGCTCGTCAACGTTTTGTGGAATTGTCTGAGGTCTATAGTCTTAAGATAGGAAGAAATTTTAAGTCTATAACTCTTAGAGATCCAAAATCAAGGTGGGGATCATGCTCTGTGGAAGGAAATTTGATGTATTCGTGGCGATTAATATTTGCTCCAAAAGAAGTATTGAAATATTTGGTTGTTCACGAGATATGTCATTTGGAAGAGATGAATCATTCAAAGCGGATTTGGAACAGGGTTGAAAGTTTGATGCCAGATTTTAGATCTAGCCGTGAGTGGCTAAAAGCTAACGGACCAGAGTTACACCGGTATTTGATTTAGACACTTGTTATTTTTGATTTTGTGAACACAATATGAATATGATGACCGTAAAGGCTAACAAAACCGAATTCAATTTTGGAAATGATTTAGAGGTTTTAACTGGTGCGGCTAATGATGTGATCTATCGACGGCTTAGGTCTCTTATTATGTATGGAGAAATTCCTCCTAAAACTTCAATGACGCTTCGAGGAATAGGAAATCAATTTGGGGTTTCGATGACACCTGCAAGAGAAGCAGTTAGGAGATTGGTAGCTGAAGGAGCCCTCAACCTTTCTATTTCTGGTAGATTATTCACACCGGAATTAACGAGTGATCGACTTGAAGAGCTGGCTACACTTCGGGCTTTATTAGAGCCTGAATTGGCTTCTAGGGCTCTCCCACGCGCCCACCCGGCTCTAATCGAGAAGATGGAAAAAAATAATGCAAATATTAGAAAGGCAATAACGCAGGGTGATTCGGTTGCATACATAAGGAACAATCTTGAGTTTCATAGATCTTTGTACCTTCGAGCCCAGGCTCCCGCGACCCTTGCTTTACTTGAAACGGTTTGGTTGCAGCTAGGCCCGACAATGAGAAGTCTTTATGGTCAGATGAGACGGACTAATTTACCACAACATCATCTTGCTATTATAAGTGCTTTAAAGGCACAAGACGAAAGTAGTCTAAGGTTGGCAGTGAAAATTGATGTAACTCAAGGGTTGAGACTTTTGAAGCATTAGAGTTTTAACTCTCTAATACAGATGCCATCATATTTATTGTTTAGCATTCTTAAGTTAAGCGTGTATGGCCCCTGAGCCGCACGCTAGGGCGGCTTCTCGAACTGCCTCTGAAACAGTTGGGTGAGCATGGCACGTGCGCGCTAAGTCCTCTGCAGAGGCACCAAATTCCATGGCTACACAAATTTCATGTATTAAATCTCCAGCCATTGGACCGATTATGTGGGCGCCAAGAATTCTGTCAGTGTCCGTATTTGCCAGTATTTTTACAAAACCTTCAGATGCAAAAATAGCTTTAGCTCGACCATTCCCTGCAAAATTAAATTTCCCAATCTTATAGGTAACCCCTTTAGCTTTTAGATCGTCTTCCGTATGACCAACCGTTGCCACCTCTGGATGTGTATAAATTACGCTTGGAATAGTTAAGTAATTCACGTGACCTAGTTTTCCAGAAATAATTTCAGCGACAGCTATACCTTCATCCTCTGCCTTGTGGGCAAGCATAGGGCCCTCTATTGCGTCACCAATTGCATAAACACCTTCGGAGGTGGTTTTCCAAAATTCGTTTGTTAGAATTTTTTTATTTGTGGTGAATTCAATGTTCAAGTTTTTTAGCCCAAGACCTTCAGTGTAAGCAGATCTACCTGTTGCGACTAGCACCATGTCTGCCTCATCTGAATGCAGGGTTTTCTCTTGTGTTTTTAAATATTCAACGTTGGCTTTGTTCTTAGAAATCTTAACGCTTTGAACCGCAGAATCTAGCTCGAAAGATATTCCTTGTTTAGTAAGAATCCTCTTGAGATGGGTTTGTAAGTCTGAATCTAAACTAGGAACTATTGTTTTAGAAAATTCAATAACCTTAACTTGGGCGCCGAGCCGAGCATAAACAGAGCCTAATTCTAAGCCGATGACTCCAGCTCCGATAATGATAAGTTTTTCGGGAATCTTCTTCGGACTTAAAGCACCCGTAGAAGATACAATTATGTTTTCATCTATTTTGACATTGGGTAAAGAGCTTGGAGTTGATCCTGATGCTAGAACAATATTTTTTGATAGATAAATTTTATCACCAACTTGAACTTTTTTGTTGGAAACTACGGTAGCCCATCCTTTTATCCAGGCAATTTTATTTTTTTTAAAAAGGAACTCCAATCCTTTGGTGTTTTGTTCCACAACTTTGCCTTTATACTCCATCATTTTTTGAAGGTCGACTTTAGGAGGTTCCGCAATGAGCCCCATCAAAGAAAAATTGTGTTGAGCTTCATTTAACTGATGAGTTGCATGCAACAAGGCTTTTGATGGTATGCAACCTATATTTAAACATGTGCCACCTAAGGTTTTAGCTCCCTCAATACACGCAGTTTTCAACCCAAGCTGTGCACATTTTATTGCGCATACGTAGCCTCCAGGGCCAGAACCGATTACAATAACATCATAGTCAGACATAAAATTTTCTCCAGTAGCAAATTGTTGTTCTAGTAGGTTTTGTTAATAATATCCGTTCTAACGATCCGTGTGCGATTAAGATTATGCTTTATAAATATGATATATAGCTCTTGCTATATTATAATTCATTAACCTTATTGCTGCCTGTCCATTACCAATTTATTTATAAATCTATCAATAGACTAAGAGGGTTTTCTAGAGCTTCTTTAACTCGAATCAGAAAAGTTACAGCGCCCTTCCCATCGACGATTCTGTGGTCATAAGATAGGGCCAGGTACATCATGGGTCGAATCTTCACTTCTCCATCAATAGCTACTGGTCGATCTTGAATTTTATGCATCCCGAGGATACCTGATTGTGGTGGATTTAATATAGGAGAGCTCATGAGAGAACCGTAGACGCCACCATTTGATATTGTAAATGAACCTCCTTGGAGGTCCTCAATACTTAAAGTCCCCTGGCGCGCTTTACCACTTTTTTCTGAAATTGCCGTTTCTAGTTCTGCAAATGACATAGAGTCAACGTTTCTTATTACTGGAACAACGAGTCCAGAAGGAGTACCTGCAGCAATCCCCATATGGACATATTTTTTATAGATTATATAGTTTTGATCGATTTCTGCATTTACTTCCGGGACTTCGAGTAGAGCATTGCAGCATGCCTTAGTAAAAAAAGACATGAACCCAAGTTTGACACCATGCTTGCGTTGGAAAGCCTCTTTATATGTTGACCTTAGATCAATTACCTCAGTCATATCGACTTCGTTATATGTTGTTAACATGGCTGCGGTGTTTTGACTTTCCTTCAACCTGTTTGCAATTGTTTGACGAAGGCGAGTCATTTTTACGCGTTCTTCTCTGTCTGACGGATTAGGCCTAGCCGATTTTATTGCTGATATTTTATTAGATACTGTCGTGGTGTTATTGGATTGCAGGACCCTCATTACATCTTCTTTCATGACTCTTCCGTCTCTGCCGGTACCTTCTATAGTATTTTCAGATAACTTATTTTCTGCCATCAATTTATTTGCTGAAGGTGCGTTTCCTATATCTTTATTTACTACCTGTTCCCGAGGGTTCTGCTTAGGACTTGAGCTAACTTTTTCTTGAGTTGGTGGAGGCGAGTTAGTATTTTCTTGTTCTCTTCTCACTTCTTGTCGATCAGAGCCCTTCGCTTCTGTTATTCGTGCTAATAGCGCGTTAACTTCGACGGTTTGACCTTCTAAAGAAATTATTTCTGAAAGTGTTCCATTTATAGGAGACGGAATTTCAACTGTTACCTTGTCGGTTTCGAGTTCGCACAACATTTCGTCCATAACAACTAAATCATCGATTTTTTTGAACCAGGTTGCTATAGTTGCCTCAGTAACACTCTCACCTAGCGCTGGTACACGAACTTCCGTCATATTATTTATCCTCTAGTGTAAGTGCTTGATCAATTAGATTTGACTGTTCTGTTTTATGCTGATTTAAAAATCCAGTAGCCGGAGACGCAGAAGGGCATCTACCAACAAAAATTGGTCTTTTAGCTCGTGCTTTTATTTGAATTAGAGCCTCTTCTATGTTTGGCTCAATAAACGTCCAAGCACCCTGGTTTTTTGGTTCTTCTTGGCACCAAACAATTTCGGCATTCTTAAATCTTTTAAGTTCTTTGAGCGTAGCAATGGATGGAAATGGATAGAGTTGCTCTATTCTTAAAAGATATATTTCGGTAATATTCTTCTCCTGGCGAGCGTCCCAGAGGTCGTAGTATATTTTTCCAGAGCACAAGACAACGCGCTTAATTTTTGAATCTTTCTGAAGTTTCATCTTTGTTGAGTCATTTTCTGCGCCATCTAGCAAAACTCGGTGGAAGCATGAGCCTTTGGTGAAGTCTTTTATATTTGATACGGCTAATTTATGCCTAAGCAGCGACTTTGGCGTCATAATAACTAAAGGTTTTCTGTAAGGTCGATGCATTTGCCGACGTAGTATATGAAAATAATTTGCAGGGGTGGAACAATTTGCAACTATCCAGTTATCGGCTCCGCACATTTGTAAAAATCTTTCCAACCGAGCCGAGGAGTGTTCAGGCCCTTGACCTTCATATCCGTGAGGTAAAAGCATAACCAATCCAGACATCCTTAGCCATTTGGCTTCACCAGAGCTAATAAATTGATCAAACATTATTTGCGCACCATTGGCAAAATCACCAAACTGGGCTTCCCACAAAACAAGAGAATTTGGTTCGGCTAATGAGTAACCGTATTCAAACCCTAAAACGGCATATTCTGAAAGCATAGAGTCAATTACCTCAAAATTTGCTTGTCCTGGTTGAATGCTTGTTAATGGATAGTAACGGTCCTCAGAATCTTGATCCACAAAGCTTGAATGTCTTTGACTAAATGTTCCTCTTGTAGAATCTTGACCAGAAAGCCTAACAGGGTAGCCTTCCAGAAGAAGCGACCCAAAAGAGAGAGCTTCGGCCGTCGCCCAATCAATACTTTCGCCACTCACGAGCATTTTTTTCTTTTGATCGAGCAAACGAACTAGCGTTCGGTGTAGCTTAAAATTTTCTGGATGACTGGTTAAAGCTTTACTGACTGAATCGTATGTTTGTTTGCTAATGGCTGTGTTTCCGGGTTGATATCCCCCTTCGTTGGTTTTTAGGTGGGACCATTTTCCGTCTAACCAGTCAGCTTTATTAGGTTTGAAACCCTTGCCGAGTTCTTGTTCAGTACTCATTTTTGTTTGGAACTCGATCTTCATTTTCTCGACTTCTTCCACGGAAACTAGTTTATCTTTTATAAGTCGATTTGCGTATAAACTAAGTGTGGTTTCTTGATTTTTAATTTGATTGTACATCAAGGGGTTTGTAAACATTGGTTCATCGGCTTCATTGTGTCCAAACCGTCGGTAGCAGATAATATCTAACACCACATCTTTATGGAACTTCTGACGAAA
>Ga0209403_10005314_pt1 | contig 13524 bp, 10 predicted proteins | sample ArcticOcean_MG_C_8_FD_187440 | JGI IMG/M metagenome (GOLD analysis project Ga0209403, IMG submission 187440) | Marine microbial communities from western Arctic Ocean - ArcticOcean_MG_CB11_86 (SPAdes) (version 2) | ecosystem: Environmental > Aquatic > Marine > Oceanic | place: Arctic Ocean... | reverse complement strand
ATTCCCTGATTCAGGAATTGGAAGATCAACATAACTCGAATTATCTAGTGGAATTATTTCATTTGTTTCTTCATCCTGTTTTTTACCGACAGTTACATTGTGATTTACAAGTGTAGCGCCAGCATAAAACAGATGATTTGAGGATGGGGACTCTCCAAAATTAATTGGATTATTAATAGAAAAAGAAAGGCCGTTTTTTGAATCAAATAACCAAGCCTTTTGATAAGGGCGAGTAGTAAAATCCATGTTACGAGAAATAAAAACACTCCACATTGGATTAATGTAGGCAAGTTGAATTCCACTTTTATTCATATCCTCTGGGACTAAATACGCACTTATGTCAAAGATGTTTTTTCCTAAAGCATCAGTAAATGCAGTGGTAAAAAACGGAAGCATTGGTATCGGTAGAACGACGCTGCCCAAATGTCTCATATGCTTAGTGAATTTATATTTTTCAGGTTGAGAAATATTAGGGATTGTTTCGGGCTTCTTATTAACAAAGCTTACGTCTGGGCCTGCATTAAGCCACGAAGTATAATTATCTCTTAGTGATAAAGGGGTGGTGTCTGGAACCCTAAAAGGATCAACTTTAATTAAACGAACGCTATCTATATCACCTAGTGAAGTTGCAAGTAACACGGAATCTTTTGGCATCCATTGATGGGTCCAAATACCATCTCCAGCATCAGTGTTAGCTGTAATTTTTTTAGTATTCAAATTGATTGTATATATATTGGGGACACCATTTGCATTTGATGTATAAGAAATTGACTTATTGTTTGGATGCCAAACGGGCAAAATATCTGCCATAGAATTTTCTGTAATACGAGTTAAGGCTTTTGACTTTAAATCAATAGTATAAAGATCCATATTGCCATTTTCAGGATTCATTGCAAAAGCAATTTTATCGCGAGCTGGAGATACTGCTAGATAAGCAATTTGAGTATTATTTGTAAATCCAGTAAGGTTTGTAACCTCTTGCCCACCGAGGTCACTTATAAAAACATTTGAAACGTTATTGTAGTGAGAAACATAAGCTACTTTATTTGAATCAGTCCAAATAGGGTATGTAGCTCGCTTAGATTTAGTTAACCAATAATGTTTGTCTGTCTTTTTATCATAAATTTTTATATCATAAACCTGAGATTGATTTTCTCCAAAATGATATTTAGCATAAGCTACTTTATTGCCATCAAAAGACCATGACATGCTTTGGTGAAATTGACCATAGTCAACCGCATTTTTTTCCCAAAGAATTTTTTCTTTATATTTTTTGTTTAGTGCCAAAGAGTCTTTTTTTGTTTTTTTCTTCTTTTCTTTTAGCTTATCAATAGCTTCTTCCCATTTTTTAAAACGCTTTCTTTCTAGACTGGTATCTCGATCGGCAATGATAAGCGAAACATCTCTTCGACCTTGATCTAGTCTTCCCAGGATTGCAATTTGACTGCTATCTTTATAAAACATAGCCGATTGCACTTTTTTTAATGGGAAAGAGATCACTTCTCCCATTTCTTTATACGTTTCCTTTTGAGACCTATATCCATAATAATAAGTATTCATATGTCTTCGCCAATCTTCATTGAATTGGCTGACGCTAATACCGGTGGCTTTTTTAAAACCCGCGCCAAATTTAAAAATATTAAATGAGTTGCGATATTCTAGTGTTTGCGTAATGGTGGAATCTCCAAATCGATCAGCCCAATAAAGCATTTTTGAAAACCCATCATGATGGGGATCCATTGTATCCATTTTGTTTCGCAACACATGCGCTTTATGTGAAAGGTCAGCTCTATAAGGGCGCCAACTTTCAGTTTCATATTCTGCCGTTCCCTCTACAACCCAACCTGGAAGCCCTGAAAGAAGTTGTCCCATTGGTTCTGGTAACCATGATTTAGCTTTATGTAAAAGAACAATATGTTGAAGCTCATGAGCTAAAACTTGCTCTAACCATTTCCCTTTTTCCAACCAAATGGCAGCATCATTTTGATCAACCCATATAAAAGTTTGATAAGTCCACATTGCAAAACCGTTCATAATCTCATCTTCAGTTGTAAAAATAATATCTATTTTAGGAATAGTATCCACTTTCATTTGAGCAAGTAATGTTGGATAATAATTTTCGGCAAGAACAGCACCCTCTTTACCAATTTCTTCAATGCCTTGATGATAATGAATATTAAAATGTTTTGTAGAAATAGTTTGCCATTTTAACTCAGGATGGGCGCGCCCCGACATCATCGCTGTATTTTGTGCACTACCTATTGTAAAAAGGGTAAGAATTAAAAAGGGGAGTTTTTTCATAATAAAAATCCGGTTTTGATTATTAAATGGGTTGTAAATCAAGAATCTACTTCACCTTAAAAAGTATCTTCTAATAAAAGATGGGAAATCATAATAAAAACTTATAACGCATCACCTATTGGTTCTATAATTTTTTTCTTTGAAAACTCCAAAAACCCCAATCAGAATTAAGGGTGAACCAACTAATGTCCAAATAGTAATTGGCTCATTTAAAACAATTAATCCAAGCAAGACAGCAACGATGGGATTAATAAATGCATATGTAAAAACGATATTAGCCGGTAATAGCTTAAGGGCTTTTATAAAAGAAGTAAATGCAATTACAGAGCCAAAAATTATTAAATATGCCCAGGCAAGCCAGCTTGTAAAACTAGGAGAAATATTTGGCTCAGATAAAACAAAAGAAGCTATAAAAAGAACTAATCCGCCAAATATTTGTTGATACGCTGAGCTAACCTCTGGAGAGATTTTTAAACCTTTTCTTTTCTGATAAATTGACCCTGCCCCCCAGCTTAATCCTGCAAAAATTAATAAAAAAGTACTCCAAAGATTAGTTGTATCGTTTGTACTAATTGCGGGCCAATTCAAAATAGTTATGCCTAAGATACTGATAACTAAAGAGCCAAGAAGAAACAAGCTAGGAGTTCTTTTATTAAGATATGATTCAATTGCAGCAACCCATATAGGTGTACATGCAATAATCAATGCAGCATATCCAGAATTAATATTTGTTTCCGCAATTGCGACTAAACCATTGCCACCAAACCAAAGGGCTATCCCCGATATAAATAAAACTAAAAATTCATCACGATTTATTTTAAGAGAGTCTTTATAAAAAATTTTTGCCAAACTCATTAATATTATACTGCCACAAAAAACACGAGTTGCAGACATAATCATGGGTGGGAAACCCGACCCTTCTTGAACAGCAATTCGAATCGCTAAATAAGTACTTCCCCATAAAACATAAACGATGCTTAAATGAAGTAATCCAGCGACGCTTAGCTTATTCAATAGGTGGCCGTTTTATTTTTTCTAATATAAAAATGATAGTTAGATTTATAATTAATCCCCAAACACCAGCATGAATTCCCCAAGGTTTTGAAGGGATATCTACGCCCAGTTTGTTTGCGACCATTACGCTTACGGCAAACAAAGTTCCAATTGTCATTCCCCATAGAATAGAATTAGATTTTATTTTTTTAAAATATAGGCCTAAGAAAATAGCGGGTGAAACTTGGATCAAAAGCTCAAGTTTAATTTCTAACAAACGCCATATTGTTTGAGGGAGAACAATTGCTAGATAAACGGCAAAAGCCATAATAATCCATGAAATTATTTTACCGAGACGCGTTAATTCAGCTTGGCTTTTAGCAGGATTAAAACGTTTATAAAAATCTTTTGTTATAATTGATGACATTGATAAAAGCGCAGAATCCACAGTTGACATGATTGCTGCAATTGTTGCCGACAAGAAAAGAACCATCATACCCGCACCAATGGCGCCCCTTTGGCTAAGATCTTTTAATACTAATAGAGTTGCGCCTTCACTTCCCTGACGATCAAGACCAGGAAATAAGGCCAATGCAGTTAAGCCAACCACGACCATAAACAAAGTGGTGATAATTGGCATAAAGGCCATTATCTGGATTGATCTCTTTAAGGTTTTTTCGTTATTAGCAGAATAAATTCTCTGAACAGCATGGGGGTAGATAGAAATCCCAAAAAAGCCAAGACACACCGTGCTTAACCAGCTAAGCTTTTGTGTAAAGTTTGGTGGAATAAATTTTTGAGGATCGTTTGTTTGAAGAGTATTATAAATAAACTCGAAGCCTCCATACTCAATTTGTATAGTTATAAATATTGTTATAACACCAAACATTAGTATAATTCCTTGCAATGAATCAGTCCACGCAACACTCCGCATACCGCCCATAGTCTCATAAATAACCATAACCAATGAGAGCGCAATAACTCCATAAGCAAAAGGAATAACCCCACCAGTAACAGAGACAACTATATACCCAATTGCTTTTAAATTTGTTAAAATATAATTAGCTAAGGCCATTAGACAAAGAGAAGCAGCAAAAAGAGTAAGCTTATTATTGTTAAACCTAAAATGAACATAGTCTGCAGGCGTGATAAATTTATGTTTTTTTGATAGTCGATATAGTTTAGGCGCATATACAATAAAAGCACCAACAGCTGAAGATAAAAGGGTGACTAAAACGAGAGCCTGATATCCTTCACGATAAGCTCGACCAGCAAAACCAACGAGTGTATTCCCACTATATTGTGTTGCGTAAAGAGTTAGAAAAAGAACAAGTAACCCCATGCCTCTCCCCGCTAAATAAAAATCAGATAAAGAATTTTCTTTGCGTGCTTTTTTACCTAACCAGCCAATTAATATTAACGATAATATATAAACACCTAAAAAAGTGATTCCGCCAGGACCAAGTAAGGCAGTTTCGCTATTCATTCTCTTCAGTTTTCCAATATTTTTGAATAATAAAAGCTAATAGAAAAGAATATATTATTGCTGCAGACATTGCATATAATCCCCAGTCCGGAAGATTGAACCATTTATTAGATATATCATGAAACCACCAAGGGACAGTTAGAAATAAAGCAATCCAAATAACAATTAATATTTTTTTAGCACTCATGGATTTTTATGAAAAATGAATTCAGGGACAGACGTTTTTTCAGATAAAATAGGACTGGATATTTTATTTAGATATTGATCAAAAAATTCTAATGATAATTGATTAATTAATGAAACCACTCTTAATCTATTATTAGACCCAACCTCTAAAAAGTAACCAACAAATGGTGAAAATAATGGCGCATCAGTATAATCTAAATGCATAGAATTTTTAATTGTAATCCAATGACTGGGGCCTTTATTGTTCTTTATTAATAGTGGAATAAGGTCATTGTTTTGAGGGTAGTCTGAATCATTCCAACTGGGCCTTCCCATATATAAAAAAGGCTGATTAATGCCTTCTCTTAATACCTTATTTGGAACGGGGTTAAACCAGCTGTCTAATACAGAGGTTGCTTTGATACGATTATCTAAATATGAAGCAAAAGCGCTTGTCGCTCCACCAAAAGAATGACCTGTCATGCCAATTCGACTGAGGTCAAGATAGCCATTTAATGGATGTTTTATTTTTCCAGATTGAATTTTTTCTAATTGGTCTATGATAAATAAAATATCTGCGGTACGTGTATTAATTTGCTGACTTCGTATCTGAAGACTATCAGGATGCCCAGTTATTTCAGAGCGGTAATCTGCCAGCCTACTATCTGGGAAAATTGTTAAATTTGCATCATAGCTGTGATTTAAAGCAGCAACAACGTAGCCATTATTTGCAAGCTTTTCTGCTAATGAAGTGTGTATTTGCCGCATACCAGTAATGCCATGAGATATAATAATTATTGGGAAAGGAGCTTCCTGACTATCGGGGATGAGATTCAAATAACTATTTGTTTTTGTAAGGTTTAAATGTTTGACAAAGAAAGAAGGAAAATTTCCAGCTGCGCCTAATGTTTTAGCCCTGAGATTTAGTCTGTCTAAGTAAGGCGTTTGTTTTGCTTTTTTATTTTTTAATCCAGGGTACCAGAATTGAACCATAAGCTCACGCTTATCATTTGGGTCTTCGTGAGTGAACCATTCATCGCGCTGATTATCAATCCAATGATGAGTGAAAGAACCTATATTATATGGCCCGGTTAATTTAGGAAGTTTTATGACAGGGACCGATATTGGAATAAGGAGAGATAAAACCAATAATGACATCAGTGCAATTTTGGTTAAAAAATGAATTTTTTTGTGCCCAAAAAGAATAATGATTAAAGCGGTGGTATATGAAGGAATCATTTGCCAGCGTGTTTGTTCTAAAAAGAAATGCAGTATAAATAGGGCAAATAAGATTTTTAGCAGAGTATTACTTTGCAATTTTCTTTCTTGAGAGAAAAATTGGAACACTACAAAGATTAGTAGCAGTAAAAATATCGCTTCTAATGGTCTCATGGGCTGATTTCTATATTATTTTTATTTGCTTTGACTTTTAACTTTTTCAGGATCAATTGGTTCTGATAGCCCCATATGAAAGGCTAAAAACCACATGACAAAAATGCCATATGCTAAAAATAAAAGTTGCCACACCCAAAGAGAGGGTAATCCAAACGGTACCCATAATGAGGGTGAATTAGGGTTTGAAAAAAGATCATTCCCAAGAGTTGCAAATGGACCGAAGCCAACTAAGAACCAAAATAGAGTAAGGGACCAGGCTAATTTTACTTTCTTTTTTCGTTTTTCATTAAGGCCAGCAACCATTTGAAGGAATTGATGTTTCTTTTCTTTAATTGCCTGTTGAGTATCAGATTCAACGGAAAACTTTGAGACTAAGAAAGTCGTCAATAAATTGAAGAAAATACCCCAACCAGCACTGTGAATTGTTAAGGGATATGCTCCCCAAGGCACACCAAACCAAGCAGCGGTTTTATCTGTTAGTGTAACAGCAATTAACCCAATAATAAGACCTGAAACCACGCCTTTAGTTGTAAATCCTTTATAATAACAAATTCCAATTAAAGCGGGATACATCTGAAATCCATAGGCTACAGCAAGCCCGCCTAACATCACAATTGCTTGACTTGAATTTGCGGCAACAATTAGCGCAGCACCCGCAACAAGCACAACAAAGATTCGTCCAATGTTTTTTTGACTATTATCAGAAGCATCGGGGGATATATATCTTGCGTAGATATCACGAGTCACCATAGCGCTGAATGTGGACATGTATGCTGAGCCTGTACTTTGCATTGCTGCTAGCGCACAGACTGCTAATAGCCCAACAAGCCATGGAGCAGCCACAGAAAGTAAATTAATTAATTCAGGAATCAGATTCGTGTCAGTAATATTTTTTAGAACGCCATTTTCAACTAAAATATGAGCACCCAACCCTTGGAAAATTGTAAATGTAAACAATATTATTCCTACTATAAGTGAGGAAGCAATAACTTGTTGCCAACGAAAAGCTTGAGGTGTTTTATTTGCAAAAGCCCACATTGAAAAAGCAGGAGAGGACTGTATTCCCATTAAAGCAAACATATATGTCATACACATTATCCCAGTCCATGCTCCGCCAGCTGCTTTTGCGCCAGCCGAAACCATTTGAATGCTGCCCGGGAGAGCAACTTTCATGGAATATCCATCCGGTGTTAAATTTTGGCCCGTTGAAACATCTTTCATCACGATGTTTGCCAACCCTGAAGTAAAGCCATTCCAACCACCTGAATAATGAAGGGCAATACCTCCAAGAATTACAATACCAACAGCTAATAGAATAGCCTGAGCGCAATCAACATAGGCTACAGATTTTAGACCTCCAGAGGCGACATAGATAACCACAACCGTAGTCAAAGCAAACATCCCTAGATTAACGCTAATAAAACCATCAGAAAGGACATTAAATAAACTTCCAGAAGCTTTTAATTGAACGCCTAGATAGGGAACGCTAAATAAAAATGCAACCAACACCGTTAAAAGCCTCATTGCATTTCCGCCATAATAATCACTGTACATCTCACCCGGTGTAATATAATTATATGCTCTTCCAAGCACCCATTGTCTTCTAAGAAAAAGAACTCCCGTAAAGGGTATCGTTAAAGCGTAAAAGGATGCAAAAGCATAGGGTAAGCCATCGGTAAATATTTTGCCAGGATGTCCAACAAAGGTCCATCCGCTAAAACTAGTTGCTGTTGCCGCGAGAACAAAGACCCAGACACCAATAGATCTACCAGCAAGAAAATAATCAGTAGAAGTTTTTGCAGTACGAGCGCCTTTAAATCCCCAAAACAAACAATAAGCCCAATAAATTCCTACAAAGGCAGTTAGCCAAATAAACTTTGTTTCCATATTTTACAATTTCCCAGATAATTATATTGGTAAGTATAACCTATTGAATTAAAAAATAGAAGATAGAATTAGTTTTTTAAAAAAACCGCAGTAGAATCAATTATTCCATCATTATTTGCAGGTGATATTCCCATTATTTTACACATCATTTCATAAAGATGAATGTTGCTAACGCCAGGACCTTTAAAGTTTTTTTTGAAAGCAGGCCCATGAGCTAAAAATATTCCTCGCATTGAAACATACTTTGGATCATATCCGTGTGTTGCGCCATTAAAGTTTTGAGCATGATCTTCTTCTATAAAATAATCATGTGTTGATATTGACCAATGTTCTTTTGCTGAAAGAGTAAGAGGTTGAATACGTCGATGATTATTATAGTGCAGTCGCTCCGGAGTGGTACCCTTCTTGTATATATCCATTGATTCATTTGAACTTTTAAAAATATTATAAATTGAATCAACATCATCAATTGGCTTAATTGCAGCAACGGGAGAACCGTCAATGATATTTATTAGATCCATATCAATCAAATCATCTAAAAATATCATTGAATCAGAAGAGGTTTTTGCCATGCCGTGATCTGATACTAGAACAATATTTACTTCATCAAATAAACCCCTAGTTTTTAAACCAAATATTAATCGTCCAATTGTTCTATCCATTTCACCTATGGCCTTAAGTATTTCATCTGAGTCAGGTCCATATTGATGACCAAAGTCATCTGTATGACTAAAGTATGTAGAGATAAACTTTGGTCTTTTTTCTACAGGGTAATCAACCCATTCTAATATTTGATCGATTCTATCATCATGAGATACAGAACCATCATAAACAAAATACTCTGTTGGCCTAACGCCCATGATCTCAGCTTCTGAAGCCGGCCAAAACATAGTCATTGCTCGTTTATTTTGTTTTTCTGCCGTCACCCAAATGGGTTCTGCTTCATACCATTTTCCATCAAGTACTGGTTTGCTGCCTTGACCGATATAATAATATTCATCAAAAACATCATCATACATACGGTTAGCTACAATCCCATGATTTTCTGGATAGGCCCCAGTTACAATAGTAATATGATTCGGGAATGTTTTTGTTGGAAAAGATGGAATAAGGGCAGCGGCTTTAGAGCCACCATTTATTAATTCATCAAAATTAGGTGTTTCCGTTTTATCAAAATAATCCCATCTAAAGCCATCCATTGATATTAGAATAAGAGGTTGCTCTCCGATGCTTATTGTGTCATTTTTACATGCATTAAAGAATAGAAAGATCGCTATTAAAGAAATACACAAACGATTATAGCCGAATTGAAGAGTAAATACTTTTTTCATAAACAGATGTTAATTTAGGCAATAGTTATGGGATTCAAAAAACTAGACTTCAAACAGTTTTCTCAAAAGGAGATGATTCAGCGCTCAAAATCATTTCTTAGTGAAATATCTACTCGTAGAACTGTGCGTGAGTTCTCAAGCAAACCTGTACCTTTAGAAGTAGTTGAAAATTGTATTAAATCTGCAGGGACAGCACCCTCTGGTGCGAATAAGCAACCATGGACTTTTGCTATCGTTCAAGATAAAAAGGTAAAAGCTAAAATCAGAATAGCAGCAGAAAAAGAAGAGAAAGAGTTTTATAGTCATAGAGCTACAAAAGAATGGCTTGAAGATTTAAATCAATTTGGCACTAATTGGAAAAAACCATTTTTAGAGGAAGCCCCCTATCTTATTATCGTTTTTAGGAAGATTTATGATTTGGATGATAAAGGTAGTCAGCGAAAAAATTATTATGTGAATGAATCAGTTGGCATTGCTTCTGGTTTTTTATTGGCGGCACTTCATAACGCAGGTCTTGCAACATTAACGCATACACCTAGCCCTATGAACTTTCTTGGAAAAATATTAGATCGCCCCGATAATGAAAAAGCATACTTATTAATACCTGTAGGGTACCCATCAGACAATGCAGAGGTGCCAAATATTAAGAAAAAACCATTTAGTGAAATTTCTAAAAATATATAGCCAGGTTTTTTCAACTTTTATACTAGGGATTGTTACAGTTTCAGATATTTCTTTTTCACAAAATTCAAAATTTATTTTATATGAGCAGAGTATTTTAGACTCAGATAATAAGATTAGAATGGTGCCGATCAATGGAGGAAGATTTTCTTTGGGTAGCCCTAAAACTGAAAGAGGTAGAAATAAAGACGAAGGACCTGTCCATGATATTTTAGTCGATGATTTTTGGATGGCAGAAATAGAAGTTACCTGGGATTTATATGAATTATTTCTAAATCGAACTTCAGATCATGCTAAAGGGGAAAAAGGAAATATCCAGATAGACATTGATGGAGTTTCTGGAGCAACCCAACCTTATGTGAATTATAATAAAAATGGATATCCAACTATTAATATTACTCAGTATGCAGCTTCACAGTTTTGTAAATGGCTTACTGCAAAAACAGGCAATTACTATCGCTTACCAACAGAAGCTGAATGGGAATACGCATGTAGAGGAGGAGAGCCAGGAGCATACTCATTTGGTAATAGATCAAAAAAAATTAATGAATATGCATGGTATAAAAAAAATAGTGAAGGGAAAATCCATAAGGTGGGCCAAAAGACACCAAATCTATATGGGCTTTACGATATGCATGGCAATGCAGCGGAATGGGTACTGGACAGTTATGAACCAGAAACCTATATTGCTTGGGGCAGAGGAGCAAATAATCCAATTAAAAAGAATCAAGCGCTATACCCTAGGGTTGTTCGAGGTGGATCGTATAAAGATGATTTAAATAAACTAAGGTCTGCTTCAAGAGGATATTCAACTCATATCTGGAAGCAGAGAGACCCCCAAGTTCCCAAAAGTTTATGGTGGCATGTAGATGCCACTCACATCGGGTTTCGGATTGTTCGTCCTCGCATTGAACCTAATAAAGAAGACTTAAATAAAATGTGGGTTCGTCCAAAAAAGGAGTATTGAAAAATTATGAAAAAGAATAAAACAATAATAAACCGTAGAAGTTTCATAGAACATTCAGCAAAAATAACTGCAGCAGGTTTTATGCTGACGAGTCTACCGGCTAACTCAAAAAAGCTTTTTTATATTGAAGGTGAAATTAAAATTGCTGTAGTCGGCTGTGGTGGACGAGGGACTGGTGCAGCATCACAAGCTTTAGAAGCAGATCCAGATGTACGACTAGTTGCAATGGCAGATGCATTTAAAGATCGTGCTGATGATTGTTTGAAATCTCTAAATGAAAAATACCCTAACAGTGATCAAATAAATATAAATCAAGAGACAATTTTTACGGGTTTTGATGCATACAAAAGTGCAATTGATATGGCAGATGTTGTTATTTTAACAACCCCACCAGCTTTTAGACCAATGCATTTTGAATATGCCATTAATCAAAACAAGCATGTTTTTATGGAAAAGCCAGTTGCAACTGATGTTGCTGGAATAAGAAAAATTCTGAAGGCTGGTAAAGAAGCAAAGCGTAAAAAGCTGAATGTTGTTGTTGGCCTACAAAGGCATTATCAAAAGAATTACAAGTCTGTAAAATCTTTAATAGATAGAGGTAAAATTGGTGAAATAATTTCTGGACAAGTTTATTGGAATAGTGGTGGAGTTTGGGTGCGCCCTAGAGAAAAAGGTCAAACAGAATTAGAATATCAAATGCGAAACTGGTATTACTTTAATTGGCTTTGTGGTGATCATATCGTGGAACAACATATCCATAATATTGATGTCGCAAATTGGTTTATTGGTTCAACGCCACTTTCAGCGCAAGGTATGGGTGGGCGAGAAGTGCGAAAAGGTAAGGATCATGGTCAAATTTTTGACCATCATTTTGTTGAATTTACCTATCCTGAGGGTCAAGTAATTGCAAGTCAATGTCGCCATCAAAAAGGCTGCATGAATCGTGTTGAAGAAGTTTTCCAAGGTAGTCGTGGCAGTATTACGGTGAATAGTAGTCACTATGGAGTAATTAAAAATAAACGTAATAAAATTGTTTATAACCATGATGGCGAAAATGATATTAATCCATATCAGCAAGAACATAATGAACTTTTTTCTGCAATTAAATCAGGTGAATATAAATTGGATAATACTCTAAGAGGCGTCGAAGCGACAATGACAGCTATTTTAGGAAGAATGGCGACTTACTCTGGTAAAGTTATTACATGGGATGAAGCTATGAAAATGGATCATAGTCTTGTTCCAGAATTACACTCATTTAATGATCCCGCTCCAGTTCAACCAAACAGCAAAGGGGAATATCCAGTTCCCATACCAGGAATAACAAATTATAGGTAAACTATGAAAAGAAGATCATTCATTAAAAAGGGGGCAGCTCTAGCATCCATCCCATTTATAACAACGGGCCTTTTTGCTCGAGCCATCATCAACAAGCGACTTACTGAAGACCCTTTTAAATTAAACTATGCACCACATTTTGGGATGTTTAAGCATAGCGCTGGAGAGAACCTTCTTGATCAACTTCAATTCATGCATGATCAAGGCTTTCGCTCACTTGAAGACAACGGAATGAAGGGGCGTACAATAGATGTCCAAACTAAAATTGCAAAAAAAATGACAAAGTTGGATATGGATATGGGCGTTTTTGTTGGGCACAAAATTTATTGGAGAGAACCAAATTTGACAAGCGGTGATAAGAGCCTCCAAGATGAATTTGTCAAAAATATAAAAGAATCAGTAGAGGTAGCTAAAAGAGTAAACGCGACCTGGATGACAGTTGTCCCTGGGCATGTAGATTTAAAAAAAGAAATGGCATACCAAACAGTTAATGTCGTCGAGGCACTTCGAAGAGCTTGTGAGGTTTTAGAACCTCATGGCTTAGTAATGGTATTGGAGCCGTTGAACTGGTGGAGTAATCATGCTGGTCAATTTTTAACAGAAATCCCACAAACGTATGAGATTTGTCGTGCGGTAAACAGTCCATCATGCAAAATATTATTTGATATCTATCATCAGCAAATTTCTGAAGGAAATCTTATCCCTAATATTGATAAATCTTGGAAAGAGATTGCTTATTTTCAGATTGGTGATAATCCCGGACGTAAAGAGCCAACGACCGGAGAAATAAACTATTTAAATGTTTTTAGACATATATATAATAAAGGCTTCAAAGGAATTCTAGGAATGGAACATGGTAATTCACAGAAAGGAAAATCTGGTGAATTAGAGGTTATTAAAGCGTATCGTCAAGTTGATAATTTTTAGGAGAAAATCATGAAAAAAATAACAGTATTATTATTAATTCTAGGAATGCTAGT